>Ga0194127_10002118_pt1 | contig 27712 bp, 26 predicted proteins | sample TA2KigC100mmetaG_FD_148624 | JGI IMG/M metagenome (GOLD analysis project Ga0194127, IMG submission 148624) | Freshwater microbial communities from Lake Tanganyika, Tanzania - TA2015036 Kigoma Deep Cast 100m | ecosystem: Environmental > Aquatic > Freshwater > Lake | place: Tanzania: Lake...
AATATCCTTCAGGCTGCTTTGCAGAACAGAGCGCAGACAGGCTTCAATATACTGCCCGTAATTATAGAGGCTGATCACCACTGATACGGCTATTTGAACGGCAGCAGCCTCATTTTTAATAATTTGAACGTGCTGTTCATTAAAAGCTGCAATATTCTGAAGCTGGCGGCGCCGGATAGCATCATGACGGACCATCAGGTAATGATCAGGCGCACAGGTGAAACGTTTTTCAAAAAATCCGTGCCACCTGTAATGCTCAGCCGCATCCTGCTCAGTCCGCAGGCCCGCTTTGCGCAGGTCGGGGTAAAAATCAAGGTAGAATTTCCAGTCAAACCCCGCTGGAAGCGCTACCGGAGCCCGTGCGTGGCCGAACACGGCTGCAAAGTTCGTCGCGCGCGCGAAGCGCCACAGAGGTCTGATTATGCGATGTTGAATGTTTCGCTGCATCTCTCACCATATCCACTATACAACCACGACATGCGGCCGCGGCAGTGTCTGCCGGACATCGCCGAAAAATAATACCACAGATACCGCTGCATGCATGCCCTTTTTTGGCCGCACACCGGCATAACGAGGTGCCGATGCCTGTACAGGATATCGCCGGCTTTTTGATCGACCAGTCGGTGAACCCTGCCTTGCACCTTGAACCCCAGGGCAACCACCGGGGGTTGCCCCTGCAGTCCGAACTACTCGTGCAGGCCGGACGGTCATCCCGCGCAAGCGGAATGTGTCCGGCTTTTTCTCGAAATCGGGATTGGGGATGGATCGGGTTCGGATTTTTAAAATCTTCGATTGCGATACCGACAGCGATTGTGGGAGGAGGGCCATGCTCCGTCACGGCCGCATGCAATAAATCACATTAAAAATCCGGGCGCTCCGGAGCGCGCGCGTCAAGCACCGCACGAATGGCCTCTGCCATTTCCAGGGCACCGGCGGGTTTCATGACAAAACCCTGTATACCCAGAGCTTTGGCGGAGGACTCATCCAGATTCTCGCTGAAGCCCGTACATACAATAATGGGCATGCCGGGTCTGATCTCGAGAATGCTGCGCGCGAGCCGGTCACCGGTCATGTGCGGCATGGTCTGATCGGTAATGATAAGATCAAATCCGTCGGGCTCTCGAGAGACTATTTTCCCGAATGCCGCAGCCCCTATCGTCATTTCGAAGGAGCGCCCGTCCTCCGCAGTAGCCTGCTACGGAGGGTGGACCCGTCCTCCGCAGTAGCCTGCTACGGAGGGTGGACCCGTCCTCCGCAGTAGCCTGCTACGGAGGGTGGACCCGTCCTCCGCAGTAGCCTGCTACGGAGGGTGGAAAAGCGACTGAGAAATCTTATGTAAAACCCGGATTCCTCACTGCGGTCGAAATGACAGGACTATTCAGACATGACAGGCCGGACTCTTCCGCCGGGCGGAATGTCCGGCAGCCTGTATGGTGCGCACCGCACACACTGGCCGCAACAAAACGCATATCTGCAACCACCGCGGCACTCAGACGGTCTGCATCCGGAATACGCGGCCGCCTGACAGATTACTGTTTGACCTCGATCACAATGGTTTTGACCGTCTCGACCGTAAGGCTGTCGCCGATCTTTACCTGACTCAGATCGATACCTTCGGGGATACTGAGCGCCTGGACCTCCCCTCCGGGCATTTCCAGCTCACAGGTGCGCGCATCCTTATCCAGCGCTCGCACCATTGCAGTAACCTGACCCGCGCTGACGACCATGCTTCCGGGGGAATCATCCGCGGGACGAAGAACGGCATCGGCAGTTCCCGAGGTTGCTTCCGCCTGCGTTCCCAGGTACAGCGCACAGGCCTCCACAACGGTCACGGTTACTTTATTGCCGACCGCAAGCTTATCCAGATGTTGAACAGCCGGGCCTGCCACGAACGTCTTCAGCTCTCCTGTTTCGGTCTTCGCGATCACGGTACGGGTATCCATGTTGATTGACTCGATAACCGCTCTGGCCTGGGCGGTTCCCGTAACAGTCAGGGATTTCCCGGGATCCCTCGCAACAATCGCATCAATATCAGTGCGTTCGGTTATCACGATATCGGCGATTTCATGTGCGGTCGCCACATCATCCTCAATTGAGTTATCAGCCTCAGGCGCTGCTTTTTCCCCAGCAGCAGCGCCCTGCCCGGCGCCGGCGGCGCTTTTCTGCGCATCGTCAGGGTGCTCCGCCACCAGGGCCGGGGCTTCCACAAACGCCGGCTCCACAACAGCGGCGGGATGTTCAGGATCCTTGCCGGACCCGCACCCTGCCAGCACCAGCGCTGATACAGCTACGGTCACCAGTTGAATGAACAGGTTTGTTTTCATGCTCGCCGCTCCTTTCTTTGTCGATTCGTTACATTGCTGATTGGCATGTAGATTGGACCTGCACCCCTCAAACGCGGAATATATACAAGTGTTTTGATACTACACATCTGCCGGACACGTTTCACTTTGTCCGGCCTGCACCTACAACCAGCGATGACGACCGCGATGACGATCGCGATAGCGATTTTGATCCGCCTACGGCTGCTGCGCCTGTATTGCAGCGGCAATCTCACGGCTCAACCGCTCAAGGGCCCTGTTCTGGGCCTCAACAAGGGCTTCATATGTTCCCGAATCAACCGGCTCGACAATCGCGCTGATTGTTTCAAATACGGGCCTTTCCTGTCCCGCGGCAGAGATTGACCAGAGAGCCTTGAGCACGGCCTGCTCACCGGGGGCGCCGTCAAATCTGATCAGCATGATCCGCACCTGATAGTCGGCCGGGGCCGGGCTTTTCCATGGAAACAGGTCAATGCGGGCCGTGTCCAGCAGCTGCGCGAGGTTCCCCAGCAGAACCCGGCCGATGCCGTCTTCAAGCGACTCGGCCCAGCGGTGAAATTCCGCGAAGGTCACCTCATGCGCGCTTTCGCGCACGCACACCGGCAGGCGGTCAAGATACCCCGGCACCAGCACCGGGCCGACACACAGGCTCACCCGTGTCTGGTCCGCTGCAACCGGGGCGGATACTGCGGCCTCCTGCATGGGCGCCAGCATATAGAAGCGCGAATCCGGAGAAGAAGAGCAGGCGGATGCGCACAGAACAACAGCGATGCCGAGAAACAGATGTCGTATCATCGGGAACCTCCTTTTCCAAAAATAACCGATTCAGGATTACGCTCGAGATAATCGGCCAGGGTACGCATACTCCGCGCGGCATCCGAGAGCTCCCGCAGGGAACGCGTGAGCTCATGCATGACCGGGGAGCCGTTCGCGGTGATGCTTGCGCTGTTGGACAGTGTTTTTTCCATCTTTTCCGCTGTGACCTGTGCGGACGCGAGCGTTTTCTCAACGACAGTCGATATGTTGTCGAGTTCCTCGTTGAGATTCTTCGCAAGGCGCCCGTATTCGTCAGCAGCGCTGATAACCGATCCGGAAAGCGGGTCAATTTTGCTGTCGAGATTGCGCACGAGGCTCTGAACATCCTTCAGGGTCGCATCAAGGCTGTGTAGGCTTGCTGCAAGATCAGGAGAGTTGACCAGCTTCTCGATCCCCTCAACCGCCTGCGTGAGTTTTTCGAGGATTTCATCGAAGCGGATCGACTTGACCACCTGCGCGAGCTGCTCAATGACGGTCGGAACGGTGGGTATCTCCAGAATCTCTCCGTCGCCTTTATAACGCGCGGGCCTGTCCGGAGAAAAATCAAGGGCAATCATCAGCTGACCCGTTATCAGGCTCTGCGTCTGCAGCTGTGCCCGAAGACCCATTTCAATAGCCTTCTTCATGTTATTGATACCCCGCTGACCACGCACAAGATGTATTGTATGCGGAAAAATCACGGCACGTACCGGGATCTCCATCTCCACCCGGCCAGCATCAAAACTCAGGCTGATTTGCCGGACCTCGCCGACCTGTACCCCCCTGAAGGTAACCGGAGAGCCGACTGAGAGCCCCTGCACCGATCCGTCAAAATAAAAAATGCAGGGAACGGTCGTTGTGAAGAACTTGCCTGAGCCGACAATGACCACAATGGCGACGACAAGCGCGATGGCGCCGATGACGAAGGCGCCGATGGCTGTTTTACTGACCTGTTTACTCACAGCGTGTCTCCTTTGGTTATGGAACTGCTGGAAAAAATCATTTGCCACTGCCCGCAGGTCGGGTCAGAACGGCATCCGGCAGGCACAGGGGCCTGCCCCTACAAAACCCAGGCGTCTCTTTTTCTTTCAAATAATTCCTGCCGCTTTATTGTTCCCCGCGTGTCAGAAATGTGCGCACCTTCGGGTCACGGGTTTCCTGCAGCAGCTGCCGGGGATTGCCGCCGGCGATCATGGTTTTTGTGTCAGGGTCGAGAAACACGGAATTGCTGCCGATAGCGAAAATGCTTGCAAGCTCATGGGTAACGATCACGATGGTGGAACCCAGGCTGTCGCGCAGTTCCAGTATCAGGTCGTCGAGCTGCCGCGCGCTGACCGGATCGAGCCCGGCCGAGGGTTCATCAAAAAACAGAATTTCAGGGTCAAGGGCCATGGCGCGCGCAAGACCGGCCCGTTTTTTCATCCCGCCGCTGATCCCGGACGGATAATAGTCCCCGAAGCCCGCAAGACCGACAAGGGCGAGCTTGAGCTCGACGATATCCTGTATCTCCCCCGCTCCCAGGCGGGTATACTCACGCAGGGGCAGCGCGATGTTTTCGGCAAGTGTCATCGAACTCCACAGCGCGCCGCTTTGATACAGAATCCCGATGCGGCGCATAATGCGGTCGCGCTCCTGTGCCGGGGCGGCCCAGAAGTCAGTTTGACCGTAGGAAACACGTCCGCGCGCCGGCTCCTTGAGCCCCACGAGATGGCGCAGCAGCGTGCTTTTGCCGCAGCCGCTGCCGCCCATGATGATGAAAATATCGGCGCGGTTGACCGTGAAAGTCAGATCGCGCTGGAGGACGTAGCTGCCGTATGCCATGGTCAGGTCTTCAACGCGGATATGGGGCTCAGGATGGCTCACGGCTATATCCCCAGCACATTGCAGACAATGGTTATGATAGCGGTGGCAATCACGATGCTGATAATCGAGGTGACAACGGCGGAGGTCGTGGCCGTGCCCACGGCCGAAGCGCTGCGGCCGCACTGCATGCCGCGCATGCAGCCGGCAAGCGCGACGATCACGCCGAACACCGCGCCGTGGAAAAGCCCGATCCAGAGATTGGTAAGCGAAATGGACCTGACGGTCTCCTGATAATACTCGGTGACCGTGAGGTCCAGCATGCCCACCCCCACGATAAAACCGCCGAGAATGCCCATCAGGTCGGCATAGACACACAGCAGAGGCATCATAATGACCAGCGCCAGCATGCGCGGCAGCACGAGAAATTCCATGGGCGAAACACCCATGGTCTGCAGGGCGTCGATCTCCTCGTTTACCTGCATTGTGCCGATCTCAGCGGCAAAGGCGGCCCCGGTGCGCCCGGCCATAATAATGCCGGTCATGATCGCACCCATAACGCGCACCATGGCGATGGCCACCAGACTTGCCACGAAGATCTGGGCGCCGAACATCGAGAGCTGCACCGCGCCGACGAATGCCAGTATGAGGCCGACCAGCAGGCTGATCAGGGAGACGATGGGCAGAGCCTCGGACCCGCAGGTTTTCAGGATGGCAAAAAATTCGGCTTTTGGAAAACGTGCCCGGCCGGTTGCAAGCCGTCCGAGGGCAACGGTTACCTCGCCGAGGAAGGTGAGCATGTCCCGGCCCGCATCAAGCAGGGCAAGAGTCTGGCTGCCGACAGAAGACAGGAAAGGCTCGCGCTTCAAGGTTTTTCGGGCGCCGCTGCGCTCAGGTATTGCGGTGGCAAGGCCGAGCAGGCGCTGCACGCCCTGCGGCAGCCCAGCCGTGTCAACGCTGAGGCCTCGTTCGCGGCATTGGGCAAGCGTTTTCAGCAGAAAGGTGATCAGGGAGCTGTCCCAGCCGGTAAGCTCTGAGGCTTCAAACACAACAGCCCGGGCACTGCCGGCACGCAGAGCCTGCAGTGCCGCATCAGCATCAGCACTGTCGCGCTGAATGCTCCAGTCGCCCGCAAGGCGCAGGCAGGCCGTGTCGCCCTGCCGTAGAACCTGCACACGGTTGCAGGGGGTACGGGATGTTTTGTCTGCAGCGTGCTCGCGCATAATCAGTGCCCGTTACCACGTGTGAAACGTACCTGCATGCAGCCCTGACGTCGCGTGTCTGGAAGATATGTGCGCGGTCAGCATGCACCTGTGCATTGGCCGGTCGTGCCGCGTAGATGAAAAAAACGGGGATCCGGAACGAGTCCGAAATCCCCGTGTATGTATCATAGGAATCACCCCGGCCTTACTGCTTCACATGAAACTCAACCCGGCGGTTGCGTCTGCGGCCGTCTTCGGTTGCGTTGTCAGCTACAGGCCGTGCTTTGCCGATGCCCTGTGCACTCATACGCGCGCAGTCAATACCCTGGTCAGCCAGAAACTTTTTGACCGAACCCGCGCGCCGCTCGGACAGGCCCTGATTGTACTGGTCGGTTCCGATTGAGCAGGTGTGCCCCTCGATCGTGACAGCCTTGCCTGCGTTCTGCTTGAGCATTGCAGCGGCTTCCTTCAGCACGATTGCGGCTTCGGGCTTGATTACGCTGCTGTCAAAGTCAAACAGAACGGAATTGATGATTATTTTTGCCGGCGCAATCGGCCTGGGCGGTGCTTTCTCCAGAAATACCTTCGTGGCGAAATCGACCATGCCGTCCGCGGTCTTGACATCGTCAAGCAAGCTGTATGCGCCGCAGCGCGACTGAGTGGTCAGAGCGCTCAATGCGCCGACCCGGCCGATCGTAATCGATGAAATACAGACCTTGTCGCCGTATTTCTGCTTCAGCATAGTCACGGCGTCGGCGGGGCTGCCGCCGGTGAAATTGCCGTCGCTTATAATTATAATAGCGGTTTTACCTTTCACATTTGCAATGTCGTCTGCAGCGGCAACCAGAGCTTCATACAGCGGCGTGCTGCCGAAGGAGGCCTTCGTGCCGGTAATGCAGCCGGCAAAGGATGCTGCTGCATAGGGCTGCACGGGGCAGACAAGATTCGTGCGCGATTCAGCCGACATGCTCAGAGCGCCAAAGGTACGCAGTCCGCCGTTGAGCTTCAGGCCGGCAATGGTTTCGTTCAGACTTAACGCGGCCGACTGTGCCAGGTAGAATTTCTGTTCACCCTCATACGGATCCCGCATGGTGTGCGAGTTGTCAAGCAGTATCAGGAAGTTATCCACAACCTGAATATATTCGCCCGCTTTGACCTTGGCCGCGAGGCCCGGCTGCTCAAAAAAAGGCGCCGGCTGTTTAACACTGCACCCCATCCATGCTGTAACCGCGATCAGGCATAGCACTAACTGAAGACATTTTCTCATAACCCTGTTCCTTTCATGTGTTAAAAAAACCCGTGTTAACATCCGTGCAACCGAACATTATCCAGATACCCGCTATATGTCAAGGCCTGAACAAGCCCCGTGAATTTTGAGCTCCATAGGCTGTTGATGGGCTGCCTGCGTACATGCCCGGCAGGCGTGGTAATGCTTTATTCTATAGGTAAAAAATCAACCCTTGTCAACAGAATACTTGGCAGAACGGGGCAGTGGGCCGGCGCCGGACACGAACAGGATACCCTGCAAACAACCGGCCTTCAGGGTTCCGGGGGCGCGGTTCCGTTTGCAAAGCCCGTATTCAAAGCCTTTTCAACGTCTCCGGCAGGAAGCGCCCTGCTCCAGTACCATCCCTGTCCGTAATCAACGCCGGCGGCCCGCATGAAAAAGGCCTGTTCCCACGTCTCAACGCCTTCGGCGATGGTATGCATGTGCAGGGCTGAGGCCAGGGCCACGATACCGCGCAGCATGCGGGCCGATGCCCGGCTGGTAAGAACCGGCGCGACCAGGGCATGGTCGATCTTGAGAATGTCAAGATCGAGCCCGGCGATCTGGCTGATGCCGCTGTTGCCGGTGCCGAAATCGTCAATGGCGATCCTGATGCCGTTGGCACTGGCCCATTCAAGGGCCGCAGAGCCGGCAATGGTAAGGGACTGGCGCTCTGTAACCTCGACGACAAGCCGTCTGATATAGGGTGCAAGGTGCAGGTCCTTGATGATATCAATTCCCCGGCGCGTTCCTAAAATGGCGGGCGGTATGTTGACGCTGACATAAAAATCAGGATAGCGCTCGAAAAGCGGCACCATGTCGTGGGCTATGGCGCACAGTATCTGCCTGACAAGGGCGGTCAGCGTATCGATATCGCCCTCGATTTCGTCGATGAAGGCGCCCGGCGAACTCACCGCGCCGTTATCGTCACGGATGCGGGTGAGCGACTCGAAACCGACCACCCGGCCGGTGTCAAGCTCGACGATGGGCTGATAATAGGCAGTGCACTGATGTTCGATGGTGTGGATCAGTGATCGTATCATGCGTGGTATCCCTGCGGACAGGGTGATCGCGCCGGGGCCGCAACCGGCGCTGCCTCAGGGGCCCGATTCCTCTGGACTCTCAGTAACCTGTGCGGTCTCACCGCTTTCAGAGCCGCCCCGGAAACGGGATGCCGCCTCGGACCCGGCCCGATCTTCATCAGCCTGCTGCACCACTGTGCCGCGCTTCAGTTCCGGATGCTGCTCATAATATTTTTCGAGATACTCGATTGCATCGAGAAATTCAACATCAGTTTTGCCGGGCTGAAAAAAATCGTCGATCGTGTACTCTTTTTTCTTCGGTGCGAACAACCTGAAAAGGATGATACATGCAAGCAGGACAAGCAGCAGGTACAGGGACTGCCGCATGAGGCCCCACCATGTCCGCGGCTTCAGCGCGCCGGGCGCAGGGGGCGGGGCTGCGCCGCCGGAATCCGGCCCGTCATCCAGCAGAAATGAATAACGGTCCCATATGTCGGAGCCGCGCTGCGGTTCCTCCGTATCCGGGGTCTCAGGCTTGTGTTTCAACGAACCAAGCGCCGTGCCGAACGGAGAAGAGCTCTGCCGGCCTGCTGCATCGGGCGCGCTGTCGGAGGGAAAATCGGGTTGTTCATTCCCGTGACTGCCGCCGGGAGCAGCCGGCGGGGCTGCGGCCGGCCCGGGGCGGGGCTCGCCGGATGCCTGCCCTGCAGGCATGTCCTCTCCATCATTGTTGCTTTCACCCAGCAGCGACTGGAAGTCGCGGCCGGACAGAATCGCCGCGATATCCCTGTCAACCGGACCCGCATCATCAGCGGCATCATCAATCGCGTCAATCTGTTGTTTGACGTTTTGTAAAATATCATGCACCGCCCTGTCTGAGACAGGCAGGTCGAACGAAAGTGCCGCGCTGCATTCGGGACAATGCGTGCAGTCCTCTGAGCTGACCGTATGCCGGCATACCGGACATCTGCGTAACGTTGTCATATCTCCCTACCCCATACGTGATAGTACATACCGGCGTTACGCACGCACATCCACCGGCAGCAGGTCTGTTCCATAGTTTTAAAAATTTTAGTATAATCAATAATTCCGTGACTGTCACCCAGTCTCAGGCGGATAGATTCCTAATCCCGCGCTGCTGCAGAAGCGGATGCCGTATCAGCACGCAATCAGCCTGGTCATAAGTTCCGGCTCCAGCAGGTTCGCAAACCTGACACCGGCCCGAATGCGCTCGCCCCGCTGACACCACTGGATTGTGCCCCGTACCGTGACCTGATCGAGGCTGCCCGGTATGGTTATTTCAAGCGACACTTCCATGCCCGGCTCAATGTCCTCCGGGAGGGCAATAGATATTCCCATGCCGCTGCGGCTTACATCGACCAGCTCGCAATCCATGTAGCGCAGGCTGTGTTTCTTGATAAAATACTGCACCATCGCCCTGCACTCAAAGCGCTCATGGCCCCGACGGTCATTGCTTTCTAAAAAGAAATCCATCGCTGTCCTCCACGATTCCAGGGCGCTGTCCTCCACAGTATGGCGGCCCGACTCCCCGGCGGCTTCATCTGGCAATCAGCCGCTCAAGCACCTCCTGCTCCAGCGCGCTGTCAAACTTTATGCCGGCCAGAATCTTCTCACCGCGCAGCACACGGTGCACTCTGCCCGAAAACGTCATCTGGGCAATACTGCCCGGCACCGTTATTTCAAGAGATACGTCCATGCCCGTGGTAATATCCTCCGACAGCGGCACCCGGATTGCAATACCGTTACGGCTGACATCGACCAGTTCGCAGTCCATGTAGCGCAGGCTGCGCCGTTTGATAAAATACTGCACCATGGTATTGGCCTGGAAGCGGTCCTTGGCGCGGCGGTCATCTTTGTTGAAAAATATATCCATTACAGTATCCCTTTACCTACATGGCCCGGGCGAAGATCCAGCCGCCGGAAATAAAGGTTCCCAGGGAGCTGCCGATATTGGCCAGAACCACCACCAGCAGAATCCTGCAGGCCGGATTTTTCCAGAAACCCCCGAATGTCGCAATCGACTCCGGCAGATTCTCAAGGTCGGCCACCGTGGGTTTGCGCACCCAGGCCTGCACCAGGCCGCCGACCCATCCCGCGGCTATCATCGGATTCAGGCTGGTAATCGGCGCGCCCACGAAACATGCCAGAATCGTCAGGGGATGCGCCAGCGCAATTGCGGCGCCCAGAGCCGACAGCGCCCCGTTTACCAGGACCCAGATATAAATCGACTCAACCGTGTGGTCAAGGCCTCCTCTGAAAAAACCGAGCACAACCAGACCGGCGATACCGACGGGAATCGACCATTTCAGCAGCGATCCCAGCCGTGAGCGCTGCGGCAGTTCAAGAAACTGATCCACGCGTTCAGCGCAATCCAGGCTGCGAACAATGCCGGGCACATGGCCCGCGCCCACAACCGCGACAATGGTGTGGCCGGGCGCGCTGCGAATATTGTGCGCCAGCACCGCGTCGCGCTCGTCAATCAGGCGGCGCTTGATTTCAGGAAATGCTTCGGTAAACGTTGCCAGAATACTTTCGAGCTGGTCTTTATTCTTCATATCCTCAACCAGCTGCGCGTCTATCTTTTCCGTCACAAAAAGGCCGGCCAGCAGATGCACCATCATTTTGAGTTTATTCCATAGCGACAAGGCGGACCAGACACGCTTCAGGGTTATGTCGACCGCCCGGTCAGCAAGCACAAGCGCCGCACCGGTTTGTTCGCACTGGCGCACGGCCTCAAGCATTTCAGCGCCGGGCTGAACTCCCAGCTGGTCGCCGATACGGCGATAAAAGGAGCTCAGCACAAGCTGGGCCAGCAGAAACGCGGCTTTTTTCTCCCTGATAACCCTGAAAATATTCATCTGCTGCCAGGTATCACGCTGCAGCATGGCGCTGTGGCGCGCAGGGCACAGCTCAACACAAACCGCGTCGGGCTTGAGCGCGGCAATCGTTGCGCGCACGTCATCAACGCTGTGGCGCGAGACATGCGCTGTTCCGATCAGATAGGCTGTGCGCCCATCTTTGAGAACATGTGTCGTAACGCTTTCGGGCAGCGCAGCTGCTGGTGCATCCATGGGTGTATCCTGAAAAGGTGATCCAATAATCCGGCGAGTCTATCCTATAATGAACGGATTGTAAATACCGGTGTGCGCTCCGGAAAACATACTACACAAGCTGCAGCACAACAATCACGATCATGGCAAGAGTGAGCAGCACTTTGCCGACCGTGCCGGCCAGAAAGCCGACAAGGGTGCCGCATCCGATTTTGAGCGATGATCGCAGGTCGCGGCCCCGGGCAAGCTCGAACAGGCAGGCCCCGGCGATCATCCCGATAACGGCGCCGGCAACGTTCGCCACCACAAAGCCGGCACAGGCGCCGATGCAGGAGCCGATTATGCCCCAGCGGCCGGAACCGAATGCGCGCGCGCCGATAATCGAGGCCGCGTAATCAAGCACGAAACTCAGGCCGGTCAATACCGCCAGCACAGCGAGCGCAGTCCAGGTGATAACCGCAAAATCGCCGTACCAGCCGTAGAGCAGCGCTCCGGCCAGCACCAGCGCAGGACCCGGAATAACCGGCAGCACTGCCCCGGCCAGGCCGGCCAGCATCAGAAGCGCGGTCACGATGATCACGAATACATGCATATGTCCTCGCTTTTACAGCAAAATATTTCAACCGCGTTGTAAAAACGCTTGTGAGGGCTGTTCAAAAATACCCGGATGCAAGGCGCGCGACGTCATGAGGAATGAGGCGTACTTTTGCGTACGCCGCAGTGACGAATGACGAGCGCAACGCAGCAGACGGGTGTTTTTCAACAGCCCACTATTTAACCCGCCGCGGCGGCACAGCCTGCAGCGGGTCATCCGGCCAGCTGTGTTTCGGATAGCGGCCCTTGAGCTCTTTTTTCACCGCATGATAGCTGTTCTTCCAGAACCCGTCCAGATCAGCCGTGATCTGCACCGGCCGCATAGCCGGCGAGAGCAGGTGCACGAGCACCCGCACCCGTCCATCGGCAACCGACGGCACAGCACGCAGGCCGAACAGGTCCTGTATGCGCGCTGAGAGCACCGGCGGGGAGCCGTCCGCAGGATAGTGCAGCCGGACGCGACGCCCCCCGGGCAGCTGGCAGGTGCGGGGAGCAAGCCGGTCAAGCGCGGCATGCCCGCTGCCCGGCAGCAGTGCAGTCAGGGCTGCCTGCAGATCACGCGCGCTCACCTGGTCGAGTCGGCGCGCAGAGCCCAGATACGGTTCCAGCCAGCGTTCATACTGCGCGGACAGATACCCGTCGCTGACATCCGGCCACGTTTCGACACCGAACACTGAGCGCAGCAGCATAACGCGCGCCTGCCACTGGCGCAGCTCATCGGTCCAGGGCAGACAGGCGATGCCAAGCGCGGTGATGCCGTCAAGCAGGGCCCGGCGTACACGCGCGCAATCAGGCTTTCCGCGCCATGGCTCGCGCCGCAGCACAAGCTGGTCCAGACACTGAACGCGCTCGGCAACGACACTGCGCGACTGTGCATCCCAGCCCAGGCGCTCTTCAACGGTTATGCGCGGTTCGAAATATCTGAGAATCTGCTCCCGGTCAAGCGGGGCAGCCAGAAAAATCCGCGCCCGCTGCGCAGCCCCGTCCAGCGTTGCAACCGCCAGATACTCATGCGCGCACAGGGTATCGACATTCGGGAAAAAAGCACCTCTCCCGCAGGCAAGCAAATACTCCGTCCCTGAGCGTTTCTGCGCGATGCGGTCAGGATAGGCATGCGCCAGCAGCACGCCGGCGCTGTCGATGTCATCCCTTCCCGTGCCATCGATCCCCAGTTTCTTTTTCAAACGGCCCGCGACGTCCAGCACGCTGCGGCAGGCGGCCGCGTCAGCCCGGCAGCCTGAGACGGCAGCGCCCTGCAGGGCCTCAAGGCGCAGGCCAATATCAGCATCACGGGCACTGCCGGCAATGCGCAGCACGTCGCGCTCACTCAAAAGTGCGGCCAGATCACAGGCAAGAGCGCCCAGCCCAAGCTCAAGGCCCCGGCACACCATGTAGGCAAGCCGCGGATGCAGGCCCATGCCGGCCATGCGCCGACCCTCAGCGGTGATACGGCCGTGCGCATCAAGCGCGCCCAGGCGCAGCAGCAGTTTACGCGCGCGCTTGAAAGCCCCGGCAGGCGGGGGCGTGATCCAGAAAAGCTTTGAAGGGTCAGCCACGCCCCAGAGCGCAAGCTCAAGCGCGCAGGCGGCCAGATCGGCATTCTTTATTTCCGGCTCATAGTGCCCGGGCAGGCTTGCGTCCTGCGCGCGCGTCCACAGCCGGAAGCACACGCCGGGCTCGCTGCGGCCTGCCCGGCCCCGGCGCTGATCAGCGCCCGCGCGCGAGACCGACAGGGTTGCAAGCCTTGTCATGTCGGCGCCCGCGTCATAGCGGGGCACGCGCGCAAGGCCGCAGTCAATAACCACGCGCACCCCCTCGATGGTCAGGCTGGTCTCGGCAATGGAGGTCGCCAGCACAACCTTGCGCGTGCCCGGCGCGGCCGGCGCAATAGCGCGGTCCTGATCGGCGCGCGACAGGTTGCCGTACAGCGGCACCACCTGCGCGTCTGCGGGCACGTTTTTTAAAAGCAGTGCCGCTGTGCGCCGGATTTCAGCCTCTCCCGGCAGAAACACGAGCACGCTGCCCTGCTCGCAGCTCAGCGCGCGCAGGACCTCCCGGGCTGCTTCCTGCTCAAGCGCATGCTGCAGAGCGCGCTCCCGGTACTGCGTTACGACGTCATAACAGCGGCCCTCAGCGCTCACAACATCCGCCTGCAGGGCATGCGCAAGCGCGGCCGCGTCAAGCGTGGCCGACATCACGATCACGCGCACATCGGGCCGCAGGACCGCCTGCGCATCCAGCAGCAGGGCCAGCGCCAGATCAGACTGCAGCGAGCGCTCATGAAATTCGTCGAAAATAACCAGGCCGGCGCCGGGCAGGGGCGGGTCGGCCTGCAGCATGCGCGTCAAAATGCCGTCGGTAACGACTTCAATGCGGGTGTGCGGCCCTGCGCAGCTGTCAAGCCGGGTGCGGTAGCCGGCCATGCGGCCCAGGCGCTCACCCGACAGATCGGCCATGCGCCGGGCCGCAGCGCGGGCTGCAAGCCGGCGCGGCTCAAGCATGATTATTTTGCGGCCCTCGATCCAGCTCTCATCGACCAACGCCAGTGGGATAACCGTGGTTTTACCGGCCCCGGGCGGGGCCTGCACCACAAGACGAGTTGTGCGCCGCAGCACAGACCTGATCTGATCAAGGATTGTGTTGATGGGCAGGACCGCGCTGCTCATGGAACGTCAATGCCTGGGCTGCAGTCGTGTTCAGTCCCCATGCGCGGGAGCGCTGCCGGGCAGCACCAGCAGTTTGGACTTATCTTTTTTGAAGCGCAGGCCCGCATGCTGCGGCCCGACTTCCTCGATGGAGAGCACGGTATAGATTGAAAGATGCAGGGTTTTGACCTCAGCGAAGCGCCGTTTCATATCCTCTTCCTGCGGGTTGACCACCAGCGAGCTTTGATCGAAAACAAAATCCGATATCGCGATGAAGCTCAGGCCCAGCGACGAGTCTGTGACCGTGCCGGCCTTGACGGTCAGATGCTTTTCAGTGACCGGATCACGGTAGCTGATGATAAAATACGTGTCTTTTTTTCTGACTGCCATATGTCACCGCTCAACAGATAGGTACTTCAGGGACTGTTTCGTAATTAATTTTTCCTGTCATTTCGAATCCGCCGCAGGCGGTGAGAAATCTTGAACGAACGCTGGATTTCTCCCTGCGGTCGAAATGACTGAACAATACGGCTTTTCTCCCGAAGCCTGCCCTGCGCGAAGCCGATGGAGTCAGGACGGCACCTTGGTACGTTGCGGCACGGTCTCGGACGCTGGAGACGCAACGCGGCAGCATTCCTTCTACGCCGCTGTTTTTTTCCTGAACAGTCGCAGCGACGGCAGCAGTGCCGCAGCATGCTCGCTGTACGCGTCGACAACATCTTCCAGCCAGGTGCGCGCAAACAGACGCGCATCTTCGGGCATGGACTGCACGGCCGCAATATAATCGCCGTGCCCGCCCGCGTGCAGCTCAAACGCCGCCAGAAACGTCAGGCGCGAGGCGTCAAGAGCCTTTTCGGCGCAGGGCTGCATAAACACGTCGCAGGCCTGCTTGACAGCCGCGTGCAGTTCGCAGCCGGGCTGCGACGGGCTGCCGCAGGTGCAGGCCGCGTGCGCGCCGGATGGTATTTTCTCCACAAGCGCCTGCAGCCGCTTGATACGCTCTTTTTTAGCCATGACAAGTTTTTCAAGCGCACCCTCATAGATCAGCGTGCCGAACTCCTGCTGGGCGAAGAAGTGCCTGCGCACATGCCGGTACCATTCCTCCAGCGCGCACAGGCTGGCAAGGTAGGTGAAATTATGACCGATGATGCGCGCGATGCCGGAGGTTGAGTTGCGGCCGTAGTCAATCACTCCGGCAGGCGGTGTATGGGGAATGACCAGCTTGTCTTCGGCAAGCACATCCTTGCGCAGGACCGACCCGGCCGCGACCGTGATGCCGTAGCCGATCTGCAGCGGCCCGACCATGCCGCCCTGCCCTCCCAGGAAAATAGCTTTCTGATCGAGCAGCACCCCGCGCGGCACATCGCCGATGAGCGACGCGGTCGTCTTGTTGCCGTCGGGCGTGAAATTGAAATGAATGTAGGAGCTGCCCACCTCGCTGTGATCGCGTCGGCTGGTTCCGCCGGCCATGAGGCAGTCGCAGAAATTAATCAGGCTGCCAAGCGTGACGAACGGAAACAAAATGGTCTGCTTCAGCCCGACGCAGTGCGCCCCGCCGGCCTCCTCCTCAAGAATGCAGGCCTCGCGAACCTGCGCGCCCGGGCCCATGTTGGAGCCCTCCAGAAACACCGACTTTGAAAACGAGCCGCCTTTGAGATCAACCTTCGGCCCGATCTGGCAGTTGTCGATTGTGACCGTGCCTTCGCGGCCCAGAACGGCCCCGGCCGAAATCACGGTACGGCTGCCGTACAGGCGCGTGCCCGGATACAGCACAACGTTATCGGCTGAGATGTTGTCAATAGCGACCTCGTCGCCGATATCGAGCGTGAGCGGGTTGGGGATGCTGACGCCCTTTTCGATCAAGGCCCTAATTTTTGCTTCCGCGCGGGGTTTAAGTTCCACGACACACCTCCCTGTACGTTAGATACAAGCTCGCATCATTGACACGCAGCTGCCAAAGAATGCAACTATAATCAGCTATGCATAAGTTGTCAAACCATAAAGAGACAGTTCGGAGTTCGGAGTTCGGAGCGCAGGGGCGAAAAATTTTTCGCCCGTTATGGATGCCGGATCGGAGGGCATGACAGGCGGATGGATTTGGGTTATGAGCCCCATCACGCCAGCGTTCGGGACAAGCAGGCGTGCATAAGGTGCACGGATGCTGCTGCGCCGGTTACATGATGTTCAGAAGCGCCCGCGAAGGATCGCGAGGCAGGACCTGGCCGATATGTTCGGCCAGATCGCCCGCTGCCAGCAGCATATCGCGGGCCTGCGCAAGCTGCTCCTCAGGCACGCTGAGCACGAGCCCGCCCGAGGTCTGCGCGTCGAACACGAGATCAACCAGGACAGGATCGGCTCCCGCCGGCAGGCTGACCAGCGAACTGCAGAAATTTCTGTTGGCCGCGCTGCCTACCGGAACCAGTCCCATGCCAGCGAACTCGATTGCCTCGGGCATGCAGGGAATTTTGTCAAGCCACAACTCGACACTCACGCCGGAGGCTTTAGCAAGTTCAAGCACATGGCCGCCGAGGCCGAAACCGGTCACATCGGTTGCGCCCTTGAGTCCCAGCGCCCTGATCACTTCTGCCCCGGCACGGTTAAGACGACTTGCCCACCTGTAAATAAGCTCCTCTATTTTTTCGCTGTCGCCGAAGCCTGCCTTGATGGCCGTTGACAGAATGCCGGTGCCGATCGGCTTTGTGAGCAGCAGCTGATCGCCCGGCCGCAGGCCCCTGTTGGAAGCGAACGCAGCCGGGTCGACAATGCCCGTCACCGACAGGCCGTACTTGATCTCAGTATCCTTAACGCTGTGACCGCCGGCCAGCACCGCGCCCGCCTCCTTGATCTTCTCAAGCCCGCCCTGGAGAATCTGACGCAGAATTTCCTTATCCATCTTCTGGATCGGGAAGCAGACGATGTTCATGGCCGTATACGGCTCGCCGCCCATGGCGTAAACATCCGAGAGCGAATTCGCGGCCGCGATCTGGCCGAACCAGAACGGATTATTGACGATCGGCGTCAGGAAATCGACCGTCTGCACGAGCGCCATGCCAGCGGGGAAGCGCACCACGGCCGCATCCTCGTTGTCGCCGGCGCCGGTCAGAAGCCGCTCATCGCGCAAAGCGCTGAATTCCGCCAAAACGTCCTCCAGGTCCCCTGGAGAGATTTTGGCCGCTCAACCAGCGGATTGAACAGTCTTTACAAGCTCGATGGGCTCCATACAGCATGCTCTCTGAAAAGATTGATTTTACTGACTGGTTACAACGCCATCAATACAGACGCACTCATAAAAAGTCAGGCAAAAAATGTTCTGTCATTTCGACCGCAGGGAGAAATCTTGTATTACAACCGTTTATAAGACCTCTCACGGAGCCTGTCCTGAGCGCAGTCGAAGGGTTCCAGGTGCACAGATGGAGACTTTTTACGTCTCAATCAATATTGACCTGCATGCAAGCGCCTGTCAAGCAAATACCCGCATGGCCCATGATAGATAAAATCAATACACACCAAGAGCGGTATTGATTTTATCAAATTGACAGAAACGCCGCCAGGCTTCACAACTATATATATATTCAGGGCCGTTCGGTTTGAGTGCCCGCATGCTTACAAGGAATACAGAATACAATGTACTCACTCGGCATCGACATCGGATCAGTGGCGACAAAGAGCGTCGTCTATAACGGCGCCATTGCGGCAAGCGTCATCATCCCCACCGGCTGGAGCCCGCGGGAGTCATCCCGTCTGGCGCTGCAGATGGCCCTGGAGCAGTGCGGTGCATCCCGTGACAGCCTGAGGGCCATCGTTGCCACCGGCTACGGCCGCGTTTCGGCAGACTTTGCGGACCGGGCAATAACTGAAATCACCTGCCATGCGCGCGGAGCCCACAGCCTCAACCACGAGATCCGAACCGTGATCGATATCGGCGGGCAGGACAGCAAGGTCATACAGCTTGATGAAGACGGGCATGTCGCCGACTTCATCATGAACGACAAATGCGCTGCCGGCACGGGCAGGTTTCTTGAGGTGATGGCGCGCATTCTGGGAACCGAAGTAGCTGAATTCGACGCCCTGGCCTCCCATGCCGATCCGGCCCCGATTTCGAGCATGTGCACCGTGTTTGCCGAGTCGGAAGTCATCAGTCTGCTTGCCCGGGGCGTGCCGCGCGAAGCAATCGCCCGCGGTGTGCTTGATTCGATTGCGTCCCGGGCCGTTGCATTGCTCGGGAGACTGGGCACCAGAGGCGCCATCGCCTTCACCGGAGGGCTGTCACACAGCCGGGTACTGCGCGCCATCATGGAAGAGCACATCGGTGAGCCTCTGTTCACCTCCCCTGCCTCCCAGCTTGCCGGAGCGCTGGGCGGTGCCCTGATCGGCTGGAACAGAAACGGGAGCGCGCTTGGCGACAATTGACGAGATGATCGCCGCGCTTGCGCGGACCCGGGACAATGCCGTCAATGATCTCCAGCGCCTGAAGGAAAAGGGCACAAAGATCGTTGGTGCCTACTGTTTGTTTGCGCCCTATGAGCTCATCGCCGCATCAGGGGCCGTGCCCGTGTCTTTGTGCGGCACCAGCGAAGAACCGATTGCGCACGCTGAGAAACATCTGCCCCGCAATCTCTGCCCTCTGATCAAGTCCAGCTACGGCTATGCCGTTACCGGCACCTGCCCGTACTTTTTCTATTCCGACCTGATCGTGGGCGAAACCACCTGCGACGGCAAGAAAAAAATGTTCGAACTCCTGGAGCGTATCGCACCGGTGCATGTCATGCGCCTGCCACAGTCAAACAACCGGCCCGGAGACACCGCGTTCTGGAAACAGGAAATCATCCTGCTTAAAAAAAGGCTCGAGCGCGAGTTCGGCGTGATAATTACCGACCAGGCCCTGACTGAGGAAATCCGGCTGCGCAACGGCCAGCGCAGCCTGTGCCGCGAGCTCTACGGCCTGTCAAGGCTTGATCCACCGCCGCTTTCCGGCAGCGACCTGCACCGCGTGCTGCACGGCTCAGGATTTGCCTTTGACCGGGCGCACCACAGCGCGCAGATCCGCGCGCTGATCGATGCGCTCCGGGAAGCCCGGGAGCGGGGCGAGAGGAGCGCGCCGGCCGGCCGGCCGCGCATCCTTGTCACGGGCTGCCCCGTGGGAGGGGCAACCGAAAAAATCATCCGCATCATCGAAGAGAGCGGCGGCACCATTGTCTGCTATGAAAACTGCGGCGGCGCCAAGGACCGCGAGTTTCCGGTTGATGAGCTGATCGATCCCTGGGATGCGCTCACGCAAAAGTATGTACGCCTGGCCTGCTCCTGCATGAGTCCCAATGATGCCCGGTGCGAGCTGCTGTCGCGCCTGATTGACGAATATGCCGTGCACGGCGTGATCGACGTTGTGCTGCAGGCCTGCCACACCTACAGCATCGAGACGCAGCGCATCCGGGAGCTTGTGCAGAAGCAGAAAGGCAAAAGCTATCTGAGCATCGAGACCGATTATTCGCAGGCCGACGAGGGCCAGCTGAGAACGCGCATAAGCGCATTTATGGAAATGCTGCATTAAAAGGCTGTTGAAAAATACCCGTCTACTGCGTTGTGCTCATCACTCGTCACTGCGGCGTACGGTAGGGGCACGGCATGCCGTGCCCCACAAAACATGATGCCGCACGCCTTGCATCCGGATATTTTTGAACAGCCTGCCAAAAGAAAGAAAGGGATAACATTATGGATACAAAAGAAATAGACGCACGCGGACTGGCCTGCCCCCAGCCCGTCGTTCTGGCCGGAAAGGCAATTGACGAGCCCGGCGAAGGAGAGATCATCGTGCTGGTCGACTCTGAAACCCCGCGCGACAACGTGATGCGCCTGGCCACCAGCCGCGGCTGCGCCGCGCGGGCGGAGACTGCTGCCGAAGGCTTCAGGGTGGTGATCAGGAAACAGCCCGGGGCCCGGCCCGCCGCGGGCGAATGCAGCGCGTACGAAACCATTGCTGAGGGAAGCGGCGAGATCGTCTACCTTTTCGACTCCGATTATGTGGGCTCAAACCGGGACCTCGGCAAAGTGCTGACCAACGGATTTCTGAACGCGGCCCTTGCCCTGCCGCACACGCGCTGCACGATCATCCTGATCAGCAACGGCGTGCGCCTGGCAACACAGGGCTCCTATGCGCTTGAGGTTCTGGAAAAACTCGCCGCGCAGGGCTTCCGGATCCTCATCTGCGGCACCTGCCTTGATTTTTTCAAGATACGCGGCGAGGTACAGCTCGGCACCATCTCCAATGCGCTTGAAATCATGCAGGCCATGACCGGGTCGGGGAAAGTCATTACCTTTTAAAGCCTTTTTTCTGGACAGCATTCATCGCAGCATGCAGCATCCTTCCCTGCCGGGGACATGCCGAAGGCACCACTGTCGGTTGAACTGAAATTCCTGAGTCCCTGAGCACATTCCCATTGCTCATCATGCGCATTGACTTTGACCGTCGAAGGGCATACACTGTGCCCATTCGTGACCAAGGTCATTCGCGCCGCATCATACAACACCAACGTCAACAGTGGAGGCACAATGAGCGCAGATACCCCGATCAAAACTCCAAAATTCGCCGGCATCGGCATATTGCCGGGACTGACCAGAACCAATTATTTCTTCCTGTTTTTCAATACCTTCATCGTCGGCATGTTCATGAGCATTCCGGCGATTCTGCAGCCCGCCTTCATGAATGACGTTATCAACATCGATCAGAAATTTGCCGGCTCCATCAATGGCTTCCTCCAGAACATGAGCCAGGTGGCAACGCTTGCCTTTGTCGCCCTGATCTGCGCCCTGTCTGACCGGGTCGGCCGCAAAATTCTGATCCTGATCGGCTTTATCGTGCTGGCGGTTTCGTTCTACGGCTTCAAGCTCTCAAGCGGCATTGCCCAGGGCCTGGGCATTGACCCTGATTTCGCAGCGAGCCTGTGCGCGGCCCTCAGTTTTGTGCCCGGCCAGGCTGCTGAATTTACGGCATTTGCTCCGGGCCTGCTGGTGGCGTATTTCATGCGATTCATGGTCGGCATCGGCCTGATCCTGGCGTTTCCGCAGTTCATCACCATGGTGGGCGACTACACGCGTGACAAGGAGCGCGGCAAGGGCATGGCGCTCAACGGCATGTCCATCGGCCTGGCATCGATCTTTGTTTTCGGAACGTTCGGTACGATCGTGCGCCAGAACGGTGTTGCAGCCGGTTTTAATACCGCCATCCTGATTGCGGCAATCGGCGCGATCCTGACAGCGCTGTTCATCAAAGACTGCATGCCCGAAGCGGCTTCAGAGAAAAAAGGGTTTTTCGATATTATCCCGCTGGTGCGGGGCAGCATTGCTCTGAAGGCCGCCTACATCACCACCCTGATAACCAGGGCCGATACCGTAATTCTGGCCACGTTCATTGTCACCTGGGGCGTGACAACGGCAACCATCTCATCCGATATCAGGCCCGAGCATGTAAAACCGGCCATCATCGAAAAAATCTACGCGCAGGACAGCCCGGTTGCCGCCTTTCTGCAGGCCAGGCTCGCGCTGACGCCCGCTGCGCAGGTTGACGCTTCATTCACGCACAAGCTGTCTACCTTCATCACCACTGATGACGGGATCGAATTCGCCGCATTGTTCAACGACAGGCAGGACCTGGCCCCTGAGACACAAAAACTGCTCGACAAGCCCGCGCGCGACCGCACCGAGCAAAGCCGCCTCAACCGCCTGCTTGTGAAAGAAGCCTTTCCGGAGGAGATCACCAAAACCATAGATGAGCTCCGGTTCGATTCCGGCGTCGGCACGCTGATGGCATCGATTCCCGTCATTATCATGGGGATCGCATCTCTGCTGGCTTTCCCCTTTGTCGGGGTGATGCTTGAGAAAAAGGGCCGGATGGCAACCATGATTCCCTGCATGATGTGCGCGGCCGCAGGCATGTTTGCAATCAGCCTGTCGCCGGATCCCTTTCACTGGCTGGCCTATCTGGGAGGGGCACTTATCGGCATCGGCATGTCGGGCTCGGTTGCCGGAGCAAACACGCTTGCAGTTGATGCCTCGCCGATCGACCGGCTGGGCGCGGTCATGGGCGGCCTGAACACCATGCAGCCCATCGGCATCCTGCTGTTTCTCGGTCTGGGCGGCGTGCTGTTCGACACAGTGGCGCCGGGCGCCCCGTTCGCGCTCAAGGGATTGGCGACCCTTGTGCTGGTTGCCTGGCTGATTGCCGTTCGCAACGGCGTCACCCGGGAGATCAAGCCGCTATTCGGCATGGACTGGGAAGAAGCCGCGCAGGCACTCATGATGCGCATACCCGGCGGCGTGCGCCAGGGCGCCATTGAAGGCACCGAGGCCTATGCCAAAGATCAGGGGCTGAGCATCGTCACGGTTGCGCTGTGCCAGGAGCTCAGGAAAATGATGGACGAGGCTGAAGGCGCATAGTCGCCACCTCATTCCCATACAAAAAAGGCCGCCGCTGCTGGCGGCCTTTTTTGTTTTCGGCATTGCAACAACAGGCTTCCTGCGAACTGTTCTTCGACTTCGTCAGCCCCTAGCAGGCTGTTGATAAACGCCCATCTGCTGCGTTGCGCTCATTATTCGTCACTGCGGCGTACGCAAAAGTACGCCTCATTCCTCATAGTTTCGCTCGCCGTGCATCTGTGCATTTTTGAACAGCCTGTATAAAAGACTTTCTCAACAACCTGTTAAAGGGGACGGATTTATTTTACGATTTCAACCACGATTTTAGAATGTTGAACCCGTTGCCTGCGCTCAGGCACAGGGGCCTGCCCCTGCCAAACATCACCCTCTGCGTCCCAGCGCCTCTGTGGGAGTACCTGACGTTTCGGCGACTACCAATAGAAAAGATGACAGATTCATTTCTCAGTGCCGTCACGATTAACATGGGGTTTGAAGTATCAGCCCCTGTGGCTGAGGGCACGATAATTGCCAGACGTAATGCCTTGACCAACCCTGCGGGTTCAATATAAAATCTGCACAAAAATATCCCCGTCATTATTGATACGGGCAGGCGGAAGCCGGAAAGCGGACGGCAAGGAAGGAGTAGAACTATATTCCTTCCGGGCCTTGACAATAATATCAAAATTGATATATATGGATACCAGATACGAGATCAGCTTAAGCGCGCCGTTCAGTAAGGCCCTTAACCGGCTGGCTGGAAAAGACCCCGACATTGTAAAGCGCATACTGGCACAGCTGCGCTACAGACTGCCGCTTGATCCGTATCCGGACGAACAGGGCCACGACGATATTTTTCATTCCACTGTCGTTAAAAATCTGGAAATCGACGGATACTATGTTTCAAGGCTCAAGAGCCTCTTGTTTGACAAATACCGTATTTTTTACCTTGTTGATGAAGATTACAGCCTTATTTATGTACTTGAGATTGCTCCGCGGGACAGCACTACATACGATAGACATTCACCCCACTACCGGACAATAAAAACGCTGTACCTGGAATACTTTCAGAATAGAGGTCAAAAATGAACAACATCGCAACTGCCATGGAGAGCGGCTTTAGCGTAACCGGAAGCGCCGTCAACATACAAAGCCTTACCCAAAAATTTCGCACGATGGTTGTCCAGTGCGCGCGAAGAAACCTCTTTATTGCCGAGACGGACCAGACGCCGTTAATAACCGGTGCGGTCCAACGGCCGGCAGGCTCTTTAACCGTTGAAGACTTCACACGCCAGATGTTCCCTGACATGTCCGATCAGGAGCTGTTTGATGTTTTCAAGGCCGACACAGCCGAAGAAATGGCTTCGGGACGAATCAGCAGAATAAAATACCACCGGCTGCTTGCCCAGATGACGCAATCCGACCTTGCTGAAAAAACAGGCATGAGGCAGGCCAATATTGCCAGGGCCGAATCAGTCAACCACACACCAAACCAGAACACACTGAGGAAAATAGCCGCCGCACTCGGCGTTGAGGTAAAGGAGCTGGTATAATGAAAAAAAACCTGAAGTTAATCGACTGGATTATCTGCGACGATCTGCGCCGCGAAAACAACGGAAAGCTGATTTTCGTGGGTGTGTACCTTGATGCTATTGTGGTGCCGTCGGTGCCCTGTGTGCTGCCGCAGCTTGTCCTGTTCTCGCGCTGGGATTTCGGCGGCGCGGCAATTGAGAAGTTTCAGTGCGCCATTGTCGGGCCTGATAAAAAGAATTGTGCCGAGCTGACGGGAACCCTGCAGGGGCAGCAGCATCAACAGAAGAAGTACAACCTGCAGTTTGGAATATCGCCCTTTAAAATTGAAAAAACAGGGCTGTATACCATTATCTTCACAATAGACGGGGCGAAGGTTTCCACAGGAGAATTTGAAGTGCGCCTCAAGGAATAACCGCATTCTGGCTTTACAGGGCGTATGAGCCTATCGGCTCGGACCAGGCACATGCAATCTAACATGGTTGTTGAATCAGGGTCGGACCAAGCAAATGCAATCTAACATTCCGAAAACGCGCAGTTGATTTTTACAAACAGCCTGTTTTATGGCCTTAAAATGCCCTTTTTGGTATTAAAAAAGACCGTTTAAGAAAACCCGATAGGTGCGCACGGCGCACCCTGCACGCTGGACAGTTTCAGGTTTAGGGGTTTGGTTTTCAATCCCCATCGTGGCGCAGCCGAGACGGGTGCATAAGCTCGGATACTCCGCCTTAGGCGGACCGTGATCATGTGCCCGGCGAGGGAATCCGCCGCAGGCGACCGCGAAACGCAGGGGCGGCTTTCTTGGGGCTACCTTTTTTTGCCGCGAAAGAGAGGGTACGAGAAATAATTAAGGTGCGCACGGCGCACCCTGCACACTGGGCCAGGATCATGGTGGGCACGCTTCGCGAGTCCACCCTACGAACTGTTTTCGAGGGCCCGTCTGCAGTGTTATAACCCTCGCTTGAGTTTGATAGCATCAACCGGACAGGCATCCTTGCAATCTGCGCAGTTGGTGCAGTTAATTTCAGCCGGGCGGGTTTCGACAGGACACGCTTTCTGGCAGACATTGCACTGATTGCATGCCTCCGTCATCCTGTATTTAAAGAAAGAGACTTTCTTCAGCAGTTCCAGCATACCGCCGGTAGGGCACAGATACCGGCACCAGAAATGCGGAATCAGGATGATCAGCAGAAAACCGCTCAGGATGAACGCCGTGCGCACGAGCCAGAGCGTATCGGCATGTTCGAATGTCAGCTTGATGGAATTAAAAAATTCACCGGTACGGATGGGAATAGCCCACCGGGGGTTATTCAGCACGAGAACATACACAATAGCGGCAGCCAGAACCGGATATTTCATGAGGGAGAATATTTTTTCAAAGCCCCTGCTGACTTTGCCCTTGAGAAGCGAAATTTTCGACACAATATCCGAAAACAGTCCGCCGGGGCAGGCCCATGAACAAAACCCCCGCCCGAACAAAAGAATGGTTACCGGCAAAAGCAGCCAGAAACCGACCCAGAGTTTTTTACCAGGACACTGTACCACTGGACATGCGCCGCAGTCCGTGTAAGGAACCGCAAACGGGCACCGGAAAATCCCGTAAAACGAAAACTCTCCCAGGATTACGAGGAATAATATTTGAGACAGCCTGCGCGGTAGATTTTTAAACTTAGGCATCGATGACTCCGTATTTTTGTGTTAACCGCCTGCCTTCATCCGACAGCGCGGGAATAAACCCGGCCCGTTCAAAGCAGGCCTGGCCCTGTTCAGACAGAATGAATTCAATATAGTGCTCAGCCAGTTCACGGTTCTGTGCCCATTTCATCATGCCGATAGTGAAGGGGACCGGCTTTCCGGGAATAAACTCCTCCGGGATATCGATGGCCTCGGCCCTGCCCTGAAAATCCGGGATGCGGGTCAGGCGCAGTTCCATCACGGCCACATCGCCTGTGCCCTTGACCAGCTCGGCCATGGCGGTCTGAACGCAATCGCCGTTGAATACCGCATTTTTTCTGGCCTGCTCAAGCACGCCGGCTTTGTCAAGGATGATCAGCGAGGCTTCCCCTCCGGGAGCGGACGCACCCGGCGTGAGGACCACCCGGACCCCCGGCCTGGCCAGGTCGGCTATGCCCTGTATCCTGGCCGGATTTCCCTTGGGCGTGACGAGCACGTATTTCGTAAAGCACAGGGGCTTGAACCAGAGCATCTTGCCCTCGCTCTTTAACTTTTTAGCAAGATCGACAACCCGCGGGGCAAACACCTCCGTGGTCGCGCTGCCCAGCAGCGATTTACCGAGCGCTGCCGCGAACGCGCCCGTATAGGCGATCTTCGCGCCGGTTTCTTTTTCAAAGGCCTGATTGGCGGGGATCATTGCCTCGGCCAGGCCACCGCAGGACCATACCTGCAGTGACTGATTTTTCAGCCCGGCAGCGGAACTGATAAGCGGCGAAGCCAGCGTGCCGGTCACGGCGATACCGGAGGCCTTGAGAAACGCCCTGCGGTCTATATTTGTATCTTTTTTCATGCGCATGCCTCCCTGCCGGGAATGCCTTCAGCATCCGCCCGGCACTGTTTACAGAGTTCAAATACCGGCAGGCTGCCGCGGCATTCTTCTCTGATCCTATTCATATCTTCGCAGCCGGGCCGCGAATGGCTGCTCAGGCTGCCTCCCGGAATCAGCGGCACCGGATTGAATAAATGAGCGCCGGCTGCCTGTACGGCCGCGGCAACTGCCGGCACGTGGTGGTCATTTACGCGGGGCACGACAACCGTGTTGACCTTGACGAACATACCGGCCCCTGATGCGGCGCGGATGCCGTTCATCTGATGATCAATCAGAATTGCAGCGCCGTCGGCTCCCCTGATGCGGCGGCCGTTATACTCGATCCACGGAGTGATATGCTGGACAATGTCGGGAGAGACGCCGTTGACGGTCAGGCTTAAATGCCGCAGCTCCAGTGCGCGCAGCTGCCCGAGTGTATCCGGCAGCAGCAGACCGTTGGTGCACAGGCAGATGTTCGCACCGGGAAATGCGCCGTGGATCAACGCAAGGGTCTCGA
>Ga0194127_10002120_pt1 | contig 27705 bp, 30 predicted proteins | sample TA2KigC100mmetaG_FD_148624 | JGI IMG/M metagenome (GOLD analysis project Ga0194127, IMG submission 148624) | Freshwater microbial communities from Lake Tanganyika, Tanzania - TA2015036 Kigoma Deep Cast 100m | ecosystem: Environmental > Aquatic > Freshwater > Lake | place: Tanzania: Lake...
TTTCATATTCTCTTGTATCAAGAGTTTGATAATTTGTATCTTCGTAATAGATATTATAAAATAACTTATATGGATTATTGATTGAAACTTTTTCTAAAGTTTCCGTATCAAAAATATGAAATCCACGAGTATCATTCACATCATTCCAATACATCTCATAAGGATTACCCAGATAAAAGATTTTTCCATCATTAGAACGAGTGTGGTAATGTCCAGAATAAACTAGGTCAAACTTACTAAACATATCAGTATTCATACCATCTTCCATCACGTGTCCCCGATGAGCGCGAAACCCATTTAGTTCCAAGTGACCCATTACAATTTTAGACTTTGATTTCTGAATTGCCTTACGAGTGTTCTCTTCGTTTTCTGAATTGATCCAAGGAACAAAGAGAACTTTTAATTGATCTAATTTAACTTCCTCTACTTCAGAATAGATTTTGATATTATCATATTCTTTAAGAAGAAGACCTACAGAATTAACCGAGTTAGTGTTTTTGTAATAAGCGGTGTGATTGCCTACGATTGTATGAACCTTTATACCTAATTTTTTAAGTCTGTCATAGTAGTTATTCTTTGCCCACGATAAAGCAGAGAAATCAATACCTTTACGACTATCAAAAGTATCACCCATATCAATAATCGTAGTAATTCCTTCCTTTTCTAAAGTAGGAAAAAATACATCATTATAAAACTTCAGAAAATAATCGTGAAAGAGTTTAGAGTTCTTTCTTGCTCCAAAGTGCTGATCGGTGATAATAGCAACCTTCATTCAATAACGGAGTTTGGAATAAACTGCATCCTTAATTGAATTATAGTCTGAAGAATTAGATCCGTCAAGTCCGTCATCGAAGAAAACTTCGTCAAATCCAGTCTTCTCTAAAATTTTATTTTTGATTTCTAATTGACGTTTTTCTCTTTGAATGCGACGAAGAAACGCATAATGAATAATTTGAGTGAAATATGCAAATGGGTTAGATGATTTGTTGGGATCAAAGTTTCCGATATATTGAACACAATTTTCAATGCCATCACAAATCATATCATCCTTAAACATATAATTGACAAAATTAGGTTTAAAAGATAAGTGTGTTGCAATCTTCAGGAAACACTCTCCAAGATAATTTGTAATTCTTGGTTTTGGTTCTCCTCTAATTTGAGCAATTTCAACTAACTCTTTATAATGGATTAGAGCAGTTAAAAATTCTTTGTTATTGACGTAATGCTCAGACCTCTTTCTTTTGGTCATAACTGTCGTAGTAATCATTAATATACCTAATCTAATATGTAGGTATTATAACAATTAAACAAATAGTTGACAAGCTTCAAATAATTGTTTAGAATACCTTTGTTGGGTTTGAAGATAAGGTATTAGCTTATTTTAAATATCTTCTCTAAAGACTTCTTTGCTTCTTCTACATTTGCAAGATAACCCATTTTGCGATTTAACTTAGTTCGATTTGACCTTGACTTCTCAACATTTTTTAAAAATTTATTATAGATTTCTATCATTTCATCATCATTCGATTCTGACATCGTTAAGACATTTTCAAAGTCAATAATGAATATATCTTCCTTTGTTGTTTTTAACCAAGGCTCAACTTTGTATCCAGTAACTCCATATTTACTAGCGATTTCAGATATCATAACTGGATTGGAAAGTATTAAGATAGTTTTATCTCTTTCTTCTGAAACAGAAACTAAAGAAAATATTTCTTCTCCTGTTTTAAGTTTTATCGTAGAATAAAATTCTTCTTCTATCATTTTTCTAATTTTACATTTATAAACTCGTAATTAAAATTTTCTTCGTTGTATATTTTAATTCTTTCTATGAGGTGATTTAACGTATAATTTTTTTTAGTTTTGTTTACAATTTCATCTGCAATATCATAAAGGATAGCCCCAGTTTTATTTTTACCTTTACGAAGAACTCTTCCTATTGACTGCAGATTTCTAATTCTTGATTTACTTGGTGATGCAAAAACAACATTATGTAAATTTTTAATGTTAATACCAGTTGAGAATGTTCCGTATGATGCAACTATGATTGCATTATTTTCTTTTTCAGTGATAGATCGAACTAATTCTCTTTCTTCAACATCCACTCCACCATGAACAAAAAATATTTTTCTATTGTCACTTACCTGTTTATTTATCATTTCATAGAGATGAGATCCATGGGTATCAACTCTACTATAAAGTATAAGTGTATTTCCCTTTAAATCTAGAGCAAGATTACGAATGAATTTATTCCTTTTTTCATGACTAATTAGATATTGAATTTCATCTTCATAGGTTTCAAACTTTTTATCTTTGTGTTTCAATAAAAGAACTTTAATATTGAGTTTGGAAAGATGTCCTTTTTCCATTAACTCAGATGTTCTTGTGATTTTATAGGAAGGACCAAATAATCCTTCCAATACCCATTTGTGTGTTTGAGTTCCGTCTAAGGTTCCAGTAAAACCAAATCTATACTTTGCATTATGAAGTTTAGTCATAATTGAAATCAAAGACTTAGATTTGAATAAATGAGCTTCGTCTCCAATTACAACTTCGTAGTTTTCAAAAAAAGATTTTTCTAGTTTGTAAATAGATTGCCAAGTTGTAATAGTAACTGGATGTTGATTTGATTTTTCTCTTCCCGAATAAATTTTATGACAATAGTTTTCAGCATCCCAACCATAGTCTTCAAAGTCCTTATACATCTGCTCCACAAGTGAAGTAGTCGGGACAACTAAAAGAATTTTTTTATTCTTATCTGTATAATAACGAACAAGTGAATAAATCATTAAACTTTTACCAGATCCGGTTGGACTAATTAAAAGTTTTCTGTTATACTTTAATGCATCATAGACACCATCAATTTGATAGTCTCTTGGTGCTAAATTGCAAATTGAATTAATATAATCTTTTGTACCCTCTAATGATATAAAATCATTTATTTCAAAAGGTAATCCGTAAAATTTATTTTCTTCAAATTCATAAGTATAATTATATTGTTTAGCAAGAGATATAATTTTGTCAAGAAGACCTACATAAATCTCCCCCGTATGTGTAGATAAAAGTCTTATCTCTCCGTTCCAATATTTATTTCTGTACTGTGGCATAAACTTTGCTCCAGGTACTTCAAAAGTAAAGTGTGGAGCAAATTCATATAAGATATGAGGTTCGCAAACAAGTTTTACATAAATTTCATTCTTCTTGATAATTTTAATATCAGCCATACCCACTTACAAATTTTCTAAACTCAATAGCATTTTTAATTTGAAAGGTTCGGTTTTGAACTACTTTTAAAATACTCTCTAAGTAATTTATAAGAGTTTCATAATATTCAATTTTCATAGATGCTTTTGATAATTCTTCATCAGAGTCAAGATATTTTTGCAATGTCTCTTTGTCTCTAATTTTTTTAGGAAATGGATTTTCTACGTAAACTTCTGGGTCTGCTTTTCCTGTGTAATATTCATATCTTTCGTGAAGCAAATTTTTCCACTTTTGTTCTGCATTCTTTTTGAGTAAAGAATTTGTATTATACAACTCAAAATATTTTGCGTGAAGTTGTGGAATTCTTAAAGATTCATCATCTAAACGATCAGGGTCCATGACAGAATCTTTTTGCCACATTTCCTGAATCAATTCTAAATTCATAAACGATTGCCAAACATATCCTCTATATCAAATATAGTATACTTGAAAGTAACCTCTGCTGTAAAGTAATTAATGTCTGTTTGTGTAGCATCAAACGTCAAGGTTGTCAAATTAGTTGGAAATAAATCATAAAATTTAATGTTAAACCTTGGCAATTGACTGCTGTTTAATATTTGCAGGGTTCCGTCTGAATAATAATGGGTGTCAGTATGTTGAACCTTATTTTCCACAAATTGATTTTCTATTTTTAAATTGTATATTTCTTGAAGACTTTCTGGATAACCTAAACCTCTCATCCAATTATGAATTTCAAGATAATTTTTCATATCTTCATCAACAAGAAATCTTAAAGTAAAATCCTCATACTGCAACTTATCTCCAGGTATATCAATATCCTTCAAGTATGATGGTTGAACAGCAGCACCTAAAGTAATTGAGGGTAAGTTGGCTTCATTGCACATGAAGTCAACTTTAGGGTAATTTGAAAGAATAAATTTAAATCCTACTGGGGCAAGAAAATTTCTATTTTCAATTTGCCTATTAAAAGATCTATTTGTTGTTGCCATTTTTTTTAAATATTTAGATAAAAAAAGAGGGTCCTGAAGGACCCTCCGAATAACTCTGTGAGATTAGATCACATGAGATTAGCAACAGAAACTCTTCTGTAGTAACGGTTGCTGTTGACATCAAGACCAGGTGAGGTAAGTTGTGTAGTACCTTGTGAGAAGGGGTTAGCAACAATACCATAACGGGTTTTAAAGCCAATCTTGGGCTGGAAGCTGTTCTCACCAACGGCACGAACCATTTGGAGAGGTACATATGGGCAATAGAAGAGACCAGCATCATATGGGGAAGCTCCCTTATAACCAACAACATAGTACTGGTTACCTGGAGTTGCGTTACCTGAGGTCAGGTTAGCAGCATATGGGTCGATATATACACGGAACTTACCGAGCAGAGTACCAGCAAAGGTGTTGCCGGTGTCATCAACACTCAGGTTTGCGTTCAATGCAGGGGTGTAATCGAGAACACCAGCCATGGTCAGTGCTGAAGCAACGTCAGCAGAGCACAGGATGATGTTGCCCTTCCCTCTACGAGTTCTCTGAGCAATTGCGTTCGCATCTCTTTCGATTTGGAACAGCAGACCCTTGAACTTCTCAACTGACCAACGACCGTTGGAGTCAACGTCAAGGTCGAAGATACCTGCAGTTGCAGTGTTCTGAGCAGCACCAGATTCAGCAGTCTTGTAGATGGTACGAATGATTTCACGGTTGATCTCAGCAAGAATCTCAGTGGAGAGAATATTTGCGAGTTCAGCCTCAGCATTCAAACCATGAATTGCCTTGAGGTCTTGTGCGAGTTCTAATGAGTACTCAGCTTTCAGTGCTCTGGACTTAGCAGTAACAGTGACTTTCTCGATTGAGAATGCCATCTGGTTGAATGCGTTAGCACCGGTGCCATCCAGATCTTCAGCAGCATCTGTGCGTAGACCTTGACCTGTATTATATGCAGCTTGAGTTGCTGTCGTTGATGGGTTTAGAGCACCTGGGTTTGTGCCACTTTGGGCAGTAGTACCCATACCAACGGCACTATTGGTGAAACCATCGGTCTCATCAAATCCAGCATCTTGACCCGAGAATGCAGTATCAACTTCGTTGTAGAATGCCTCGGTTCCGCTTTGGTTGGTGTAGCGTGAACGCATTGCGAAGATAAGTCCAGTAGGACCACTCATTGGTTGAACACCAGCCAGGTCATATGCGACCAGGTTAGGCATAGAACGACGAATGAGTGAAATCAGAACTGGATCGAAACCTGCGGTGTTGGTGCCACCTGAAGAGGTGTAACCACCGTTACCAACTGAGTTGGTTGGGGCTTCTGTAAGGAATGAACCAGACTGCTCAAATGCAGACTGTTCACGGAGGAATTTTTCTTGGTTCTCTAACAGGACTGCGGTTACTGCTTTTCTGTGCGAATCTTTGATTGGATCAAGACCCTCATAGTTAAGGAGAGGTGCCCACTTTTCCTGCAGATGCTCGGAATGGAACATTTGCGTTTACCTTTTACTAAAGTGCGTTTTTTGTTTGATTTTAATATTAAATTCAGTGCTTGCTAATAGCAGACATCATTTTCAGATATGAACTCATAGTTCCAGAGATTTGCTCTGGTGAGCTATCAACTTGCTCTGATAATGATTCTGGTTTAGCTTTTGGAGCAACAGCTCTTGAAGGAAAATAAGCTTCCTTCAAAGTCTCCAGTTTTTCACGATATTCTTCGTCACTTTCAAACTCAACACTTTCGGCAAGTGAAGCGAGCTTCTCTTTCTGAGTAGCAGCAAGGCCCTCAGAAACTTGTTCAAAGATTCCGTCTGCAACCGCCTCTGCGAGACGCTTGTTTAAGGAAACATTCTTCTCAATTTGCTCGTTGAGTTTTGTCTCCATGTCATCAAGTTTTTCTACCATGTTCTCAAGTACATCATATTTATCTTCAGGGATTGTTACATAATGTTCTTCAAAAAGTCCTTTCAGACCGGTCATAAAGGATTCGGTTAACTCCTCCTTAAGACCTTTCTGAATGGAGAGTTGATTTTCAGTGAACCATTCTTCAGCAACATACTCAAGATATGCATCAACTCTTTCGCAGAGTTCAGACTTGATTTCTGAAACTTCTTCAGCAAGTCTCTCTACATACTGCTCTTCAAGAGCTTCTTTGATATCAGAAACTTTTGAACGAAGAGCAGCTTCAAAAATGGTCTTTGCTTTTTCTTGGAACTCTTCAGAGAGTTCTTCACCTGCAAGAAGAGCATTAACATCTTCTTCAATGTCAAACTGCTCTTCAACAACTTCTTCCTCTTCTTCTTCTACCTCTTCTTCAGCAGCAACTTCTTCTACTTCTTCTTCTTCAGTTTCTTCGAGTTCTTCATCTTCATCGATGAGATCTTCATCTTCAAGTTCTTCTTCCTCTTTCATTGCTTTTGGTGCTTCAGCTGGTTTTGCGTGCTGAGTTACGGCATCTTTTACCTGCTTTAAAGTAGTACCAGGAGTTTTCAACTTAGCTGAATCGTCATCTGGTCTATAGTTTGAGGGATCAGGTCCACCAAGATCTTCCCATCCTGCAGTTTGCCCTGGGGGAATGTTCCCAGACAGTTTTGGCATTGCATCCGCTGCTTTGGCCTGTGCATTAACAGCGGTTTTGGATTGCTTTGTGCCTACTTCCATTTCTTGTAAATCTCCACGAGACATTTGAACTCTCCGATTAACCTTTAGTAAATTTAATCTATATTTATTTATAATTTATAAATTTGTAAGAAACTCGTTGAAAAGACTAAGTTTATACTCTTCAAGAAGTTTTTCATCTACAAGAGTATTAATTCTCTTGTAAGTTTGTTGTGATACTTTTTCTCTCAAAATTCCACCATCCCAAATCCACTCTTTACCTTCCATAATTCCTTCTACAAAAGCATCAGGTGCAGATGGATCAGCAACAATATCAGCAGCAGTGGCTAACATAAAATCTTCACCAACTTCAGTGTATCCTTCTTTGGTTTGACAAACTGAACCAATACCACGAGAAGAAACACCAAGAGTTACTCCTTCTTTCAGGAGTGACTCTGCAATTTTACCCATCGGAGTTGAAAGAATTTGTGCTTTACCTATAAAATTGTTTCCCTCTTTTTGAAGAGAAACAATTTTATGCGAAACTCTATCAAGGTTTACAGTTGGACCATCTGGATGTCCAAGTTCTCCAAGAGCACGACCCTTGTTAACATACTGCTCTGTGTATCTTTTTACCTCTCTTTCCATAACAGGTAAACGATACATTCTACCATTTCGGTTTATGACCTCAGTTTGTAAGAAAGGTCCTTGAATATACAAAGTTTTTTTACCGTTTACATTTTCGGTAATAACTTCTACTGATTCAATTTCTTCGGTAATGAGTTTCATTAGGCTTGCCCTGAAATTTGTACTTGTTGTAAATATAAAACTGCATTTCCGGTGTCCGTTCTTGCTGCAACTTTAAGTGAGTTTCTTAAACTTGCATTTGATCCAGAGAAAGCAGTTATAATTCCACTTGTGTTTGTTCCAAGAGTGCATCTGCTTTGATGATAACCATTCACACCAGAAGAAGTATCAACTGAAACAACAAGTTGGTGTGTGATTGAAGAATTATAATAATCCTGTGCTCCAGATAAAGTTACATGATCACCAACACCAAAAGGACATTGAGTTCCTTCAGCAAAAGTAATAATTGTTGTTGTGCCAGTAGTAATTCCTACAACTTTATTAGATGCTTTTGTTAAAGCAAGTGTTGCTGTTTGTCCACTTGGAATATAATAATCAGTGATGGTTGCTGTTGGATCTGTTCCAATCGCAACGTGAGCACCATTTCCAACAGCAACAACTCTTAGAACATCTGATTGCACTGAAAAAGCAGAAGATTGTGATGAAGTTGCGTTAATTGCGATTGAGGATCCTGCCCCAACAGGTCTATGAGCCATTATTTTTAATAATACACTTTTAGTTATTTATTAATACAATTATCTCTGTTTAATCCAATTCAGAATTGCAAGTGCTTTCTTATTCATACCAGAACTTGCAAAAACAAGAGTATAAGTATCACTGATCATCTTCCTCTTGTACTTTTTCATCTTCAGCATCAAACATATCTGCTGCTATATTAGGTCTGAAAGTATCAATTTTTTCTGCTGATTTTGCAAATAGAAGTTCTTTAATTTTATCACTGATTTGTGATGGAGATTCATCAGTAATAATCATATCTAAAAGATCGTCCATATTTTTAATTAATCTAGTTTCAACTTATTTATATTGTCCCACTCTTGGGCAACTCTGCTTGTTTTCCTGATACTTCTGTTGCAGAACCCTGAGATTCCAAATCAGGTTCCATAACTGGTTTGCCTAAATCCATAGACGATACACCTGCTTCTAATGGCATATTTGTTGCTGGATCCACAGGAGCATTTGGATCAGGAATAATACCATCTTTAATTTCTTTTTCTATTAATGCATTTTGTTCAAGGATTTCTATATCAGTCTGTCTGAGAATTTTTCTTCTTACATAATCCTGAGAAAAATATCTTCCGACATATGGTTCTGCAGAAGCAACCATCGTTAATCTTTCATTTAGCAACTCTGAATCTTTGAGTTCTGAGAAGTGATTATCATAGAGGAAGTCATATTGAATATGCTCACTCATAATTTCCCAATCTTCTGGTGTTACAATATTTTTTAAAATTAATTGAGTTCTGAGTATATCATTGAACATATTTGAAAATCTTTTTCTCAAACGTCCAACAAACTTGGTAAACTTTAATTCGTCTCTTAAAATCTCAGAAGAACGACCTAAATTAAATCCACCTTCCCCATCCATTCTTGATGGGGGAACATTTAGAGAACGATAGAGTTTTTTCTTGAAGTATTCAATATCAGTAAGTTCTCCAAGATTTTGCCCACCTGGGAGTGTAGTGATCTCAGTTCCTCTACCGCCTTCACGACGAGGAAGCCAAAAGTCTTCAAGGAGAGACATATATTTTTTATCATCACGAATTTCTCCTGTATTAGCATCATAAACAAGTTTATTGCGATATCTTTGCATCACATCACGAAGATATTGTTCTGCCTTAATCTTAGGTAAGTTGCCAACATCAATATAAAAAATACGACGTTCTGGAGCACGAGATAATCTGTAGATAACAAGAGAATCCTCAATCATTCTTAATTGATTAAGAGATTTAATTGCTTTGTGAAGATACGAAAGAGTTGATCCTTTATTCCTATCTACAAGACCAGAGGTGCAATATGTAATGGAATCTTTTGTAAACTTTACACCTTGAGTGGTTGCTGAAGTATTGATTGTTCCAGTTGGAAAAGAACTTTTGGGGTTGTAAATAAAATATTCTTGAAGTTCCGGAAACTTATAATCCATTGGATCAGCGTTTTCGGAAAATTGTGGATTTGGATTTCTTGTACGATCTTCTTTTTTTAATTGACGCACATAACGCATTTTCATAGCGTCGATATATCTTAAGTCCTGAATGCCCAATTCAGGATTCTTTAAGTCAATAACCTTATGATAATAAAGCCTACCATCAACATACCAGTTTCTGTATATTTCGTGTGCCTTTTTATCAAAGTCCAATAAATTTAAAATATGTTTAAACTCTTGACGAATCTTATTTTTTATACCATCACTTGCATTTAAGTTTGATAACTCAATTTCTACTGGAGTATCATTTGTGTCTGATACAATTGCTTCATTAACAATATCCTCAATGGCACTATCAACTTCAGGATGAAGTGCCATTTGACGATACTTTGTAATTAAATCATACTCAGTTCTATAGATTCCTTCAATATCAACATACTGTCCGTAAAAACCACTACTTACAGTAAAATCAGACCCGTCTTCATCATTAGGAACGACGGGTGATACTGCTGATTTTGGTAATTTAACTTCGTCCTCAATAGAAAATCCAAAAAGATTGGCCATGTTGTAGTTTTAATCCTGTTTCCAGTATTTATCTAATTACTGAACGGAACCTGGACCATCATTAATTTCCATATATTGAACTTGAAGTTCAACAGTGAATTCTGAAATTGTGTCAGTGGATTCATAAGAAAGATCAAGAGCACTCACATTAGTTGGGAAAGTTCCAAAAAGTGTAACACTTCTTAGTTTTGAAACAATTGGGGAGCCCGGACCACTTTTTCCGGTTCCATCTACATCTCTTCCAAGTTGATAAACTTTCATATCAGCTTGATATGTAGCAGGATCGGTATAACCTGTTTGGTTGTCTAACTTACTTAAAGTATTCATCCAACTTTCATAGGCATGTCTGATTGTAAAATCAGAATCATTGATAATCGTAATAGTCCATGGATCAAAGGTTCTATCACCAGCAACTTTTAAAATACGACCTCTAAAAGGAACATCGATTGCTGCTACATTTGAAGCAGGAAGATTTGCTGATTTACATAGAAATCTGCTCTTTAGCAATGTTGCACTGTCAACTGCAATGTCTGCTGGAAAAGCCATTTCAACTTCAAATAAATTGGGTCTTGAACCACCACCAGTAAGTTGACCTCTAAAATCTGTAATTTTTCTTGTAGGAATAGGTTGTGCCATCGTTTTTGACCTCCGTTATGAATTATTTAATGAATTAAACTCTACCAGCTACTTCACTAAAGCTCACACCCGTGCGGGTAGCAACGAAGGTCAGGCTTATAAAGTTGATAGACTTTGCGGGTTTGATGTAGATATCAGCTCTAAATTCATTATTATCAATAACATCTGGAGTGTTATTTGTTGTGTCGCAAACAACGAGGAAATCATAAAGACCTCTCTTTGCTTGAACATCACGAAGGAATGGTTCAACGATATTTACAAAGTTTGCTCTCGTAACTTCATCGTTGAATTCAAAGAGTTGTGCTTTAGCAGCATTTTCAAGTGACTTTTCAATTGTTAAGAATAATCTTCTAACGTTGATTCTATCAAATGCAGATGCATAACTCAAAGAAGTCTTGTCACCAAAGAGAAGAACTCCTACACCTGGTTGCAGAACTACTGGGTTAACTCTTGCAGTGTAAAGAGCGTCTCTTTGTGCTTTATTTGGATTGTAAGCAAGTTTAATTGCATTATTAAATATACCCCTCTGAACACCTGCTGGTGAGAACCAAGGATACTGATTTAAATCAGTGCGAGCCATAAGTCCTGCAACATCAGCATTACAAGGAATATATCTAAACGCATTATTAAATCTATCGTACATATATTTGTATCCAGAATCGAATACTGCATATGAAGATGATTGGATATCATTAAAGAACTGAACAATATTTGTTGTTTGGGTTGCTGCAGAAGTGTTATTTAAAGCAGAACCAATTACTGCTGATCTATGTGGAGAAATAACTGCAAGACAATCTTTTCTCTCTTCAGCAATATCAATTAAGTAGTTTGCTTTAGCTTGGGAAGCTTCTTTTGAAGATAATCCAGGACCGTTAATTAAAATGTCAACATCAATATTTTCTTTATTTTTAAACAAATCGTATGATGTGATTAAGTCTGCAAGTTGTGCTTGTTGACCATCTCCAGCTGCTCCAGCTGCTGATGTATAGTCTTTTCCACCTGCTAATGTATAAGTTTTATTTCCAATTACACTGAAAGAAATACCTTGAGCATTTTGTCCCCAAATACCATCGGAAAGTTCATATGCTTCGAAGGTATTAGCAACTTCAAATCCAATTGCAACTGGTCGAGTTGAATGATGACTATCAGTTCCAATTGAAGGACTAGCTCCAGCATAAATGTATGCAGATTGAGTTGCGAGATAATCTTTATAATAAATTATTTGAGGTGAGTTTACAGAAGAAACTGCATCCTTTGCCTTAGAAAGATTTACATGTCTCTCTAAGATATTACCTCTTATGCCTGTAATTGCACCATCATCATCAACAACAATAATATGCAGTGAGTCTCCTCTTCCGGATCTATCGGACACATATTGATTTGTTGCAGGTTTTGGTGCAATAGTTTTCCAATAAATTGTTCCGTTGGTTAAACCTAAAGTCTGTGAGTTGTACCAGTCTTCTGCAGAAGTAACGGCTAAAGTAGATTGAAGTGCTCCAGAATTATTGAAAATTTCAATAGTATTTGATGATGCAAATGCAGCATACTTTGACCCCTCTGAATAGGTCATTGGTGTTTCTGTGCCACCAATTGTTACCAATCTACTAAAGGTAACAGCTATTCCACTAGCAATTGCTGATGATATTGTACTTGCAAGTGATACTGAAGTTGATCCAACTGATGAAATTGTTAAATTATTTAAACCAGGTGCTGTTAAAGTATCTAATGTATTAAGACCAGCAGTGCTACCGACAAGAACAATATTTGTACCAACACCCGCTGTTGCAGATGCGGTTGTCACGAGAGTTGTATTATATTGAGTTGTTGCTAAAGATACTCTAGAAACAATTTTTACATCAATTGTACTGTTGCCATTAGTTGCGTCTGTAGTAACTCCTGTAATAATACCTTTAAGAAAACCTGTAAAAGTTTGAGTTGCTCCTGTACCCGGTATAGTTACCCCAGTTATGGATGTTGTAACACCAAAACCAACGGATATTCCTAATGCAGCAAGATTAGTGGTTTTAATACCTATAGTTTGGTCAGCAAAATCGTCAATATAGCAAATTTTTAAATCATTTCCCCACTTTCCTGGATTTTTTGCCGCATAATAGAAGTTAGTTGGGTTTTCATAATTTTGAATATAGTCGTCATAATTTTTAATTTTTGCACTTGTAGAGTTAGTACTGCCTACACCGACATTTGCGTTATTTAAACTACTACCATCTGTTCTTACGACCTGTAAAATTCCTGTATATGAAAGGAATGAAGATGCGGACATCCAGTATTCGTACTGATTGTCGGTTGAAAGTGGTTTACCAAAAACGGAAATTAATTCCTGTTCGTTGGTAATAGTAATTGGAAAATCTACAGGTCCTTGTTGGAATGGACCGGCAATTGCGCCAGCACTTACTCCAAAATTATCTGCTCTCCCTACGGTCAGATCAACCTCTCTGACCAATACTCCAGGTGAAACAAGAGCTACTGCCATTTTTTTCTCCGAAGAAGTCTCAAATTCTCTAAAAATTATTTATAAAAAGGATTTCTTTCAATTGAGGAAACAGCGCACGAACATTTACCAATCTGGATAAACCCAGTTTACATCAACATTTAAGTCTTTTCTTTTAGCAGTTATTCTTTTGATTGTACACTCTTTACACTCATACGAATAAGATGATAATTGATATTTATTTTTTCTTGAAAGATAAAATCCATCAATCAAATCTTTTGTTTGCCCACAAGTTCTACAAGTTCTTTCTGTAAGATAAAGGTGTTCAAGTTCAAAATGTTCGTCTACTTCCATTACGCATAATCCCACATATAAGATCTATCTCCATATTCATCAACAAACCAACGATCTCCATCTTTATCTACAAATTCCTTTTCATCGTCTACACCATTTAATATGAAACCAAAAGGAGCCATGTCTTGTTCGATTTGATTTTTTTGCTCCTCATAAATTCTTTTACGAACATCATTATCAGTCATCTCTTTGAAATAGTCTTGTGCTACTAACCAGGCAAAAATTACAAGACACATTGCTAAGTCATCGTTACAACCCTCTTCTGCTTCGAAAGATTGATTTCTTTGAGTAAATGTTGTTAATTCACTGATAATATCATAATCACAAGTAAGAAGTTTATCATCCTCTATTAAAAGTTTTAAATTAGAACATCCAAGTTTCTTAACTGCCTTGGTCATTCTAACTCCAAGTTGAGATCTTTTTCCAGAAAAACCAGAACCAACTATCTGACCAGCTCTACCTCTCATAGAGCACATTAAAACATTTTCATACTCTAAATCATAGTGCAGAATAGAAGCAACTTGATCGCCAATATCATTAACCTCTATTAAGGTATATGCTTTATTATATGACTTTGCCATTTCCCAAATTATGTTAGGAAAAAGCATTGGTTTTATTTCATTGTTTCTATAAACTGCTACAACTTTGTAAGGTATAGTAGTGATATCATAAACAACAAATGCGGAGTAGTCATTTCCAATTCCACGAGCTACATCAACAGATATTAAATAATTATTATCTTCTTTTGGTTGCTCGTAAATTGATAGTCCCTTATTTTTCTTAAGTGGCTCACTATAAACTAAGTTTTTGAGTTTTGTAACGCTAATAAGAGTATCAACAGAACCTAAAAATTCACACTCAAACTCAACTTTGAATTGTTGTTCTGAAGTATTTGCAATTGTCTGTTCTTTCCACTTAGCATCTCTTCCAGGAACTTCTGACCAGTGAACATCCGTCGTAACAAATTCACTTCTACCTTTTTCGGCATCGTGCCACATTCTATAAAAATGGTTCATACCTTTTGGTGTAGAAACCACAATTACCTTTGTTGATTTACCTGAGGAAATTGTAGGATATACTGAACTAAAAAATTCATCTGCAATATGATTTGGAACAAACGCAAATTCGTCCAGGAAGATAATATTAAATGACATTCCTCGGACTGCGGATGCTGAGGTTGATGCGGCTAAAATTTTACTTCCATTTTCTAATTCAAGAGAACCTTTGTTCCAAGCTATAATACCCTGCTGCATCCACTTGGGAAGATTTTCGTAAGCTGTTTGCAGACGATCAAGCAATTCTCTTGCCGTCGCTGCTTTGTTTGCGAGAATACCAATATTTACATTGTCATTAAAAACTGCATAATGAAGCAAAAAAGATACTACAGTTGTAGACTTACCAGTCTGTCGTGGCATCTTACAGATATTAAATCTGTGTTTGTGGAAGTTTCTAATTAACTTTTTTTGAAACTTATATGGATGAAATTGAACTAATCCTTCATCAAGAGAAACAATTTTTACGTAGTTGTTTGCAAAATATACGGGGTCGTCTTTGCACTTGATAAACTCCTCAATCTGTTCTTGAGTAAACTCAATTGGAGTATTTGCCTTTTTAAGATTTGGATTGCCAAGATAAACATTATCAAACATAATTTAGTTTAATTACAATTCCAACGACGAAGTGCCTTGTTAATGTTGCTATCTGGGTCTCGTGCTGTTTTTGCTGAAGTTAACTTTGATTTCATTCCTTTCATTCTGCGACAGAATGACTTGCGACGAGATGCTCTTTTACCTGTTGGATTCTTTTCAGTTACTGCAGTTTTGAGTTTTGATCCTGGATTTTCACGACGATAAGCATTCACTGCTGCTTGACTCAATCCATCAGTTTTGTCTTTACGATTCACTGATTGCCAGTCTTCTTCAATTTCAACTTGCTCTCCATAAGGTTTTACATATTTTTTAGATGGTCCAGCAGCAGCAAAACTGCCACCGTGAGGACCAACTGATTGAACTAATGGTTGTCCTGGTTGAATTTCCGAAACTGCGTGATGAACGACAGTTGAACCAGGATAAACCTTTTGAAGTTCATCACTAATTTCTTTGCGAGATGGTAATTTAACTTGTGGGAAGAAGATTTTTAATGCGTAATATTTGCCTCTCCAAGAGACTGTTACCATTACAACGTTTCCAGTTTGAGATTGTAATTTTGTTGCTTCCTCAACTTGAGTTTTAAATCCTTTGATTGGTTCTGGTTTAATCAGATCAACGACTTCAGCAAAAGTATTTCCTTCTGCATCTTCAATTGTCACATCCTCTTTTTTTACGCAGTTTGGATAACGCTTTCCAAACATTGTTTTCATACCTTTCTTTTTATAACCAGGCCAACACTTTTCGGATAAAATATCATTTAGAATTCTATCTGTTATTTTTTCTTCAGATTTATTTCCCCAATTGGCAGCACCTGCCTTGCGACATTTTACAAGTGCTCCAGAGGCATATGCAGAGGGCCAGACACTATATCTTGACTTAACCTTATGATAGCAAGCATCTTTTGTGCCGCTACCCTTTCCTTTTTTATCGGACTCTTCGTTCATCTCTCCACTGTCAACGTAGTCTGCTGCACTATCTAGGTAATCAGCAGCTTTCGTAATTTTTGATTGTACCCATGCTTCTACATTACCCTCACCCTTTGCCATTTTAGTTTTAAGTCTTTTAGCGGCACTCATGATTGTAGAGAGTTCTGAGCGAGCCATAGAGTACTCGTGATCTTTTGCTTCTAACACTACGGGACACCTCTTTTTTCCGTGACACGGACATTTAACACCCTCTTTGGTGTGATTGCAATTATTTTTTTCCATCAAATTATTCTCTGAATTTTTTCCTACCTTATAAGTCAAAACTATATCATTTACTAGTTCAAAATAATCAGATAAATTTATTTCTTCTTCACGTGTTTTCTTTTTAGGTGAATCTGTGGAAACATATGTTGGTTTTGCAGCACCGGTCTTCATTTGTTGTCCAGGATCTGCTGCTTTCTTTCTTCTCGCGGCAGACAATCTTTCCGATTTTGTCATACTTGCTCTTTTTGCAGAGGAGACACATTTTGGTGTTCCCTCTCCAGGTTCATCACTCGCACAAGTACCACCAGTTACAACATTAACCCAACCACCTTTACCATCCTTTGATTTGGACTTACCAAACCAGTCACGGAGACCTTCTTCACTAATAGAAGCACCATTTTCTTTACGAAGCATTCCAGCTGGATCTACCATAAAACCAGCGGGAATTGGTTTACACATCTTATTAGTGTAGCAATAATATTCTCCTTTAGGACAGCGACCGTTTTTCTTCATTCAACTGGTTTTGACTTAGTACTTTCACCTTTTGCTCTTTTTTTTCCCGCGCAATGAGCACGTTGAGAAAATCCTTTTGGATTTGAGCAATCAATACTCTTTTTATATTTATTCGTCCACTCTTCTTGAAATTTCTTAAAGGTTTTCATTTAAAATAATTTCATCGTTAAAATTGTTTTTCTCATCAGTCAAAAGGTTATTTTTCATTTATTTTGGAAGAAAATAATTTATATATTTCTTCACTTTTATCTATATTCGATATAACTCCTGTCGGCAGAAATTCTGGTTTATCTTTTTCTCCAAAAGAATATTTGCAATTAAAACATTTTTGAATTACTAATTCATATTCTTTATTGGAAAGAAAATTGTCAATAACTTGAATCATTTTTTATAAAATAAAAGAACTTTCTGATTTTTTCTTAATAATTTCATCAAAAGGTATATTTAAAAATCCACATTGTAATGTTTTTAAATCCCATGGTTCAAAAACTCCAATTTTTGCAAAGTTTTCTTGATTTGTTTTTTCCGCAGCGACTATAAAATCCGCTAAGTTATTGAATTCCAATTGTGGTAAGAAAGATATTATATTTTTTGATTTTTCGGAAATATTGTTCCAAAATTTAGAGTCTTTGTATATTGAACCAAACTGATAATGATATGCCAAAGAATAAAAATAAGTTGCTACTTCTGAAGTATAATCATGATTTACTTTATTCATTGAAAAATAACTCTTATTTTTTATAAATTCACACAACAATTTTGCAAAGTGATAGTAGTATAAAAGTGAAAGAGCTTGTAATGGTTCTGCAAAAAATAAACTATTTCCATTATGTGCAATGTAAGGATTAGTGATTAATTTTCTTGCATATCTCGGAGTCCATGAAATAAATCTTAAGTTTTCTTTGTTAAGTTTTTTGCTTACTTCTTCTTGACTAATATAATGTTTATTAAACAAATATCCATGTTTTGTTATATTGTCTTTGGGGAATGGTAGACCAAATTCCCATCCGTCTTCGGTCGCCGTATGTATCGTATAATTTCCTATTTCGGGATCTACCGAATCTTTTATATAAATGGCAGCTGAATTTACAGTTTCTAAAAATGGATAAACATAATCTGGATTATCATTCCATCCTGTACAATTTATGACAAAATCATAAGACTTTTCGTTTAATATGATTTTTTCATTTTCAATCTTATATCCATTAACTTTTTCTCCATGATATTTTACCCCTATCTTTTCAAATTCAAAATGAATTACGGGATTAAACTTTGATGTTTCAAAGTGAAAAGAATTATTATTATCTGTAAATGAGTGGGAAAATGTTTCTCCAACACCCCAACCTACAAATTTTATGCCTTTTTTTAAAGAAACTATATTTTTATCAATTAACCTGTCTAAAGTTAAATGATTAAAGACTGTTTTTACTATTTGTGATATGTGTGGAGTTGTAGATTCTCCGATTGATATATGTGGTGCATCTGGGTCATAAAAGATTTCAACATCAAATCCATTGATTATGCAGACTAATGCACTTATGATACCACTAGTTCCTTTTCCGATAATTGCTACTTTCATAACTTAAATTAAATTTAATTTTTGCAAGGATGTGAAAATATAGATCAGTCCAATTGTAGATACTGAAACGCCAAACATAGTTTTTAATATTCTTTGTGGAATATAATTTGCTACATAAGGTCCAATCTGTCCACCGATAAGAACACCACAAGCACTGAAAATAAGAATTTCATAATTGATATTGCCAAGTTTAATATTCAACAAAGTAATAAACCAGTTACCAAGTGCTTCAATTAAAATAGCAGATGCATTTGCTTTTTTTGTATCAAGACCAGCATCCTGTTCAAACATCGGTTGATGGATTTCAGCAACACCCGTACCAGTTGAAGCAGAAGCAACACCAGCAAAGAATTGTTTAATTCTACATTTTAAACTACTAAGTATTTTTAAATCTGCTTTATCGGCAGTTCCAAATTTACCGCGATAAGCAAGGTACAGTTGGTAACTAGCGATTGTAAAAATAACTAAACCAACTAAAAGTCTCAACCAAAGTTTAGGAAGAAAAATAAACAAGAAAATACCAGAAGAAATACCAGCATACACATATGGGAATACTTTTTTGACTGCTTTAAGATCAATTTTATTACCGATTCTCCAATATCTAAAAGCACCACTACTCATGCCAATTGTTTCGGTAGCAATACCAGTGGCAACTGATTGTGCAATCGGGACTTGAAGAATAAAGTTGAAGAATGGTTGAAATAAAACACTTCCAGAAAACCCAGAAGCATTACACAATATACAGACACATATCGCTAAAGGAAAAATATACCAGTATTCTAAATTCATGATAGTTAAAAAATCATCCAATAAAAAATGTAACGGTCATTCTTCCAGTTTCCAACGAATCCCCAAATAAATCATTTGGTCCATGCAAAATTACACCTGGATAACATATTATTCTGTTATAAACATTCTCAAAGTATTTATTCTCCCCACCAAACTCATTTATTAAAACTGTTCCACAACCACTTTTAGGTTCTGGATGTAAATATATCACTCCAGCTAACAAAACATTTTTAGAATCTTTATGTAATTTAAACACATCAAATGATGGAAGACAGTATTTTTTTGTTTCTTCTGTGCTATAATGAAAAAAAGTTTGAACGCCAATGTAGAGATCATATAAATCATAAAATTTAATTAATTCAGAGAAAATTTTTAAACTCATATCATTCAAGACTGAATGATTTTGAGATATTAATTCTCTGCTTCTACAACCTCTCCAGTCATTACCAGTGTTTTTACATTCATAATTTTGAGATAACGCTATTTGCCTTATTTGGTCACAGTTGGGCAAAAAATTATCTTGCATGAAAATGATTTCATCGTTAAAATTGTTGTTCTCATCAGTCAAAAAGTTATTTTTCATTATCACTAAATACAAAAGTTATTATTGTATTAATTATGTATAGTTCCAATAAGATTGCAGTAGTTGGCGGAGGGTCTGCTGGATGGATGACCGCAGCTACTTTAATTAGATTTTTTCCGTACAAAGACATCACAGTTATAGAAAGTCCAAATACTCCAATTATTGGAGTTGGTGAAAGTACTTTAGGTCAATTTACGTATTTTATTCGTGCATTAGGCATTGATGAAAAAGACTTATTCAAGTATGCTGATGCATCATATAAATTAAGTATCAAATTTACAGATTTCTATAAAAAAGATTACGGATCCTTCCATTATCCATTTGGAAGAGTGTATGAGAATCAAGAACTTTTTGGAGAAGAGAAGTTGAGAGCATGGTATTTTAAAAAATTATTTTATCCAGAAACTCCTCCTGAAGATTATTGCAGGACATATTACCCACAAATGCCTATTATTGAGGGAAATAAATTGTTCAAAAATGAGGATGGATCTCTTGAACAATTTAATTTTAATCACTCTTCATCTTTCCATTTTGATGCAGTTAAGTTTGGATGTTATCTTCGTGAGAAGTATTGTATTCCTAGAGGTGTTAAGCATATTTCGGCAGAAGTCACAGATGTTAAAGTTGGTAAAGATGGTGTAGAAAAATTAATTCTCGATAATGGTAAATCAGTAACTGCAGATTTATTTGTCGATTGTACGGGATGGAAGAGTCTTCTTCTTGGAAAAGCAATGGGTGAGGAATTCATTTCATATGATCACTTAATTCCAAATAATAAGGCTTGGGCCACAAAAATAAAGTATGTGGATAAAGAAAAAGAAATGGAACCCTATACCAACTGCACAGCACTTGGTAATGGGTGGGTTTGGAATATTCCTCTGTGGAGTAGAATTGGTACTGGATATGTTTATTCTGATAAGTACATTAGCAAAGAAGATGCACTAAAAGAATTTAAAGAATATTTGAAATCGGATAAATTAGCAGTTCAAAGAGGGGAAGATTTTAATCCCGATGAACTTGATTATAAGGATATTTCAATGAGAATTGGTATTCACAAGAGAACATGGGTTAAAAATGTTGTTGCAATAGGACTTGCTGCAGGATTTATAGAACCTCTTGAAAGTACAGGTCTTTTAACTGTACACGAATTCTTATTTAAATTAGTTCGTGCATTGGAAAGAGATAATTTCAATAGATTTGACATTGATTCATATAATCTCATAACAAATACATTATTCGATGGAATGTGTAAGTTTGTTGCCCTTCATTATCCATTGTCACAGCGTGATGATACTCAATACTGGAAAGATATTACACGTAACAGAAGTTATGTTGGCGATTTGATGGGCAAAGAGTTAATTTACTCTTCTGGTTCATCTGAAGATGCTATTTCTAGATTGTTCATAAAAAATAATCAGGAAGAAAAAGGTGGAATGCACTGCATTTGCCCTGGAATGAACTATAGTATATTTGACTATCAAGATATAATGCATGCATCTTATTTAAATTTCCTTCCCCCTATAGAAGTCATGAAATCTTCTATAGACAATGTTATAGAAAAGTGGAAAGAAAAGCAAAAAGAATGGCAAAAAATTGCAGACAAATCACCAACACTCTATGAATATGTTAGAGATAATTTTCATGATGGAGAGGATTACATAGAAGAATGATTTTATTGACTGGTTATTCTGGATTTATTGGAAAAAAATTTATCAAACACTTAAATGATGTGTTATTAATAGAAAAAGATAATGCCTTTCATTTTTTAGAAACATTTGATGAGTGGGATAAGGTAGATTTGATTGTTCATCAGGGAGCAATCTCATCTACAATTGAAAAGGATATACGCAAAATATATCAAAATAATGTTGAGTTTACCCTTTGCCTTTTAGAAAAAGCAATTCAATATCAAATCCCAATTAAATATGCTTCATCTGCTTCTGTATATGGAAATAGTTTGGGAGAAATTAATCCATTAAATCAATATGCAATATCTAAACTTCAAATTGATTATTGGGTTTTAGATAATTTGGAAAAATTTTCTTTTATACAAGGATTCAGATACTTCAATGTATATGGTAATGGAGAAAAACACAAAGGTAATCAAGCAAGCCCTGTAAGTAAATTTGCAGAAGAAATTAAAGAAACAGGTAAATTAAATCTTTTTGAGGGTTCTGATCGCTTCCTAAGAGACTTTGTATGTGTTGATGATGTTGTTAATATTGTTCTTTATAACAAAGTTGGAAGCGGCATCTATGACCTTGGAACAGGGTCTCCAGTATCATTCCAACATGTAGCAGAGTTAGTTGCAAAAAAAGAGAACGGTACTATTAATACCGTTCCCTTTCCAGATCATTTAAAAGGTAAATACCAAACATACACTTGTGCAGATATGTCTTGGTTAGATGACTATAAATTTATTACAATTGAAGATTATCTCAATCTCCACTAATAATTCTATAACTATCTTCTTCAAAATGTTCTGTTGAAAACTCAAACATTTCGGTATCTTCAAGAGCATACATTCTATGTCTAAGTCCTACAGGAACATGAAATTTGTCTCCTTTTCGTAGGACTTTTTTTTGTGCCAAATTTATATCATCATCATTTCCATAAAACAATATCAGTTTTCCTGATTGAATATAAAAGGTTTCATCCTTTATTTTATGATAATGCCAAGAACACTTCCTCCCTTTAGCAAAATATAAAAGTTTGCCGCAATACTGCTCAGTATTAACAATCCATTTTTCAAATCCCCATCCTTTGGGAACAAATTTAAGTGAAGAAGTCATTTGAATTTATTGCCTTATCATCTATGTAGTAATCTGCAGAGGGCTTACCCAAAATTAGTTCATGATATTTACATCCCCATAAATCCAATTGCATTTTGGTTAAAGAATAAAATTTTTCGCGGGATTTATTTGCATCATCATTATATCTACCCATACCTCTTGCTGTAAAGTATTTGATTGTATGTCCACTGTCATATAAATCATTAATTTTTTTGATTCTATCTAGATATGGAACACTATGTTCATATTTACAAGCACTACATTTCCCATTCTTACAGATAGTGTGATCAATATCAATTACATATGTTGCCATTTTAAATATATTTGTGGATATTAAAAGAAATTAAAATACGATGCAAAGACTTATTCATAATTTATATCTTCTTTACTTAATACATAAGTTCCCCTATGCTGTACAGCAATAGAAGAACATTTATTTGCAAATTGTATCGCATAATCGATAGATTTAGTTTTTATGTATCCATAGGAAACTGCTGCTAGAAAAGTATCTCCGGCACCAACTACATCATATACATTCACATTTTCTCCTGGATAGAGTGTATTATTATACATTGCTCCTTTGGATCCCATAGTTACAATTACATTTTTATTTTTACTTTTTAAGTTTTTTGCTTCTATATTATTGATTTTAATAAAACAATTCTCTAACGGAAGTTCATCTTTTTTGCTGTCAATAAAAATAGGGCAATTATATTTTTTAGTTATTTCAAATATTTTTTCTTTTTGTATAAAACCTTTATTGTAATCTGATATTACAATCCCATCCCATTCTATGTCCGGTATTTCTTCTGATAAAGGACTTACATTAGTTTCTAAATCCAATCTCAAAATTTGTTGATTGGATTTTTGATCTATAAATCTTGTCTTGATTATCTCTTCAGAATTAGTTATAAAATGAATGTCCACATCAAAAACTTTTAAGTTATTATAAACATTCCAAGCCATACCTTTAGTTGTTACTTTTTTAATATAATTTAAAACAGGTACGGGGGCTTCTGGATTCAATCTATCACATGTTCCATATACATATTCATCAATACAACTATCTCCTATTAATAATATCTTGAATAATTTTTGTTGTTGAGTATTCATTTATCCTATCAAAAAATTTTAATTCAGAGGCATAGTACGAACCTATGACGCTTTTGTCTTTCCAATCAGATCCAACAACCATTATATCAGGTTTTATAGATTTTACCATATTTTCTAGATCCTCATCGCTGGAAAATGAACGAACCTCATCTACTGCTTTAAGATTTAATAACATTAATTCTCGTTCATCTATTTTATTGATTGGTCTAGATGAACCTTTTTTTTCCGCCACTCTTTCATCAACATCTATACCAACAATTAAATAGTCACCTAGAGATTTTGCATAGTTCAATAACTTTAAGTGTCCAACATGAAGAACATCAAAAGTTCCATTTACAAAAATTTTTTTCATACTTCAAACATTTTCCATTCTTCTGTTGCTTTTTTTGCCATTTGAAGTGCAAGTTCTTTATCACCCGTACCAGTGTGTACCAAAAATTTTCTCATCCAAGGTTCCCAAGTAATGCCGCAATATTTTAACCCATATTTTGCCATGTTGCAAGATAGGCAATATTCGTCAATATCACCTTCTCTAATAAAAGTAATTTCTTTTCCTTGATCTGGAGTTATATTTTTTAATGGTTTCCATAATTCATGAGTTGATTTATGCGTAACAACAAAATTTGATGCTATTCCAACATCTCTTCCATCTCTAATGAAATAATCATTTAGTAAAAATTTTTTACTAGCATGATAATTATCATTAAAACCAACATAGTGATTTGGGACAATATCAGAGGCGCATGGGAATTGGGGATGAATTAAAACATCAGCATCTACCAAAAGATTAATGTCTGCATTTTTTCCATCTTCCCAAACTTGCATTTTTTCATAATTAATATGCCATTCTGGAAACTTTCTTTCAGTAATTAAATTTATTTCCCAACCATGTCTTTTTGCGAATTTTTTTATTGTTGGAAAAGTATAAGCAAATAATTCTGGGAAAAAATTATTAATATTAACTACATGTAAAATTTTTTTCATTTATTTACCTCAATAATCTTTAATAACATTTAAAGATAAGACTGTCCTTTTTCCTTTTGTTTTTGGAACTTCATGATCTAAAATTCCTGGAAATATAACTAAAAGTCCATTTTCGGGTTTTATTTTTATTCTTCCTTCAATAATCATTGGAGAAGAATCTTCGGCAACGTCAATATAGTAAACACACGAAAAATCTGAAGGAAAATGAGTGTGTATTTTAGTATAATCTCCTTCTTCATACTCTATAACCCAAAGATTATGTGATTTAAATTTTATTTTTTCTTTTGATTCTTTAGAAAATTCCGATCCAATAAAATTACACGCAGCGACAATTTCAGAAACAATAGATTCAAATCCCACATTTTCATTTGTCAACCATTTATGCCATGCTTTAACATTACTCACATCAGAATCTGGATTTTGTTTTTTTAATTCTGATATTAGATGAAGAAGGAAAGTATTTTTTCCTTCATAGTTTTCTAATTTTGTAGTAAAAATAGGGATTAATTTTTCTACAAAATCACAGTTGATTTGTGCCATATTCTATTCCTCTATGAAATAATCTATTTACCCATTCTTCTTTGTGAATCGTTGATATATCTGGAGAATCATAAGCATAAAATCCAATTTGACACATTGGAATTATATCAGAACGAAGCATAACATCTAAAGATGTATGAATTCCCATCTTTAGTACATATGAAATCATATTCTTTGCTACGGTTGGATCTATAGAATATGCATGAGCCCTACATATAAATCTATAAAGACCGTTGTTGTCAGATCCATGTGGAGGAGTAGGATAGATTGGAGATCCCGAATATTGCTCCCTACTTCCCAAATAAACAATAGAATTAAAAACTGGATGAAACACAAATTTTTCTACCATAATACTATCATGTTCTAGTATTATGATCGGTCTATCTAATTCTAAACACTTTGTCCAAAGAGCAAAATGACTATAAACACATCCAATTTGAGTTGGAGTTAATGTACAATCGTGAAGTCTTAACCACTTTAACCACGACTGTCCTTTTAATTCTTCCGGAACAATTACTTCTCCACTACTTCCATCAAATCCATTAAAAATCTTATAAGGTTGACCAACGAACTCACAGGATTTGGCACATCTTTTTGTCAAACCCTGCGAGATTTCATTATCTTTCAAACTTATAATATATGCACTTTCTATATTTAAATCATACGAATTGCTATAATTGAGCATAAAGAATAAAGAATAAATCAAAACTCAGGAGTATTTATCTTTTTTCTTTTGCTCCATGGAAACAATGATACCCAGAAACATTATAATGTTGTTGATTATCAAAGACTGTGTAATTTGAACCAGGTGCTTGAACTGGAGAAGATGTGCTTAAATTTCTTCCCCATCCAAGAGCACCATGACCATCATAACCAATTCCCCACCATGTTCCATCAGATCTAATTCCATTTATAGATCCATATGAACCAAGTTCCGCAGATAACCATCCTGTTCCTGGAACTTGAATTGGAGATGAACGATTCGCTCTATCACCACTTCCTGTTTGTCCGTAATGGTTATACCCCCATGTCCAAAGAGTGTTATCTGATCTTAAAGCTACTGAAACACGATATCTACCAGCTTTTCCACTGATCCAAGTTCCAGGCATAATTTGAATTGGAGAAGATGCATCATTACCAACTGCAGGTTGACCACCCGCAGTATGGAATAAGTTTCCATTAGCGGCACCAGTACCCACACCTGAGGTTGTTGAATAATTTGGGATATGATGATCATCTGGATGCATACCCATTTGCTGAAGGGTATTATCATTTTTAATTGCAAATCCAGTTTGCCAGTTTACCGCAAATGGTTTTCTTGAGATGAAGTTGGTGTTATTTTCAGCACCAGTGAGATCACCTACCATTTTCCATGTCCCTGGAATTTGTACAGGAGATGAATAATTAACATTTAAAGATTGACCTAACTGGTAATTGTATCCCTTACCCCATGCCCAGAGAGTACCATTAGTTTGAGAACCATAAACTTGAATGACTCCAAAGTGTCCTCTGTCATTATCATCGGATTGATACATGTCGGTAATTGTCATGTTTGACCAAATAGTACCTGAAAGTTGTACGGGAGATGAATAGGATACGGTATTTCCAACTCCAAGTTGTCCATCATTATTTTGTCCCCATGCCCATAGAGTTCCATCATTTTTAAGAGCCCAGGTCTGATTATATCCACAATGTGCCTGTGACCAAGTTGATAAAGAACCTATCTGGATTGGAGAAGAATAATTGGTGGCAGTATTGTTTCCAACTTGACCAAGATTATTGTGCCCCCATGCCCAAAGGGTTCCATCATTTCTTACCGCAGCAGCGTGATTATGACCAATAGAAGCATTTCTCCATTGGTTACTACCTACTTGTTGCCAGCCGTAATGGAGTGTTGTGTTATTAAGTCCAAGTTGACCGTGGTTATTTCTTCCAACGGTAAACATATTACTGTCGTTCTGTACGACAATTGAGTTATCTCTCCATACATTCCACATTCTTACATTACTTCTTGTTTGGTGGGGGGTGGATCTATCAGAAGCATCACCGAAACCATGTTGTCCATGGTTGTTATGTCCCCACATCCATAAGGTATCGTCAGTCTTCAATGCGGAGCAATGATGACCAGCTGCTTGAACTTGTTCCCATCCACTTCCTGGAATTTGTGTGGGTGATGATCTGGGTATAGTGTCATTCATTCCCAATTGCCCATGTTGATTTGCTCCACCGAAAGACCATAGAGAACCACCAGATGTTACGGCATACATGTTTCCACGATGACTTGCTGCTACAGATTGCCATAAATCAGAATTCATTTGTATTGGAGATGAGTTCTTTCTTGCCCAGTCACCACGAACTTGACCATGATCATTATGCCCCCAT
>Ga0194127_10002123_pt1 | contig 27660 bp, 17 predicted proteins | sample TA2KigC100mmetaG_FD_148624 | JGI IMG/M metagenome (GOLD analysis project Ga0194127, IMG submission 148624) | Freshwater microbial communities from Lake Tanganyika, Tanzania - TA2015036 Kigoma Deep Cast 100m | ecosystem: Environmental > Aquatic > Freshwater > Lake | place: Tanzania: Lake...
GCCCGGGACGGCCGAGGCGACGGGCGGCGCGACGCTGAGAATCTGGGGAGACTGGGATAACAGCGGCGGCGAGCTCCTTGCCAGCGACGGCGGGGTCATCTACCTCTGTTACCGGGCCGAGCACGCCGCTCGGATCCGGGGCGGCACCCTGCGCACCTCCGGCGGCGGCGAGATCCGACCCCTGGGCGGAGGCCCGAGCGTCGAGAGCGTGACCATCGACGGCACGTTTCACGTTCTCCCATACGAAAGCACGCACATGGCCGGTGCCATCACCAACCTCGGCACGATCAACAACGAGTGGAACGCCATCATCAAGGTGGACAGCACGCTCACATTCGCCGGCATGGGCACGATGCTCATGGGCGATGGGAGCTATTTCCGTATGCGCGAGTGGCCTGCCCAGAACGCTCGCGTCACAAACGGACCCGAGCACATGATCGAGTGCTATGGCGGGCGGTTCGGTTCACCTCCCGATTACTACAACGGAGACCGTCGTATCGAGCTCCTCAACGAGGGAACGCTCCGCGTCTTCAGCTCGAGCAACCCTACCGCCTTCCGCGTGACCGGCGCGGGCTTCGAGAACCGCGGCGAGCTGATCTTCGAGCCGGCCCCCAACGTCAACGCGGGGATCTGGGGCAAGTTCCGCCAGACCGCCGGCCGGCTCGTGACGAATGACGGTTTCATCAGCTACGACAGCGCGTTCACCTTCAGCGGGGGATTGCTCACGGGGAACGGCTATCTCCAAGGTGCCGTCACGCTCGGGGACTCGGCCGCCGTGAACCCGGGCGCGGAGGACGCGGCCGGCACCTTGAACATCTGGGGGCCGATGAGCCTCACGGACGGCGCCACGCTCGTCTCCCAATGGTCGCGGAACGCGCAGGATCTGCTCCGGGTGAACGGGCTCCTGACGGCGACGGGGGCGCTCACCGTCCGCGTGGTCTCCCTCGGATCCGGACCGATGACGCCCGCGGACTACACGGTGCTTCGCGCGAATAGCCGCAACGACCAAGCGACCTGGGTGCTCGAGCTCCCCGCCGGTTGGAGCAGCTCCGGGCTCGAATGGGTCGGCAACGATCTCGTCGTGCGAGGTCTCACGAGAAAGGCCGCGATTCTCCTGGCTCCGCCCGTCGCCACGCACCTTCGCGCGGCGCCGAACCCGTTCAACCCGAGCACGACGATCGAGTTCGTGAACCCCGCGGATGGACACGTGGATCTCTGGGTAAGCGACGTCCGCGGCCGGCGCGTGCGCACGTTGCTCGGCGGCTTCCATCGGGCGGGCGAACGCTCCGTCCGCTGGGACGGCCTCGATGACCAGAGCCGGCCGGTCGGCTCGGGCGCCTACTTCTGTGTCCTGGATGCCTCGGGCGAGCGGCGGACGATCCGGCTCACGATCATCCGGTAGACCCCGGGACCAAACTCTCACTCGGGGGCGTGGTTCCGCGCGTTCCGCAGTCACGCAACAAACGGAACTACGTCCCCGGTTTTCCTGGTCCCCGGTTCTAAGTCCCCGGTCTTCGTTATCTTGCGACCTCGATCCCCGCGCGGCCGGGGCCGAGGACGAGCGACCCTTCCCATCGCCCGAGGCGAAAGCCCTTCCATCCGACGCGGATTCCCGCCGCTTCCCGCCCGCCGCCGAAGAAGGCGAAGGGAAGGGAGCCGGGGAGCGCCGGCGAAGGAAAGGCAATCGACCGTTCATCCATGAAGAGATGGGCGAAGGAAACCGAGACCGTGCCGAGCGGGCCCCTCTCGAACGACGCGAGGAAAGAGACGCCGAGACCGGTCTTCACGATGTCCGACCCCGGAAGCGACGAGGCGGCTCCCTTCGCGTCGATGCGAAAGCGGGCTGGGCTTCGAACGAGGGAAGCTCCGAGCGAGAGCGCGAGCGTTTCCCCGGCGACGCGGCGCCCCTTTCGCACCTCGCTTCGCGTTCCTCCGGACGCTCCCAGGGAGAGGACCGCTCTGCCGAACGTCCGATCCGCGTCGACTGCCCATTCCGTTCCGAAGACCCTCCCCTCCGAGTTATACGTGCGATCGAAGGAAGCGTAGCGATGATGCCGAAGCGCGATCGTGCTCCTCTTTCCGGCCGGCGCTTCCAGAAGAAGAAGCACCCCAATCTCGCCGGAGGGCTCGCTTCCCAATCGATGAAAGGCGGTGCTCCGCGGAGCGTGGAAGCGCCCCGAGAAGTTCCGGAAGCGCACGAGCCCCTTCGCCGCACCGATCGAGCGCCTGAGGAAGACGCGCCCCGCGGACCCGCCCGGCGTCGAGTGCGCGATCTCGCCGATGAAGAGAGTCCGCCGCCCGTCGAGCCGGAGGTCGACCGACGAGGCGAGGAGCCGATCGCCGCGGAACGCCTTCGGCTTTCGGGCCGCGCTCCCGCCTCCGAGCGGCGGGCGGAACAGCGCCCCGGCCGCGGTCCATCCGAAGCGAACGCGCCCGCGCCTCTCCTCCCAACGAAGCCCGGCGATCCGCTCGTGAAGACGATCCCTCCGCGCCTCCTCCTTCTCGTCGCGATGAAGTCCGGAATCGTCGATCGAAGAGACGCGCCCTTCCGTATCCACGCGCGCGTCTCTTTTCGTTGACGTAAGAAGAAAAAGAAAGTCCCGCGAGAGGCTCGTCCGGCGGAGACCCACGCCCCGGTGCGCGGCGCTCTCCATCCGCGACCGGTACGGCGAGAGACGGCTCGATTCGTACGGCCCGAAGTCGGACGGCACGCCGAAGGGCGCGCTCGTCCCGACGAGAAGCCCGCTCCCGAGACGCACCGAGAGATCCCCGGCGACCGCCGCGAGGCGCCGCTCCGACCCTCCAGCGATCGACCAGGAGACGAAGTCGTCCAGGCGCCGCTCCCCGGGATCCCTCTCCGCGAAGAGAAGAGCGGACACGCCTCCCGCGCGCACCTCCGCGCACTCCGCGAGACGCAGCCCCGCCTCCGTCCGCTCCGCCCGCTGGCGGAACGAAAGACCGATCGAGCGGGAAGGGGAGAACGCGAGACGATCAGGAAGGGAGTCGACGGGGACCGCGAGAAGATCGGCGAGATCCTCGCGGGACGCCAGAGGGCGCGCGCCGCGGGCGGCTCCGATTCGCGCCGCCCCATCCCGCCCGACGAACGGGAGCCGCGACAGGAGGGAAAGAGGCGCCCCGTTCGGATCGATCGCGCGCGGCGCGCTCCGAGGAGGAAGCATCTCCTCCGGATCTTCCGACGCGAGGGAGGGCGCCGGGACCATCGCCCCGACAAGAAGAAGAAGCATCGAGAAGCGCATGACAAGAGGCGACCGGGAGATTGCAAACCTGGATCATGCACGCGCTTTCGTCGCGAGGACGCGAAGCGAGAAGACCTCGTGGGAAACGCCGCGAACGATAGCGGATTCTTCGTTTCCGCGCAAGGGATTGCGGATTACGAGAGCCCGTAGCGCTTGCGGAGAAACCACTCGGTCGAGAAGAGCGCGACGAGGAGAACGAAGAAGAGGGCGTGGTTCCAGATCTCCCTCTCCTCGCGGACGCGGCGCGCGCGCGCCGTGAGCCCGAGATCGCCGGGCCAGGACGCGATCTCCTCCGCGGGAAGAACCTCTCCGCCGCTCGCGCGCGCGACCCTGCGCAGAAGACCGTCGTCCCTTTCGGTCTCAAGGAACTCGGCGCTGAACTCGCCGACCGTGAGCTCGCCCGAGTCTTCCCCAAGGGAAAGGTCCCCGCGCGCCGCGCGCGCGAGATACGAGTACTCACCGGGCGCGAGAGGGCCCAGCACCCGACGGTACGCGCCCGGCTCCGCCGGATCCGGCTCGAGGAAGAAGCGCCTCTCCGCGCCGTCCGGACCGGTGAGCGTCCCCTCGACGCGCGCGTCGGAGATCGGGACGAGCGACTCGTCGGCGACGAGCGCGCGGAACGCGACCTGCTCGCCGCGGTCGTACGTCATCCGCTCCGGCTTCACCGTCACGTTCCGGAAGCCGTCGCGCGCGACGAGCCAGCGGATCGCGTTCGACCAGAAACGGTCGTAGATTCCCTCGGCGGCGCTCCCCGCGCGGACGCGAAATCCCCATCTCCACATGCCGCCGCCGTTCACGAAGAGGACGCGCCCTTTCCCCGCCGCGCGGAACGCGAGGACCGGCCCCTCGGAACCTTCGACGTCGAGCCTCGGATGCGACGCGAGAAGGACGCTCCCCGGACGCGCCGGTCCGATGCGATTCCAACCGAGAAGGGGCGGAAGCTCGCCCCAGATCTCCTCCGTCCTCTCCGCATCGGGATGCACGCGGAGCATCGGATGCCGTTTGCCCGGCTCGGTGAGGCGCATCGCGAAGGGGGCCGGATCGTGGTCGATCCCCCTCTCCGGCGGAGCGACCGGCAAGAGATCCGCGAGCGGGGGCGGAACCGATGCGATCGGATCCGCCGCGAAGAGAACAAGCGCGCCGCCCCGTTCGCGCACGAAACGCTGGAGCCGCTCCCCCCAATCCCTGCCGGCCGCGTCGGGAACCCCGACGAGAAGAACGAGGTCGGTCCGCGCGAGTTCCTCGTCGCCGTACGGGAAGGAAGCGATCTCTCGATCCCCGACGGAGCGCGGCTTCCCATCCCTTCCTTGCACGAAGAAGCGCGCGCGGACGTTCGGATCCCGCTCGAGCGTCCTGCGGAGAAACGCGAAATCCCACGAGGGCTTCTCCGCGGCGATGAGAAGCTCGAGCCGCTCCTTCACCACTTCAACCGTAAAGAGAACGCGGTTGTTCTCCGCGAGCCGCTCCCCCTCCCAAACCGGGACCTCGACGGCGTAGCGGCGGACGCCCGGTTCCGAGACCTCGAAGGAGAACGGGACCGTTCGACTCTCGCGTCTCCCTTCGAAGCGAACGCGCTCCTCCGCGAGCACGGTCTCCCCTTCCTTGAGAAGCACGCGAACCTCTTCTCCCGCGAATCCCTTCGCGCGGATCGTCGCCTCGGCGGCGACGCGGCTCTTCACGTAGACGAGCGGGTTCGCGAGGACCTGCTCGACCGCGAGATCTCTCGGCGGGGTCGGATCGCCGATCGGAATCGGAAAGACCGGGATGCCGATCTCCTCGGCGACACGCACCGGGTCGCGCCCCGCGTTCACGATCCCGTCCGTGAGAAGGACGATCCCGTCGAGACCCCGCTCCCACGACGCCAGGGCCGCCCCTTCGAGCGCGCGCGAGAGATCGGTTGCGTCGATGCCGAGCTCCCCCTCGGAGCTCTCGAGGCCCGCCGCGAAACGGCGTTCCGAGACCTCGTACCGCTTCCCGAGCTTGGCGAGAATCGAGTAAGGCTCCTCCCGAAGAAGGCGTTCCGCGACCTCCGCGCGCCTCGTCCCCTCCTCTCCCTCCGCGGCGCGGTCGGCGATCCCCATGCTTCCCGATGCGTCGACGAGAACCGCCACGCTCGGCCGGATCGTCTCGACCGACTCGCGCACGAGAAGCGGATCGAGGAGAAGAAGAGAGAGGACGCCGAACGCCGCGAAGCGGATCCCGGTGAGGAGGCGGCGGGCGCCGTCCGGAAGAGGCGGAAGCGTCCGCCGGTACGCCCAATACGCGGCTAGGAACGAAAGGGCGAGCGCGAGAAGAAGAAGAACGGGATGCCCGCGCTGCAACGAGAGCGTGAGGCCGCCCACCGGACTATGACTCGCCGGGGAAGGCGCGGCCGGCGAGGAGAGGGAGGATCTCCGCCGCTTTGCCGCGCAACGAAAGATCGGCGTGCGAGGAGAGAGGGCTCTCCTCGAGATTCACCTCGACGACGCGCGCGCCGCTCGTGCTCGCGAGAAGCGGGAACGAGGCCGCCGGGTGGACGAGCGCCGACGTCCCGACAACGAGGAAGACCGAGGCGCGAACCGATGCGCCGTGCGCCTCGAGGATCGCGTCCTCGGGAAGCGCCTCGCCGAACCAGACGACATCGGGGCGCATCCGGTGGCCGTTTGCGCAGAGAGGAATCGTCTCTTCTTCCGCTCCCGTGAGCGGGCGCGTCGAACCGTCGACCGGGCAGCGCGCGCGGAAGATGTTCCCGTGAAGCTCGACGACGCGAACCGATCCCGCCCTTCGATGAAGACCGTCGACGTTCTGGGTGATCAACGTGAAGAGGTGCTTCGCGCGCTCGATCCGAACGAGCGCCCGGTGCGCCGCGTTCGGCTCCGCGGCGGCGATGATCCTCTGGCGCCAGCGATACCACTCCCAGACGAGAACCGGGTCGCGCTCGAACGCCGCGGGGGTCGCGAGGTCCTCCGCGAGGTGCTTCCGCCAGAGACCGTCCGCCCCGCGAAACGTCGGAACGCCGCTCTCGGCCGAGACGCCCGCTCCCGTCAAGACGGCGATCGACTCCGCCTCGCGGATCAGGCCGGCTGCGACTTCCATCGGTTCGGACAAGGAGAAAGGCTCCTCCGGCCTCTGGGGCGGCCGATCGCCTCGAGGGGGAAAAGAGGGCGCGCGGGCCGGCTCTTGAACCGTGCTATCCGGTTCGACCCCGAAGCCCTGCGGCGCAGCTGACCTTCTTCAAGAACTTCGCATAATCGAAGTCGGGGCTCCACTCCTCGGTGTGGCACTTCCGGCAGGTCGCCTCGTCTACTCGCTTTCTCTCGGCTCCGCGGGCGTGCTCCGTGCCCATTCCGTGGCACGACTCGCACTGGACGTTCCAGAGACCCGGGTCGAGGGCGGTCTTCGAGTGCCCCCCCTTCTCGCCGAACCCGACGACATGACAGTTCCAGCACTCCGGCTTCTCCCAGTCGTCGCTCTCGGCGATCGTCTTGAACGCGCCGGCATGGGCGGTCGTGGACCAGAACGCCTGAACATCCGCGTGGCAGAGAGCGCAGGCGCCGCCCCCGATATGCGAGGCGGCGAGGACCTTCTCCTCGGGCGGCGCCGCGGCGCTTTGGTCCGCGCTTTCCTTCGTCTCCGGCGTCTCCGGGAGCTTCCGCGCGACCCGGTTGCCGTTCTCGTCCAACTCGAGCGCGTCCCACAGGATCTTCCGAAGGAACTCGTCGTATGGACCGTCATCCTGTTTCATGTCGAAGGAACGGCCCTCGACCTTTCGGATCTCGCCTTTCTCGACGGTCAGGGTGACCTCGCCGAGCGAGTTGCTGCGCGATCCGCTCGCCGCGAGAACGACTCCCTTCTCCTTCTTCGGCTCCTCGAGTTTCCGCCCGTCGTGGCCGACGAGAATCACGTCGTACTCGGGGAGCGAATCGACGAGCTCCCCCGCCTTCTCGAGACCCATGTGCGCGAGAAGGACGAACACGTCCGCTTTCTCTTTCCGCATCGCCTCAAGCACGTCGCGGGAGCGGGCGACCGGATCCTCGATCTCGATCCCCTCGCGCTCCTTCAGCGTGCTCGGAATGACCGCGCTTCCTCCGATCGTCGCGGTGACGCCGACCTTGATCCGGCCGACCTTCACGATCCGATACGGATCGAAGCGCGTCTTTCCCGTCCCGATGTCGATGATGTTGTTCGATACGGCGGGAAGGTTGTGCGCATTCAGTTCTTGCTCGAGCTCGTCGAGACCCCAGCTGATCTCCTTGTCGCCGATCGCGAGCGCGTGGTACCCCATCCGCTCGAGCGACTGGAGGGTGAGGGGCGTGTCGTATCCGTAGGAAGCTTTCCTCCGGGCGATGAAGTTGCCGGTATCGAGGACGAGCACTTCGTGCTCTGCTCGCCGCGCCTGAATCTCGCCGGCCCGCCGGGCCAGCCCACCTTTCCCCTTCCCGTGTCAGCCGCAGGGCTTCAGCTCGCCCTCGGTCTCGGTGGAGAAGAAGATCGTGAACGTCTGGGGGCCCCTCTCGCCGAAGAGGCCGAAGAGGGAGCAGCCGCCCAGAACGAAGAGGGCGAGCAGAAGTCCGATCGGAGAGAGCTTTCTCATGGTAATGGTTTTCCTTCCTCTCGGGGTCGACCGGGGAGTCGAACCGCACACGGGATCTAACGTTAGCACACGCCCGGGGGCGTGTCAACTGGAGGTTGCCGCGCGCCGCGCGCGGCATGTTTGAGCAAGCGAGCCTCACCCTCGGCTCCGGAGCTTCCCCTCTTCGCTGGATCGGATCCGCCTCTCCCTGAATTCGGTACCTGATACCCTGTTTCCGATACCCTGTTTCCGGGCAATGACTCGACTGTTGGGAATGCTTCCTGCGGGGAAATGGGGTATCAGGTACCGAATCGTGAGAACGGAGAGCTCCGAAGCAAGACCGCTCCCGGCGTTTGGTTCCCGCCGTCCGACGACCGCGCCACGCGCGGGTGGCGGCCACGGGCGCCCGCGACGCGCGCAGCGACAGCGAGCACGGCAGCGGGCGGATGGCCGACAGGACCCGCGCCCCCGACGACTCAAACACGCGCAGGTGACAGCGGCAGGCGTCCCCGAGGAGCGCAGCGCCCGCTGCCCCGATCGTTCGTGACGGATTGGGCCGCAGGGGCGCGCCCTCAGAAGCCGAGCCTCCTCTCCCCCTTCTCGTAGTAGATCTCCGGGTGGGCACGGATGCGCACGTTGAAGTAATACTCCCACTCCCGGCCCGAGTATCGACCGCGGAAGCTCGCCTCCCAGCAATGGAGATCGCGGCGGATCCGGAAACCCTGGCTTACGGTCTTCCGCTCCTCGAGGTCGTAACGGTTCTCGTAGTCCACGTCCCAACCGGAGGTGAGACCGAGACCGAGGCTCGTGTTCAGCCACTGTGTGAAGTTTCCCCGTTGTGCGCCCCGGGAGAAGCTGTGCGAGACCTGGAGGTTCCACGGAAGCACGGAGGAATCGTGAGTCCTTCTTCCCTGGCTCTGATAGTCCCCTCGATACGGATCGGTCCCCGGATCCTCGAAGGGGGACCGATCGGCGCCCGCGGCTTCCTCGAGAAGCTCGCCTCCATCTTCGGGCGCGGGGGCGGCGGGCCGCCCGGCGCCCGGGCCGAGGGCGCCGTCGAACCGGAACCCGGAGCGGACCGAGAAAGAGCGGAACGCCCACCCATACGGATCGTGAGAGACCGATGCTTCGGAGTTAAAGAAGTTGACCGGCTGGAAGCGAAGGGACGAGGAGAGATCCGACCACGGCTTCTCCCCCCGGCTTCGGTCCCTCTCGAGATCGTAGGCGATCGAGTTGGAGAGCATGAGGAGCTGATCGTTCTTCCGCTCCTCCCCGCCGGCGAGGTACTTCGTTTGCAGCTTGTTGTCGAGGCTGAGCGCGAAGCTCCGCGCCGCCCGCTGCGAGGAGCCGAATCCCCCAAAACCGGTGAAGCGGTCCTTCTCGACCCCGTCCTCGACGTAGAAATGGTTCGGGTTCTTCGGACGGTACGTGAACGAGAAGGCGGGCGTGATGATGTGGCGGAGTCCGACGAGCGGTCCGATCCTCGGGAAGAAGGTGCCGTACACGTTCGTGTTCACGCTCGTCGAGGCGTTCCACATCCCGCGGCGCACGCGCTTCTGGCCCAGCTCGTCCCGGTCGTACCAGGTCTCGCTCCACTGCATGCGCGCGCTGTACCCGAGCCACTCCCCAAAGCGCCGGGAGAGGTTCGTGCTCATGTCGTGGCCCCACCCGGCGCGGTCCTTCCGGACATCCCCGTTTCTCTCTCTCGAGTTCAGGAGGCGCGAACTGTATTGATAGTAGATGTCGTTGTACCAGCGGCGGGTTGAAACCTCCCCCGGGCGAGTCTCGGGAGGAGCGATCAGCTCCCGGCGGTTCATCGTGAATTGGAGCGACGGAAGCGTCTCGTCGATCCGGTCGCGGTCGAGCTGCTCGGTCCTCGTGAGCTGCCCGCTGAACGACATGTCCTTCCATCGCTTCTTCAAGACGAGATCGGATTTCAGCGTGCGGTCGAGCTCCTGGAGGGTCGTCGACTGCTCGACCCGATAGAGCTTGTCGGAGACGAAGTTCGCCCGCATCGTGAGGTCGAGGTTCTCGCCGAGCTCCTGGTTGTGGTCCGCCTGCACGCTCCAGCGTTTCCTTCCGCTCGCGGAGCTCTGGTAGGAGGACCGGGCCGATCCGCTGAGGAGATAGCGGACCCGATAACGCGCGTCCAGGTAGGCGATCCAGTGCGAGTTTTGGAAAAAGTCCCCGCGGAAGGTGAGATCCGCGTAGTCGTTGACCGCCCAGAAATAGCCGCCGTTCCGGATGAAGCGCCCCTTGCTCTCCGAGAAGCCGAACTCGATGTTCGGAAGGAGGAACCCGCTCGCGCGCCCCCCTTTGAGCGGGAAGAGGTAATGCGGGAGCGCGAGGAGTGGGATGTCCGCGATGTGTAGAATGATGGGGCGCACCACCGTCTTGTCGTCGAGATAGATCTTCATCCGGTCCGCGCGGAAGTAGTAGTGCGGATTCTCCTCTTCGCAGCTCGTGTACCGCCCCCCCTCGAGGAGCAGCGTCTCGTCGTTCAACCGATGAATCTTCGATCCATAACAGATTCCCTGTTCGTATTTCGTGACCCCGTCGTGGATCGTTCCCTGGCCCTTGTCCACGTTGTAGACCATCCGCTCCCCGTCGACGCGCTGATCCGCGTCTTGGAGCACGGGACTTCCCTGCGCGGTCACGATCGAGCGGTCAATCTCGTAACGGATCCGTTCCGCGTCGAGCTTCATCGTCCCGCGCTCGACGTGCGCGTTCCCGCTCAGATAGACGCGGTTTCGGACCACGTCGAACCGGACATCGTCTCCGCGGTAGCGGGTCTTCTCCTTCTCCTCCTCCTCCGCGGTCTGTTCGATCCCTCCCGTGAGGTTGTCCCCCGACGCGCTCCCCACCACCCGGATCTCCTCGAGCTCTTCATCTTTGAAGAAGAAACGGATTGTGTCGCCGATCGCTTGGTTCCCTTCGCGCGTCCCCGCCGCGCGATCCTCGACGCTTCGATCGCTCGCCGCCCCCCCCACCGCCTCGACGGTGCGAAGCTCCCCCTTCTCGAAGCGGAGCGTGATCCGCTCGGCGCGCACGCCTCCCCTCTCGACGCGGATCGAATCCTCCCGAACGCTCGCGAGCGATGCGTTCCCGATCACGTCCACGCGCTCGACCTCGTCCCCGTCCTCGGAGAAACGGACCGCGATCGAGTCGCCCCGCATCGTCTCCCCATCCCGCTCGAGCGACGGATTCCCCGAGAGATAGACGGCGCTCGAGTCCCCCTCCATCACGGTGCGCGCGGCGAGCGTGCGGACCTCGTCGTAAGCCCCCTCGGTCGAGCCGATCGCGGTGATCCGCTCCGAATCCGTTTCGATCACAAGCGTGTCTCCGCGCAGCGTTCCGGTCGTTCGCCCGAGCGAATCGAGCTCCTCCGCGACCGCCGCACGGGTCACCACGATTTGATCGGAGAAGAAACGCGCCTCGCGCCCGCGCACTCGGTAGAGCTCGCGGAGAAGCTCGAGGAGGACTTCGCCGAGCGCGATCCCCTCCTCGTCGTCCGTCCGGAACTCGAGCGTGTCGGCCGAAACGAATCGGGCCGTGTCGACCACCGACACCTCGCCCGTGAGGAGAACGCGGTCCCCCTCCCCTTCCTTCCCGAAGAAGAAGAGGCCGCGGTCCGCGGCGATCGTGCGGTTCGCGTCGACGATGAGAACGCCGGAATCGAAAGTCAGCGTTTCATTCGAGAGATCGAGCACGGCTTCCGGGCCAGCCGACCACCCGCCGCCTCGATAAACCCGCGCCGCCCCTTCGAGAAGGAGAAGCCCGCCCGTCTCCCGCCAGGCGCCCCGATCGCCGAACGCGGCGACGCCGCGGCTCCGGTCGAGGAAGCGGACGTTCCCGACGATCTCGAGGACGCTCGTCTCGCTCCGGAGATCGCGACCGATCAAGCGGTCGCCGGTGATGAAGAGAGGCTCCTCCGGCGGCGGGGCGCCTCGCGCGAGAAACGGCAGAAGGAGAAGGAGGAGAAGGAACCGCAGCCCGGGCTTCTCGTTCACCGCCTCTCCGTCTCCCCGGCGGCGCTCCCTTCCGGCCTCGGGGATTCGGGATAGGGAAAGTACCGAAGAACGCGCGCGAGCAGGCTCTTCAGGTCGCGGCGGGAGACGACGAGATCGACCATGCCGTGGTCGAGAAGAAACTCGGACCGTTGGAAGCCCTCGGGGAGATCCTGCCCGATCGTCTGCTGGATCACGCGCGGGCCGGCGAAGCCGATCAGCGCCCTCGGCTCGGCGAGGATGAGATCCCCCTGCATCGCGAAGCTCGCGCTCACGCCGCCGGTCGTCGGGTGGGTGACGATCGAGATGAAGGGAATCGCCTGCTCGGCGAGCTTCCCGATCGCGACGCTCGTCTTCGCAAGCTGCATGAGGGAGAGAATCCCCTCCTGCATGCGCGCGCCCCCCGAGCAAGAGAGAATGATAAGCGGACGGCGCGTGGCGAGCGAGAGGTCTGCCGCCCGAACGATCTTCTCGCCCATCACCGATCCCAGGCTTCCCCCGCCGAAGGAGAACTCGAGAACCGCGAAGACAATCGGAATCCTCTCGACCGTGCCGGTGCCGGTTCGGATCGCTTCCTTGAGGCCGGTCTGCTCCTGATACTTCTTCAAACGGTCCGGGTACTTCTTCGAGTCCTTGAAACGGAGCGGGTCGAGCGGCTCGAGATCCTGGTCGATCTCGGAGAAACTCCCCTCGTCGAGGAGAATGCGAACGTACTCGGCGGAGCTGATCCGGAAATGAAAGCCGCATCGGTCGCAGATCCAGAAGTCCCTCTCCAGCTCTTTCCGATAGAGGATCTCTTGGCAGAACTCGCAACGCATCCAGAGCCCGTCCGGGACGGCGCGCTTCGCCGGCGTCTTCAGGCCTCTCTCGCTCTTCTTGAACCAGGCCACTCGATTACTCCGATGCGGGATCGAGCTCGCGCAGCATCACGAGCGCATCCTCGCCGTTTCGATAGTACCCCCGGCGGATCGCCACCTCGCGAAACGCCCGGCTCCGATAAAGACCGATCGCTCGCGCGTTCGAGGGACGGACCTCCAGCGTCGCGACGCCGCAACGCCGCCCCCTTCCCTCATTGAGCACGCGGTCGAGAAGCCTCTTGCCGACTCCCGCGCCCTGGCGATCCCTTCGCACCGCCATGTTCGCGATGTGAAACTCCGCGCCCACGATCCACACGATCCCGTAACAGACGATCTCTCCGTTCTCCTCTCCAACGGTCGCGAAGGACATCGATCGATCGCGCACCTCCTCGAGGAAGATCCATCGCGGCCAAGGATCCGGGAAGAGGTCTTTCTCCATGGAGAGAATCGCGGGAAGGTCGTTCTCCTCCATCCTTCGAAAGACGATCGTTCCCTCGGCCAACGCGCCTACCTCGCCGCGGGCCGAGCCTCGGCCCCGCGGAGGTAGAGCGGCACGAGATCGTCGATCGCGTCGCTCGCTCCGGAGCGAAGCCGCTCCGCCCCGCGCGCGGCGACCCTCCCCGCGTCGGGGAAGTTCCGCCTCCCCTCGAGAAAGCGCGCCCGATGCCCGAGCCGATCCTCGACGAGCGCACGATACCGAAGGGCGCCCGTCCCGACGAAGAGAACCTCCCCCCCGCCGAGGCGCTCCATCTCGGCTTCGGGCGAAACAGTCCGGCCCGCGCCCGTCTCCTCGCCGCCTCGGAAGACCGTCCCGTGCACCTCGCCGCGCCCCGCGTCCACCCAAACCGCCGTCTCCCCCTCCCACGGGAGGGCCGCCTCCGCAAGGAGGGGCGGGAGCGGAACGCCGACGACCGGGCATCCGGTCGCAAGCGCGAGCCCCTTCGCCGCACCGAGGCCGATGCGGAGCCCGGTGAACGACCCGGGACCGAGGGAGACCGCGACGGCGCCGATCGACGAGGGGTCGAGACCGGCCGCCTCCAAAAGCCTCACGGTTAAAAGGTGAATGTGTTCGGTGCGCCCCCCCTCGCGCAGGTGGAACTCGCCGATCGGTCCTTCCGGTCCGAGGAGCGCCACCCCCGCCCAGCGGGACGAGGTCTCGATCCCGAGAACGATCATGCGACCGGCCCCATCCGAAGAAGCCGCGGGTCGTTCCAGCGAAGCCGGAGAAGACGATCGGTGAATGCCGCGCCCGCCTCAAGCTTCACCACAAGAGCATCCGCGGCGAAGAGCCGTTCAAGAGCCTCGCCCCACTCGACAAGGGCAACTCCCTGTCCCATGCGATCTTCGACGCCGAGGGTATGCCAATCGGAGAGGCCTGTCAACCGATAGAGATCGATGTGGAAGATCGTCTCCCGCCCGCGGTACTCGCGGACGAGAACGAACGAAGGGGAGCGAACTTGCTCCTCGCATCCGAAGGCGCGGCAGACCCCGCGCACGAAGACCGTCTTGCCGCTCCCGAGGTCTCCTTCGAGCAGCACGAGATCGCCGGCGCGAAGAAGCGCCCCGACCTTCTCGCCGATTCGCATCGTCTCTTCCGGAGAGGAGCTCGCGAGAACGAGCGAGGGTGGCACGGCCGTTCTCTCACTTCCGGGGGGTGAGAAGCGCGCAGGGAAGAACCATCTCCTCGAGCGAGATCCCCCCGTGCTGGAAGGTGTTCCGGTACTGCCGTTCGTACTCGTGGAACCGGGTCGGGTAGACGAAGTAGTAGTTCTCCTTCGCGAAGATGTAGTTCTTGCTGAGCGAGCCGCCGGGAAGCCGAAAGTCGCCCGGGTTCTTCACCTTCACCGCCTGGCGCTCGTCGCAGCCGAGGTTGTTTCCGAACTTGTAGCGGAGGTTCGTGGACGTATCGCGGTTCCCATACACGGTGGTTGCTTTCTTCCCGAGGATCGATCCGTGGTCCGAGGTGATCACGACGCGGGCGTCCTGGCTCGCGGCCGCGCGCAAGATCTCGAAGAGGGCCGAGTGCTGGAACCACGAGGTCATGACCGACCGGAAGGCCGCTTCATCGGGGGCGAGCTCCCGAAGGATTTCGGACTCCGACCGGCCGTGCGCGAACATGTCGACGAAGTTGATCACGAGCGCGGCGAACGGGATGGAGAAGAACGACGCCATCTGGCGGCGGATGCTGTTCCCTTCCTCGATGTTGTAGATCTTGACGTAGCGAAGCTGTTGGCGGAGGACGACCTTCTTGCGCGCGAGCTGTGCTTCGAGAAGTTGTTTCTCGAAGCGGTTCTTCCCCCCCTCGTCGGACGCCTGCTCGAGCCACCAATCCGGATGCTTCTCGGCCAGATCCCTCGGGAAAAGCCCGGAGAAGATCCCGTTCCGCGCGTAAGGAGTCGCGGAAGGAAGGATCGAGTAGTAGTAGTCGGTTCGCATGTCGAAGTACGGTTCGAGAAGCTTCTCGATCGCCATCCACTGATCGAGGCGCATGCAATCGACGACGATGAAGAAGACGCGCTGCCCCGCTTCGAGAAGCGGAAGGACGTGCATGCCGACGACGTGGGGAGAGAGGGGCGGGCCCTCCTTGCCGTGCACCCAGCCGGCGTATTCCGATTCCACGTAGCGGGCGAAGGCGGCGTTCATCTCGCGCCGGATGTCCTCCTGCGTCTGTCCGAGACCGATGTTGCGGAAGCGTTCGACCTCGATGTCCCACCGGGAAAGCCGCCGGTGGATGTCGATCCATTCCTTCCACGACGCCCCGTGCGCGAGCGCGCGAATCCGGTTGAACTCCTCCAAGTAGTCCTTCGCCACCTGGCTCGATTCGATCTTCTCCTTCTCGAGAACGCGACGGAGCGCGGACAGGATCTGCATCGGGTTCACGGGCTTGAGGAGATAGTCGTTGATCCGTTTGCGGATCGCCGTGTTGACGAGCTCTTCCTCCTCGCTCTTCGTGATCATGATGACCGGAACGCCGGGATCGATCTCCTTGATCCCCTCGAGCGTGGAGAGGCCGTCCCTCCCGGGCATCATCTCGTCCAAGAGAACCGCGTCGAAGTGCGTCTCGGCGATCCGGCGGATCGCCTCGTCGCCGGAGCTCACCGTCTCCACCTCGTAGCCCCGCTCGGTGAGAAAGATGACGTGCGGCCTCAGAAGATCGATCTCGTCGTCGGCCCAAAGAATCCGGCTCATTGATCCCTTCCGCTTGGTTCTGCTCCGTCTCCACCGATCCGGCGGACTTTGCCCGTCCGGTTCTCTCGATCCCGCAGAGATTCGTCCGGTGTTTTCTCGGCCGGGTCCCGGGGCGAGGGGGTGCCGGCTCAGACACCCCGAGCGCGCCGGACCCACGGCAGGCGGCCGGATCGGCAGGCCCCGGCACGCTCGGGAACTCGCCGGTTCACCCCCTCGCCCCACGCCCCGGCGGCCCCTCACGGAGCACCCTTCTGACGAACTGAAGCTACGCGGGGAGCGTGATCCCTATCACCGTCCCTTTTCCGCGCTGGCTTCTCACGATCGTGATGCGCCCGCCGTGGACCTCCTCCACGATTCTCTTGGAAAGCGGGAGCCCGAGTCCCCATCCGCGGCGCTTCGTGCTGTACCCCGGGTAGAACGCCTTCTTCTGTTCCGAGGGGGTCATGCCGCGCCCGTCGTCCGTGAACGTGATCTTCACCCCGTTCCCCAACCGGTTGTACCCCGTCTCGACGCGGATCGTTCCGGGCTTCTCGGAGAGCGCGTCGATCGAGTTGCGGAAGAGGTTCTCGATCACCCATTGGATCAGCTCCCGGTTCACGGCGACCGGAGGAAGCTCCCCGAATTCCGTCTCGATCGCGATGTCCTTCCCGACCCGGTCGAAACGCTTGCGAAGGTAGCGGAGCGCCTCATCGATCGCGGCGTTGAGATCCTGCGGCTTGAGGCTGGGGGCGGAGCCGATGTTCGAGAAGCGGTAGGCGATCTTGTTCAGGCGGTCGACATCCTCCTCCATCTCGCGCGCGACCTCTTCGACCTCGCGCCGCTCGAGGCCGCGCTCTCCGCCGGAGGCCGCCCGCTCGCGAAGGAGCGTGAGCCATCCGAGAAGAGACGAGATCGGCGTCCCGAGCTGATGGGCCGTCTCCTTCGCCATCCCGATCCAGATCGACCTCTGCTCCCCTTCCTTGATTCCTCGATAGCCGAGATATCCAAGAATCAGGAAGATCGCGACAAGCCCGATCTGGACGTAGGGGACCACGCGAAGCCCGCGAAGAATAAGCGGATCTCCGTAGTGGACGTGGCCGACGAGGGATCCTCCCCTCGGGTCGTAGAAAGCGATCGGCTCCTTCGCGGCGTCCATCTTCCGGGCGAGCGCGAGCACCTCCGCGATCGGGCCCGGCGGCGGATTGGACGGATCCGCGTCGATGAAGTCGCGGTAGGAAACCCGGTCGACCCGGATCGAGATCCCGTTCACTTCGTCGGGAATCCCGTGCCACGTCCAGGGGACCCCGCGGTGGTCGGTCACGATCACGGGGAAGGGAATGTCCTCGATCACCTCGCTGAACACGCCCGAGATCGACTCGTCCTGGGTGGCGGGAAGGATCGTGCCGGCGCAGAATTGGGCGAAGACGCGCGAGAGAAGCCGCGTCTCCTCCTCCAGCCGGCCGATCAAATGTTGAACATAGAAGAAGAAGGCGAGGATCAAGAGCCCGCTTCCGAGAAAGACGTACACGCGAAGAACCGTAGAGGTGATCCGCTGCGGCTCGCCCGTTCTGCGTGGCTGAACCATCTCCGAGCCTCCCGTTCGCCGCGCCTTCGCGCGCCCGAGGCGCGCGGCGGCCGGCGCAGGCTACGCGATTCGCTCCATGCCGTCCATGTAGGGCCGGAGAATCTCCGGAACCTCGACCGTTCCGTCTTCCCTCTGGCCGTTCTCCAAAAGGGCGATCGTCGTCCTCGGAAGGGCGACGCCCGATCCGTTAAGGGTGTGCGCGAACCGGTTCCCGCCGCTTCCCTCGGAACGGTACCGGATGCGCATGCGGCGCGCCTGGAAATCCTCGAAGTTCGAGCAGCTCGAGACCTCGAGCCAGCGGCCTTGCCCCGGAGCCCACACCTCGAGATCGTAGGTGAGCGCGGAGGCGAAGGAGAGGTCGCCGGCCGCGAGCACGACGACGCGATACGCGAGGCCGAGCCGCCGGAGGACGTCCTCCGCGTCGGCGCGGAGCGCTTCCAGAGCACGATACGACTCTTCCGCACGTTCGAACCGAACGAGCTCGACCTTGTCGAATTGATGAAGCCGATTGAGACCGCGGGTCTCCTTCCCGGCGCTCCCCGCCTCGCGGCGGAAGCAGGCGGTGTAGCCGACATACTTTCGAGGTAAATCATCTTCGCCGAGAATCTCGTCCCGATGGAGGTTCGTGATCGGCACTTCGGCGGTCGGGATCAGGAAGAGATCTTCGCGCGGCGAGACGTACATATCCTCCTCGAGCTTCGGAAGCTGCCCCGTGCCGAACATCGAGGCGCGGTTCACGAGATAGGGAGCGTAGACCTCGCGGTAGCCGTGTTCCTTTACATGCAAATCGATCATGAAGCGGATGAGCGCCCTCTGGAGAAGAGCGCCCGCGCCCCAGAAGACGGCGAACCCGGAGCCCGAGGTTTTCGAGGCGCGCGCGAGATCGAGGATGCCGAGCCGCTCGCCGATCTCCCAATGCGTCTTCGCCGGAAAGGGAAAGACCTTCGGCTCCCCCCAGGTCGCGACGATCCGGTTCGCGCTCTCGTCCCCCTCCGGGACGCTCGCGTGGGGGACGTTCGGCATCCACACCGCGAGGTCGCGGAGCTTCTCCTCGACGAGACGGAGGTCCTCCTCGCGCGCCTTGATCGCGTCGGCGGTCGTCCGCATGCGGGCGATCTCGCCCGACGCGTCCTCCCCCCGGCGCTTCCGCTCGGCGATCTCCTCGCTCACGCGGTTTCGGAGCGCGCGAAGATCCTCCGTCTCTTTCGTGAGAGCGCGCCACCTCTCGTCGAGTCGGAGCCACTCGTCCACGTCCGCCTTCTCGTTCTTGAGACGGATCGCGCGGCGCACCTCGTCCGCGTGCTGCCGAATGTATGCGGGATCAAGCAAGCGGAACCTCCCCTACCCGGTCCTCCCCAAGCATCGGTCCGGCGGGGAAGAACGCAAAGACCCCGCTCGGCCGGGACGGCCCCCTCGACGAGGGCGCGCCCCCGTGCGATGCAGGCTAACATGCGCCGAAAGGACCGTCAACGCGCGCCGCCTACTCCACGGGAACCCGCGCGAGACGGCGGCCGCTCCAGAGCGAGACGGTCGCGACGAGAAGAAGCGCCGTCCAGTAGAAAGAACGGTCGCTCGTGAAGGAGAGCGCGACCCCGAGAAGCGCGAGGACGAAACAGACTCCGTAGACGACCGCCGCGGTGCCGCGGACGTTCGCGAGGAGCGTCCACAGCCGATGCGAGGAGTGGTCCTTCCCGGGAAGATAGATCCGCCGCCCGCGCGCGATCCTCGTGAGCACGACGAAGCCGATATCGAAGATCGGATAGCCGAGGATGAGGACCGGCACGAGGAGGAAACTGTGCGAGGTCATGTGCCAGGTCGACATGATCCCGAGAGCCGCGAGCGCGTACCCGAAGAAGAGCGATCCTGCGTCGCCGAGAAAGATGGAAGCCGGATGAAAGTTGAACCGAAGGAACGCGAGCGCGGCGCCGGCGAGGGAGATCGCGATGAGCGCGGGGACCGTTTGGCCGTGGAGGAGCGAGATCGCGAAGAACCCGGACGCGGCGAGAAACGTGATCCCCGCGGCGAGCCCGTCCATGTTGTCGAGGAAGTTGACCGCGTTCATCATCCCGACCACCCAGAGAAACGAAAAGAGGAGATCGAGCGGCGCGCTCGTGATGAGACCGTTCGTGTTGCCGCTGAAGAAGAGAATCGCGCACCCAATGATCTGGCCCGGGAGCTTCACGAGTGGCCCCGTGCCGAAGCGATCGTCCGCGAGCCCGACGAGGAAGACCCAGATCCCGCCGAGGAGGAACCCGACCACGGACGAAGAGAAGTCGGCCTCTTCGAGGCGGGCCCCGCTCAGAAAGGCGGCGAGGAACCCAATGAGAACGGCGAGCCCGCCGAGGAGGGGCGTCGGCTTCGTGTGAACCTTGCGCGCGCTCGGCTGGTCGAGGAACCCCGAGCGGAGGGCGAGCCTCCTCACGATCGGCACGAGAAGCGCGACCGCAAGGAGAGCCGCCGCGAAAGAAAAGACGTAACTCACGACACGACCTCAGGTTGTGTTCACGCTAACCGCACGACTCTAGTCCGGAATCCGTCCGCGTGTCAAGGTCTTTCCGAGAGGGGGATGAGAGGGATCCTTCGAGGATCAACGGTCGAAGCGCCAAAGTCCCGACTCGCGGGCCGCGGAGAACGCGGAGGCGATCTCCTCGCGCGAGGGACGGCGGTCGATCGTCTCGTAGCGGCGGCCGCTGCGAGGAAGCCTCTCCCCCACCCGGTGGCACGGGCGGTACTGATCCATGATGTTGACGTACGTGTCGGGCGAGATCTCTTCCGCGAGCCAGCGGAGAATCGCGCGCGATTCCGCCTCGAGGCCGGGCATCACGAGGTGCCGAACGAGAAGGCCGCGGCGCGCCGCGCCGTCCGAACCCATCGCGAGCGGTCCGACCTGGCGGTGCATCTCACGGATCGCCTCGCGCGCTCGATCCGGATAGTCCGCGGCTTTCGAGAAACGCCTCGCGCTCGCTCGTTCCCAGAACTTGAAGTCCGGCATGTAGATGTCGACGATCCCCTCGAGCAGCCGGAGCGCAACGATCGAATCGTATGCATTCGAGTTATAAACGATCGGGAGCCGGAGCCCCTCGCGCGCGGCGATCGCGACCGCTTCGATCGCTTGCGGAACCACATGGCTCGGGGAGACGAGGTTGATGTTCGCGCATCCCGCGCTCTGGAGGCGGAGCATGAGGCCCGCGATCCGATCGGATGCGACCGGCTCCCCCTCGCCCCTCTGCGAGATCTCCGCGTTTTGGCAGAAGACGCAGCGAAGATTGCACCAGGAGAAGAAGATCGTCCCCGAGCCGCCCCGCCCGACGAGAACCGACTCCTCGCCGAAGTGGGGGAACGCGCTCGAGACGACCGCGCGCGCGGCAGTCTGGCAGACGCCGGTCTCCCCCGCGAGGCGGTCCGCCCCGCACTCCCTCGGGCAGAGCCGGCAGGCGCGCAGCTCTTCCCGCGCCTCCCGCGCCCGGCGCTCCAGCTCCCCGCTCCGGAGGAGCCGGAGGTAGGCCGGCTGGAAGGGATCGATCCGGAAGGGGGTTTCTTCGCGCACCGGCTACTCCGAAGATCGACCTACCGCAAGAGCACCGCCTTCTTCGTCCGCGTCCCCTCGGGAGTCTTGAGCCGGATAAAGTACATGCCTGAAGGAACTTCGACACCGGAGGCGTCGCGGCCGTTCCAGGTCGCGAGGAGAGAGCCGCCCGGGTGCGGCCCTTCCGCGAGAACGTGAACGAGACGCCCCGCGAGATCGTGGACCGCGAGGCGGACCTCCCCCGCCGGGACCTCGGCGCGCACGTGAAGCGTCGCGTTGAACGGCGTCGGCGCGGCGTCGAGAAGCGGCGCCGCGGCGGGCGCCCTCGAAGCGATGCCGGTGCTCACCCCCACATCGATCCGCCAGATGAGCGTGTCGCCGAGCGCGCCGTCGTGGGCGGCGACCCGGACCGTGTCAGTCGTTCCGCCCGCGCCCGCGACGTACACGAACGTCGAGTCGGCGCCCGATTGAGCCACGTTCCCGTTCACCGACCAGACGTACGTCGTCGGGTCGCCGTCCCGATCGACCGCCGCCGCCGAGAAGAGATGCCCGAGCCCCTCCTCGAGCGTCGTGTCGCGCGCCGCCGGACGATGATCGACGATCGCCGGCCACGCGTTCCCGAACCCGATGTCGAAGGTCATCACCGAGTCCGACTCGCTGATGTTCGTGATCCAGATTCCGCTCGGCCCGGTGTACCAATTCGTGTTCGGGGTCGTGTTCGGCGTGAAGGCGTTCTGACCCGGATCCTCTCCCGCGAACGCCGCGCCGATCCGGAACTCGTACGGATACCACCATTCGAAAAACTCGCTCACGCCGTCCCACGGGGTCGACGGATCGTACCCCGCATCCTCCACGATCACCTTGTAGTGCGCGTACGTCGGCTTCCCGTTGTTTCTCGCTATGTTGTCATCGACGTGAAGAACGATAAGGCCTGCATCTTTCGGATTCTGTCCCGGCGTGAACCAAGGAAAGTAGGCGGAGAAGTCCGAATCGAGATGATCGAACTTGGACGAGGAGTTCGAGTTCCGGTTCTCGATGAGGAAGTACTCCTTCGTGCTTCCCGGGCGGCTGATTCGATAAGCGAGCGGGTTCGTGTTCGTCTCGAGGATCGGTAGGCGCTGGGCCGGCTCGCTGAGGACGATCGGCGTCACCCAGCCGAGCTGCTTCTTCGACCAAGCAGAGAGGTGGGACGGATCCTGCCTCGTCCCGTACGACATGATGTTGTACCCGTAGTAGCCCATCAAACACCAATCGACGAGCGGGTGATCGTTCGCGTCGTTCGGCGTGAAGTAGGTCACGGTGTCGAGCTTCGAGTCGTAATCGTAGAGATCCGGAAGACCGAGAACATGCGAGGCCTCGTGCGCGCCGACCCGAATCGTGATGATCGAGCCATCCGCATGCTCCTCCGGATTGCACGAGTAGCGATCGACGATCACGCCGTCGTCGGTCATGTAGTTCAGCCCGTAGACCGCGTACGACCAGATGTGGTTCGGATCGTGCGTCTCCTCCTCGCCCGGTCCCGCGTGAAAGATCCAGACCGCGTCGGTGTACCCGTCCCCATCCCGGTCGTAGTCGCGGAAGTCGACGAACGGGTCAACCAGCGCGAGAAAATCGGTGAACCAGAGGCTCGGCTGGTAGGTCGGCCGCGTCAGCCAGCCGACGACGTCCCCCTCGATCCAGTACGATCCGTATGAGACCTCAAGGAAATACTCCCGCATGCTCCCCGGATCGACGATCCCCTCGCTGAAGAGGAGCGTGTCGTACGCCGCGCGCGGGTGCGCGATCGTGTCCGCCGGGTCGTCGGCCCACTGGCAGAGAAGGACGAGAACGACCCCGGTGTCGGGAGGAACACGCACCTCGACCTCCGCCCTCCGAAGCTGCATCTCTTCGTACGAGACGCCGAGCGCCGCCTCGATCTCGGCCGGCGGAAGATCGTAGACGACGAACCGCGGGTTCTCTTCGGGCAGAACGAGAAAGCCGCCCGCCTCGCTCTTCCCCGCCGTGATCGATCCGCAAAGGAGAACGGCGAGCGCAGCGGCCGCTGCCGAACCTCCGATTCGCGTGCTCACGCTCTTCCCCTTTCGAAGCGGAGGACGTTGTTCCGAAGGTCCCGTTACGAGACTCGGCACGGAACGAACGCAACTGCGCCCCGACACGAGACCGTACAACCGATTGCCATTTCAAGGGTTATGGTAGCACATCTCGGCCCGGAGAGCAAGACGCCTACAAAGACCGATCCAAGGCGCGTCCGGTCCTTCGATCCCCGTCCGCTCTTATGATACGATCGGTTGAGAAACCGATCTCTCGCGAGACGAGGCGGGAGGACCTTCCGCCGGATCCAAGGTGCCCATGATCCTTTACGTCCTTTTCTTTCTTTCCGGGGCGGCGGGGCTCGTGTACGAGCTCCTCTGGGTCCACCGGCTCACGCTCATCATGGGCGGGACGACCCACGCGATCACGACCGTGCTCGCGGCGTTCATGGGGGGGCTCGCGATCGGGAGCTTTCTCGCGGGCCGGCGCGCAGCGCGTCTCGCGTCCCCTCTTCGCGCGTACGGGCTTCTCGAGATCGCGATCGGCCTCTCCGCGCTCCTCATCGAGCTCGGCTTCTACGGCGCGGTTCCGTTCTACCGCTGGATCTACAACCTGGTCGGTCCGGAGCACATGGTTCCTCTCCACGCGGTCCGCTTCCTCGTCTCGGCGCTCCTTCTTCTTCTTCCGACGGCGTTCATGGGCGCGACGCTCCCCATTCTCATCGAGCACGGAGTTCGGAAGGACGCGCGCTTCGGAAACGTGACCGGAACTTTCTACGGCATCAACACGATCGGCGCGGCGGGGGGCGCGGCGCTCGCGGGTTTCTTCCTCATCCCTGAGCTCGGCCGGCACGGGGCGCTGTTCGTCGCGGTTCTCGGAAACCTCTCGCTCGGAGTCCTCGCGCTCCTTCTCCGCGAGCGGCTCGAAAGAGGGATCGCGGCCGCGCGTGCGGACGCGGGGAGAGATGCGAGCGAGACGCCGACTCCCGGCGCGGCGATGGGATCGCTCATCCGAGGTCTCGTGCTCGTCACGGTCGGCGTCTCCGGCTTCGCGGCGATGGCCTATCAGATCGCGTGGACCCGCATCCTTCTCGTCCAAGTCGGTTCATCGGTCTATGCGTTCACGTCGGTCCTCGTCGTCTTCATCATCGGGCTCGGGATCGGCGCGTTCGCGATCGGTCTCACGGCGCACAGGATTCGAAGGCCGGTCTTCGTCCTCGGGATCGCCGAGGCCGCTCTCGGCCTCTCCGCCCTCTGGATCCTGCCGCGCTTCGCGGGGCTCTCCGCGAACGTCGTCGAGTGGCTCCGCACGATCGGAAGCACCGGCTCCGACTTTCTCGTGAAGCAGTTCCTTTACATCTTCGCGACGCTCCTCGTTCCGACGCTCGTGCTCGGGATGGTTTTTCCGCTCGTCGTCTACTCGGTCACGCGGATGCACCGCGAGGCCTCGCGAAACGTCGGGATCGCCTACGCGATCAACACGGCCGGCACGATCCTCGGCTCGATCATCGCCGGCTTCTTTCTTCTCGCCGGACCTCCGGGGATCGCGGGGACGATCGGCATCGCGGTCGCCCTCTCGGTTCTTCTCGGGATCGCGCTTCTTCTCGCCGACCGGCGGGCTCCCCTCGCGCTTCGACTCGGCGCTCTCGCGGTCCTCCTCGTTCTTCTCGCCTTCCGATGGGACGCGGCGCGGCGACACCCGCTCGACCGGGCGACGCTCACCGCGGGCGCCTTCCTCGGCAGCCTCGGGGATTCGGGCACGATCCTTTACTACCGGGACGGCCCCGACGCGACCGTCTCGGTCCACGAGCACGCCGGAGGCCGAACCCTCCGGATCAACGGGAAGCCGGACGCGAGCACCGGCGTCACCGACATGCCCACGCAGGTCACTCTCGCGCAGTTCCCTCTCCTTCTCGCGGCGAAACCCGAGAGGGTGCTGGTGGTTGGGCTCGGGGGCGGCGTGACGATGGCTTCCGCGGCGTCCCATTCGCGCGTCCGCTCGGTCGACGTCCTCGAGATCTCCGACGCGGTGATCGAAGCCGCGCGCACGTACTTCGGCCCCTATCTTCGGGGCGCCTTCGACGATCCGCGCGTCCGCATCCTCCGGAACGACGCGAGGAACCATCTCCTTCTCGCGCCCGAGCGGTACGACGTCATCATCTCGGAACCATCGAACCCCTGGCTCGCGGGGATCCCGAATCTTTTTACGAAAGAATATTTCAAGCTTGCTCGTTCCCGACTCGATCCGGGCGGCGTTTACTGCCAGTGGCTCCAGTCGTACGGGATGGCGCCCGGCGATTTTCTTCTGGTCGTCCGCTCATTGCTCGCGGTCTTCCCGAACGTGAGCCTCTGGCAGGGGCAGCACAACGACTTCCTTCTCATCGCGCGGGAGGAGAACGAGTCGATCCCCCTCGACACGCTCGCGCGCCGCATGCTTGAGCCGGAGGTCTATCGCGATCTCGAGACGATTGGCCTCGAGCATCCGGGCCGCTTTCTCGGCGCGTGTCTCGCCGATCACGCCGAGCTCGAGGCGTGGGCGGGGGAGGGACCGATCAACACCGACAACAACGGTCTCCTCGAGTTCTCCGCCCCTCTCCAGAGGCTCCGAAAGGATTCGCCGAAGATCGCTGCTTCTCTCGCGAGGCGCGCGGGGCGGCCCCTCGATTCTCTCCTCCTCGCCGATCCGGAGAGCGCCGATCATCGGAGCGTTCTCGATCTCGCCCAACGAAACCGGCAGGCGATCTACGCGATCTACGAGGCCTCGGTCCCCGCTCCCGATCCGGGCTCACTCTATCGTGTCGCCCGGAAGCTCCACCGGCTCGATCCGGCGGACTGGCGCGCTTACCGCATGGTCCAAGGCGTGGTCGACATTCTCGAACGGGAGAGACCGGGCGGAATCCCCCCGTCGAACGAAGAGACCCGCTTCTTCGAGAGCGTGCGCGCCCTCCCGGAGCCCGCAACCGGGCCTGTCACTCCCGAGGCGACGAAGAGGGGGCGCGTCGGCGCGTGGATCGAGGAGGCGCGGCCCGCTCTCGACGAAGGCCGCGCGATCGACGCCCGCGAGCTTCTCGCCCGCGCGTCTCTCTTCGGCGGGGACGAAGGAGAGCACGCGGCGGTCCTCGCCGAGCTCCGCGCCCGCGCCCTCTCTCCCGAGCCTTGAAGCCCGCCCTCGGCCCTTCTTAGACGAAACGGGAAGAAACACCGTTCCTGGGCCCGCCGTTCCCTCCGGTTCCCTTCTTCATTCCTCGATCGAACGGCCGGCGATGGAGAGACGCGCCCATATCCGTTATAATAGAAAGCGAAGCTGCTCCCCGAATCCGACCTCGCCGAAAGGAAGGCTCGATGAAACGGATCGTGATCTCCGCTCTTCTACTGACCGCGGCGCTCGCGGCCGCGTACCTTCTCTACGCGCCGCTCCAAGAAGATGCATCCCTCACGGCGGACGAGATCTCTGAGAAGATCATCCGGGAGAAGAAGGCGAGGCGTGCGGAGCGGGCCGCCGCCGGCCTCCCCTTCGGTCCGGGAGAGGAACCGAACGACTGGTCGTTCCGCCAGAGAGCCTATCCGTACGATCGTTTGAACTATGAAGAGCTCACGCAGGCGCTCGGCGAGGCCGAGACGATGCGGGAAGCCGCGCGGAAGAAGGGCCCGCGCGCGACCTGGGTCGAGAGGGGTCCGAGCAACATCGGCGCGCGGCTCGCCGATCTCGCGTTCGATTCGTCCGATCCGAACACGATCTACGCGGCGATGGCGAGCGGCGGCGTCTTCCGCTCGAGCGACGGGGGCGCTTCGTGGGTTCCCATCTTCGACGATCAGCCGGTGCTCACGATCGGCGCGATCGCCGTCGACCCGCTGAATCCGGACGTTCTCTACGTCGGGACGGGCGAGTCGGCCGCGAGCAGCTTCAGCTGGTTCGGGATCGGGATGTTCAAGTCGGAGGATCGAGGGAACACCTGGAGAGCGATCGGGCTCGAGGAGAGCCGGGCGATCGCGCGGATCGTCGTCGATCCGATCGACACGGACCGGATCTGGATCGCGGCGTGCGGCGTTCTCTTCGGAACGGGCGGCGAGCGGGGGATCTACCGTTCGCTTGACGGGGGCGAGTCGTGGACCCGCGTTCTCTTCGTCAACGACTCGACCGCCGCGATCGACGTCGCGATCGACCCGACGAAGCCGGACACGGTCTACGCGGCGATGTGGGAGCGCGTGCGCGGTCTCACCTACCGCCGCTCCGGAGGGCCGGGGAGCGGGATCTGGCGCTCGCACGACGGCGGCGACACATGGACGCTTCTCACGAGCGGCCTCCCGAGCGCGGGTCCCAGCGTCGGCCGGATCGGGCTCTCGGTCTCGGCATCGAGTCCGAACGTCGTCTATGCGATCTACGACATCGTCGGGGAGGGAGCGCGCGTCTACAAGACAACGAACGGCGGGAACTCCTGGACGCGAACGAACGACTCGGCCGTCTCCCACATCCATAGCTCGTTCGGATGGTACTTCGGGCAGATCCGCGTCGACCCCTCGGATCCGAACCGGGTCTTTGCGCACGGCGTCCCTCTCTACCGGTCCGAGAACGGGGGGTCGAGCTGGTCGGAGGTCGGCGAGGAGGTTCACGTCGACCATCACGCGATGGCATTCGATCCGTCGAACCCCGACCGCATCTTCGAGGGGAATGACGGTG
>Ga0194127_10002124_pt1 | contig 27657 bp, 36 predicted proteins | sample TA2KigC100mmetaG_FD_148624 | JGI IMG/M metagenome (GOLD analysis project Ga0194127, IMG submission 148624) | Freshwater microbial communities from Lake Tanganyika, Tanzania - TA2015036 Kigoma Deep Cast 100m | ecosystem: Environmental > Aquatic > Freshwater > Lake | place: Tanzania: Lake...
GAGTTGATCACGCCGATAGCGATGGAGAAGGAGTTGCGGTTTGCGATTCGCGAGGGGGGTCGGACCGTGGGCGCTGGCGTCATCAGCGATGTCCTCGAATAAACCCCGCGGGAGCCTTCTCCCGGGGTACTGGAAAGGGGTAAGGGAATGACAGCTCAGAAGATCAGGGTCAGCCTTAAATCTTATGACCACAAACTGCTTGATAAGTCAACGGCAGAGATCGTGGATACGGTTCGACGCACCGGAGCCAACATAGCAGGTCCCATTCCCCTCCCGACCAGAATCAATCGCTATACCGTGCTGAGATCCCCGCATGTGGATAAAAAATCGAGGGAGCAGTTTGAAATTCGAACTCACAAACGCCTCCTCGACATCATCGAGCCCACACAACAGACTGTCGATGCCCTGATGAAACTCGACCTGGCCGCCGGGATCGATGTGGAGATCAAACTATAAGAGATTTCTAAAAAATCCAGAAATCTCTAATCAGAGAGCAAAGATAGTTTTTCAGAGCTCTTTATAAGGAATCAAAAGGCCATGAAACGGACGCTCGGAATCATCGGTAGGAAAATTGGGATGACTCAGATCTTTCAGGAAGACGGCTCTATCGTTCCAGTCACGGTGGTCCAGGCCGGACCTTGCTGGGTCACACAGAAGAAGACGAAAGATAAAGAGGGATATGAAGCCCTCCAGATCGGTTTTCTTCCAAAGAATGAGAAGAGAGTGAAGAAGCCTCTTGCCGGCCACTTCAAGAAAGCAGGCGCCGCCCCTGTCACCCACTTAAAGGAATTCCGTATGGAGAGCACGGAAGGGTACGAGCTGGGACAGGAGATCAACGTCGGACTCCTCTTCAAATCCGGTGATGTCGTCGATGTGACCGGCCTGAGCAAGGGGAAAGGGTTTACAGGCGTGATGAAACGGCATGGATTCCACGGTTCGCCCGGTTCTCACGGCACGCATGAATATTTTCGTCACGGGGGATCGGTGGGATCGGCGACCTATCCTCACCATGTCTTTAAAGGAATGAAGATGCCGGGTCAACACGGGAACGCTCGGATAACGATCCAGAACATCAAGGTCCTGGAAGTCAGAGAGGATCAGAACCTCATCCTCCTGCGGGGCGGGATCCCCGGCAGTCATCAGGGATGGGTTCTCATCCGAAGCGCCACAAAGAAAAAAGGACCCTCGGAAGCCTCTGCGTAAGGAAAGGGATGAGATGAGCACATTAGCCGTCTATGACATCAACCATCAGAAGGTGAAGGAGATTGAACTGAACGACCGGGTCTTCGATGCGAAGATCAACCCTTCCCTCTTCCATGATTCTGTCCGTAGTCGCCTCGCTTCCGCAAGAAAGGGGACGGCCGCCACCAAAAACAGGGCGCTGGTCCGGGGAGGAGGAGCAAAACCGTACCGGCAGAAAGGCACAGGCCGGGCGCGGGCAGGAACCCGTCGCTCTCCTCTCTGGAGGGGAGGAGGAACCATTTTCGGCCCCATGCCGAGGGATTATTCTTTCTCTCTTCCTAAAAAGGCACGGCGGGCCGCCCTCTCAGCCGCGCTCAGTTTGAAACGCCAGGAGGAAAAACTGATCCTTCTCGACGGTTTTCCCCTGGAGGGATTTAAAACCCGTCAGGTCCTCGAAATCCTCAAGAGATTTCAGGTGGAGAACGCCCTGATCGTGACGGATTCCCAGCATGTTTTTCTTGAACGATCCGCCCGCAATATTCCCGGCATCGAGGTCCTCCGCTGCGAGAGCCTCAATGTCTATGACATCTTAAATCATGAGCACCTGATTGTATTGAGCCCGGCTGTCGAAAAAATAGAAGGGGTGTTTGCATCATGAAAGAGCCGCAGAAGATTATCCGAAGACCGCTGGTCACTGAAAAGAGCACCCTCCAGAAAGATGAGGCTCATCAATATGTCTTTGAGGTCGATCGGAATTCGAATAAAATCGAGATCCAGTCGGCCGTTGAACATCTCTTCAAGGTGAAGGTCAACAATGTCCGGACCATCAATGTCCTGGGCAAGATGAAGCGGTTGGGAAGAAAATATGGAAAGAGGCCCAATTGGAAGAAGGCCATCGTCACCCTGAGAGAAGGGGACCGTATTGACTTCTTCGAAGGAGCCTAACCCTCTCAAATAATCATTCGAGAGGAAATTCGAAATCCGAAGCACGAAATTCGAAACGGTTTTCAAAATTAAAATCAATTTTTTAAAACGGTTTTTTTCTTTTTTAGTTTAGAATGTTTATTATTCGAATTTGTTTCGGGTTTTCCGCCAGAGGCGGATCTGCCTTTGGCATGACGATATTCGAATTTCGGATTTAACGGGGTAAAAAGATGGGTATCAAAAAATTTCGACCGACTTCTCCTGGAAAACGGTTTCAGACCGTCTCCACTTTTGAGGAGATCACCTCCACCTCGCCGGAGAAAAGCCTTCTTCGCCCCCTGAAGAGGACCGGAGGAAGGAACTGTTACGGAAGGGTCACGGCCTGGCACAGGGGCGGTGGCCATAAGAGGATGTACCGGATCATCGACTTCAAAAGGGATAAAAGGGAGATCCCTGCCAAGGTGGCTACGGTTGAGTATGATCCCAATCGGTCCGCCCGCATCGCCCTGCTCCACTATGCCGATGGTGAAAAAAGATATATCCTGGCCCCGGATCAGTTGAAGGTGGGAGATCAGGTGACGGCAAGCCCCGGCGCGGATATCAAACCCGGCAATGCCCTCCCCCTCCGGAACATCCCGACAGGCACGCTGATCCACAACGTGGAGCTTAAGATTGGAAAGGGAGGCCAGATCATCCGGAGCGCAGGCACCAGCGGCCAGCTGATGGCAAAAGAAGGCAAGTATGCCCATGTCAAACTTCCTTCAGGTGAAGTCCGGCTGATCCTTCAGGACTGTTATGCTACGATCGGACAGGTCAGCAACTTCGAGCATGAAAATATCTCTCTGGGGAAGGCTGGAAGAACCCGTTGGCAGGGCTGGCGTCCTGTAACCCGTGGGGTGGCCATGAATCCCATAGACCATCCGCTTGGCGGAGGCGAAGGGAAAAGCTCCGGAGGCCGTCATCCCTGCACTCCCTGGGGCGTTCCGGAGAAAAAGACTCGCAAGAATAAAAGAACAGACAAATACATCCTGAAGAGGAGAGATTAATGGCCCGATCAATCAAAAAAGGGCCCTTTGTGGACGCCCATTTGAAGATGAAAGCGGAGGAAGCCCGGAGATCAAGGGAAGGAAAGGTGATCAAAACCTGGTCCAGACGATCCACCATCATCCCTGAGATGGTCGGCGTCACGTTTGCCGTCCATAACGGAAAGAAATTTATTCCGGTCTTCGTCACGGAGGAGATGGTCGGTCATAAGTTGGGGGAATTCTCTCCCACCCGGACCTTCCACGGCCATTCCGGAGACCGAAAGACAAAGATTAAAGGTAAGACTCCATAAAAGCAAAGGTTGAAGAAGATGGAAGTCAAGGCAAAATTAAAATATGTGCGTGTGGGACCCAGAAAGGCAAGATTGGTGGCCGATCTGATACGGGGCAAGGGATCCGATGAGGCCATTAATATTCTTTCGTTTACAAAGAAAATGCCCGCCAGGGTCATCATCAAATTGCTCAAATCGGCCATTGCCAATGCTACACAGAAGAAGACGGTGGATGTCGACCGCCTTTATGTGAAGAAGATCTCGGTGGATCAGGGGGCGACCTGGAAAAGGTTTACCCCGCGGGCTCTGGGTCGGGCCACCCCGATCCGGAAGAGGACGAGCCACATCTCCATCGTCCTGGATGAAAAGTGAAAGGAGGCAACGCCTTGGGTCAGAAAGTGCATCCGATAGGTTTTCGATTGGGGTTTATCAAGACCTGGGATTCCCGATGGTTTGCGGAGAAGGACTATCCTCAGCTTCTTATTGAGGATATTCAGGTCCGCGCCTATCTAAAGAAGAAGCTCCATCACGCCGGGGTCTCCAAAATTGAAATCGAACGGGCTGCGAGCAAGGCCAAAAAGGCAAAGGTGTCCATCTGGACCGCTCGTCCTGGAATCATCATCGGAAAAAAAGGTGCCGAGGTCGAGAACCTCAAAAGAGAACTTCAAAAGATGACCCACAAAGAGATCATCATCAACATTCAGGAGGTGAAGAGAGCCGAGGTCAATGCCCAGCTGGTGGCTGAAAATGTGGCGTTACAGCTCGAACGGAGGGTTGGATTTCGAAGGGCGATGAAAAAAGCCGTTTCCTCCGCCATGAAGTTGGGGGCAAAGGGGATTAAAATTGCGGTCTCCGGAAGACTCGGGGGGGCAGAGATGGCCCGCCATGAGCGGTACCGCGAGGGCCGGGTCCCACTGCACACTCTCCGGGCGGATATCGACTATGGTCTGGCTGAGGGGAAGACCACTTATGGAATCATCGGCGTGAAGGTATGGATCTTTAAGGGAGAGATCTACCCGACTAAAGAGGGGGACGAAAGAGCCGCCTAACCAACAAAGATCATTGAAAATTGTAAAATGCAAAATTAGCAGTTTAAATTTACCCATTCGTCAATGCTAACTTCTCAATTTACAATTTATATTTTGCATTGAGGTTTAATCAGATGTTGATGCCGAAGAAGACGAAATATCGAAAGATGCAAACAGGGAAAATGAGAGGAGCCGCTTCCCGCGGGAACAAACTTAACTTTGGCGACTTCGGGCTTCAGGCCACCGAATGCGGCTGGCTGAGCGCTCGCCAGATTGAAGCCGCCCGTATTGCCATGACGCGGTTCGTCAAGCGAACAGGTCGAATCTGGATTCGCATCTTTCCGGACAAACCGATCACCAAAAAGCCTGCAGAGACCCGGATGGGAAAAGGAAAGGGGCCGCCGGAAGACTGGGTGGCTGTCATCCGTCCGGGCAGAATTCTCTATGAGATGGAGGGGGTCCCGGAGGAGAGGGCGAGGGAAGCCTTTCTTTTAGCCTCGCATAAACTACCCATCTCTACGAGGTTCATCATGAGGGGGAGCCACCTATGAAGACAAAAGATCTCCGCCTCCTGAGCGAAGGTGAATTGAGTCATAAAGAGAAAGAGCTCCACGAGGAACTTTTTAACCTCCGTTTCCAGCATGCCACCGGGCAGCTGGAGAACACGATGCGAATCCCTCAGGTCAAACAGGATATCGCACGGGTAAAGACGATTCTGAAGGAAAAGGCCCGGAGCAAAGGGAATTGAGAATCCACCAGCTAAAAGGTGGTCGATTCTCTACTGACTAAAGTCAGCTGAAGAAAAACAATCAGCACAGAAATTCTCACGAGGGGAAATCTCAAAAACTCGGTTGCGAGTCGAAGCGACCTGCACACCGTGTGAATACTAAGGTCTTCGCCTGAAGGCGAGGGGTTTTCTCCCCGAGTGAGACAATGAGGCCCATGGAAGAGAGAGGAAAAAGAAAGACATTAACGGGTGTGGTCTCGAGCGACAAAATGGATAAGACGGTCGTTGTGATGGTCAATCGTCTGGTCCTTCATCCCGTCTATAAAAAATATATCCGGAAGAGGACAAAGGTGAAGGCACATGATGAAAAGAACGAGTCTCACATCGGCGACAAGGTCCTCCTGATCGAGACCCGGCCCCTCAGCAAAGTGAAAAGGTGGCGTGTCAAAAAGATCGTTGAACGGGCCGCCTAACTGATTGGAAAGTAGAAGGTAGAAAGTAGAAGGTGGTGGAGAGAAATCTTTTTCCGCCTGCCACACTCCACTTTCCACCTTCGAACATGGAGTTCATTATGATCCAGATGCGGAGTATTCTTGAGGTCGCCGATAATTCGGGAGCAAAAAGGTTGGGGTGCATCAAGATTCTCGGCGGGACGCGCCGGAGATATGCGTCCCTGGGGGATGTGATCATCGTCTCCATCAAAGATGCCTTGCCCAACTCCAAGATCAAAAAGGGAGAGGTCGCTCGAGCGGTGATCGTCCGGACGAAGAAAGAGGTGGAAAGACCGGACGGTTCCTTTATCAAGTTTGATGATAACTCGGCTGTTCTGATCAATCCTCAGGGAGAGCCCATCGGGACCCGAATCTTCGGCCCTGTTGCCAGGGAGCTCCGGGCGAAGCGGTTTATGAAGATCATCTCGCTGGCTCCAGAGGTTCTGTAAAGTCGTTGCGAAAGGAATTAGGAATGATCGTCTCCAAAACCCATATTAAAAAGAAAGACCTGGTCATGGTGACCCATGGAAGAGAGAAGGGCAAAAGCGGCCGTGTGCTGAAAGTTCTTCCGGAGAAGGAAAGAGTGATCATTGAAAAGATCAATTTTGTTAAGAGACATTCCCGGCCTCACGGACAGCAGAAACGGGGAGGGATCCTCGAAAAGGAGGCGCCTCTTCATCTTTCCAACGTGATGCTCCTCTGCGAAAAATGCAACAAGCCTGTCCGGATCGGCCACCGGAGCATCGAGGGAGGAAAGAAGGTCCGGTTCTGCAAAAAATGTGGAGAAATTTTTGATAAATAGGTGATACGATGCCCAACATCAAAGAAATCTATCAGGAGCGAGCGGTCCCTGCGCTGATGAAGCGGTTTAATTACCGGAACAGGATGGAGGTCCCCAAACTGGACAAGATCGTCGTTAACATGGGAATGGGGGAAGCCATTCAGAACATCAAGATTCTCGACTCCGCCGTTCAGGAACTGAGCCTCATTACAGGGCAGAAAGCCGTCATCACCAAAGCCAAAAAATCGATCGCCCAGTTCAAATTGAGAACGGGGATGCCCATCGGAGTAAGGGTGACCTTGCGGAAAGAAAAAATGTACGAGTTCTTCAATCGTCTGGTGAATGTGGCTCTCCCGAGAGTGAGGGATTTCAAGGGTCTTTCCCCGAAGTCCTTTGACGGAAGGGGAAACTTCGCCGTGGGCATCAGGGAACAGCTCATCTTTCCGGAGATTCACTACGATAAGATCGACAAGGTGAAGGGGATGAACATCGTCATCGGCACCACCGCCAGAACGGATGAAGAAGGAAAAGAACTCCTGAAACTTCTCGGGATGCCCTTCAGGAATTAAACCCAATTCCTCCCCCCTTTGCTAAAGGGGGGCTGCCTGCCTGCCGGTAGGCAGGGGGGGATTAATAGGAGGAAGACATTGGCAAAGTTATCATTGATGAATAAGGCAAAGAAAAAGCAGAAATTCCAGGTCCGTCAATACAACCGTTGCCCTCTCTGCGGAAGGCCGAGGGCTTTTATCCGGAAATTTAGCATGTGTCGTCTCTGTTTCAGAAAATATGCCACCCGGGGGGAAGTCCCCGGCGTGATCAAAGCCAGCTGGTAACCCTTACGGAGTTTGTTATGTCGATGACCGATCCATTGGCCAATATGTTCACACTCATCCGCAATGCATCCAAAGCCAGGTTTGAAAAGGTGGATGTCCCCTACTCCAAAATGAAGCATGAGATTTCTAAGATTTTAAAAGAGGAAGGGTTCATCGCCAATTTCAAAGTCGTCAAGGATGAGAAAGAACATCCCTTGATTCGAATCGTTCTCAAATATGATACGGCCCGAACAGGGCTCATCCATATCAAGCGGGTGAGCAAACCGGGCCGAAGGGTTTATGTCGGAACCGATCGGATTCCCTCTGCCATGAGCGGACTGGGAATCTCGATCCTCTCCACACCCAAGGGGATCCTGACCGATAAAACGGCCCGGAAAGCCCATCTGGGCGGAGAAGTTCTCTGTCAAGTCTGGTAATGCAGAACGTGGAGGGTAGAGAGTAGAAGGTGGATTAAAATCTTTTCTACTTTCCACCCTCTACGTTCGACTCTCGAGGTATAGATTATGTCTCGTATTGGAAGAATGCCGATTCAATTGCCCAAGGAAGTAAAGGTTTCCTGGGATCCTTCAAAAATAGAGGTGGCCGGCCCCAAAGGGACCCTCGCCTGCGACCTTCCCCGCGGCATCGCCATTTCGGTCGATGGGGGGAAGATGCTCATTCAGAAGGAGCGTGAAGAGCGATCGTTAAAAGCCCTTCATGGCCTGACCCGGAGCCTGATTGCCAATATGGTGACAGGGGTCACCCAGGGATTTGAGAAGAAGCTGGAGATCATTGGCGTCGGCTTTCGTGCGGATATACAGGGAAGTCTTCTCAAACTCATGCTGGGGTTCTCCCATCCGGTTCTCTTCCCCGTTCCGGAAGGGATTAAGATCGAGGTGGATAAACAGACTCTGATCACGGTAAGAGGGGTGAACAAACAGCTGGTGGGAACCATCGCCGCCAAACTCCGTGCGATCAAACCCCCTGAGCCTTATAAAGGGAAAGGGGTTCGCTATCTCGGAGAAAAGATTCGCAAGAAGGTCGGCAAGACAAAAGCTTAAGGAGAGGGAAGTCTTTTAAAATGGAAAACAAGAAGATCCTGGCAAGGATGAAGAGAAAGAAGAGGGTGCGGAGCCGCATCCAGGGAACTGAGGAGAAACCTCGCCTCAATGTCTTCAGGAGCCCGAAACATATCTATGCCCAGGCCATTGTCGATTCCACGGGGAAAACAGTGGCCAGCGCTTCCACATTGAGCCCTGAGTTAAAAGGGAACGTCCGTTATGCGGGAAATGTTGAGGCGGCGAAGAAGGTGGGAGAACTCATTGCCAGGAAATGTCTTGAAAAAGGAATTCAAAAAGTCGTCTTTGACCGCAGCGGGTATCTTTATCACGGAAGGGTCAAGGCATTGGCGGAAGCGGCAAGAGCAGGTGGTCTGGTCTTTTAGGAGATTTCTAAAAAGTCAGAAATCTTCGATTACACCGACAAAAAAACAAATTCAAAATATAGAAAAATCCGTGTAATCATTTTTTAAAATCTATGTAATCAGAGGACTCTGAGAAATCCTTTCTCAAAGTCCTCTTTAGGAGGGAGTGACATTGCCGAAGATTGATCCAAGCACACTGGAATTGACAGACCGGGTCATTCATATCAGCAGGGTGGCCAAAGTGGTCAAGGGTGGAAGACGGTTCAGTTTTAGCGCCCTGGTCGTTGTGGGAGATGGCCATGGCCATGTCGGAAGCGGACTGGGAAAGGCCAACGAGGTTCCGGAGGCCATCCGGAAGGCGGTCGAACATGCGAAACGTAACCTGATTAAGATTCCTCTCATGAACAAAACGATTCCCTATGAGGTCACCGGAAAATTCGGGGCCGCTAAAGTCCTGCTGAAGCCAGCCTCTGAGGGAACCGGGGTGATTGCCGGAGCGGCGGTGAGAGCCATTGCAGAGTCCGCAGGGATTGAAAACATTCTGACCAAATCTCTGGGTTCAAACAATCCCTACAACCTCATCAAAGCGACTCTACAGGCCGTCCACCAATTGAAATATCCTGAAGAGGTGCTTCAAAAGAGAGCTCAAAAAGAGAGCGGAAACTGAGGATGCGCCGATGAAGAAGATGGAAAATGGGATGGAAAAGAAGATGACGGTCAGGTGGAAAAAGAGTGCGATCGGACGGCCGGAAAATCAGAAGAAGATCATCAAGGCCCTCGGTTTTAGACGGTTGAATCAAACCCTCACCCTTCCGGATCGTCCTGAGATCCGGGGGATGGTTAACCATGTCTCCCATCTGGTCGAAGTAATCAATTAAGGAAAAGGAAACCGTGATGATTCTCGAAAAGCTTAAACCTGCGGAGGGATCAAGAAAGAAGAGGAAACGAGTGGGAAGGGGACCCGGGTCCGGCCACGGAAAGACCGCCTGCAAGGGACACAAGGGCCAGAATGCCCGCGCCGGCAGGGGAACGAAGGCAGGGTTTGAGGGAGGCCAGATGCCCCTTCAGAGACGGCTTCCCAAGAGGGGATTCCGGAACCCTTTCAGGGAAAAGGTGGCCATCATCCATCTCGGAGACCTCAATCGTTTCGAGAAGGATGCGGTCGTTGAACCCGACCTCCTGTCCGCATCCGGTCTGTGTAAAAAGGGAGAACTTATTAAACTCCTCTCCGACGGGGAACTCCAGCATCCTCTGACCATCCGTGTTCATAAGGTGAGCCAGGCCGCGCTCAAAAAAGTGGAGATGGCTTCCGGGAGGGTGGAGGTCATCGGTTCATGATTTCAGGCGCCCAGAATATTTTTAAGATCCCCGAGCTGAAACGAAGGATCCTGATGACCTTTCTCTTTCTGGCCATCTATCGCATCGGGGTCCACATCCCAAGCCCCGGGATCAATGGAGACGCACTTGCCTCCTTCTTCGCCCAAGTCAAGGGAACGCTCTTCAGCCTCATCAATATGTTCGCCGGAGGAGCGCTGGAGAGGTTCTCTGTTTTCGCTCTGGGCATCATGCCTTATATCAGCGCTTCGATCATCCTCCAGCTTCTCACCGTCGTCATCCCATATCTGGCCCAGCTCCAGAAGGAGGGAGAGATGGGACGGAAGAAGATCGTTCAATATACCCGTTATGGAACAGTGGTTCTCAGCTTGATCCAGGGATTCGGGATGGCGGTCGGCCTGGAGAATATGACAGGGGCTGCGGGTGAGATGATCGTTCTCAATCCGGGATGGTCCTTCCGGTTGATGACCGTCATCACCCTGACGGCAGGCACCGCTTTCATCATGTGGCTGGGCGAACAGATAACGGAGAGGGGAATCGGAAACGGCATCTCCCTCATCATCTTCTCGGGTATCGTGGCAGGACTGCCCAGCGCGATTGCCAGCACCTATGAACTCTTCATGGTGGGGCAGTTAAACATCTTCACCATCCTGTTCTTGATCATCCTGATGGTGGCCGTCGTTGCGGCGATCATCTTTGCCGAGACGAGCCAGCGGAGGCTTCCCGTTCAATATGCCAAACGGATCGTGGGAAGGAAGGTCTACGGAGGACAGAGCACCCATCTGCCGCTCAAGCTAAACACGGCCGGGGTCATTCCTGCCATCTTCGCCTCGTCCATTCTGATGTTTCCCCTGACGATCGCCAGCTTTATGCCGAAGACCTGGATGGAGACCTATCCCTGGATCCAGTCGATCCTCAACAGTCTCGGTCCTGGTGCCATCCTCTATAATCTTCTCTATGTGGGATTCATCATCTTCTTCTGCTTCTTCTACACGGCGGTCACCTTCAACCCCAACGATGTGGCCGACAACATGAAGAAATTCGGAGGATATATCCCGGGCATCCGGCCGGGCCAGAAGACGGCCGAGTATATCGATAAGGTCCTCACCCGCATCACGCTCGGGGGAGCCCTCTATGTCTCGGCGGTCTGTGTCCTGCCTACCATTCTGATCGGACGGTTCAATGTCCCCTTCTATTTTGGAGGAACAGCCCTTCTCATTGTCGTGGGAGTGGCTCTGGACACCGTTCAGCAGATTGAGGCTCATATGCTGACCAGACATTATGAGGGATTAATGAAGAAGGGGAAATTGAAAGGGAGAAGAAGCTAAGAGTTTAGAGTTAAGAGTTAAGAGTTTTGAGTTATGAGTTATGAGGAGTAAATGAATCTCATACTGTTGGGTCCTCCGGGGGCGGGAAAAGGCACGCAGGCGCAGATGATCGTGGATCGTTATCGTCTCCCTCAAATCTCGACGGGGGATATCCTCAGGGCCGCCGTGAAGGAAGGAGCCCCTTTGGGAAAACAGGCCAAGACCTTTATGGACAAGGGGCAGCTGGTTCCGGATGAAGTGGTCATCGGCATTATTGATCAGCGGTTAAGGGCATCGGATTGCAACGGAGGTTTTATCCTCGATGGATTCCCGAGAACGACCCCTCAGGCTGAGGCCCTTCAGGGAATTCTCGACAAAATCGGAAAAACGGTGGACCATGTCGTCAACATCGAGGTCGATTCCGAGGAACTGGTGCGGCGGCTGACCGGCCGGAGAACCTGTAAAAACTGCGGCGGGATGTTCCATGTCCTCTTTCATCCCCCCCAAAAGGAAGGCGTCTGTGACCGTTGCGGCGGAGCCCTTTACCAGAGAGAGGATGACCGGGAAGAGACGATTCGAACCCGGCTCAAGGAGTATGAGAGACAGACCGCTCCTCTCATCCAGTATTATCAGAATAAGAAGCTCCTTCGTTCGATCCATGGAGTGGGCGGGCAGAATCAAATTTTTGAGCAGATCATTCGCGTCCTCGATGCGAAGCCTGTTTAAGGAGACAATCGGAGTCAATCGATGCCAAAGGAAGAGGCGATTCAGGTTGAAGGAAAGGTTTTAGAGACCCTTCCGAACGCCATGTTCCGAGTGGAGCTGGAAAACGGGCATAAGGTGCTGGCCCATATTTCTGGAAAAATGAGAATGCATTTCATCAAAATCCTTCCCGGGGATAAAGTGACGGTGGAACTCTCACCCTATGACCTCGCCCGTGGAAGAATCGTATTCCGGGAGAAATAAAACCGTGAAAGTCAGGGCTTCGGTTAAAAAGATTTGCGACAAGTGTAAGATCGTGAAGCGAAAGCGGGTGGTCCGGGTCATCTGTGAAAACCCGAAACATAAACAGAGACAAGGATAATAAACGATGTAGGTTAGAGGAGCGTCCCGTCAAAGACGGGACTTGAGGCTAAAAATCTTTTTGCCTTAACCCTCAAGCGTAGCGATCCTCAAACCTGAAACAGCGACAAAGGAGCTTGTTATGGCACGTATCGCAGGGGTTGATCTTCCAAAGGATAAACGGGTGGAGATCGCTCTTACTTACATCTATGGGATCGGAAAGCCATCGGCCAATAAGATTCTCGAAAAGGCCAATGTGAACCGGGACACCAAGGTCAACAAATTGACCGAATCAGAGGTCATCCGCATCCGGGATCTCATCGACCAGGACCAAAAAGTTGAAGGAGATCTTCGAAGGGAAGTGGCAACCCATATCAAGCGTCTGATGGATATCGGTTCCTACCGGGGACTTCGTCACCGCCGCTCCCTCCCCGTCCATGGCCAGAGAACGCACACCAATGCGAGGACGAGGAAAGGACCGCGCCGGGCCATCGTCGGAAAGAAAAAAGAAAAGGAATAGTGAGGAGGAGATATGGCCACAGCGCCGGGGACAAAGAAAAAAAAGATCAAGAAAAATATTCAGGCAGGAATTGCCCATATCCAGGCGACGTTTAACAACACGATCATCACCATCACCGATCACGAGGGAAAAGTCATCTGCTGGTCGAGCGCAGGGATCCAGGGGTTTAAGGGGTCCCGCAAGAGCACTCCCTTTGCCGCCCAGATGGCTGCGGAGGATGCCGCAAAAAAGGCGATGGAGCATGGCGTACGGACCATCGATGTCTATGTCAAGGGTCCGGGGGCCGGAAGGGAATCCGCGCTCCGGTCGCTTCAGGCAACCGGTCTCAAAGTCCACATGATTAAAGATGTCACACCCATTCCCCATAACGGATGCCGTCCTCCCAAACGGAGACGCGTCTAAGACTGCGTCTGGGAGAAATAGATTCAATGATGGAGTGCATCATCAGTGTAATCTATATTTTAAATCGATTTAATCAAATTTAATGAAATTAAATTAGGAGGGAAAGCATTGGCAAGATACACGAAATCGGTTTGTAGACTCTGCCGGAGAGAGAACGTCAAGCTCTTTCTCAAGGGGGAGAGGTGTTACACGGAGAAGTGTGCGTTCGACCGGAGGGGCTATGCCCCCGGGCAACATGGTCAGAGCCGAAAAAAGATCTCAGACTATGGAGCCCAGTTAAGGGAAAAACAGAAGGTGAAAAGATTGTATGGCCTCCTGGAGAACCAGTTTCGCAATACGTTCAAAGAAGCGGATCGGCGCAAAGGGATTACCGGAGAAGTCCTCCTCCAGCTTCTGGAACGTCGCCTGGACAATGCCGTTTATCGGCTCGGGTTTGCCAATTCGAGAAATGAAGCCCGGCAGCTGGTGCGACACAACCACTTTCTGGTCAATCAGTCCAGGGTCAACATCCCCTCCTTTCTGCTAAAGCCGGGAGATGTTATCTCGGTGCGGGAAAAGAGCAAGAAGGTGATCCGCATTCAGGAATCTCTCGAAGGGGTGGCCAGACGGGGCGTCCCCCAATGGCTGGAATTGGAAAAAGAACAGATGAAAGGGAACATCAAGGCCCTGCCTGTCCGGGGGGATATCACTCTTCCCATTCAGGAGAAATTGATCGTCGAGTTGTACTCAAAGTAACTCTCTATCAACCCTTTAAGAAAAGGGAGGTAATATGATTTATAAAAGTTGGAAAGATCTTATTCGACCGAAGCGATTAGAAGCGGAGAAAGAAACCTTAACCCCCTTCTACGGGAAGTTCACGGCTGAGCCATTTGAGAGGGGCTTCGGTATCACGATTGGAAACTCTCTCCGGCGGATTCTCCTCTCATCCCTGCAGGGGGCGGCTCTCACATCGGTTAAGATTGACGGCGTGCTCCATGAATTTTCAGCAATCCCCGGCGTGAAAGAGGATGTCACGGAGATTATTTTAAATCTCAAAGAAGTGAGGCTGAAGCTCCATACGGAGGGCCCGAAGACGATTCGCGTCAAGACAGAAGGCCCCCGTGTCTTAAAGGCAGGCGATATCCTCACGGGTGATGCCGTGGAAATTCTCAACCCTGATCACCCCATCGCCACGCTCTCCAGGGATGGCAAGCTTTCGATGGAGATGGTGGTTAAGATGGGCAGGGGTTATATCCCGGCAGAGCGAAACAGGGATGAGAATCAACCCATCGGGACGATTCCCATGGATGCCATCTTCTCTCCCATTAAGAAGGTCAACTATGCGGTGACCAACGCAAGGGTGGGCCAGATCACCGACTATGACAAATTGACCTTCGAAGTCTGGACGGATGGAAGCCTCAACCCGGAGGAAGCCATTGCCCATGCCGCCAAGATCCTGAAGGATCAACTCTCGATCTTCGTCACATTTGAGGAAGGAGGAGAAGAAGAGGAGATCACGGTTCAAGAGCATCAGGGGGATATGGAAAAATTGAATGAAAATCTCTTCCGGAGTGTGGATGAATTAGAGCTTTCTGTCCGATCGGCCAACTGTTTGAAGCATGCTGACATCAGGCTTATCGGAGACCTCGTTCAGAAGACGGAAGCCGAGATTCTCGCCACCAAAAACTTCGGCAGAAAATCCCTCAACGAGATCAAAGAGATTCTGTTGGAGATGGGGCTCGGCCTGGGGATGAAGATAGACAGCTGGCCTCACAAGAATGCAGAGGGAAAAGAGGAGATCGAATCAGAGGCGACGGAATAGGAGAAAAGGATGAGGCATCGAGTTTCAGGAAGAAAATTAAGTCGACATACCAAGCACCGGGAGCTGATGTTCAGAAACATGCTGGTGTCGCTTCTTCAGCATGAGCGGATTAGAACCACTCTTGCCAAGGGCAAAGAGCTTCGAATCTTGGCGGATAAGATCATCACGCTGGCAAAGAAGAATACCCTCCATGCCAGAAGGCTGGCCTTTGCCCGTCTTCGCAACGAGACCATCGTGAAGAAACTCTTTGATGAGATCGCTCCGAAGATGAAGGACCGTGAAGGCGGATACACCCGTATCTATAAAATGGGATGGCGCCAGGGAGATGGCGCGCCCCTCTCTCTCGTGGAGCTGGTCTCCTATTCTCCGGTGGAAGAGAAGAAGAAATCGACCGTCGAGAAGGCAAAAGAAGTCCTCGGAAAAGTGACCCCTAAGAAGAAAGAAAAGAAAGCCGAGGAAAAAGGAAAAGAGAAAAAGGTCAAAAAGGAAGAAAAAGAAAAACAAAAGGAAAAACCCTCAAAAGAAAAAAAGAAATAACAATCTCATAGGAAAAATCCGGGGCCCTATGTCTCACAAGAGCATAGGGCTTTTTTTTTGGGGTTCTTCCGGCTTTTGTGAGGGCACTATCCCCCTTCATCCCCCCTTAACCTAAACTGATCTTTACCCATAAGTGGAGTCGCTGGACACAAGGGGCACTCCGACAAATCCCCCATCCCCCTCTCTCCGAGCCAGAGGCTCTCCGAGCCGGCGGCCTGACCTCCCCCTTGAAAGGGGAGGAATTGCGCGAAGCGCGTAACGATTACCCTCCCCTTCGAGACTGTGTCGCAATTAGCCATTCGCCCTTCGACATGCTCAGGACGAACGGCTAACTCATTGATTTTTAATATGTCGTTTTCCGTTCGTGGTGAGGTTCTCGAACCATGAACGGAATTACGACACAGTCTCTTCAGGAGGAGGGTTGGGATTGGGGTGGGGGTGGAGTATATTCCTCTTTCATACAATTGCCACAACCCTCTCTTTTTTGTTATATTTGGTTCATTGCCATGAAGGAGGAGAAGAAAACGAATGAGAGTTCGGAAACCGGGAAAGGTTCGAAAGGGAATCTGGTTTTTAGGCCAAAAGGAAACAGGGGTCTATCTCCTGGAGGGGAAAGATGGCTCTATGATTGTAAGCGGGGGCATGAGCTACATCGTCCCGGATCTCCTTCAACAGTTCAAAAAATTTGGAATCGACGAAAGCAGGATCAACAAGATCCTGATCCTTCACTCCCACTTCGATCATGTGGGAATCATCCCTTTTTTCAAACGGAGACACCCGGACATTGAAGTCTGTGCCTCCGAAAGGGCCTGGGAGATCCTCAAGATGGAGAAGGCCATCGTCACGATCAATGAGTTCAGCCGGAATGTGGCAAAAAGGATGAGGAAAGAGGAGATCTATTCGGAATACGACCTTGAGTGGAGGGATGATGTTTCCGGAAGAACGGTCCGGGAAGGCGACCGGATCGATCTCGGGGGCATAGAGGTTTCAATTCTTGAGATCCCGGGCCATTCATCGTGCTGTATTGCGGCCTACGTGCCAAAGCTAAAAGCGCTCTTTCCTACGGATGGGGGAGGCATTCCCTTCGATGAGACGATCGTCACTTCCGGGAACTCGAACTTCACCCTGTATCAGGAGGGGCTTGAGCGGTTAAAAAACCTCGAAGTGGAAAACTACTGCGCCGATCACTACGGATATGTGATCGGCGAGGAGGCCAGGAAATTCATTCCATTGACGATCGAGATGGCTAAAAGGAAGAGAGCCGAGATGGAAGAGGCCTATCGTTCCACCCGCGATATCGATGCCGCCGCAAAAAAGTTGATCTCTTCCTTTTATGACGTGAACCCCGACTACTTCCTCTCTCCCGAGATCTTCCTCGATGTCCATCGACAGATGGTCCGCCACATCGCCACCGTGATGGAGCAGAAGACTTGAGGCCTCCAAAAAGCTTATAATTTCATTGATCTTTGATTGTACTTTAAAAAATGAGTGGACAAACCACGCAATTGCGTGGTATAAACACGCAATATGAACCGATTGGCCGAACTTCTTTCATCGCGAGCGCGCGCAGAGATATTCCGGCTTCTTCTTGGTGGGACTGGAGAAGAGCTTCATGTTCGGGAAATTGAGCGCCGGTCAGGTCTGAACGACAGCACCCTTCGACAGGAACTGCGTAAACTGGTCCGACTGGACCTCGTTCAGAGCCGGAGAGATAGTAATCGTGTGTACTACCGTGCAAAAACCGAAAATCCTCTTTATCCTGAGATTCGTAATCTGGTGCTGAAGACCTCAGGCCTTTCTGATGTGCTGAAGTCTGCGCTCACGGACAAGAGGATCCGTTTGGCCTTTGTGTTCGGATCCATTGCTAGTGGAGAGGAAAAAGCCGGCAGCGATGTGGATTTGATGGTGATCGGCCAACTCGGATTGCGAGACCTCTCTCGGTTATTGTCGGGGGTCGAAGAAAAAATTGGGCGCGAGGTTAATCCACACGTCTTACGCGAGGAGGAGCTTCAGAAGCGTATTCGAGCGAAGGAGCATTTTGTCTCCAGCGTTATGGAGGCTCCCAAATTGTTCGTCATAGGATCCCAGTGTGAGCTTGAAGCAATGGGCAGGTAACGGATGGCTGAAGCCCCATCGGACAAGCCGAAGGGAAATCAGTAGTCTTTTAAGCATTGTGGAGCGTGATCTCAAGGATGCCCAAGGGGATATCTCTTCGGACTGGCGTTTCGGTATTGCATACAATGCTGTGTTGAGGCTCTGTAGGATTCTACTTTCCGCCGAGGGATACCGGCCAGCTCATGAATTGCAGCATTACCGGACACTGGCATCTCTTCCTGAGATTTTGGGCGAAGCAAAGAAAGCGGATGCCGAGTATCTTGACGACTGCCGCAAGAAACGTAATATCGTGGAATACGATGAGGTAGGCGGGGCTTCGGAGTCGGATGTGGATGAGCTGATTGAGTTCGTTAAGGATTTAAGAGATGAGGTAATGAATTGGCTTAAGAAAAACCATCCGGAGTTTTTATAAAGACGCGAATGAGCTTTTGTTTTAACTCTCACAAATTTCACGAACCACGAATCACGGTTATAGGGGTAGTATATGCCGGCGATTGCATCTCTTGAAGATTTAAAATCTGCCCAGAAAGATATTCTGGAAGCGAAGGACTTGAACGAGTTGAAGGTGGCATTTAAGAAATGGCGCAGGATCGGGTGGAAAAATATTTGTAAGCTATGGCTTGAGGAAAGCACACCGGAAAAATTGAAAGGTGAAGGTGAATGAGGTTTGTGAAAGGATGTCCCTGACCCAGAATGATAGCATGAGGCTTAGGTGATCTAAAGTTAAGGTCCAAATGCAGCAAACCGACTACCATGCTAAATACTTTGCACATGATCTCACCCGACGCTGCGCCTCCGACAGTGTTGAGAAGCTTGCCGCGGTGCTTGCCGACGCACAGGTGGACCTCAATCCCCATCAGATAGAAGCGGCCCTATTCGCCTTCCGCAACCCCTTCTCCCGTGGAGCTATTCTTGCCGATGAAGTGGGTTTGGGGAAAACAATCGAGGCAGGGCTTCTTATTTCCCAGAAATGGGCTGAACGCAAACGGCGGCTCCTGGTAATCGTACCAGCAAACCTGCGCAAACAGTGGAGTCAGGAACTGGCTGACAAGTTTTATCTTCCTTCGGTCATCCTTGAAAACCGGTCTTTCAATGATTGTATCCGCTCCGGTAACTTGAACCCTTTTCAGCAAGGGGCCATCGTGCTTTGTTCATACCAGTTTGCCCGAAAGCAAGAGCCTTATCTTCGCCAAACTCCGTGGGACCTGGTTGTGATTGATGAGGCCCATCGCCTCCGCAACGTGTACAAGCCCTCCAATAAGATCGCAAATGCCATCAAGCAGGCTGTTGCGACCTTTCCAAAGGTTTTGTTGACCGCTGCGCCTCTCCAAAATTCCCTGTTGGAACTTTACGGTTTGGTCAGCATCATTGATGATTATGCCTTTGGTGATTTCAAGACCTACCGGGCGCGATTCACTCGGCTTGCAAACGAAACTGATTTCAACGAGCTGAAGGAACGCTTGAAGCCAATCTGTAAACGCACATTGCGCAAACGAGTATTGGAATATGTCAAATACACGAATCGCCACGCCCTTGTGCAAGAGTTTGTTCCCACACCCGAGGAACAGCGGCTCTATGATCCCCTTTCGGACTACTTGCAGCAGCCCACGCTCTACGCATTGCCCGTTAGCCAGCGCACACTCATGACGCTTATTCTGAGAAAACTCTTGGCTTCATCCACTTTCGCCATTTCCGACACCTTGGAGGGACTTGCCCGAAAGCTACAAACCGCGGCTGCCCGGGCTGAGGCAGTTGATACCCCTCCACAAGAATTGGCTGATGACTGGGAAGAGCTCGAAGAACTGGCCGACGAATGGGAAGAGGAGGAAAACGGTGAGACAGTAACCGGCAAACCACGTTTTACACCGGAACAGATCGCTGAAATGAAGCAGGAAATGGCAAGGCTCAAGGAATTTCATACACTGGCTAAATCTATCATCAAAAACTCCAAGGGAGAGGTGCTCTTAACCGCCCTACGTCGCGGATTTGCCGTTTCCGTTGAAGCGCAAGAGAATCAAGGTGCAGCTACCCTCCAGCAGAAGGCCATCATCTTCACCGAGTCCCGCCGTACCCAGGAGTATCTCTTCCGCATCCTTGAAGCGACCGAGTTTACGGGAAGGGTCATGCTTTTTAATGGCTCTAACAATGACCCAAAATCGAGGGAGATATATCGTCGCTGGCTGGAAAAATATGCGGGCACTGACCGAATCTCCGGATCGCCCAGCGCGGATATGCGGGCCGCCCTGGTAGATCATTTCCGCGATGAAGCAGCCTTGATGATCGCCACTGAGGCCGCCGCCGAGGGCATGAACCTACAGTTCTGCAATCTGGTAGTGAACTACGACTTGCCTTGGAACCCCCAGCGCATTGAGCAACGCATCGGCCGCTGCCATCGCTACGGCCAGAAGTTCGACGTAGTGGTGGTCAACTTCCTCAATAAGAACAACGCTGCCGACCAGCGGGTCTACGAACTGCTGGACGAAAAATTCCGTCTGTTTAGCGGTGTATTCGGTGCAAGCGACGAAGTGCTGGGCGCAGTGGAGTCAGGAGTCGATTTCGAAAGGCGCATCGCATCAATTTATCAGAAGTGCCGCACCCCGGAGCAGATCCAGTTCGAGTTCGACCAACTTCAACAGGAACTGGAGGCCGAGATCGACCAGGGTCAACGTGACGCCCGTGAAAAACTCCTCGATAACTTTGACCAGGAAGTAGTTGAGAAGGTACGCATTCAGAGTCATGACTTTCTTGACCGATTTAATGATCGGCTCTGGCTCCTCACCCGATACTTATTAGCGCCCTATGCCAGATTTGAGGACGGAGACTATAGCTTCATGTTGGAGCGGAATCCCTTCCCGGGAGAAACAATTCATCCTGGACCTTATCGCATGGGTAAGAATGTGGAAGATGCCAATACGTATCGAGTGGGGCACCCACTTGCCCGTCGTGTCCTGGAATGGGGTATGGCCCTGACGGTTACACCCGGTGAAGTCGTTTTTGACTATTCCCGCAGCAATAAAAAAATCGCCATCCTTGAGCGTCTGGTGAACCAAAGCGGGTGGCTCTGCTGTTCCCGTTTCAGCGTTAGCGCCTTAGAATCGGAAGATCACGTTATCTTCACCGGCATAACTGATAATGGTGGAACTCTGGACGAGGCTGAGTGTCGCCGCTTATTTGATCTACCCGGCAAAGAACAGAGCGGCACCGATGTTCCCGAGAGAACCATAAATGCTCTTGGAGAGGCCACCAGTCTGCGCAGGCAGGAACTACTCGATGCGCTTGCCGCTAAAAATGGTTACTGGTTCGATACAGAAATGGAAAAGCTCGACCGTTGGGCCGAAGACCGTCGAGTGGGGCTCAAGACAGAGTTGGAGGAACTGGACCAGGAAATCAAAGAGACTAAAAAGGCTGCACGTTTGGCACCCAATCTGCCGGAAAAATTGGAACGTCAAAGGGAATTGCGAAAACTGGAAACGAAGCGGGATGAAGCCTGGCGCAGTTACGATGAAGCGAGCCGCGAAATAGACCGACAGAAAGATGCACTTCTGGACGAGGTGAGCCGTCGGTTGGAGCAGAAAACAGAACAGGAAACACTCTTCACTCTGCGGTGGCAAGTTGTGTAACTATGAAATAAGGCCACCTCTAAAAATGTCATTCCGGCGAAAGCCGGAATCCAGACGTCGTCCCGACTAAAGTCGGGAACCAAAAACATATTCCTGGACTCCGGTTTTCACCGGAGTGACGAATTTGGAATTATTAGAGATTCCCTTAAAGAGGAAAAAACAATGGATGAACCTGAAAAACTTGACCTTAGATCTCACGATATTGCCGAGGACAAGAAACAAGAATTGCTGCGGCTCTTCCCGGAGATTCGGACCGAAGGCGGAAAGATTGACCTTGAACGTCTAAAGCTCGCCCTTGGAGAAACAGTTGATGTCGGTAAGGAGCGCTACGGGATGAACTGGCCAGGTAAAGCAGATTGCTTCAAGGCGATCCAATCTCCGAGCATTGGGACGCTACGGCCCTGTCCAGCGGAGAGCATCAACTTCGATACAACGGAAAACATGATAATCGATGGCGATAATCTGGAGGTTCTCAAACTCCTGCAGAAGTCCTATATCGGCAAAGTAAAGATGATATACATCGATCCTCCCTACAACACCGGTAACAATTTCATCTATCCAGACGATTACACCGAAAGCCTGCAGACTTATCTGGAGTACACCGGCCAGGTGGATACGCAGGGGAAAAAGTTCAACACTAACACAGAGGCAGATGGGCGTTTTCATTCCAAGTGGCTCAACATGATGTATCCGAGGCTTTATTTGGCGAGGAACCTGTTGAGAGAGGATGGGGTAATATTCATATCGATTGATGACAATGAAATATCAAATCTCTCAAAACTGTGCGATGAAATTTTTGGTGAGGAGAATTTCGTAGCCACTTGTATCTGGCAGCACAGCTTACAACCAAAGGGTTATTCGGGTATCTTTTCCGTCCATCATAATTATGTGTTTGTATACCAAAAAAGTGAAGCTTTCGTGCTTCGCGATCTGGAGCGAACAGAGGAACACAACAGAAACTACTCAAATCCTGATAACGACCCCAACGGTCCATGGCGCGCGGGCGATGTGAGGAATGCATTATATCGCCCAAATCTTATCTTTGAAATCACGACTCCTTCCGGAAAGACAATCAAACCGCCTCCCAATGGGTGGCGATGGAGCAATGAAACAATTCAACAGAAGATAAAAACAGGAGAGATCGTTTTCTCTTTAGATGAGACTCGAATTATTCGCAAGATATATCTTAAAAACGTGGAAGGGCGTACCCCTGAGACAATTCTATTCGGTAAGGAGGTGGGCACAACAAGGGATGCGGCAGCAGAGCTCAAGACTCTATTCTCGGGCAACTTGCCTTTTGACACACCAAAACCGGTCGGATTGATAAAACATATGTATTCGCTTGCAGGTGTGCTGCCAAATGACATCATTCTTGATTTCTTTGCTGGCTCGGGTAGCACCGCTCAAGCTGGCTTCGAGGTGGACAAGCAGGATGGTGGTAACCGCAAGTTTATTCTTGTCCAACTTCCTGAACCAACGGGCCGAGAGGACTACCCAACCATCTCTGACATCTGCAAAGAGCGAGTTCGCCGAGTCATTAAGAAGCTGAATTCAGAAGATGAAGGGAAACTTTCGCTACATGGGGGGCAAAAGCAGGACCGTGGTTTCCGGGTTTTCAAACTCGCCGAATCTAACTTTAAGGTGTGGAACGCCAATTTACCAACCGGTGATGTAACAGCACTGAAGCAACAACTCGATCTACATATTGACCATATCCAGAAGGGTCGCACACCTGAGGACATCCTTTATGAAATACTCCTGAAAAGTGGCTTTACCCTGACCACGCCACTGGAAAGACTTATCATGGAAGGGAAAACGGTTTTTAGCGCGGCGGGTGGTGCACTTTTCATCTGCCTTGAACGCAACCTGACATTGGAACTGATCCGTGCTATGGCAGAGAAGAAACCCGAGCGCGTAGTTTGCTTGGACGAAGGGTTTACTGGTAATGACCAACTGAAGGCCAACGCCGTTCAGATTTTCAAGACCAAGGGTGTCACGAGTTTTAAGACGGTATAACCATGAATGAAGAGCGGATGATTCTGTTTGAGCAAATACGAACCCTGGTGGAACAGGCGAGGGGACGTACTGCACGCGCCGTGAATCAAACCATGGTTGAAACTTATTGGCATATTGGTCGCCTGATCCTGGAGGAAGAACAAGGGGGAGAGAGTCGGGCGATATACGGTACGAAGCTCATCCCTGAGCTTGGTCGGCGGCTTACTCAGGAGTACGGAAAAGGGTTTGATGAACGGAATCTACGCAATATGCGACAGTTTTTTCTGACTTTCCCAATTCGGCACGCAGTGAGTGCCGAATCTGCCGACTTTCCGGAAAAACGGGACGCAGTGCGTACCGAATCTCGGGAGGTGTCAAAGCTAACGATTTCAAACGAGAAATCACCAATTCCGACAATGAGCTTTCTCCGTCCTGAGCTGAGCTGGACCCATTACCGTCTGTTGTTGCGGGTGGGAAATCCCCAGGCCCGTGACTGGTATATGCGGGAGGCCGCAGAAGCGGGTTGGAGTTCTCGTGCACTGGAAAGGCAGATAAGTTCCCACTATTACGAACGCCTCCTCGCCAGCCGAGATCGTGAAGCAGTTCAGGCAGAGGCGCGAACGATCTCCTCCGAAACTGCTCTTCGGCCTGCTGATACCCTCAAAGATCCCTACGTCTTCGAGTTTCTCGGGTTGCCATCTCAAACCTTTCTGGAAAAGGATCTGGAAAAAGCCCTTCTGGACAACCTCCAACAATTTCTCCTCGAACTGGGGCGGGGTTTCAGCTTTGTTGGCCGGCAATACAGGGTAAGCACCGAGACAATGGATTTTTTCGTTGATCTCGTTTTCTACCATTTCCGCTTGAAGTGTTTCATCCTTATTGACCTGAAAACCGGCAATCTGACACACCAGGACATCGGTCAGATGGATATGTATGTCCGGCTCTTCGATGATAGGGTTCGGCAGGGAAATGACAACCCGACTATCGGGCTTATTTTGTGTTCCCAGAAGGATAAAACTATTGTCCACTACTCGGTGCTCAAGGGAAGCGAACAGCTCTTTGCATCCGAATACCGCCTCTACCTGCCCAGTGAAGAAGAATTGAAATCTGAGCTGGACCGCGAACGGGCGATGCTGCTTGAAACCCGACGGGATGATAAGACCTAAACGATTTTAAAGCTATGATGAGACTGCAATTCGATCCCAACCAGCAATACCAGCTTAATGCAGTGGCGGCAGTTACAGACCTTTTTGAAGGCCAGCCCCAGGGTGCGCCAGAATACTCCGTTATCCATGTAGAAGGGATGGTAGGTCTCTTTACAGGACAGACCCGGACTGAACTGGGTGTGGGAAACCGCCTGCTTCTTGCCGAAGAGAGATTGCTCGCTAATACACGTCAGGTCCAGGGAGAAAACGATATAGAGGTAGTAGACCCAGATGCCTCCCTTCAGGCCTGGGAACTTTTTGATGCCGGAGTGAATGCCCCTCGCCGATGTCCCCACTTTTCAATCGAAATGGAAACCGGTACTGGCAAGACCTATGTTTACCTGCGCACTATTTTTGAGCTGTCGCGCCGCTACGGTTTCCAGAAATTCGTCATTGTGGTTCCCAGTGTGGCCATTCGTGAAGGTGTGCTTAAGAATATTGAGATCACACGTGAACATTTCCGGGCGCTATATAACAACCTCCCTTATGAGTATTTTGTCTACGATGCTAAGAAGGTGAATCGGCTTCGTCAGTTCGCTGTCAGCAACACCCTTCAAATATTGGTTATCAACATTGATGCTTTCCGTAAGAACTTCATGGGAACCGAGGAAGAGCAGAAGAGCAATGTCATTTACAAGGAAAGCGACAAGCTCTCTGGCCGACAGCCCATCGAGTTCGTTCAGGCAGCCCGCCCTATCGTAATCATCGATGAACCCCAGAGTGTGGATTCCACCGAAAAAGCCCAGGAAGCTATAAAGGCGCTCAATCCCCTCTGTACCCTGCGCTATTCCGCCACCCACCGCAATCCATATAACCTGGTCTATCGGCTTGATCCGGTGCGGGCCTTTGAACTCAAGCTGGTCAAGCAAATCGTGGTGGCCAGCGCAAGAGTAGATGGAGGCATGAACGATGCTTTTGTAAGGGTGGAGAAGATCGATTACAAAAACGGCATCAAGGCCAAATTGCGTATCCACGTTCAGACCCCCCAGGGCCCGAAGGAAAAACCGGTGACCGTTAAAAACGGGGCAGATCTATACGTGCTTTCTAATGACCGGTCCTGTTACAAGGATGGCTTTGCAGTCACCGAGATCAATGCAGAACCGGGAAACGAGTACCTGCGATTTAACAACGGACGCCTGCTCCGGATGGGCGAGGAGATGGGCGGTCTTCGTGAAGACCTATGGCGGGTACAAGTCAAACACACCATAAAGAAGCACCTGGAAAAAGAATTGCAAGTACGGGAACGAGGAATTAAGGTGTTGAGCCTCTTCTTTATCGATCGTGTGGCGAACTATCGGGATTATGACCAATCAGGTCAGCCTGTAAAGGGGAAATTTGCAGAGTCTTTTGAGATCCTGCTCGCTGAGGCAGCACAAGAGGAACGCTACTGTGAGCTTGATTGGCTCAAACTACCTGTTGAGCGACTTCATAATGGCTATTTCGCCCAGGACAAGAAAGGCATATTCAAGGACTCCAGCGAAACTCGCAGCACGCAGGCAGACGATGACGTTTACAACCTAATCATGAAGGACAAGGAGCGCTTGTTATCATTTGATGAACCCTTGCGTTTCATCTTCAGCCACTCAGCTCTGCGTGAAGGTTGGGACAGCCCCAACGTCTTCCAGATCTGCACGCTCAATGAAAGCGTGAGCATCGTAAAGAAACGCCAGGAGATCGGTCGCGGTCTGCGGCTACCGGTCGACCAGAATGGTTTGCGCGTATTCGATGAATCAGTCAACAAACTGTTTGTTGTTGCAAATGAAAGTTACGAAGACTTTGCACGCGCTCTTCAGACTGAATACGAGGAGGACTGTGGCGTAACTTTCGGCAAGGTACCGCTTACCGCTCTGGCCAGAATCATCAGGGTGGTGGATGGGGAAGAGCGGCCCATCGGCCAGCAGGCCGCCAAGGCCATCCAAACTGCACTGGTAGAGCAGAAAATGCTGGATGCTGATGGGCGGATTCAACCTGCGTTTGACCCAAAGCGTAAAGATTTCAAGATCGAACTGCCGGAGGAACACCGAGACCTTGCACCGGCGGTCGTTGACTTGCTGGCGACATACCAGATCGAACGTCATATCCGAAAAGACAGAGATGAAGGTTCCAACCGTCTTCGCAAAGAAGTTCAGCTCAGCCCCGAGTTTCAGGCTCTCTGGGAACGCATAAAGCCCAAGACCACCTACCGGGTGGAGTTTGAAACGGAGGTATTAATGCAACGTGCGGTAGATGCTCTAAAACAGATGCAAAGAATCGATCCAGCCAAGATTTATATTAGCGCTGGACAGATCGGTGTAACCAAGGGAGGGGTGAGCGCCACTGCCATCAGCGTTGCAGAGGAGCATGTTTCCTACGGCAGCCGCCCTTTGCCTGACATTCTGGCCTATCTACAAAACGAGACGGAACTGACTCGTTCTACCCTGGTCCGTATTCTCAAGGAATCAGGGAGGCTGTCCGAGTTTTTCATTGACCCCCAGCGCTTCATGGATGCAGTTGCGGCGATCCTGAAGCATGAACTGCATCGACTCTTGGTGGACGGGATCAAGTATGAGCGTATTCCAGGGTCAGGATCGGAAGCAGAGTGGGAAATGATGCTCTTCAAAAACGAAGAGCTCATCAACTATCTTACAGCTCTTCAGGTTAAAAAGTCGGTGTACGAGTATGTCGTCTACGAGTCCGAGGTAGAACGTGAGTTTGCCAGACGGTTGGACGAGCGCGAAGACATCAAACTCTTTGTGAAATTACCAGAATGGTTCAAAATCGATACTCCGGTTGGCCAATACAATCCCGATTGGGCCATCCTTAAGCACGACGGTCAGGTGCTTTACCTGGTGCGTGAGACTAAAGGAACTAGGGACTTCCTGAAATTGCGTACAATGGAGGCCGATAAGGTTCGTTGCGGGCAGAAACATTTTGAGCTTCTGGGAGTCCCCTTCGCTGTTACAGTCACTGCAGACGAGGTTTAGGAAGGGAAGGACGGCTTCATCCCAAAGAAGGAGTTTGGGGGTCACCTTCAAAATTCGATTAAACACAAAGAGGTGTCATCCATAAAAAAGTTGTCCCAGATTTCCCCGGAGA
>Ga0194127_10002125_pt1 | contig 27656 bp, 21 predicted proteins | sample TA2KigC100mmetaG_FD_148624 | JGI IMG/M metagenome (GOLD analysis project Ga0194127, IMG submission 148624) | Freshwater microbial communities from Lake Tanganyika, Tanzania - TA2015036 Kigoma Deep Cast 100m | ecosystem: Environmental > Aquatic > Freshwater > Lake | place: Tanzania: Lake...
TTTTTCGGGTTCCGGTTCGGGTACGACTTCAGCGTCTTCGAATAGCGGAGGCGACGGAGGCACGCATGACGCACGAGGCGAAGGTCGAGGCGGTGGCGCGGGCGGTGCGCGAGGCGGCCGCGGCGGGCGTGCAGGTGCGGCCGTTCAAGCGGCGCGGGGTGTCGCACGTGGTGCCGCTCCCGAAGGACGGGCGGTTCACGCAGCGGCCGGTGGACGTGACGGACCTGGACCGGGTGCTGGAGATCGACCGGGACGCGCGCACCTGCGTCGCGGAGCCGGGCGTGCCGTTCTCGCGGCTGGTCACGGAGACGCTCGCGAACGGGCTGCTGCCGACGGTCGTACCGGAGCTGGAGGGCATCACGATCGGCGGCGCGGTCGCGGGCTGCTCGGTCGAGGGAATGTCCTACAAGTACGGCGGGTTCCACGACAGCGCGATCGAGTACGAGGTCGTGACCGGCGAGGGCGACGTGCTGGCGTGCTCGCCGGACCGGGAGCCGCACGCCTTCGGCATGATGCACGGGTCGTACGGCACGCTCGCCTTGCTCACGCGCCTGAAGTTCCGGCTGGTCCCGGCGAAGCCCTTCGTCAAGCTGGAATACCGCCGCTACGACTGCGTCGAGGCGTTCCACGCGGCCATGCTGGAGCGCTGCCGGGCCGACGACTTCGACTTCGTGGACGGCATCATCCACGGACCGCGCGAGCACGTCCTGTGCCTCGGGCGGTTCACGGACGCGCCGCCGTACGTCAGCACGTACCGCTGGCTGAAGGTGTTCTACAAGAGCACGCGGGTCCGCACCGAGGACTACCTGACGACGCACGAGTACTGCTTCCGCTACGACACCGAGTGCCACTGGCTGACCCGCACGTTCCCGCCGCTCGAGTGGTGGCCGGTGAGGCTGCTGGTCGGAAAGTGGGTGCTCGGATCGACGAACGTCATCCGGACCTACAAGCGCCTGGAGCCGCTGTTCGGGCTGAAGCGCCGGCCCGACGTGGTCTGCGACGTGTTCATCCCGGATGGCCGGTTCGAGGACTTCTGCCGGTGGTACGAGCGCGACTACGACTTCTGGCCCCTGTGGGTCGTTCCGTACCGGATCCCGAAGCCGTACCCCTGGGTGTCCCCCGGGTGGGCGAAGGGGCTCGGCGACTTCGTGATCGACTGCGCGGTCTACGGCAAGCCGAACGAGGACCCCGCGGTCGACGCGTCCGAGCAGCTCGAGCGCAAGACGTTCGAGCTGGGGGGGATCAAGACGCTGATCTCGCGGAACCACTACACCCCCGAGGCGTTCTGGCAGGTCTACGACCGCGCCGCGCTCGAGGACGCGAAGCGCCGCCTGGACCCGCGCGGGGCGTTCCCGGATTTCTTCACGCAGTTCCACCGCGTGGGGTGACCGATGAACCGCTTCGCAACCATGCTCCGCGCCGCCGCCGCGACCCTGCTCGCGATGCCCCTCCTCGCGCTCCTCCTCCCCGCGCCGGGCGCGTCCGCGAAGACCGCGGATCGCTGGGCGCTCGTCACCGCCGCCGGCCGGATCGGCACGCTGGCCGCGACGACCGACGGCGCCCGCGTCGAGATCGACTGGCGCGTGGACGACAACGGCCGCGGCCCGAAGATCCGGGAGCGCGTGGACCTCGCGCCCGGCGGCAGGCCCGTGCGGTGGACGATCCGCGGCAAGGGCTGGGCCGGGGCGCCGGTCGACGAATCGTTCGAGGCGGTCCCCGGACACGCCCGCTGGCGGTCGCTCGACGACTCGGGCGCGGTGCCGCTCCCGAAGCTCGCGGACGTCCCCCTCTACCTCGCGAACAACGGCAGCCCCTGGGCGATCGGCGTCGTTGCGCGCGAGGCGCTCGCCTCGCCGGGGGGGAAGGTCGCGGTCCTGCCGGGGGGCGAGGTCCGCGCCGAGAAGGTCCGCGACGTCCCGCTCGGCGACGGCCCGGACGCGCCGGTCGCGACGCTCGTCGCGGTGTGGGGCCTGGACCTCGCGCCGCAGCTCGTCCTGCTGCACGCGGACGGGCGGCTCGCGGGCACGCTCTGGCCCGGGTGGGTGCTGATCGATGAGACGCACGCGGGCCGGTACGAGGCGCTCTCGAAGCTCGCCGCGGACGTCGGCGCGGACCTGCTGCGCACGCTCGGCGCGCGGCTCGCCCGCCGGTTCGACGACCCGGTCTGCGTCGCGAACGTCCGCGTCTTCGACCCCGTGTCCGGCGGCCTGTCCGCGCCGGCGAACGTGGTGGTCTTCGGCGACCGGATCGTGTCGGTGCGCGACGGCGCGCCGCCCGAGGACGCGGTCGTGATCGACGGCGCCGGGGGCACCCTGCTCCCGGGCCTGCACGACCTGCACGCGCACGCGTCGGACTGGGGCGGGCTGCTGCACCTGGCGGCCGGGGTGACCTCCACGCGCGACCCGGGCAACGACAACGACGTGCTGCTCGCGCTCGTTCGGCGCGTCGAGGCGGGCGAGGTCCCGGGGCCGCGGATCGAGCGGTCGGGCTTCATCGAGGGGAAGAGCGCGTTCTCGGTGCACCTCGGCTTCGTGGCGGACCGGCTCGAGGACGGGCTCGCGGCGGTGCGCTGGTACGCGGACCGCGGGTACCGGGCGATCAAGCTGTACAACTCGATCCGGCCCGAGTGGGTCGCGCCGATCGCGGACTCGGCGCACCGGCTCGGCCTCCGCGTCCACGGCCACGTGCCCGCGTTCATGACATCCGACCAGGCCCTGCTGGACGGCTACGACGAGATCGCGCACATCAACCAGCTCGTGCTGTCCTGGGTCATCGGGCCCGGTGACGACACGCGCACGCCGTTCCGGTTCACCGCGCTCGGCGAGCGGCTCGGCAAGGTGGACCTCGCGAGCGAGCGCGTGCGGCGGACCGTCGCGATCATGAAGGAGCGCGGGGCGACGCTCGACCCCACGATCGCGATCTTCCAGTCCATGCTGCTCGGTCGGCCGGGCCGGGTCGCGCCGAACGACGCGCCCTGGCTCGACCACGTGCCGGTCCCGGTGCAGCGCGGGCGCCGGACCACCTGGCTCGACGTGAAGCCGTCGCAGTACGCGGCCTACGACGCGTCCTGGCAGCGCCTGAAGGAGGTCCTCGCGCTGCTGCACCGCGAGGGGATCCGGCTCGTGCCGGGGACCGACGACGCAGCCGGGTTCGTGCTCCACAGCGAGCTCGCGGCATGGGTCGAGGCCGGGATCCCCCCCGCGGACGTGCTGCGGGCGGCGACGATCGGCGCGGCCCGGTACCTGGGCACGGACGCCCTGCTGGGCACGATCGAGGCCGGGAAGCTCGCGGATTTCGTGCTCGTGGACGGCGACCCGGTGCGCGACATCTCCGCGATCCGCAAGACGCGCCTCGTGGCCAAGGGGGGAACCGTATACTTCCCCGAGGAGATCCACGCCGCGCTGGGCGTCCGGCCGTTCGCGACGCGGCCCGACGTCCGGCTGCCGGGAGGGAGGGGAAGATGAGACGGACCGCGTTCGTGCTCGCGTGCCTGCTCGCGATCGGATGCTCGGAAGGGGGATCGGCGGGCGACACCGGCGGGACGACACCGGACGCGATCGCCGACACCGCGGCTGACATCGCGGCGGACGCGGCGGCCGAAACGACGGCGGACACTGCGGCCGACACCGAGCCGGATCCGGCCCCGGAGGTCGCGCCGGAGGTGCCGGCGGAGCTGCCGGCCGACGTGCCTCCCGAGGCCGTCCCGGACGCGCCCGGGGATCTGCCCGCGGACGTCCCCCCCGTGGAGACGTGCGAGGTCGCGCCGCCGCTCCAGCCGTTCTCGGTCCAGGTCCCCGACGAGGACGGGTCGGTGTACGGGAACGGCCTCGTGGAAGGCGACGCCACCGTCACCTTGAAGGACGGCGCCGGCGTGACGCTTCGCTTCGACGACGGCAAGGAGAGGACCCTGACGTACGCCCTGCCCGACGGGCTGGAGATCCCGGTCTACACCGGGCAGCGCGTCCACGCGTACTGGAAGCGGAACGAGCCCTGGTGGGTCGACACGGTCGTGGTGATCTGGAAGCAGGGGTGGGACTGGAAGCCCGTGTTCTTCTTCCACGACGCCGCGTGGGCCCAGGGGACGTGGTACGACTGCGGCGGACAGGAGGCGTGCCCCTCCGTGAAGCAGCTCGCGACGGCGTGCGCGCCCGTCGAGGAGACCTGCGGCGCGTTCGTGCACCCTCCGGTCGAGATGGGCCTGTTCGGAGGCACGTCCGCGGCGGAGGGCCCGGCGGTGCTGCGCCAGGGCGAATCGCTCGTGAACCCCGGCACCCCGCTCCGCGTGCGCTACCTCGTGTCGGTCTCCCGCGACGACACCCGGATGGACTGCGCGGACTACCCGGGCATCTGGACGGCCGCGGCGGCGGTTCGGCAGATCGACGTGTCCCAGTGCCGCTGCGCGGACGACCAGGACTGCCGCGACGGCGAACTGTGCGCCCCGGACCTGCGGCGCTGCGTCCCGAATCGCTGCGGCCCGGACTCGCCGTGCATGGAGGGCTACTGCAACGCCTACACGGGCGGGTGCGCGGGCGGCCCGCTCGACCCGTGCCAGGACGACGGGGACTGCGGCCTCGACCGCGTCTGCCACCCGCACCTCGTGCCCTGCACGCCGTCCGCGGGCTGCTCCCACGACCCGGTGGCAGGGTGCGTCGACAACCTGTGCGTGGTCGCGGACTGCGCGCCCGGGACCGAGTGCAGCGGCCTGCTCGACGCGTGCGTCGCGTGCGCCGCGGACTGCCAGTGCCCCGAATACGGCCGCGGCGGGTGGTGCGACAACCGCGGGCCGGGCGGCGACTGCCGCGCGTGCGACCTCGCCAAGGTCGCGTTCGGCCAGCCCGACGTCTGGGACTTCTTCACGGTCTGCGCGTCGAAGGCGTCGATCGACGAGGCGGCGCTGGAGGCGATCGACCCGGACGTCGCCTGCGGCCAGATGGCCCCGTCGTTCGCGAAGTGCGACCCGGGCACCGAGGTGGTCTGCCGCTCCGACATCCCCACCTACATGAAGGAGCACGGCCTGGACGACGAGGCGTGGGGCCGCGCGTGCGCGTTCGCGGCCCTGCCGTTCGTCGGCCGCGTCGGCGGCGGGTTCTGGGAGTAGGCGGCTGCCGCCTGCGGGCGGGGGGAGGGCGGACCGGCGCGCGGTCCGTCAGCGGGGCTTCGGCCCAGGCGCCCGGTAGCCGTTGCCGTCCGCGTCCACCCAGACCGGGTTCGTGACGGACCGCGACGGCCGGTTCGAGACCGCCACGCCCTGCCGCTCGGTGCGATGCCCGGCAGCGGCCACGACGAACGCGTCCTGCGTCACGGCCAGGTCGCGGTCGATGACCGCCCGGACGACCGCGGTGCCCGGCGCCACGGCCTCCTCGACGACCATCTCGCCGTTCACGTAGATGCGCGCCACGTCCACCGGCACCCACGGCGCCGCGTGGACCTCCAGACGAGCCTTGACCACGCCGCCCGGCGCCGCCGCGACGCCGCCCGGCTTCTCGCCGCCCACGGTCAGCCGGATCACCGGCCCGCCCACGACCTGGCTCCTGAATTCGCGGATCGCGTCGTACAGCACCGCCGGGTCGAGCGCATCGACCTTCGCGCCGCCCGCCGGCACCAGGTTGCGCGGGTCGCCGAGCGCCGCGGACGGCTCGTGCGCGTCCGACCCGCCGACCGCGGCGACGCGGTAGCCCCGGCGCAGCATGTTGAACCAGCGCGGAAGGCTGACGTTCACCATCTCGTTCCAGTCCTGGCCGCCGTTGACGACCTCCAGCCCGTCCACCAGCGACAGGTCCATGTCCGGCAGGTGCTCCGCGGGGTCGCTCGTGTCCGTGACCTCCCAGTTGTTCAGGAGCCCGCTCGACCCGTCCCACGGGTGGGCGATCAGCAGCAGGCGGCAGGCGAAGTCCTTCCGCGCCGTGTTCCAGATCCGGGTCGGCGTGGTCCGGACGATCGTCCCGTCCGGGCCCGGGACCACCCACGGGACCTCGAAGTACGTGTCCTTGATCCACTTCACGTCGCAGCCGATCGCCGCGGTGTGGCCGAAGGTCGGCGAGATCTCGCTGCCGGGGAGCGCGCGCACGCGGTCGGTGACGCCCATGGACTCGACCCACGGCTGGAGGTTGCCCATGTGGTCGTGGTCGGTCGTGGAATACACGTCGAGCCCGACCGCCATCGCGTTGCGCAGGCGGTCCTCGACCGTGATCTGCGCGTCGTTCGACAACTCGCAGTGATCGTGCGTGTCCATGGACAGCTCGCCGTCCGTGGCGACCACCTTGTGCAGCGCCGCGGCGATCGGGGCCTTCGCGCCCGCCGTCACCGTGACGTTGCCGCTCCACGCGTCCCACGCGAACCCCTTCGAGACCACGGCCGTGTACTTGCCGGGGGGGACCGGCGCCTCGAAGACGCCGTCGCGCACGAAGAACGGGCGACCGATGGTCCCGGCCGTCCACGCGGCGTCGTGCCCCGCCTGGAGCTGGAGCAGCGCGTCGAGCGGCTTGCCGTCGCCGTCCTTCACCGTCAACGCCACGCCGCCAGGCGCGGCCACGGGCACCGCCGCGGGCGCGTCCTCGCCGGCCTTGACCGCGATGCCCTGCACGAGCCCCGCCACGGTCCCGGGCATCTCCACCTTCACGTCGTACGCGCCGGGCGGCAGATCGAACGTCGCCTTGCCGTCCGCGCCCGCCCGCGACGAGCTGTGCCACGTAGTCGCGCCCCCCTCGCCGGGCACGCCCACCGTCAGCAGCGCGTCCGACGGCGCGGTCCCCGTCCCGGCCGGGGTCACGGTCGCGACCAGCCTCCCGAGCCCGGTCACGCCGCGCAGCGCGCGCACCTGGCGAACCACGTCCTCGAGCGTCCCGTCGCCGGTCACGAAGTAGTGGCGCACCTCCGCCTCCCCCCCCGCGGCGATGGTCACGACGCCGAAACGCACGATCAACAGGGCGTCCTCGTTCAGGAGCACGAGCGGCCGGGACCCGGCCGGCGTCGTGAACCCGTAGGACACGTCGGGCGAGCCGCCGCCGATCCAGTCCACGTCCTTCCTGCCGATGACGCACGACGGATCGAACCCGCAGCGATCCGCGAAGAAGTCGATCGTGTCGCCGAACTGCACGACCTGCCCGGCGACCACGTCCTGCTCGAACCCGGTCGTGTTGCGGATGCTGAAGACCACCTCCAGGTGGCGGGCGTCCGGCGGGAGCACGTAGTCCATGGTGACGTCGAGCCCGAGCGGCAGGGTCGGGACGAGCGACTCGATCAGCGGGAAGCCGCCGTCCGGGCCGCGGAGGCGCACCACGGCCGTACCGGTCGCCGCCCCGTCGTCCGCGACGGAGATCGTGTCCGGGCAGAGCACGCGCGCCATCCCGACCATCGGGAACAGCTCGATCAGGCGATCGCGCCCCGGCTGGCCCTCGGGGCGGACGAGGTCCGCGTCGAGCAGCACGCCTCCGCACGGCCCGAACATCCCCCGATCGCCGGTCCGGATCACGTACCGGACGAACCGGTTCCCGATCACGATGTCGCCCTCGACGCCGCGCGCCCCCGGGCCGCCGAGGAGGTCCGCCGGTCCCGCGATGACGCGGGCGTAGGAGCGCTCCGAGGCGGGGGCGTCGGGCGCTGCGTCGTCCGCGGTTTCGATTGCCGCGTCGGACAGTTCCGTCTCGCCGCCGCCCCTGGCCGTCGCGCCGCACCCCGCGGCGAACGCCGCCATCGAAACCACCGCAAGCACCGTCGCCCGTCTCGTCATCGCGTCCTCCGGGGCCCGGGACCCCGCGTCCCGGTTCGGGGAACGGTACCACGATTGGGCGCTGGACACCGCTCCTCCCCGGATGCTACGGTTTCCGGCACGTCCGTGGAGGTCGCGATGAGAATCGCCTGCATTCCCGGGGTCGTGGCCGCGCTGCTGCTGCTCGCCTGTGGCGGCGGAGGAGGGGGCGCGACGGATGGCGCGGGCGCCGCGGACGCCGCCGCGACGGACGAGACGCCGGCCGGCGCCGGGGAGGAGGCGGCCGACGAGGTCGCGCCCGAGCCCGGCCCCGCGGACGCGCCGCCCGAGGCGGCCCCGCCGCCGGAGCAGTGCCTCGCCCTGAAGGAGGGCAGGAACGCGAAGTTCGTCGCCAACGGCGTGGAGCGCGAGCTGCTCCTGAACCTGCCGCCCGACGTCGAGTCGAAGGGGCCGTGGCCGGTCGTCTTCATGTGGCACGGGTTCGTCGGTGACTACGACATGACCGCCGACTTCGCCGCGGTCTTCGCGTCGTACGTGGACGACGCGGAGTTCCCGTTCATCCTGGTCACGCCGCGCGGCCAGTCCGTGTTCCCCAACTGGGACGTGCTCGAGGTCTTCGCGGACGAACCGAACGACGACATCGCGCTGTTCGACGACCTCCTCGCGTGCCTGGACGCCAGGTTCGGCGTGGACGCGGACCGGGTCTTCACGTCCGGGTTCTCGGCGGGGGGGATCCTGTCGGACCTGATCGGCGTGCTGCGGGGCGACGTGATCGCGTCCGTGCTGACGTGGTCCGGCGGCTACCTCGGGAACCCGGCGAACGACACCGGCTTCAACGTGACCTGGCCGAAGGACCCTCCCGGCAGCGGCTATCCCCAGGCCGTGATCGCCGGCGGCGCGAACGACCAGTACATGGGCATGGTCCACTTCGACCAGTTCGCGGCCAACGACGTGCCGTACCTGAACCGGAGCGGCCACGACGTGGTCCGCTGCAACCACGGCGGCCAGCACACGATCCCGTTCGGCTTCCAGGGCCGGCAGGCGCTGGAGTTCTTCAAGGCCCACCCCCGCGGCACGACCGCGTCGCCGTGGGCGACCTCCGGCCTCCCGGCGGACTACCCCAAGTACTGTGAATTCAAGGGGAAGGAGTAGCGAGCATTCCGCGCTGTCGCCCGGCCCGCACGGCCGGCGGTCCCGAGCGACACCCGTCGAGACGCGTACCCCACCTTCCCGACCCGGCAGGCCCCAGGGGCATCGATCGGAGGGGGGCGCGGCGCGCCTACCGCCGCCGCTCCGCCGCGCGGGCGTGGCCTTCCAGCCCCTCCATCCGCGCCAGGGCGATCGCGTCCTCGACCAGGGGGCGCGCGGCCTCGCGGTCCCGCACGTCGAGCCAGGTCCTGACGCGCAGGAAGTCGAGCACGGACAGCCCGGCCGTGTGCCGCGCGGTGCCGCCGGTCGGCAGCACGTGGCTCGGGCCGGCGCCGTAGTCGCCGAGCACTTCCCCCCCAAAGGGACCCGAGAACAGGGCGCCGCAGTGGCGCACGCGACCCGCGACGTCGGCGCCCGCGGCGTCGTCGAGCGCCAGCTCCAGGTGCTCGGGCGCGATCCGGTCGCAGACGGCCGCGGCCCCGGCCGCGTCGCGGACCACGACCGCGAACCCGTTCGCGACCGCGGCCGCGGCGGTCCCGGCCGTGGGCAGCGTCGCGAGCTGGCGCGCGACCTCGGCGTCCACCGCGTCCGCGACCGCCTCGCCGATCGCGACCAGCACCGGCAGCGCGTCCGGGTCGTGCTCCGCCTGGGCGAGCAGGTCGGCCGCGACCAGCGCCGGGTCCGCGCCGCCGTCCGCGACCACGACCAGCTCGGACGGCCCGGCCAGCATGTCGATCCGGACGTGGCCGGACACGACCTGCTTCGCCGCGGTGACCCAGCGGTTCCCGGGGCCGACCACCGCGTCGCACGCGGGCACGGGGCCCGCGCCGAACGCGAGCGCCGCGATCGCGTGCGCCCCCCCAGCCGCCAGCAGCGCGTCCGCACCCGCGAGCGCCGCGGCGGCCAGCGTGACCGGCGCCGGGCGGGGGGACGCGACCCAGACCGACGGCACGCCAGCGGCGCGAGCAGCCACGACCGTCATCAGGACCGACGACGGGAGAGGGAACCGCCCCCCCGGGGCGTAGCACCCGGCCCGGTCCACCGGGACGACCGCGTGCCCGGCGAGCCCGCCCGGCACCTCGACCCGCACGTCCGCGAGCGCCGCGCGCTGCGCCTCCGCGAACGCCCGGATCCGGGCGGCGGTGCGCGAGAGCACGTCGCGCCGCGCCGCCGGCAGCGCCGCGAGCGCCGCAGCGAGCGCGTCGCGACCGATCACGAGCGGGTCGCCGGGCGCGAGGTCGCCGAGGCGCTCCGCGTGGGCCCGCAACGCCGCCTCGCCGCCGCGCCGCACGTCGTCCACGATGGCCGACGCCGAGGCGAGCGTCGCGGCATCCACCGCGCCGCGCCGCGTCGCGGGAACGTCGTCCGGGCGGACCCGGCGCAGGGTACGCTCAGCCATTCCTCCCCCCCACGTCCCGGTCCCAGCAGGTCCGCGTGTCCCTGTGGCAGAACCCGGCGCCGTGCTGGCGCACCGTGAACCGGATCGCGTCCCGGTCGCAGTCGGGATCGACCCGCAGCAGGTCCTGGGTCGCGCCGGACGAGAGGCCCTTGACCCACAACCCGCGCCTCCGGGAGTGATAGACGCCGCGCCGCGTGCGCACCGCCTCGCGCAGGCTGTCGATGTCCGACCACGCGAGCCCGAGCGCCACGCCGTCCTCGTCGGCGACCACGGTCGGCCAGAGCCCGTCCGGCCGGTCGGACACGAGCGGCGCCGCGATCGCCTCGGCCAGCCCGAGCCTGCCCGTGTAGAGCGCCATGCCCACCTGGCAGTCCGCGCCGAGCCGGTCGATCGCCGCGACCTCCTCGGCGGTGGTGACGCCGCCCGCGACGGTGACGTGTGTCCCGCCCGCCGCGGCGACCAGTTCGCGGACGCGGCCGAGGTCGATGCCCCGCATGCGCCCCTCGCTCTCGACGAGCGTGACCAGGAACCCCGACACCATCTCCCGGACCTCGGCCATGCGGTCCTCGACGCGCCGGCCCGTGGACGTGACCCAGCCCTCCACGACGACGTCCCCGTCGCGTGCGTCGAGCGCCGCGACCACGCGATCGCGCGGCAGGCGCGAGAGCACCTCGGGCACCGCGCGGGTCCCCAGGATCACCTTCGCCGCGCCAGCGTCGAGCCACTCGAGTGCGCGCCCGGCCGTGCGGATCCCCCCCCCGACGCGGCACGACGCGCGCTTCACGAGATCCCGGATCAGCGCGGAGTTGTCGCCGGTCCCGAGGGCCGCGTCGAGGTCGATGACCGCGACGTCGCCCGCGACCGCGAACCGCTCCGCGATCGGCCGCGGGTCGCCCGCCTCGATCGCCCGGTCCCGGCCGCCCACGAGCTGGACCGCCTGCCCGCCCATGAGGTCGATGGATGGAACGATCATCGGCGCACCCTCACCCCGCCTGCTTCCAGCGTGTCCTTGACGTCAGCGATCGCGTACCGCCCGTAATGGAAGATCGACGCGGCCAGCACCGCGTCCGCCCCGGCCCGGACCGCGGCCAGCAGGTGCCCGGGCCCGGACGCGCCTCCGGACGCGATCACCGGGACCCGGACCGCGCGGCTGATCGCCGCGACGAGGTCGAGGTCGTACCCGGTGCCCGTGCCGTCGCGGTCCCAGCTCGTCAGCAGGATCTCGCCCGCGCCGCGGCCCGCGGCCTCGCGCGCCCACCCGATCGCGTCCATCCCGGTCCGGGACGTGCCCGACAGGACCACGACCTCCCAGCCCGGGCCGCCGTCCGCGCGCCGCGCCGCGTCGAGCGCGAGGACCGCGCACTGGCTCCCGAAGCGCTCCGCGATCTCGGAGATCAGCGCGGGCCGCTCGACCGCCGCCGTGTTGACCGACACCTTGTCCGCGCCCGCCTCCAGTAGCGCGCCCGCGTCCGCCGCCACCCGCACTCCGCCGCCCACGGTCATCGGGATCCCGAGCCCCGCGCGGACCGCGGCGACCGTCCGGACGGCGTGGCCGCGGCCCTCGGGAGTCGCGGACACGTCGAGCAGCACCAGTTCGTCCGCGCCCTGCGCCTCGTAGTTCCACGCCAGCCCGGCCGGGTCGCCGGCATCGCGAAGCCCCTGGAACTTCACGCCTTTCACGACGCGGCCGTCGCGCACGTCGAGGCACGGGATGACGCGCACGGTCACCATGCGCCACCTGCCGCCTCGTCCGCCACGGCCAGCCAACGCCTCAGCAGCGAGAGCCCCCATGCGCCCGACAGCTCCGGGTGGAACTGGCAGGCGAGCACCGGGCCGCGCTCCATCGCCGCGACGAACGGACCCCCGTGGTCGGCCAGGGCCGCGGACCAGCCGGGCGGCGGCGCCTCCAGGCGGTACGAGTTGGCGAAGTACGCGAACCCCTCCTCGAGCAGCCGGCAGCCGGGCCCCGGCACGACCCGGTTCCAGCCGAGCTGCGGCACGCGCACCGGGCCGGAGAAGCGTGTCGCGTTCCCGGGGACCACGCCGAGCGCGGGCACGCCCGGGCTCTCGTCGCTCCGCTCGGCCAGGAGCTGGAGGCCCAGGCAGACCGCGAGCGTCGGCCTCCCGGCGCGCACCCGGTCCGCGAGCGGGCCGGACAGGCCGAGCGCGTCGAGGCGCTCCATCGCGGCGCCGAGCGCGCCCACCCCGGGCAGCACCAGCCGAGGCGCGGACGCCACCTCGGCCGGGTCCTCGGTCAGCCGGGCGGCCGCCCCCGCGCGCGCGAGGCCCGCCACGACCGACGCGAGGTTCGCCGTCCCCGTGCGGACGATCACGACCCCGGGGAGCGTCCCTGGCGCGCTCACAGGACCCCCTTCGTGCTGGGCACGTCGGTCGCGGCCCCGTCGATCGCGACCGCCTCGCGCACGGCGAGCGCGAGCGCCTTGAAGGCGGCCTCGGCGCGGTGGTGGTCGTTCTCGCCGCGCAGCACGTCGAGGTGCAGGGTCGCGCGCATCGCGGTCGCGAGCGAACGGACCACGTGGCCGACGTTCTCCGCGGACAGTCCGCCGATCGCGTCGCGTCCGAGGCCGAGCCACACGCTCGCGTGCGGGCGACCCGACAGGTCCACGACCGCGCGGGCGAGCGACTCGTCGAGCGGCGCGTACGCGGTCCCGAACCGCCGGATGCCCCGCCGGTCGCCGAGCGCCCTGTCGATCGCCTCGCCGAGCGCCAGCCCGCAGTCCTCGGCCGTGTGGTGGTCGTCCACGTGCAGGTCGCCGCGGGCCGCAAGGTCCACGTCGATCCGGCCGTGGTGCGCGACCTGGGACAGGAGGTGATCGAGGAAGGCGATCCCCGTGTCGATCCTCGCCTCTCCGGTGCCGTCCAGGTCCAGAACGACCCGGATCCCGGTCTCGCGCGTCCGCCGATCCACCTCGCCGCGACGGCTCATGAGAGCACCTCCTCGATCGTGGCCAGGACGTCCGCCGGCGCGCCCAGGACCCGCGCCGCCCCCGCCTGCGTCAGCGCACCTGCGGTCGCGTCCCCGTCGCCGGGCGCCGCGGCGCCGAGCGGCACCACGCCCGCGGCCCGCGCGGCACGGACGTCGTCCGGCGCGTCCCCGAGCATCCACGCCCGCGCGACACCCAGCCGCGCCAGCGCGAGCCGCACCGGCGCGGGGTCGGGCTTCAACAGCGCGTCCTCCATGCAGACCATGGCGGACACCACGTCGCGGATCCCGGCGTGATCCAGGAACCGCTCCGCGTCGTGCCGCGGCCGGCCGGTCACGATCCCGATCGGCAACAGCGACGCGATCCGCGCGAGCCCCCCGCGCGGCACCAGCAGCCGCTCGCGGGCCCAGAGGCCGGCCCGGTCGGGCGTGCCCTGGTACGCGGCCTCGAAGCGCGCGGTCACCTCGTCGAGCGGGGCGTCGACCCCGTGCCGCGCCAGGATCCGGCGCGTCGTGACCCAGTCGTTGTTCGAGCCCGGCTCGGCCTTGGCTGCCGCGATCTCGGCCGGACCGACAGCGACCCCGTACGACGCCGCGGCCGACGCGATCGCCTCCCGGTACGAGCCGGACACGTCGGCCACCACGCCGTCGAGGTCGAGCAGCAGCGCCTCGGGCGCGAGCGCCGCGCGCACGGCCGCGCAAAGCCGGTCGAAGGCGGCCGGGTCGCCGGGGCAGGTGATCCGCACGCACCCCTCGAGCCCCGGCTTGCCGGGGAAGTCGCGGATCGAGATCCCGAGCCCCGCGAGCGCATCCTTGAGCCAACCGGCGTGCCGCGTGCGCGCGAACACGAAGTTGCCCTGCGACGGGAACGGCTCCGCGCCGAGCGAGCGGAGGAGGTCCGAGAGCGCGGCACGCTCGACCCGCACCCGGGCGACGAACGCGTCGACGTCCGCGCGGCCCGTCGCGACCCGCGCGGCCGCAATGGCGACCGAGGGTCGCGACGCCGCGTACGGGCTGCCGACCGCGCGAAGCCACGATATCACCGGCTCGGGGCCGACCGCGTACCCGATCCGCAGGCCCGCCAGCCCCCACGCCTTGGACAGCGTGCGCACAACCACCACGTTCGGCAGGGCGAGAGCCGCCGCGGTCAGGTCCGCATCCGCGAACTCCACGTACGCGTGGTCGAGCGTCACGAGCGCGCGAACCGCCGCGGCGGCGTCCGAGGCGCGCCGCAGGTCGTCGAGCGTCGCGACCCCGCCGGTCGGGTTGTTCGGGCTGACCACGACCACGATCGCGGTCGCGGCGCCGACCGCGGCGACCACGTCGCCGGTCGGGTACGGCGCGCCGGGCCGCCAGGGCACGGGCCGCACCGAGCCGCCCGCAAGCCGCGCAAACCGGTCCAGCATCTCGAAGGTCGGGACCGGCAGGACCATCTCGCGACCGCCGGCGAGCACGGCGCGGCAGAGACGGTCGAGCGCATCGTCCCCCCCGGCGGTCACGATCACGCGGGCCGCGTCCACGCCGAGGTCCGCCGCCACGAGCGCCTCGAGCGGCCGCGCGTCCGGGTAGCGCCGGAGCACGTCCGGGCCCGCTGCGTGCAGCAGCCCCAGGGCCTCGCCGATCGGGGGCACCGCGCCCTCGTTCCCGTCCAGGTAGAGGTCGATCGGCGCCGGGTGCCGCGGCACGCGGTAGGCGACCATCCCGCGCAGCGCGGGGGCGAGCTCGGGAAGCCGGTCGAGGAGGTCGGCCATGCTCAAACCACGATCTGCGCGAGCGCGGTGACCACGATGTCCGACCCGCCGGCCGCCTTGATCTCCGGGATGACGCGGGGCAGGTCGGCCCGCGGCACCGCCGCCTTGACCGCGTACCCCCCCTCGTGGTGCAGCTTCGAGATCGTGGGCTCGCGCATGCACGGCAGCACCGCGACTACCGCCTCGAGCCGATCCGCGGCCACGTTCACCTCGACCATCACGCGGCCGCGCGCCTCCAGCACCGACCGCACCAGCAGCGCGAGCCGATCGATCGCGGCGCGCCGGCCAGGGTCCGCCCAGGCCGAACGGCTCGCGTACAGCCGCGTGGAGGACCGCGACAGCTCGTCCACCACGTAGAGGCCGTTCGCCCGGAGCGTGTCCCCGCTCTGCACCAGGTCCACGATGCAATCCGCGTCCTCGGGCGGGAAGACCTCGGTCGCGCCCCACGACTTCACGAACCGCGCGTCGAGGCCCTTGTCGCGGATCCACGCGAGCGTCAGGCGCTCGTACTCGGACGCGACCACGACGTGCCGGGTCGGGAGCCGCCCCTCCTCGAGGAACCCGGCGGGCGCCGCGGCCACGAGGCGGACCGGGTCGAGGCCGGTGTCGAGCACCTCGACGAGGTCCGCACCCAGCTCCGCGACCCAGTCCGCGCCCGCGAAGCCCGCGTCGCGCAGCCCGGCCGCGAGCATCCCGATCACGTTCTGCGGCTTCAGGATCTTCGCGTCGAAGCCCGGGATCGACACCGTGGGCCGGTACGCGCGGGCGCCCGCGCGGACCTTCAGCCCCGAGTCCGCGAGCAGCGAGAAGATCCCCTCCTGCATCCTGCCTTTCGGCAACGCCAGTCTGAGAACGCTCATCCCACCTCCCGTCCCCGAACCCGAGCCCGAGCCCGTACCCGCCCGTGTCCGTTCCAGTCGCGTAGTCTGAGGCACGCCCCGCGGCAATTCAAGAAACGTCATGGACCCGCCGCGTCCGGCCGCGTAGAATGCGGGGGACGGGAGGTGGAGAGATGACGAACGCGCTTCGGGCCCTGCTCGTTTCTGCGACCGCGGTCCTCGCGATCGCGTGCGGCACCGGCGGAGGTGACGACGGCTCGGCCGGATCGGACGTGCCCGTTGCGGACGTGCCCGTTGCGGACGTGCCGCCTGCGGACGTCGCGCTCGAGGCCGACCCCGCCCCTGACCCGGCCCCGTCCGACCTGCCGCCGGCCGACCCTGCGCCCGCCGACATCCCGGCCGACCTCCCGCCGGAGGACGTCCCCCCGGCGGACATGCCCCCCGCCGACACGCACGTCCCGCTGGACGCCCCGCCCGAGCAGACCGAGCCGTGCCACGAGCCGTCGTTCCCGGCGGACTGCGAGGCGGTGACGGCGTTCCAGTGCGGCTTCCAGGGCGAGTGCGTGGACGGCCTCCTCTCGGTGGACTGGCACCACCACTGGTTCTGCGACGGGGTCGAGGAGATCACGTCCTTCCACTGCACATACCAGTGCCCGAACGGGTGCAAGGTCGTCGAGTACGTGGACTGGCCGCAGGACGGCCAGCAGCTCGTCGCGGACAACTGCCTGCCCGCGCCGGATTGCGCGGTCGAAGGCGAGTCCGTCCCGGTCGTCCCGGGCAGGGGCAAGGAGTGCTGCGAGGGGTTGGTGAAGGTCCCGTGCGACAAGCCGAACGCGGACGGCGAGTGCATGGAGTGCGACGGCGCCGGGGTCTGCACGGCGTGCGGCGACGACCAGTGCGGCAAGGGCGAGAACCACTGCAACTGCGCCGCGGACTGCGCGAACCAGGAGTGCCTGGGGATCGGCGGGAAGTTCACTGACTTCGACACCGAGGGCAAGTGCTGCGCGGGCCTCGCGCCGAAGTCCGACTGCCATCCGATCGACGGCGGCTGCTCGTGCCCCAAGTGCCCCTGCTACGTGTGTCTCGACTGCGGAGACGACTTCTGCGACCCCGAGCGCGAGAACCCCTGCAACTGCCCCGAGGACTGCCCCGCCCCCTGATGTAGAATCCGCCCCCGGGGAGGCGGAGGGACGGCTCGCCCATGGAGCAGCGCACCGACGGACACGCGATCCAGGAGGACCACGCGGCCCGGCGGGCCCGGCTCGCGCTCGTGGCCTGCGCCATCCTGGCCGTGGTCGGCTTCGGCATCGCAATGGAGCTGACGACCGTATGGGTCCTCTCCCGGACCGACCCGGACTACCAGAGCTTCTGCTCGGTCAGCGAGGGGATGAACTGCGAGACCGTGGCCCTGTCCGCGTACTCGACGCTCGCGGGCGCGCCGGTGTCCGTCTGGGCCGAGGCCGGGTACGGGTTCGCGGCGGTGTTCGCGGTCGTGGCCGCGGTCGCGGCCGGGTCGGGGCTCGGCACCGGCCTCGTCGTCGCGCTCGGCGCGGCGTTCGCCGTCGTGTCCCTGTGGCTCGCGTTCGTGATGGCCGCGTTGATCGGGTCGTTCTGCGTCCTCTGCCTCGCGCTCGACGTGGTCAACGCCGGGTACCTCGTGATGGCGCTGCTCGCCGCGGCGCCGCGCGGGGTGTGGGCGTCGGTGCGCGCGGACCTCGCGGCCATGCGCAACCCGGCCTGGGCGGCCGCGGTCGTGCTTGGGGGGGGGCTGGCGCTCGCTGGCGCGTGGGCCTATGGCAACAACGTGGTCCGCTGGCAGGTCGCGGGCACGATGGCCCGGGCGGGGGGGCCCGGGATCGCGCCCGCGGCGGACGGCGGCGCCGGCCAGTGCGGCGTTGCGGGGGCCTCCGCGACGATCCAGATGGGCGAGACCCCCGAGGGGCACCACTGGGTCGGCGCCGCCACTCCGGCGATCGAGGTCCAGGAGTTCACGGACTACCAGTGCCCGCACTGCCGCCGCGCGCACATGATGGTCCGCCAGCTCCTGTCCGACTACCCGGACCGCCTGCGGGTCTACCACCGCCACCTTCCGCTCGACCAGGCGTGCAACCCATCGATAAAGAAGGTGTTCCACGACCGCGCGTGCGAGCTGTCGCGGGTCGCCTTCTGCGCTGGACGCCAGGGCCGGTTCTGGGAGATGAACGACTTCCTGTTCCAGCACGCGGACGAGATCCGCAAGGAGCGGCTGTCCGCGGAGGACATCGCGCTCCGGCTCGAGCTGAACCCCGACGTGTTCCGCTGCTGCATGGACGACAAGGCGACCGCGACCGCGATCGCGCGGGACGTGGAGGAGGGCAACGCCCACGGCATCAAGGGCACGCCCGCGTTCGTGATCGACGGAACGGTCTACTACGGGAAGATCCCGGACGACGCGCTCGCACGCCTCCGGACGGCGCGCTGACCGACGCCGCCGACGGGACGCGTACCCCACCTTCCCGACCCTGTACCCCGCGCCGCGGAACTGGTACAAACAGCCGGCTCCTGTCGGGCGGGGCGGCGTGCTCCTCGCGTTCCTGAAAGGATTGATCCTGGGCGTGGTCGCGGGCGTCCCGCTCGGCCCGGCCAGCGCCGCGATCTTCGACGCGGCGGCGCGCAGGTCGGTGGACCGGGCCATGGCGGTCGGGCTCGGCGCCGCGATCGTCGACGCGGTCTATGCGCTCGTCGTGTCCGCGGGCCTCGGCGCCGCGTTCTCGGAGCGGCCGGTCCTCCGGCAGGCGTTCCTCGGGGCAGGCGGCCTGTTCCTTGTCGCCTTCGGCGCCGTCACCGTCCGCGCCCGCGCGCCGGACCCCGCGTGCCCGGCGGCCGGACCGCAGCGCCCGGTGCGTTCCCTGCTCGCAGGTCTCGGCGCCGGCGTCCTGATCGCGGTGCTGAACCCGGGCCTCCTCGCGTCGTGGGTGGTCATGGCCGGCACCGTGCTGGCGGGCCTCGACCCCGCAGCGCACCTCGCCGCAGCGGCCGGCGTGTTCGCGGGCACGTTCGGGTGGTTCGCGGTCGTCGCGTTCCTCGGCTGGACCGGCCGCGTCCGGCTCGGAAGCCGGGTCGTGTGGGTCACGCGCGGGGCCGGCGTGCTCCTGATCGCGTACGGGGTGTTCCTGGTCGGCAGGCTCGGCCTGTCGCTGACGGACGGCTGACGGACGGCGGGGCGATGGAAGACGGGACGGCGCAAGGCGGGGCGACGGCGATCGACGGCATCCGGTGGGTCCGGACACCGGACGACGTCGCGGCCCTCGCGGAGCGCCTCCGCGGCGTCCGCGCGTTCGGGATCGACACGGAGTCCGACAGCCTCTGGCACTTCCGCGAGAAGGTCTGCCTGGTCCAGATCGCCGCGCCGGACGGCGAGGTCTTCCTGATCGACACGCTGGCCGTGCGCGACCTCGCGCCGCTCGCGCCGGTCGTGGCGGACCCGCGCGACGAGAAGGTCATCCACGGCGCCGACTACGACGTGGCGGTGCTGCGGCGGGACTTCGGGTTCGCGTTCCGGGGCCTGCTCGACACCATGCTCGCCGCCCGGTTCCTCGGGTACCCGTCGGTCGGGCTCGCGGCGGTGGCGCGGCACGAGCTGGGCGTGGTCCTGTCGAAGGGGCCGCGCACGTCGGACTGGTCGCGCCGGCCGATCGACCCCGTGCTCGTCCGCTACGGCGCCGAGGACGCGCGTCACCTGATCCCGCTCCGCGATCGGCTGGTCGGGAAGCTCGCAGCCGCGGGCCGCGAGGCCTGGGTGCGCGAGGAGTGCGACGAGGTCGCCGCGATGCCCGCCGCCGCGTCGAAGCCCGCCCCCGCGGACTGGCAGAGGGCCCCGGGCATCCGCGACCTCGACCCGACGGCGCGTTCGGTCCTGCGGGAGCTGTTCGCCGTGCGCGAGCAGGTCGCCGACCGGCTGGACCGCCCGCGGTTCAAGGTCGCGATGGACGAGGTCCTGGTGGCCATCGCCCGCCGCATGCCGGCCGACGCGGCGGACCTCGCGCCGATCCGCGGCCTCCCCGGCCCCGTGGCGCGCCGTCCGGCCGAATGGCTCGACGCGGTCCGGCGCGGGATCGCCGCGGGCCCGCTCGACGCGCCCCGACCCGAGCACGTTCGCCGGCGCTGCACGCCCTGCGTGTCCCGGCGGATCGGGAGGATCCGCGAGTGGAGGGACGGCGCCGCGGCCCGCCTCGGCCTGGAGCCCGGCCTCGTACTCCCCCAGCGTCTCGTCGTGCAGGTCGCAGTCGCGAACCCGACCGACGCCGAGTCGCTCTCGGCCGTCCCCGGCATCCGCCGCTGGCGAGTGGAGGCGCTCGGCGCGGAACTCCTCCGGGCGATCCGCACGTGAACATCTCCCCGCACGGGCTGTCGTTACTTTGACAGTCCGCGCCGCCGGACTGTACGATGCGGGCGGCGAGCGGGGGCGGGGCGTGAAGGCCCCGGGAGGGCCATGCAGGCGCGGGCGAAGGGACGCTACGAATTGAAGTACGTGGTGCCCCCGGAGTGCGCGCGCGCGGCAGCGGCCTTCGTGAAGCCGTACTGCGACCCGGACCCGTTCCTCGAGGGGGCGCCCGAATACACGATATCGAGCCTCTACCTCGACACGCGGGACCTCGCGTTCTACCGGGCGAAGCGCGTCCACCAGAAGGACCGCGTCAAGGCGCGCGTCCGGACGTACGGCCCGCTGTCGGAAGGGCCGGTCTTCCTGGAGCTGAAGCGGCGGACCGGCGACGTGATCATGAAGACGCGCGTGCAGGTCCCGCGCGAGCGATGGGTCGATCTGGCGACCGCCACCGGCCCGCTCCCCACGCTCCCCCTGCGGCCGCACAAGATCAGGGTCATCGACGACTTCCGCGCCCACGTCCTGGGGCTGTCGCTCCGTCCCGTCGTCACGGTCCGCTACGAACGCGAGCCGTACGTCGGCCGGACCGACCCCGGCGTCCGCGTGACGTTCGACCGCCGCATGCGGTACGCCCCCGCGACCACGTTCGAGATCGCCGCGGCGGACCGCGACTTCCTGCCCTTCGACCATTCCGGCATGTTCTCGCCGGGCGACGGATCGCTGCTGGTCATGGAAATCAAGTTCGACGAGCACTACCCGGTGTGGGTGCCCGAGCTGATCCGCCGGATCGACGTGGCCCGGGTCTCGTTCTCGAAGTACTGCAACGCCGTCGATCCGATCCTGTCGCGCGGGTGGACGTACGACCCCGGTCGTCTCGTGCCCGTGACGGTGTAACGTGGAAGAACTGTTCAGGTTCATGCTGGCCCCGGACCCGGTCCTGCCCTGGCAGACGATCGTGGTCTCGGTCCTCCTGTCGTTCGCGCTCTGCGTGTCGATCGCCTGGGTCTATGTCCGGACGCACCGGGGCCTGTCGTACTCGCGGTCCTTCGTCCAGGCCCTGGTGCTCGGCGGCATGGTCGCGGCGATCCTGATGCTGGCCGTCGGGAACAACCTGGCGCGCGGCATCGGGATCCTCGGGACGCTCGCGATCATCCGGTTCCGGTCGTCCATGAAGGACCCGCGCGACATGGTCTTCATCTTCGCCTCGCTCGCCATCGGCATCGCCATGGGCGTGCGGGCGTTCGCCACGGGGATCGTCGGCACCCTCGCGTTCTCCGGCGCGGCGTGGGTCCTTTCCTGGTCGGCCTTCGGGTCACGCCGGCAGTTCGACGGGCTCGTGCGCTTCCAGCTCCCGGCGGACGGGTCGGGCGACGGCCCGGTCCGCGACGTCATGCAGCGCCACTGCCGCAACTGGGTGCTGGTCGCGCTCCGCGAGGTGTCCCAGGGCGACGACGCCGAGCACAACTACCACGTGAAGCTGACGAACCCCGACCTGCACGTCCCGTTCGTGCGCGAGCTGGAGGCGGTCCCCGGCATCCGCGGCGTCTCGTTCTTCCTCCAGGACGCGACCGAGGAGGTCTGACCGATGGCGACGAAGCCCGAGCTGGTGGCCATCGATCGGCGCCAGCCCGTGTCGCGCCCACCGATGTCGCTCCGGACGCGCGTCATGATCGGCGTGTGGGTCCTTGCGGTCGCCATCGCGGTCTACCTCAAGATCTATACGGCGCCGCTCGCCGGCATCGAGGGCCGCGTCGAGGTCACGACGTACAGGGTGGCGACCATAGAAACCGGCCGCGTCATGGAGGTGCCGGTCACGGTCGGCCTGCCCGTGCAGCGGGGCGACGTCCTGGTACGCCTCGACACCGCGATCATCGACCACGAGATATCGCTCGCCGAGGCCGAGCTGCAGCAGGACCTCGCGAAGCTCCGGCTCGATCGGATCACCGAGGAGCGGCCGTTCGCCGATGCCGTGGAGCGCCTCCGGACCGACATCGAGCGCGAGCGCGTCGAGACCGGGAGGGACCGCGCCGACCTTCTGGCGGTCGGGCGCCGCATCCGCTGGTGGCAGGGCGCGGTCGATTCGAAGGTCGCGTCGTCCGAGTCGCTCGAGGAGTTGAAGGCCGAGGCCGAAGCCCTCTCGCGCCGCGTCGCGTCGCACCCCGCCGCCCGGAAGGCGCTCGAGACGAGCCTGGCCCAGGCGACCGCGCGGCTTGACGAGTACCGCGCCGCCGCGGCCCAGGCGGACGAGGACGGCGCTGCCGGCGAGAGCGGCGTCGCCCTCCTGAAGGCTGCGATCGCCGCGCTGCGCGCCCGCCGGGACCTCCTGACGCTGCGCGCCCCGGCCGACGCGCTGGTGCACCGCGTGCTCATGCACCCCGGCGACGTGGCCCGCCCGGGCGACCCCGTCGTCGTCCTCAGGGCCGCGCGCTCGGACCGGGTGCAGGCCTACGTCACGGACGCGCTCGCGAGCGTGCTCCGCATCGGCGACCCGGCCCGCGTGATGCCTCGCGACGGCTCGCTCCGGGAGTTCGACGGCCGCCTGGTCGCGATCGGCAGCGTCCTGCCGATCCCCAGCCAGCTCGCCCAGGACATCCGCGTGCAGCCCTGGGGCGTCGAGGTCGTGATCCGCCTCGCCGGGGACTCCGACCTCCTTCCCGGCCAGGCGGTGGACGTCCAGTTCGACCGGAACGGCGACGCCCCCCCCGCACCGGAGCCGGCGCTCGCGACCGCTCCGTCCGCCGGCCCGCCGCCGGAGCTGTCCGACGCCCGCGTCCCCCCCGCCCTGACGGCCGTCACCGCGGTCGAGCCGTCCGGGCTCGTGTGGCTGCCCGAGTTCGAGCGCTTCCTGGTGGTGACGGACGACACCGGCGCGCCCGGCAGCGACCAGCACCCGCCGTGGGTGCTCCTGATGGACCGCGCGGGGGAGTTCGACGCCCACCCGGTGGCGGTCGAAGGCATCCCCGCGCTGAACGACGTCGAATCGGTCGCCCGCACCCCGGACGGCAGCCTGTGGCTCCTCTCGTCCCAGTCGGTCAGCCGCAGCGGGAAGCGCCCCGACTCGCGCACCTGGCTGGTCCGGGCGAAGGTCGAGGGAGGGAGGCTGGTCTCGACCGGCCACGCATCGCTCGCCTCCGCGCTCGCGGCCCTCGAGCCGGCGACGCTGGACGGGCTCGGAATCGCCGCCGCGGACCCTGCCTACCAGCGGGGCGCCCGCGGGTTCGACCGCGTCCTCGACATCGAGGGGATGACCGCGGACGGCGCGGACCTCCTCTTCGGCCTGCGGCGCCCGGTGGACGGCAACGGCCGTGCGCTGGTCTGGCGCCTGACCGACCCCGGAGCATTCCTGGAGTCGGGCCGCATCGCCCCGGGCACCCTGACCGTGGCCGCCCGCCTGGACATGGAACGGTCGGGCATCGCGGACATCCTGCTCCTCGACGGCAACCGGCTCGCCGTGATCGGGGTCCCGCTCCGGGCCGACGACGGCAAGCCCGGCCCGGACTCGGCACTCTGGTTCTTCGACCCGCCCGAAGGGGACGCCCGGCCCGGCCGGAAGGTGCGCCAGTTCCCGGGCCTGGGGGCCGAGGGCGTCGCGATCGGCCCCGAGCCGGCGTCGCTCACACTGGTCTTCGACCGCAACCGCGAGACGCCCTTGTGGACCCGCGTCGGGGTGCGGTGATGCACCGCAACGCGCGGCTCGTCCCGGTCGGGTTGATGGCTTCCGTGCTCGCTGCCGCGCTCGCGTCCTGCTACCGCGCCGCCCCGATCGACGAGGCCGCCGTGCTCCGCGAGATCCGGGCGGAGTCCCGCCGGGTCGCCGGCGGCGGTCCCGCGGACCCGGCAGCGCCCGTCCTGCTGACCGAGGAGGCCGCGGTCGCCGCTGCCGTCGCCAACGCCCCGCGCGTGGTCGCGGCGCGCGGCGAAGTCGCGGTCGCCCGGGCCGGCGTGCGCGAGGCCCGCCGGCTCGACAACCCCGAGCTTCGCGCGAGCAACGAGCACCCGATCGAGGGCGCGGGACGGGCGGACCAGCTCCAGCTCGCCGTCCGGTGGGATCCGCCGAACCCCTGGGTGTTCACGGCCGCGACGGCGGTCGCCGAGGCCGAGGTCACCATCGCCGAGGCACGGCTCGCGACCGAGATCGCCCGCGCGGCCCGCGAGGCGCGCTCCGCGCACAACCGCGCCGCCCACGCCGCGGCCCGCTCCGCGGTCGCCGACGAGCAGATCCGGTTGGCGACACGGAGGGTGGACCTGCTCGGCGAAGGCGCACGGCACGGCGCCACCGACCCGCTCGACCTCGCCGCGGCCGGGATCGGCCTCGCCGAGACGCGGGCCGCCGCCGCGCGAGCCGGCGCACGCGGTGCGGATGCACTTGTCGAACTGGCTGCCCTGACCGGCATCGCCGCGATCGCCGTGACCCCCCTCGAGCCGGCTGCCTGCTCCGCCCCGCCGCCGGGCGATCCGTCCGCCGAGGACGCCGCCGCGACGTCGCACCCGCTCGTCCGCGAGGCGCGCGCCGCCTACGCGCGGTCCGAAGCCGTCCTGCGCGAGCAGCACGCGCGTCAGGTGCCCTGGCTCCGGTGGGTCCAGATCGGCTGGGAGCACCGGTTCGAGCGCGGGGCGTCCCCCGGGGACCCTGCCGCCGATCCCGCGCGGGACGGGCTCGTGCTGGGCGCCGCGCTCGAGTTGCCGTTCCTGGACTGGAACCTCGGCGGCGTGGCGCGCGGAAAGGCGGAGCGGGACCGGGACGGGAACCGGCTCCGCGCGAGCCTCGCCCAGGTCGTCGCTTCCGCCCGCGCGGCCCGCGACCGGTGGCGGGGCGCCCGCGCCTCGTTCGAGCGCCTCGTCGCGGACGCGGCCCCCGCGGCGCAGCGCGCGGTCGAGACGGCCGGCAAGGCCGCCGCGGCAGGCCGGATCCCGGAGGCGGCCGCCCTGGACGCCATGGCCCGGGCATTGAGGATCCGCGTTGCGCTGCTCGACGCCGCGCTCGAGTGCCGCGAGGCCGAGATCGAGGCCCGGCGGACGGCGGGCGAGCCGTGATGCGCAACGCCGGGGCCCGCGCCGCGGTCCTCGCCGCGGTCGCCCTGCTCGCGTACGCGGGGTCGGTCCAGGGCGGCTTCGCCTACGACGACCCGTTCGCGATCCAGGCCAACCCCGTCGTCACCGGCGAGGCGTCGCTCGTCGAGGCGTTCGCCCGGGACTACTGGGGCCGCCCGGCCGAGCGGACGAACGGATCATGGCGGCCGGTCGCGCTCCTCTCGCTCGGCCTCGACGGCAGGGTCGGGGCCGGATCCCCCCTGCCCTTCCACCTCGCGAACGTGCTCCTGCACGCGGCCGTGGTCGCGGCGACGTACCTTGCGTGGCGGCGCGTCGCGGGCGAGACGGCCGCGGTCGCGGGGGCGCTCCTGCTGGCCGTGCTCGCCGCGCCGTCCGAGGCCGTCCAGGGCATCGTCGGCCGGGCGGACCTGCTCGCGACGCTGTTCGGCACCATCGGGCTCGCCGCGCACCGGATGCCGGGGCGCGCAGCCGCGGCGTTCGCGGCCGGCTGCCTCGCGCTCGCGCTCGGGTCGAAGGAGTCCGCGGCCGCCGTGCCGCTCGCCTGGGTCGCGCTCGACCTCCTCGCGCCCGCGGACTCGCCGCCCGCCCGGCGCGCGGGCCGCTGGGCCCTGTACGCGCTCGCGATCGCGACCTGGGCCGCGGGCCGCCACCTCGCGCTCGGCTCGTTCGTGGCCGTCTCGATAGACCCGATCGGCAACCCGCTGCTCGACGCGGCGCTGCCCGGGAGGGTCCTCGGCGCCGCGGCCACGCTCGCCCACCCGTACCTGACCGGGCTGGTCGTCCCGACGCGACGGCTGTACGACTGCTCCGCGGCCGAGTGCGGCCCCGCCGGCCCCGGCGACCCGCTCGCCTGGGCCGGGATCGCCCTCGTCGCCGCGGTCGTCGCGGCCCCGTTCCTGTTGCGCCGCCGCGCGCCGGGCGCGGCCGCCGCGATCGCGTGGGCAGGCATGCTGATGCTCCCCGCGTCGAACCTCCTCTTCCTCGGCCCGACGGTCTATGGCGAGCGCCTCCTGTACGCAACCGCGCCGGGGATCTGCGTGGCCGCGGCGGCCGGGACGGCGGCGCTGGCGCGCCGTCTCCCGAGACCCGGAATCGCGTGGACGGGCTTCGCCGTGCTCGCGCTCGCGAACGCCGCCGCCGTCCAGGCGCGCCACCCGGACTGGTCGTCGTCGGATGCCCTGTTCGAGGCCGGGGTCGAGGCGGCGCCGCGGAGCGCCAAGGCGCAATACAACGCCGCGTGGGCCGCGTTCGAACGGGGCGACCTCGCGCTCGCTTCGGTGCGGGCGCGCGAGGCGGCGAGGCTGCACGCGGACTACCCGGAGGCGCACGCGCTGCTCGGCGGCGTGCTGGACGTGACCGGACGCACCGCGGAGGCGGATGCCGCGTTCACCGTGGCGCTGTCCGCGGCCCGGGCACGCGGCGCCCCGCCGTCCGACCTGGTGCTCCACCACGCCACGTTCCTCGCGCGGCACGGGCGCTACGCGGAGGCCCTGGCAGGCGTCAGCGCGCAGCGCGCGATCGACCCCGAGAACCCCCGGCTCGCGGACCTCGAGGCGCGCGTCCGGGCGCGTACGGAGCGGCGCTGACGCGCGCCTCCGTCGGGACGCAGTCCGCGCACTCGGGCACGCGGCGCCGGGTCCGCGCAATCCACCCGTGCACCACGCACCCTCCGGTTTCAACGCAAACCCCCTCGCGGAACACCCCGGCGCTGCTCGGAAACCGCTGCGCGGCGCTATACTCGCAGCGCCAGCACCGCGGGCGGCACCATGCACCGGCGCATTCCCTGGTTCCGGACGGACCTCGGCGACGCGGACGTCGCGGCCGTGGCGACCGCGCTTCGCGATCGCAGGGTCACGACCGGGCCGCTGACCGCGGAGCTGGAGCGCCGGGTCGCGGCGTTCCTCGGGGTCCCGGACGTCGTCGCGGTCAACAGCGGCGCCGCCGCCCTGCTCGCCGCGCTCAAGGCCCTCGGGATCGGCCCGGGCGACGAGGTCGTCCTGCCCGGCTGCTCGTTCGTCGCACCCGCGAACGCGGTCCTGCTGGCCGGGGCCGAGGTGCGGCTCGCGGACGTGGACCCCGTCCGCGCCGTCATGGACCCGGGCGCCCTGGAGGCGGCGATCGGACCGCGCACCCGCGCCGTGATCCCGGTTCACCCGAACGGCCGGGCCGCGGACCTCGACACCATCCGCGAGATCGCCCGGCGACGGTGTCTGGTCGTGATCGAGGACGCGGCCCAGGCGCTCGGCTCGCGCGACCGCCGCGGCCCGCTCGGCACGGGGTCCGACGCGGGCTGCTTCTCGACCGGCATCACCAAGCTGCTCGCGACCGGGGAGGGGGGGATCATCGCCGCGCGCGACCCCGCCGTGCTTGCCGCGACCCGCCGCTACCGGAACCAGGGCGCCGAATCGCCGGCCGGGAACCGCTTCGACCACGAGGGGTTCAACCTCCGGC
>Ga0194127_10002128_pt1 | contig 27653 bp, 15 predicted proteins | sample TA2KigC100mmetaG_FD_148624 | JGI IMG/M metagenome (GOLD analysis project Ga0194127, IMG submission 148624) | Freshwater microbial communities from Lake Tanganyika, Tanzania - TA2015036 Kigoma Deep Cast 100m | ecosystem: Environmental > Aquatic > Freshwater > Lake | place: Tanzania: Lake...
CCGCCACATTTCCGGCGCCGACCCGGCGGCGATGCTCCGCGGGATCCTCGACCGCGGCTACTCGATCGCGGTCGCCGACGACGCGGGCGGGCTGCGGCCGGTGGGCCGGGACGTCGACGGCTTCGTCGCGGGGTTCGACGCGCACCGGCACCACGTCGACCTCGTCCTCGAGCCCGAAGGCGCCCCGGGCCCCTGAGCCGGAGCGTGCCCCGGGCGCATGACAAACGTTTTACATCTCCGTTGCGGCCCCATGACCCGCGGCGGGCGCGGATCGCGTCTAGTACGCGTGGACAGGGGCGGTGGATCCCGGGCGGACCGGGGCCGCGCCCCGCACGAAGGGAGCGGGACCATGAAGACGAACGCGATGGCATGGATGGCGGCCGCGGCGATCGCGGCCGGGCTGGCGCCGATGGCGCCGGCGAAGACGACGGACGGCGTGCAGTGCCGCGTGGAGCTCGACCGGGCCGTGCTGCCCGCGGGCGGGCCGCAGCGGGCGGTCGTGAAGGTGACGCTCGACGCGCCGCGCCCGCCGGAGACCGAGCGCCGGCCGCCGGTCAACCTGGCGCTCGTGCTGGACCGCTCGGGCTCGATGAGCGGCGACAAGATCGAGCGGGCGAAGGAGGCGGCGATCGAGGCGGTCCGCCGGCTCGGCCCGGACGACCTCGTCTCGGTCGTCGTCTACGACCACGAGGTCGACACGATCGTCCCCGCCCAGCGCGCCGCGAACGCGGAGTGGATCGAGGGGCGCATCCGCTCGATCCGCTCCCGCGGCAACACCGCGCTCTTCGCGGGCGTCAGCCAGGGCGCCGCCGAGGTGCGCAGGCACGACGACCGGCGCTTCACGCACCGGATCCTGCTGCTGTCCGACGGCCTTGCGAACACGGGGCCCGCGCAGCCGGCGGATCTCGAGCGGCTCGGGCGGGCGCTGATGAAGGAGCGGATCTCGGTGACGACGATCGGGCTGGGCACGGACTACAACGAGGACCTGATGACGCGCCTCGCGCAGGCGAGCGACGGCAACTCCTACTTCGTCGAGCACAGCCGCGACCTGCCGCGGATCTTCGCGGCGGAGCTCGGCGACGTGCTCAGCGTCGCGGCGCGCGAGGTGCGGATCGAGATCGAGTTCCCGGCCGGCGTGCGCCCGCTGCGGATCGTCGGCCGCGAGGGCCGGCTCGACGACCGGCGCGTCGAGATCGCCCTGAACCAGCTCTACGGCGGCCAGTCGAAGTACGCGCTGGTCGAGGTCGAGGTGCCCGCCGCCCGCGCGAGCGACGTGCGCGAGATCGCGCTCGCCCGCTGCCGCTACGAGAACGCGTACACCCAGCGGAACGAGGACGCCTCCGGCCGCGTCGAGGCGCGGTTCAGCGAGGATGCCGCCGAGGTCACGCGCAGCGGCAACGGCGCGGTCGTCGTCGAGTTCCTCCGCAACGAGGTCGCCATCCAGTCCGACGAGGCCATCGAGTTGAACGACCAGGGACGGAACCGCGAGGCGGCGACGAAGCTGCGCGCGGCGCAGAGCCGCGTCCAGAAGCTGGCCGAGGAGTTCCGCGTCGAGGGAGAAGTGCAGAAGGACATGGACGCCGTCGGCGCCGCCGCCGAGAAGATGGAGCAGGGGGGCTTCGACAACGTCGACCGCAAGGCCTCGCGGGCCGACAACTTCCGGGTTTACAACCAGCAGATGAAGTGAGCGTCCCGGCGCCGCACCACGGCGGGAAACCACGGATGTCACGGATATCGCGGATGGGCTGAGGCACAGCCTGATCCGCTTCATCCGTGAAATCCGTGGTGTTCTCCCCGCCGCCCGGTCCCTGTGCTTTGTGATTGGCGATTGCCGCGGCTCCCGTATGATGCCGGCCATGCAACGGCGCATTTCGACGATCCTCTACATCGTGCTGCTCGCGGTGCCCGCCCTGGTGGCCGGGGGGCTGGCACTGCGGATGCTCGGTCGCGAGGAGGGGCGGTTGCGCCTCGAGGCCCGGGCGGCCGCGGAGGAGCGGGTGGGCCTGGCGGCCGCGGCGATCCTCGGGGCCGTGCGGGAGGTGGAGGACGGTCTCGCCGACGCCCTGCGCAGGCTGACGCCGGAGGAGCGGCTGGAGAAGCTCCGCGCATGGGAGCGCGACAACCCGCTCGTCCGAAACGTCTTCATCTGGCGGCCGCAGCGCGGCCTGGAGTGGCCGGCGGCGGAGGGGGCGCAGACGGCCGAGGAACGCGAGTTCGTCCGCCGCTACGAGCCGCTGTGGAGCGGCGCGATGCCGTGGACCGCGTCCGGCACGCCGCTGGAATCGGCGGACGCGATTTCCCCGGTGTGGCGGTCCGGCATTCCGTCGCAGGGCGGGCCCGGCCAGGCGGCGGCGCTGCAGATGGAGCTTCGCGGCCTGTCGCGGCCGGGCGGCCCGCCGGTGCGCGGCGGGTGGATCCCCTGGCATTCCGGCCAGACGCTGCACCTGCTCGGATGGGTCGAATCGCCGGACGACGGGGCGGTGTGCGGGGTCGAACTGGAGACGATGACGCTGCTTTCGCGGGTCACGCCCGCGCTGCCGGCCGCCTCGCCGGGCACGGCGTTCGCGCTGCTCGACGGCGACGGCCGGGTGCTGCACCAGTCCGGCGACCGCGAGATCGCCGACCCCGCCGCCCCGGCGGCCGCGGTGCCGCTGGCGCCGCTCCTCCCGCACTGGCGCGTCGCCTTCTTCACGGGCTCCGAATCCGCGGCGCCGGCGGCGGCGGCCTCCTACCGGCTTCTCGCCGGCCTGACGGTCCTCGCGTTCGTGCTCGCCATCCTCGGCGGCGGCGCGCTGCTGTTGCGGGAGGCGCGGAGGCAGGCGCTCGATGCGGCGCAGAAGACGTCGTTCGTCTCGAACGTCTCGCACGAGCTCAAGACGCCGCTGACGACGATCCGCATGTATGCCGAGATGCTCGGCGAGGGGCGCGTGGCGGGTCCCGAGAAGCGGCAGGCCTATCTCGACACCATCGTCGGGGAGAGCCACCGGCTCACGCGGCTCGTCAACAACGTGCTCGATTTCAGCCGGCTCGAGCAGCACCGGCGCAGCTACAGCCCGGAGCGCCTCGTGCTGGCCGACTGGCTCGGCGCGCTGGTCGAGGCGCACCGGCCCCGCTGCGTCGAGGCCGGGGTGGGCCTCGAGGTGCGCCTGCCGGAGGACGGGGTGGGCATCCGCGCCGACCGTGACGCGGCCGAGCAGATCGTGCTGAACCTGCTGGACAACGCGCTCAAGTACGCCGGCGGCGGCGGAGTCGTCGAGATCGAGGCCGACCGCGCCTCGCTCCGCGTGCTCGACCGCGGTCCCGGCGTGCCGCCGGCCCTCCGCGAGCGGATCTTCGAGAAGTTCTTCCGCGTCGACCGCTCGCTGACGTCCGCGGTGCCCGGCACGGGGCTGGGTCTGAGCATCGCCCGGCGTCTGGCGCGGGACATGGGCGGCGACCTCACCTGCGGCCCGCGCTCCGGCGGCGGGGCCTGTTTCGAGTGGACGCTGGCCGCGGCGGACATCGAGCCCCGGCGGCACGGGGCGCGGCCCCACCCGGGCGCGGAGCCGGCCGCATGAGCCGCGTGCGCATCCTGGTCGCGGAGGACGACCCCCCCATCCGGCGGGGGCTGGTCGATGCGCTGGGGGGCGAGGGCTACGAGGTCGAGGCCGTCGCGGACGGCGGCGCGGCGCTTCGGGCGTTCGCGCCGGGCCGGTTCGCGCTGCTGCTGCTGGACATCATGATGCCGGAACGGAGCGGCTACGACGTCTGCCGCGCCGTGCGCGCGACCGACACCGCCACGCCGATCATCCTGCTGACCGCGAAGGGCGAGGAGATCGACAAGGTCGTCGGCCTCGAACTCGGCGCGGATGACTACATCACCAAGCCCTTCGGCGTCCGCGAACTGCTTGCGCGGATCGCCGCCGTGCTGCGCCGCTCGCGCGCCGTGGCGCCCGCGACCGCCGCGCCGCCGCCGACGGATTCGCCGCGCACGCTCCGGTTCGGAGCGGCGGAGATCGACCGCCGCACCTTCCGCGGCCGGCTCGGCCGCCGCACGTTCGAGGTTACCGCGCGGGAGCTGAAGCTGATCGAGGCGTTCCACGCCCGGCCGGACGAGGTGCTCTCGCGCGACGTCCTCCTCAACGAGGTCTGGGGCGTCGACTACTTCGGCACGACGCGCACGCTCGACCAGCACATCGCGCAGTTGCGGAAGAAGATCGAGGCCTCGCCCGCCGAGCCGCGGACGATCCTCACCGTGCACGGCGTCGGCTACCGCTACATGCCGGAGTAGGGCGGGCAACCCGGCGGCGTCTCGCCGCGCGCCTCGAACCCGCGGAGGAGAAGCTCCGGGGCCGTCCTTGCGGATTCCCATGGAACGGGATCCGGCCGACCGCGCCTTCGCACGGCGCCGACCACGCGCCGCTTCGCGTCGGGTGGCCGACGGAGCGGCGCCCTCCATTATCCGGTGAGCAGGTCATGATTCCGTTGCACCGGAGCCTGGAGGGGCACGCTCCGTCGTGCCCGGAATCGGCGCCCGTGACCCTTCGGCGCCGACACGCGCCGTTTCGCGATCCGGCGGTCAGTCGATGACGGGGCGGAGATCGATCACGTGCACCTGGCGGCCGGCGCCGGAGTGGGGCGAGTCGATGCAGGCGAGGGTGCCGTCGCGGTTGCAGCGCGGGTGAAGGTCGCAGCGCCACTCGCCCTTGTACTCGGGCGGGAGGTGGAAGCGGCCGACGGTCACCGTGCGGTCGGACTGAAGGTCGCGCAGGTAGAGGGCCTGGTTGCGGTTCGGCTTGTCGGGATAGGTGTCGCAGAGGATCCAGCGGTCCTTCCGCTTCGGGACGTAGGTGCAGTGGCCGTCGACCGGCAGCATCCCGTCGACGACCGTGGCCTCCTGCGTGAGGTCCTTGAAGACCTGGAAGCGCCATTCCTTCGCGTCGGGTCCGAAGCCGGCGTAGGCGAGGATGTGCTGCGGGTCGCGCCAGACGAAGTGCGACACCTTGCCGCTGGGGATCAGCACGTACGGGTTCTTTCCGTCGGCGTCGACCGAGAGCATCCGCGTCTTCCACGACTTGCCCTCGGCCTCCCCGGCCCAGCGGTGCAGGAAGACGAAGCGTTGGCCGTCCGGCGCGACGAGCAGGTGGTTGAACCAGTGCTTGGCGCCCTTCGAGTAGCCGCCCGGCGGCTCGATCTTCGCGATGTCGGCGAAGGAGAAGAGCAGCGACTGCGTGCCCGACTTCAGGTCGACCTTCCAGATGCCGGCGTCCTCCGGGGCGAGGACGTCGCGGTTCGGGTCGGGCAGGCCGGAGTAGCCGTAGCCGGGGCGCGTGTCGTTGAGGCGGCGGAAGTCGGGTGCGACACCCCAGGCGCCGCAGGGGCTGAGGGCGTAGACGGGGTGGGGGACCGTGCGGGTCTTCCCGGAGCGGACGGCCTTGATGTGGCAGACGAAGCGGTCGCCGTCGCGGTCGTTCCAGAGCACCTCGTCCGCCGAGCCGGGCACCCACTGGAGCATGCAGCCCTGCTGCCAGTTCCACGCGCGGCTGGAGCCGAGTTCGATCCAGCGGTCCTTGTCCTGCAGGTCGACCATGCCGACGCGGATGACGTCGTCGCCCGTCGGCGAGCGGTGTTCGAAGTCGACCTCGTTCGAGAGGGCGAACCGGCCGGTCGGACAGAACTGGTCCTTGTCGTAGTAGCCGAACCAGTGGCCTTTCGGCCCCTTCGTGATCGTCCGGACGGGCGCGGCGATCTCCTCGGGACCGGCGGCGGCGGCGCGGCGGACGAAACCCGGCGCGGCGAGGAGCGGCGCGGCGGCGGCGCGGGCGAGGAACGTGCGTCGGTTCACGCGGGGATGCATGGGCGGGCTCCTATCGGGTTGCGGCGGTCCCGCGGCGCGAAGGCAGGGGGCCGGGTCACTCGATCATCTTGTCGTAGAAGTCGACGATCGCATCCGGGTGGCCGCTCTCCATCCACGCGATCGACTCGCGCGGATGCTGGTTGAGCATGCCGGAGATCATGTGCGGGATGCTGTAGCCCCACGGGATGGTCTTGCGCAGCGGGAAGAAGTGCTTCTCGATGCACTCGAGCACCGGGCGGATGTTGAACTTCGGGTTCTTGAGGAAGCTGAGAAGCAGTTCCATCGGGCAGTTGCCCGCGCCGCGGCCGAGGCCGTTGATCGTCACGTCGAGCCGGTTCGCGCCGGCGATCAGCGCCTCGATCGTGTTCGCGTAGGCGAGCTGCATGTTGTTGTGCGTGTGGATGCCGACCTGCCGGCCCGCGCCGGCGATGCGCACGAACAGCTTCACGTAGTCGCGGATCTGCTCGGAGTAGAGCGCGCCGAAGCTGTCGACGACGTAGAGCACGTTGACCGGGCTCTTCTCGACGACCTCCTCGAGGGCGATGCGCAGCTCGTGCTCGGGCACGGCGGAGAGGGCCATCAGGTTGAGCGTGGTCTCGTAGCCCTTGTCGTGCGCGTCCTTGATCATGTCGATCGCGCCGGGGATCTGGTGGATGTAGCAGGCGACGCGGATGCAGTCGAGGGCGCTCTGCTCCTTGGGCAGGATGTCCTCGCGGTAGTTCGTGCGGCCGACGTCGGCCATCGCCGAGAGCTTCACGCCCGGCGGGGCATCGCCGATCACGCGGCGCAGGTCGTCCTCGCCGCAGAAGCGCCAGGGGCCGTTCTCGTCGGCAGCGTAGAGGGACCGGTCCGCCTTGTAGCCCATCTCCATGTAGTCGACGCCGGCGGCGCAGCACGTCTCGTAGCAGGCCCGGACGAACTCCAGTTCGAACTTGTGGTCGTTCATCAGCCCGCCGTCGCGGACGGTGCAATCGAGCACCTTGATCGAGGGCCGGTAGGTGACCCACGAGTCCCGGTGCATCATCTGGATCTTTTCCTTCTTCATGCGCCTGCTCCCCACGTGAGCCGCGCAGTATGGCGGGTCGCGGGCCGGTTGGCCAGCGAGAATCGCGGGGGAACCGGAGAATGGGCGCATCTCCGGTCCGGCGCGGCGATGACGGAGACGCTCGCACGGGCTTCCCGTTCGGCCGGGCCGCGTCTCGGCTCATCCGTTCCCGTGGAGTCCGGGGTAGGGCCCGACCGCGGCTCGACTGAGCTCGCCGAAGTCCGGGCGGGCCGAACGCTGGATCCCGGTCGCCCTGCGGACTCCGGGCGGCGCCCGCAGGATCAGGTCCATGAACCGCAGATGCGCCCCGGAGGATTGCCGCCGCGCGCCGGGCAGGCTAGGATGGGATCATGAAACTCCTGACCCGCAGGGGTGTGTTCGCCGGATGCATGGCGATGGGGTTCGTCGTCGCCGGGGCGGCGCGCGCGCAGTCCGACGGCCTCTACGCCGACTTCGTCACGAGCCTGGGCTCGTTCACGTGCCGGCTCGACTACGTCAACGCCCCGCGGACCGTCGCGAACTTCATCGGCCTGGCCACGGGCGCCCGGACCTGGCTCGACCTCGCCACCGGCGCCGCGCGCAGCAACGGCTTCTACAACGGGCTCACCTTCCACCGGGTGATCCCCGGCTTCATGATCCAGGGCGGGTCGCCGAACGGCCAGGGCACCGACGGGCCGGGCTACACGTTCCCGGACGAATTCAGCGCCCTGCTCCGGCACGACGCGGCGGGCGTTCTCTCCATGGCGAACTCGGGGGCGGACTCGAACGGCTCGCAGTTCTTCATCACGGTCGCAGCGACGCCGTGGCTCGACGACGCCCACTCGGTCTTCGGCCGCGTGGAGGCCGGGATGGACGTCGTGAACGCGATCAGCGTGGTGGACCGGGACGGGAACGATGTTCCGACGACGCCGGTGGTCGTCTCGAACGTCACGATCCGGCGGGTGGGCGCGGCGGCGACGGCGTTCAATGCCCCCGCGCACAAGCTGCCGGTCGTCAGCAACGTCCGGCTCGGGATCTCCGGCGGCGCCGGCGAATCCGTGGATCTCGCCTTCCAGCGCCGGGCCTACACGCAGACCCGCCTGTACGCGACCGAGGACCTCTCGGCCGCCGCCTGGAGCACCTTCGACCTGGGTACCGAAGGGGCGACGCCCGGCGCCGGCGGCCAGTCGGTCAGCCTTGCCGGCGTCAACCGGATGTTCTTCTCGCTGGCGCAGGTGCAGTACCCGCTCGCCCATGCCAGCATGCTGAACCGGACGATGACGCTTTCGTTCAGCGGCGGCGACACGATCATCATCTTCTACAACGGCTCCGGCGGCGGGGCCTACACGTACGTCGGCTACGGGTCCGGGGTGGTGAGCTTCTACACCTGGAACCCGGGCATCTACCGCGGCTACCTCTCGCCGATCGTGTTCGACAACTCGTGGCGCCTGGACCTTCTGCTGACGCCGGTGACGGAGAACGGCGGGGCGTTCCTCGGCTACACGTTCGACCAGAACGAGCAGGTGTGGAAGCTGGCGTACAGGGGTAGCTACACGCTGACGCCCTGAACCCGCGCTCCGCTACGCGCGGGGGTGGGCCTTCTCGTAGACCTCGCGCATCCGCTCGATCGACACGTGGGTGTAGAGCTGCGTCGTCGACAGGCTCGCGTGGCCGAGCAACTCCTGCACGCTGCGCAGGTCGGCGCCCGCGTCGAGCAGGTGCGTCGCGAAGCTGTGCCGCAGCGTGTGCGGGGTGACGTCCGCCGGCAGACCGGCCGCGATCAGGAAGGGCTTCAGCAGGCGCTGGACCGACCGCGGCGTCAGCCGTCCGCCCGTGTGGCCGACGAACATCGGCTTGTCGCGGCGCGGCAGGTCCGGGAAGGCGAGGTCGCGAAGCTCGAGGGCCCGCCGCAGCGCGCGGATCGCCGGGTTGCCCAGCGGGCAGAGCCGCTCCTTCTTCCCCTTGCCCAGCACGCGCGCGACGCCGGACAGGATGTCGAGCGAGGCCTCGCGAAGCGCCGCGCATTCCGCGATGCGCATGCCGGTGCTGTAGAGGAGTTCCAGGATCGCCGCGTCCCGCGCGGCCGCGTACTCGATCCAGCGCCGCCGTTCGGGCAGCGTCTCGTCCTTCAACGCCGCGGCGGCCAGGCGCGCGGGCGCGTCGAGGAGCCGGCCGGCGTCGGCCACCGTCAGCACCTTGGGCAGGAGGCGCTCGCGGCGGGGGAGGTGGACGGCGGCGAAGGGGTTCGCGCCGACGACCTCCTCGCGCAGCAGGAAGCGGAAGAACGCGCGGAGGCTGGAGGCCTTGCGCGCGGTCGTCGTGGGGGACAGGCCCTGTTTCTGGAATCCGACGAGGAAGCGGCGCGCCGAAAAGCGGTCGCACGCGGCCCACGCCAGCGGCGGCGCGGCGGCGGGGCCCCAGGTCAGGTCCGCGAACTGCTGCAGGTCGCCGAGGTAGGCGTCGAGCGTGTGCGCCGACGCGTTGCGCTCGGCCTCGAGGTAGTCGACGAAGCGGCGCACCTCGGGATCGGCGGCGACCGTGCGGTCGCGCGGCGGGGCGGCGGGGGCGCAGGTCATGGCCCGTACACCCGCCGGCGCTCGTGCTCGCTGCCGCTCTCGGTTTCGATCCCGATGTCGATCCTCCGGGACGCGGGCAGCGCGGCGCGCAGGCGGCTGAGCAGCCGGTCGAACTCGTCGTGGAAGCCCACCGAGGGCACCTCGGGATGCATCACGACGTCCACGGCGAGGTCGTAGGCGCCGGAGGGGCCGGTCAGCCGGAGGTCGTGGAACCCGGAGATGTCCTCGCGGGCGTCGACCATCCGCTGCAGCACGCGCTCCGCCTCGGCATAGTCCGGATGGCTGCGGTCGACCGGGTCGGCGTGGGCGATCACCTTGGCGCCCGTCGCCTGCGCCACGCGCGATTCGGCCTGCTCGGCCAGCGTGTGGGCGGCGGTCACCGTGAGGTCGGCGTCGACCTCGATGTGCAGCGAGATCAGGCGGACGTCGCCGTAGGTGTGGACGATCACATCGTGCACGCCGCGCACGCCGGGCACGGCGGCGGCCAGCGCGCGGATGCGGGCGAGGTCCGCCGCCGTCGGCGCCTCGCCGATGAGCGTGCTGAGCGCCGTCCTCGTGTAGCGGATCCCGGTCCACGCGATGAAGGCGGAGACCCCGAGCGCCGCCCATCCGTCGAGCTGCAGCCAGCCGATCCGCGTGCCGAGCAGCGCGAGCAGGACGAGCGCCGTCGACGCGATGTCGAACGTGTGGTTCCAGGCGTCGGCGTCGAGCACCTGCGACCGCGTCGCGCGCGCCAGGACGCGGGCGAAGAGGGCGAGCCACGCCTTGACGACGACCGTCGCCCCCAGCACGGCCAGCAGCCACGGCGGGGCGGTGCAGGCCTCCGGATGGAGCAGCCGGCGGATGCCCGAGCCCGCCACCTCGAGGCTGACGCCGATCAGCAGGATGGCGAGGACCAGCGCCGCGACGGTCTCCAGGCGGCCGTGTCCGAACGGGTGCTTGCGGTCGCCCGGCTTGCGCGAGAAGCGGCAGCTGAGCGCGATCACGAGGCTGCTGGCGATGTCCGCCGCATTGTTCACCGCGTCGGCGATCAGCGAGACGCTTCCGGAGAAGATCCCGAGCGCGGCCTTCGACGCGCTGAGGACGATGCTGATCCCCGTGCTCAGGTAGCCCTCGAACTCCCCGAGCGCCTGGCGGGCGTCGGTCGCGGAGGGGTCGGCGCCCGCCGGCACGATGCGGCGGGCGAGGAGCCCCGTCAGCCCCCGCGGGGGCCACGGCGGCTTCGTCGCCGGATGGCGGTCGGTCGGCATCGCGCCGGGCAGTGTACCGCAGCCGCGACGCGACGCGAGCCGGATCGGGGCGGGGGCGCCGGCCTCCCGCCTCCGGCCCGGACGGCCGCGGATCCCGCGGATGGCACGGATTCGACGGGGATGACGGGTGCGTCTATGCTGGCGCTCCGCATGAAACGCGCGGTCCATCTCCTGGCGGCGTGCGCCGGCCCGGCCCTGCTCGCCGCCGCGGCGCCGGCGCCCGGTCCGCATCCGGACGGTCCCTGCGCCGTCGCGGCGGCCGACGGCGGCCGCCTCGTCGTGGCCTGCGAGCGCAGCCGCCGCGTGCAGGTGATCGACGCGGCCCGCGGAACGGTCGTCCGGTCGGTCGCGCTGCCCGCCCCGCCCGGCGGCCTGGCGGTGCGCGGCGCGACGGCCTACGTGTCCGCCGCGGAACCGGCGGGCCGCGTCCTGGCCGTGGACCTCGATTCCGGCGCCGTGCGGGAGGGGGTCGCGGCCGGGCATATGCCCGGGGCGATGGCGGTGTCGCCGGACGGCAGTACCCTGTGCGTGGCGAACCGCTTCGAGAACCGCGTGCGGATCGTCGACCTCGCGTCGGGGGCCCAGCGCCTCGTCGATGTCGTCCGCGAGCCGGTCGCGCTGGCGGTTTCGCCCGACGGTGTCCGCCTCTTCGTCGCCAACCACCTGCCCGAGGTGGGCCCGTTCCTCGACGACGAGTTCCCGGAGATCGCGGCCGAGGTTTCGGTCGTGGACCTGCGCGCGGGCCGCGTGACGGCGTCCGTCGAGCTGCCCAACGGCAGCCAGGGGCTCCGCGGCCTCGCCGTCTCGCCCGACGGCCGCCACGTCGCCGTGACGCACGTGCTCAGCCTCTACACGGTGCCCGCCTGGCGCATCGACCGCGGCGCGATGAACCGGAACGCCGTGTCGCTGCTCGACGCGGCCGCCGGCCGCTGGGCGGCGACGGTGATCCTCGACGACCCGGACCGCGGCGCGGCGAACCCGTGGGCCGTCGCGTTCGACGGCGACGGCCGCCGTCTCCTCGTCACCCACGCCGGCACGCACGAGCTGAGCATCGTCGATGTCCCCGCGCTGCTCGCGCGCCTTGCCGCCGGACCGCGGCGGACCGGCCTTCCGGACGACTGGGCCCCGGCGCTGCTCGAGGGCATCCGCACGCGCGTCCCGCTCCCGTTGAACGGACCGCGCGCGCTGGCGGAGCGCGACGGCGTCGTCCACGTCGCGGGCTTCTTCTCCGGCTCGCTCGTCCGCGTCGACCTGCGCGGCCGCGGGCCGTCGGTGGCCGTGCTGCCCGGCTCTGCCGCGCCGGCGCCCTCCCCGGCGTGGGCGGGCGAACAGTGCTTCCACGATGCGACCCTCTGCCGCGGGCGGTGGCAGAGCTGCGCGAGCTGCCATCCCGACGGCCGGAGCGATGCGCTCTACTGGGACCTGCTCAACGACGGCGTCGGAAACACGAAGAACACGAAGAGCCTCCTGCTCTCCGCCGACACGCCGCCGGTCATGTGGCGCGGGGTGCGGGACGATGCCGGGATGGCCGTCCGCGCCGGGATCCGCCACATCCAGTTCGTCGAACCCGACCCCGGCCAAGTGGCGGCGATCGAGGCCTACCTCCGGGCGATGCGCCCCGTGCCGTCGCCGGCGCTCGACGCCTCCCGGGCGGGGCGGCTGGCGACGAACGACGCCTCGTGCGTCCGCTGCCACGAACCCGGGGCCGCCGTCGGCGGGCTGACGGACACCGCACGGCGCGGGAAGGCCCTGTTCATGGGTCGTGCCGGCTGCGTCGCGTGCCACCCGCCGCCGCTCTACACGAACCGGAAGACCGTCGATCCCGGCCTCGGCTCCGGCGTGGCCTACGACGTGCCCTCGCTGATCGAGGCCTGGCGGACCGCGCCCTACCTGCACGGCGGCGATGCCCTCACGCTCCGCGAGACGATCACCGACTTCAACCCGCTGCAGGTTCGCGGGCGCACCGCGGACCTCGCGCCGGGGGACCTCGACGATCTGCTCGAGTTCCTCCGGTCGCTGTGACGCCGCGCGCCGATGGTGTAGAGTGGGCGCCATGGCGGGGGAGACGCGCATCCGGGTGCTGGGCGACGCGGTGATCAACAAGATCGCCGCCGGCGAGGTCGTCGACCGCCCGGCCTCGGTGGTGAAGGAACTCGTCGAGAACGCGCTGGACGCCGGATCCACGCGGATCGAGGTCGAGGTCGTCGCCGGCGGCAAGACGCTTGTCGCGGTGACGGACAACGGGAAGGGGATGTCGCGCGACGACGCCCTCCTGTGCCTCGAGCGCCACGCGACGAGCAAGATCCGGGATGTCGACGACATCGAGCACATCGCAACCCTCGGCTTCCGCGGCGAGGCGCTCGCCGCGATCGCGTCGGTCTCGCGCATGACGCTGCAGACCGCGGCGGCCGGGGAGACCGGCGGCACCGAGATCGCCATCCACGGCGGGCGGATCCTCGACGTGAAGGACGCGGGCTGCCCGGCCGGCACGCGCATCGTCGTCCGCACCCTCTTCTTCAACGTGCCGGCGCGCCGCAAGTTCCTCCGCACCGAGCCGACCGAGTTCGCGCAGGTCCGCCAGCTCCTGATGCCCTACGCCCTCGCGTGGCCGGAGATCGGCTTCCGGCTGGTCTCGGACGGGCGCGAGGTCTTCAACCTGCCGCCCGGCGCGGGGCTGATCGAGCGGCTGTCCGCGCTCTACGGCCGTCCGGTGACGGACGCGCTCCGGCCCGTGGAGCACGAGCAGGACGGCGTCCGCGTCCAGGGCTTCGTCGGCCTCCCGCAGGCGAGCCGCGCGGACCGCGCCGAGCAGTACGTTTTCATCAACCGCCGTCCGGCCGGCGCGCCGGTGCTGCAGCACGCGCTGAACGAGGCCTACCAGTCGTTGCTGCCGCGCGGGCGCTACCCGGTCGTCTTCCTCTTCCTGCGGCTCGACGCGGGCGATGTGGACGTCAACGTGCACCCGACGAAGAAGGAGGTCCGTTTCCGTCGCCCGGGAGACGTGCGCGACGCCCTGATCGAGGCCGTCCGCCGCGCGCTCGGGACGCCGTCCGCGTCCGCGGAGACGGCGCCCGGCCCCGTCGCGCCCCCGCCGGAGCCGTGGAGCCATCCGCCGCTGTCGATCCCCGACCTTCCGCCCGCCCGGGTCTTCGCGTACCCGCGGATGCCGATGACCCCGCCGCCCGCGGCGGAGCCGGGATCCTCGTCCGCCGCGGCCGTGACGCCCGCGGCATCGTCGCCGGCCGCCGCCGACTCGCCCGCCGGACTGTCCGGCGGCTCGCCGTGGGCCTGGTGCCGCGTGGTGGGGCAGGTCGGCGGGCTCTTCGTCGTGCTCGAGACCGAGGACGGGCTCGTGCTGATGGATCCGCACGCCGCGCACGAGCGCGTCCTCTTCGACCGGTTCATGCGCGAGGCGCTCGCCGGGGCGGTGAAGGGCCAGGGCCTGCTGATGCCCGTCACGGTGCAGGCCGGCGGCCACGACGCCGAGGTCGTCCGGCGGAACCTCCCCGCGCTCCAGTCGATGGGATTCGGCATCGCGGAGTTCGGCGGCGACGCCTTCGTGGTCGACGCGGTGCCCGCGGTGCTGGGCCCGGCCTTCGCGCCGGGCACGCTCGCCGAGATCGCGGCGACGATCGAGGGCGGCGGGGCCCGAGGCGGCACCGAGCGCTGGCTCAAGGAACGGATCGCAACGGCCGCGTGCAAGGCCGCGGTGAAGGCGCGCGACACGCTCAAGCTCGAGGAGATCGAGAGGCTCGTCGTCGAACTCGCCGGCACCGACATGCCCTACACCTGCCCGCACGGCCGCCCGACCCTGATCCACTTCGGCTTCCAGGAACTCTACCGCAAGTTCGGCCGGGCCTAGCCGCGCGCCGGCCCGCCCCGCCGCGGGCACCGGGGCAGACGCGTCTCGTTCCTGTCGAAACCGGGCCGTATGCGCGGGATCCTCAGGATTCCCCTTCCATCGCCGGAAAAGGGAGATCCCAGCCGAACGATCCTTGAATCAAGGCCAAGGCGATGCCGCGGCGCGCACCGGGTGGCCCCGAGCCCGCGAGGGGCCCGGCCGGGAACGCGGCAGACCGCCCCGGATGCAAGGCGACGAAGAGGGCGCGGGACTCGTGTCCGCGCCCCCTTCGGCAACGCCGTAGGCGGGGCGGGATCCCGCGCGATCCGGCCAGCCTGGTGCGCGTCGCACCCCCGCAACCGCAAGGGCTCCTGCGTCCGCCAGCGACCCCGCGCCCCGCCGGCCGAAAGGCGCCACGACATCGAGGAAGATGCGTCTGCCCCGCCGCGGGCATCGGGATCGATTCCGGCCTCCGATCCCGCTACGCTCTCCCGACTCGTTCGTGACGGACGGGACGGCGGAGGCGATCGATGAAGGCATGGCGGGCGGTTCTGGTGGCGATCGTGGCGGCGCAGACGGCGGCGGGGGCGGCGGCGAAGACTCCGGCGGACTGGGTCGAGCCCCGCAGCGGGACCGTCGCGTCGCGGTGGTTCTTCTTCAACTCCGCCTGCCGGCCGTTCGGCATGGTCAACCTCAGCCCCGACACCCGCACCGGCGGCGACTGGATGAACGGCTACCTCTACGGCGACACCTCCATCCGCGGCTTCAGCCACATCCACGGCTGGCAGCTCTACGGCATCTCCGCGATGCCCTTCACCGGCGGGCCGAAGGGCCACCTCGGCGCCGATGCCTACCAGTCGGAGTTCTCGCACGACGACGAGATCGCCCGCGCCGGCTACCACAAGGTCGTCCTGAAGACCTACGGCGTGACGGCCGAACTGACCTCGACCTGCCGCGTCGGATTCCACCGCTACACGTTCCCCGCGGCCGCGGAGGCGGGCGTGCTCCTCGACACCGGCGCCGTGCTGATGGACAGGATCGCGCACAGCGAGGTCCGCCGCATCAGCGACACCGAACTCGAGGGCCTTGCCGTCATGGCCGCCACGACGCGCCGCCCGAAGCCCTTCACCGTCCACTTCGTCGCGCAGTTCAACCGGCCGATGTCGGCGATGGGCGGCTGGGAGGCGGGACAACCGCTGGCGGGCGCCGTGACGTCCGTCGCCGGAACCAACGCGGGCGTCTTCGCCCGCTTCGCGCCCTCGGCGGAACCGCTGCTGATGAAGGTGGCGATCTCCTACACCGGGATCGACGGCGCGCGCCGCAACCTGGCCGCGGAACTCCCGCACTGGGACTTCGACCGCGTCGTCGCCGAGTCGCGCGACGAGTGGAACCGCCGCCTCGGCCGCGTCGAGGTGGCCGGCGGGTCCGACGCCGACACCACGCGCTTCTACACCGACCTGTGGCACGCCCTGCTCGGCCGGCGCATCGTCAGCGACGCCGACGGCGCCTACTGCGACAACACCGGCCCCGAGCCGCGGGTGCGGAAGGTCCGCCGCGGCCCCGACGGCACGCCGCTCTTCCCGCACCACAACTTCGACGCGTTGTGGGGCGCGCACTGGACCCTCGACCTCCTCTGGCCGCTCGTCTGCCCCGACGTCATGGATGCCTTCTGCAACACGATGGTCGACATGTACCGGAACGGCGGCCTGATCCCCCGCGGCCCCTCGGGCGGGAACTACACGTTCGTCATGATCGGCGATCCCGCCGCGTCGTTCTTCGCCACGGCCTACCACATGGGGGTCCGGAACTGGGACGCCGAGGCCGCCTGGGAGGGGCTCCGCAAGAACGCGTTCCCCGGCGGCATCCGCGCGCACGCCGGCTACGAGCACAACCGCACCAACGCGGCCGGCGGCGGCATCACCTACTACGTCGACCGCGGCTACGTCCCCGAGGGCATCGAGGGGAAGGGCATGCACAAGGACGGCGCCTCGATGACCCTCGAATACGCGTACCAGGACTGGTGCCTCGCGGAACTCGCCGCGTCGCTCGGCAAGGCGGACGACGCGAAGCTCTTCGCGGCGCGCGCCATGAACTACACGAACCTCTGGGACGGGTCCGGCTGGATGCGGCCGCGCAACAAGGACGGCTCGTGGCTCAAGGACTTCACCCCGGTTTCGACGGGGAAGAACTTCACGACCAAGGGATTCTGCGAGGCGACCGGCGCGATCTACACCCACTTCGTTCCGCACGACCCGCGCGGCCTGATGCGCCTCTTCGGCGGCGCGGAGGCCTACGCCGCAGCGCTCGAAGCCCAGTTCCAGCGCGCCGGGCCGATGAAGTTCATCGTGCCGCACGGCCAGCACGGCGCCGCGTGGGTCGACTACGAGAACCAGCCCTCGACCGGCATGGCCCACATGTTCAATTTCGCGGGACAGCCCTGGCTCGCCCAGAAGTGGGCGCGGACGGTCCGCCAGGCCGTGTTCAGCAGCATCACGCCGCAGGATGGCTACCACGGCGACGAGGACCAGGGCCAGATGGGCGCGCTCTCCGCGCTGCTCGCGCTCGGTCTCTTCGACGAGCAGGGCGGCGCCGCGCGACGGCCGACCTGGCAGCTGACCGCCCCCGTGTTCCCCGAGGTCGTCCTCCACCTCGATCCGGTCTACCACCCGGGCCGCACGTTCCGCATCACGGCCCGCAACGCCGGACCGGAGAACATCTACATCCAGTCCGCCAAACTCAACGGCCGTCCGCTGACCGGCTGCTGGTTCCACCACGAGGAGCTGGCGAAGGGCGGCACGCTCGAACTCGACCTCGGCCCCGGGCCGAACCGGCAGTGGGGCGTCCATCCGTCGATTCCGTAGACGGAACGGGAGGGGTGCTGGCGGGCGCCTCGTTCCTTCGCGGGATGGAGGGGCGAGCTACTGCGAGCCCGAACGCTGCGCCCGCGTCACCTTCTTCGGCCTCGCATAGCTCGGCCCTCCATCATTCCATGTTGGGTGTTGGCTGTTGGGCGTTGGCTGTTGGATGTTGCGTGTTGGTTCTTGGAGGGGCGAGCTACCGCGAGCCCGAACGCTGCGCCCGCGTCACCTTCTTCGGCCTCGCGTAGCTCGGCCCTCCATCATTCCATGTTGGGTGTTGGCTGTTGGGCGTTGGCTGTTGGATGTTGCGTGTTGGTTCTTGGAGGGGCGAGCTACTGCGAGCCCGAACGCTGCGCCCGCGTCACCTTCTTCGGCCTCGCATAGCTCGGCCCTCCATCATTCCATGTTGGGTGTTGGCTGTTGGGCGTTGGCTGTTGGATGTTGCGTGTTGGTTCTTGGAGGGGCGAGCTACCGCGAGCCCGAACGTTGCGGTCTTGAAAGGCCTTTTCCCCGGCCTCGCGTAGCTCGGCCCTCCAAGACGTGGAACCCGGGGGCGAGCTACCGCGAGCCCGAACTCCTTCGCGGGATGGAGGGGCGAGCTACCGCGAGCCCGAACGTTGCGGTCTTGAGAGGTCTTCTCCCCGGCCTCGCATAGCTCGGCCCTCCATCATTCCATGTTGGGTGTTGGCTGTTGGGCGTTGGCTGTTGGATGTTGCGTGTTGGTTCTTGGAGGGGCGAGCTACTGCGAGCCCGAACGTTGCGGTCTTGAGAGGTCTTCTCCCCGGCCTCGCATAGCTCGGCCCTCCATCATTCCATGTTGGGTGTTGGCTGTTGGGCGTTGGCTGTTGGATGTTGCGTGTTGGTTCTTGGAGGGGCGAGCTACTGCGAGCCCGAACGTTGCGGTCTTGAAAGGCCTTCTCCCCGGCCTCGCGTAGCTCGGCCCTCCATCATTCCATGTTGGGCGTTGGCTGTTGGGCGTTGGCTGTTGGATGTTGCGTGATGGTTCTTGGAGGGGCGAGCTACTGCGAGCCCGCACGCTGCGCCCGCGTCACCTTCTTCGGCCTCGCATAGCTCGGCCCTCCATCATTCCATGTTGGGTGTTGACTGTTGGGCGTTGGCTGTTGGATGTTGCGTGTTGGTTCTTGGAGGGGCGAGCTACTGCGAGCCCAAACGTTGCGGTCTTGAGAGGTCTTCTCCCCGGCCTCGCGTAGCTCGGCCCTCCAACAACGCGGAACCCGGAGTCTCCACCCCTTGGAACCTGCGAACCGCGCCTACCGTACCGGCGTCGCCGACATCTCGAACTTCAGCTCGCCGCCCTGCGCGAGTTCCTCGTGCGTGACGAAGAGGCGGTCGAGTTTCCTGCCGTTGAGGCTGGCGGACTTCACGTAGATGTTCTTCCGCGCGTCGGGACCGGCGACGACGGTCAGCGTCTTCCCGTTGCCGATCTTCACCGTCACCCGGTCGAAGGACGGCGAGCCGAGTTCGTAGCGGGCGCTGACCGGGTTCATCGGGTAGAGGCCGAGCGCGTTCCAGACGTACCACGCGGACATCTGCCCGCAGTCGTCGTTGCCGCACAGGCCGTTGTTCTTCGACGTGTAGAGCGTCGAGACGATCGCGCGTACGCGCTCCTGCGTCCGGTCCGGCCGGCCGGCGACGTTGTAGAGGTAGGCGGTGTGATGGCTCGGCTCGTTGCCGTGCGCGTACTGGCCGATCAGGCCGGAGATGTCCATCGACGCGGTCTCGCCCTTGATCTCCGGGCTCTCCGTGAAGAGCTGGTCCAGCTTCGCGACGAAGGCTCTCGGGCCGCCGAGCAGGCCCATCAGCCCCTCCGGATCGTGCGGGACGAACCACAGCCACTGCCACGCGTTCCCCTCGGTGTAGACGTGCTCGCCGTGGGCGGAGAACTTCGGGTCGAACGGCTCGAGCCACGTGCCGTCGGCCTTCTTCCCGCGGAGGAAGCCGGTCTTCGCGTCGAACACGTTCCGGTAGTTCTGGCTGCGCTTCATGAACTCCTTGTAGTCGTCGTCGCGGCCGAGCGCCTTCGCGACCTGCGCGATGCACCAGTCGTCGTAGCAGTACTCGACGAGCTTGGAGACGGACTCCTTCTCCTGGTCGCACGGGATGTAGCCCATCGACCGGTACTGCGGCAGTCCGCGGATGTCGTGGTTCGCGGCGGCCTTCATCGCCTCGTAGGCCAGGGCCTTGTCGAACCCGCCGATCCCCTTGAACCACGCCTCGCAGATGACGGGGATCGAGTGGTAGCCGATCATGCACATCGTCTCGTCGCCCGCGAGCTCCCAGATCGGGAGCTGGCCGGTCTGCTGGTACTGGTGCAGCATCGAGTTGATCGTGTCGCTCGTGACCTGCGGGTTGACCATCGCGACCAGCGGCATCAGCGCGCGGAACGTGTCCCAGAGCGAGAGCACGTGCATCTTCGTGAAGCCCTCGGCCTTCACGACGGTGTCCTTGTAGCCCTTGTAGCGCCCGTCGATGTCGGAGAAGGCGCCCGGGAAGATGAACGAGTGGTACATCGCGGTGTAGAAGATCTTCTTGAGATCGTCGTCCGGGGTCTCGACCGTGATCCGGCCGAGCTCGTCGTTCCACGCCTCCCGCGCGGCGGCGCGGACCGTGTCGAAGCCGGACGGCGGCGGCTCGGCGGCGAGGTTCGCCAGCGCGCCCTCGGTGCTCACCGACGAAATGCCGACGCGCATCGTGAGCGGCTTCGAGCCGGCCGGGAAGATCGCGGCGGCCTTCACGACCTTGCCGGTCACCGCGCCGTCCGTGCCGGGCGCGCCGCACCAGGTCTTCAGGTCGCCGACGGGCTCGGAGAACTGCGCGACGAAGTAGACGCGCTGGAACGGCGTCCAGCCCCTCGAGTGCCGCCAGCCGGCAAGGGTGTCCGGGGCGATCTTCCGGATGCCGGTGTCGACGGGGTTGTCGTTGTTGATCCGGAAGCCGAGGTCGAAGACGACCTTCCGGGCCTTGCCGTCCGGGAAGGTGTAGCGGTGGAAGCCGGCGCGCTTCGCGGCGGTCAGCTCGACGTCGATGCCGTCGTCGGCGAGGCGGACGCGGTAGTAGCCCGGCGAGGCGGCCTCGGTGTCGTGCGAGAACTTGCTGACGAGGGCCTCGACGTGCTTCGGCCCGGGCTTGAACATCGCGTCGTGAAGCTCCTTGATCGTCGGCATCACCGAGACGTCCGCCAGGTCGAAGCAGCCGGTGCCGCTCAGGTGCGTGTGGCTGAAGCCGGCGATGACGTTCGTCGAGCGGTGGTAGCCGGAGCACCAGTCCCAGCCGTCGATGCCGTTGTCGGGGCTGAGCTGGACCATTCCGAACGGCATGCAGGCGCCGGGGAAGGTGTGCCCGTGGTCCGCCGTGCCGATGAAGGGATCGACATAGTCCGCCAGGTCGCCTGCCGCGGCCGCTCCCGCCGCCAGCACCGCCGCCGCCATCGCCCCGCCCCGATGCATCTTCATGGTGATCTCCCGTCCGGTTCGTTCCGAAGCCCCCCATTATCTCCGCCGCCCGCCGGAAGGCAATCGCGGCGTCTGCCGGCAGCCGTAGACGCGGCGCCCCCGCTGCGGTCAGCAGATGCCCGAGGGAACCGGCGAGGGTGCCGCTTCTACGTAGACCGGCCTGAGCTCACGTCCGATGGTCGGGTGCTGGGGGGACGGGCCACCGCGAACCCGCGCGCCGCGCTTCTGAATCACTCCCGCCTCCCGGCCTCGCATAGCTCGGCCCTCCATCCCGCCGTTGGAGGTTGGGTGTGGTCCAGTCCTCCTGCTTGAGGATCGCGTTGGCCCGTTCGGCCATCGCGTTCTCCGCGCAGGCCGGCGTGCCGGGCGCGAAGGATGCGGGGCGCCGGGGCGGGGTGTCGGGCTGGAACACGACCGTGTCGCCGGTGAAGATCCTTCGCTGACGGATTCGGGAGGGCCGTCGGCCCCGGCGGCCGATTGCTGGTTCAGGCCGCTTGCGGCGCGGGTGGCACCGCGTTCTCCCGGTGTTTTCCAATCCCTGGAAACGCCTGTGCATAGGTCTTCCAAGCATTGGAAGGCGGGGTGGGAACCAATACCCGCGTTATCCGGGGGTTTGGCCCGGCCGGATCGGGCTGGTCATGCCGCGCCGCGGTGTGTTAGAGAGGAACGCAATTCTGGGGCGATGCCGACGCACGCCCGGCGGGAACGGCAGGCGAGGCGTTGGCTGGGGAAGGAGACACTTATGGCCGGGACCATGACGGCGGCATCGGCGGTCGCGGGGAAGAAGAACACGGCTGCGTTCGCGACGGTCACGTCGCTCTTCTTCGTGTGGGGCTTCATCACCTGCATGAATGACCTGCTGATCCCGAAGTTCAAGGCGGCCTTTGAGCTGACGCAGTTCCAGGCCAACATGGTGCAGTTCGCGTTCTTCGGGGCGTACTTCTGCGTCTCGCTTCTCTATTTCCTGATCTCGGCGGCCAAGGGGGATCCCATCAACCGCATCGGGTACAAGAACGGACTGGTTCTCGGTCTGGTGGTGTGCGGTGTCGGTTGCATGCTGTTCTATCCGGCGGCGCGGACCCACCAGTATCCGCTCTTTCTGGCGGCCTTGCTGATCCTCGGGGGCGGGGTGACGCTGATCCAGATCGCCGCGAACCCGTACGTCTCCTTGCTGGGTCCGGAGAGTTCGGCGCCTTCCCGCCTGAACATGTCTCAAGGGCTCAATTCCCTGGGCTACGTCATCGCTCCGCTGATCGGCGGACTGCTGCTGTTCGGATCGAACGTGTACGGCAGCGAGGGTGGAGTGGATGCGGTCCGGAAGCCCTACGTCGGCCTCGCCGTCGCCTTCTTCGTTCTGGCGGGTCTCTTCAAGCTGATCCGTCTGCCGGACTTCGAGAACCGCGAGCGCGTGGCCGGCGGCGTTCGGGCGTTCCGCCATCCGCATTTCAAGTGGGGATGGCTGGCCATCTTCTTCTACGTCGGCAGCGAGGTGACCGTCGGAAGCATCCTGATCAACTACCTCGGGTCCCCGGAGGTCATGGGCTTGGCGCACCAGGATGCGGACAAGTATCTGTCCTTCTACTGGGGCGGGCTGATGATCGGGCGGCTCATGGGAGCGATCGCCATGAGCCAGGTCCGGCCGTCCATGAAGTGGCCGTGGATGACGGTTTCCGCCATCGTGTCGACGTTGATCATCTTCGCGTGCGCAACCTTCAAGGAGAAGCTCACGCACGGGAGCTTCATCGACCCCATCAGTGTTCTTCCCTACGCGTTGATGATCGCCCTGAGCTTCGTGTTCTTTGCGATCGGCCGATCGCGCGCCGGCACGACGGTCGGGCTGTTTGCGCTGGTTGCCGTCGTGTTGACGGTCATGTCCATGGTCACCTCCGGGCGGACGGCGCTCTGGTCCATCCTGGGCATCGGCTTGTTCAACTCGATCATGTGGTCGAACATCTTCACTCTTTCCATCCGTGGCCTGGGCGAGGACACGCCGCAGGGGAGTTCGTTGCTCGTCATGATGATCGTGGGTGGCGCCTTGATGCCGCTGGTCCAAGGGGCCATGATGGACGTCATGGGTGTGCGGCTCTCCCTGGCCATCGTCCTCGTCGGCTATCTCTACCTGATGTTCTTCGGATTCAAGGGTTGGAAGGCGGGTCCGTCGGCCGCACATGCGGCGGATTGAGGCCATGCATACTTCCCGCCGCGACGACCGCGTGGTGATGACCCTCGACGCCGGGGGCACGAACATGAAGTTCTCCGCCGTGCGCGGCGGGACGCTGGCGACGGGGCCGTTCTCGGTGCCGTCGAACGCGGACAACCTGGAGCGGTGCCTCGCGACGATCGTCGGCGGCTTCGAGAAGGTGCGCGCGTCGCTGCCGGTCCCGCCCGTGGCCATCAGTTTCGCGTTCCCGGGCCCGGCGGACTACCCGCGCGGGATCATCGGCGACCTCGGCAACCTGCCGGCATTTCGCGGCGGCGTGGCGCTGGGGCCGATGCTCGAGGACACGTTCGGGATCCCGGTCTTCATCAACAACGACGGCGATCTCTTCGCCTACGGCGAGGCGATCGGCGGCTTCCTGCCGTACGTCAACGGGCTGTTGGAGAAGGCCGGCAGCCCGAAGCGCTATGCGAACCTCTTCGGCGTGACGCTCGGCACCGGCTTCGGGGCGGGCATCGTGCGCAACGGCGAACTGTTCATCGGCGACAACTCCGGCGCGGGCGAGATCTGGCTTCTGCGCAACAAGCTGATGCCCGGGACGAACATCGAGGAGGGGGCCAGCATCCGGGCGGTGCGTCGCGTGTACGCCGCGAAGGCGGGGATCCCGCTCGACCAGGTGCCCGAGCCGAAGGTGCTCTTCGAGATCGGCATGGGGCGGGCGGCCGGCGACCGGGCGGCGGCGGTCGAGGCGTTCCGGCGCCTGGGCGAGACGGTCGGCGACGGGCTGGCGCAGGCGCTGACGCTGGTCGACGGGGTGGGGGTGATCGGCGGCGGGGTGTCCGGCGCCGCTCCGCTCTTCCTTCCCGCGGTGGTGGACGAGATGAACGGGGACTACGTCAGCCCGTCCGGCGAGCGCTTCCGCCGTCTGGTGCCGCAGGTCTTCAACCTCGAGGACGCCGCGCAGCGCGACGCCTTCCTCAAGGGCGCGGTCAAGGAGGTCGCGGTGCCCGGGTCGGCGCGGACGATCGTCTACGATCCGACGCCCCGGATCCCGGTCGGCATGTCCCGTCTCGGAACCAGTGAGGCCGTTGCGATCGGCGCCTGCGCCTTTGCGCTGCGGCAGTTGGACGTTCAGCGGTAGGGGTGGAGCGGGAGACGGGGATCGAACCCGCGACGTTCAGCTTGGGAAGCTGACATTCTACCACTGAATTACTCCCGCGCCGGGCGGATGGATACCACACGGACGGGGTGGGCGCAACGGTTTTGCGTGTTGCCGTGCGGAACAACTTGACCCGGGCACGGCAGGGGCTAGGATAGCACCGACGCTCAATTCGTTCCCGTCGCGTCGGCGGCGGGCGCCTTTTCGGGAGCTTGCCATGGGTTTGCTGCATGCGGGGTGGGTTCGCGGAGTCGCGGCGCTGGCCGTCATGGGCTGGGCGGCGGCCGCGCCGGCGCAACAGGCGGATCTGGACCGCGAGTTCGAGTTCGCCTCGAAGCTGGTCGAGATCGGTTTCGCCGACTACGCCGAGCGGCTGGTCGACGAGATCGTGCGCCTCAACCCGGACCAGAAGGACCGGTCGAAGGTGCTGCAGGTCGAGATCCTCTCCTCCCGCCGCAAGTTCGACGACGCCGAGGCGGTCCTCAAGACGATGCCCGCGGGCAACCCGAAGACGCAGGCGGCGCGGCTTGCGCTGGCCAACGGCATGTACCGCGGCCGCGAGGTCGAGCGTGCGACGAAGCAGTACCAGGACTTCTTCAAGGAATACAAGACGGTCCCGACCGACCCCGACCTCAAGCGCTTCTACATGGATGCCGCCTACCGGTTCGGCCAGATGCTCGAGAAGGCCGGCGACCCCCTCGGCGCCGTGGCGGCCTACGAGAACATCCTCAAGGCCAAGCCCGAGGCCGGCGTCGCGCGCAGGATCAAGACCGACCTCTGCCTGCTCCTGGTGAACGCCGGGAAGGCGGCCAAGGGCGAGGAACAGAAGAAGCTGTTCGAGCGCGCATGGAAGCTCTGCGAGGAGATCCAGTGGGGCAACGAGGGCATCGACATCGCCTTCTGCCAGTCCATCGTCACGATGGCCAACATCGACATCCTCCGGGGCAAACCGGAGAACGCGGCGAAGCTGATCCGGCAGAACCTCGACCTCATGAAGGGCGTCGACGAGTTCCTCAAGCAGGAGAAGCTGCCCCTGAGCGAAAGCCCCCTGGCCTACGCCCGGTTCCTCCTCGGCGAACTCTACGAAAAGGAGGCCGTCAAGGCCGGCAAGACCGAGGCGGGCCTCAAGACCCTCGTCGAGGCCTTCACGCAGTACGTCAACGTGTTCATCAAGTACGCCGAGAGCGAGTGGGCCGCCGAGGCCGGGGCGCGGTCCGAGGCCCTCAAGGCCCGGATCAAGAAGGACTTCGGGAAGGAAATCAAGACCCCCATCCCCCCGGCCCTGCTCCAGAAGGCCGTGGCGGCGCAGTACCGGCTCATCGATGACATGTTCATCCAGAAGCGGTACCCGGAGACGATCAAGGGCGTATTGAAGGTTCTCAACTCCTTCCCGACGGTGGGGGAGGCGGGGCCGCTGTTCACGCCGCTCATCATCTCGTTTGCCGAGACGAAGGACGCGCTCAGTCTCGACGTGACGGTCGACTACATCGCCGAGACGCGCCGGGCGGACGCCACCTCGGGGCTCTCGTTGCTGGCCCTGGCCAAGCACTACTACGACAAGAAGGACGAGGCCGGCTGCATCCGCATGTACCGCGTCTTCGCCGATGCGTTCCCGAAGCACGACCGGGCGCCGCAGGTCCTGTTCCTGATGGCCGGCATGATGAAGAAGGCGGGGGACGGCCCCGGCGCGCGGAAGGCCCTGCAGCGCATCATCGACAACTACCCGCAGGACCAGTTCTTCCTGAAGGCCCTCAGCATGCTCGGATGGGACCGCTACGAGGCGCAGGACTACAAGGGCGCGGCGGAGTCGTTCGAGCGCTTCGTGCAGGAGAGCCCGGCGGTCCACAACCGGATGCTGGCGCTGTTCAGCCTGGCGGACTGCTACGTCCGCATGGAGCAGTTCGACAAGGGCGCCAAGGCCTACGGCCAGGTCGTCGAATGGCTCACGCCCAAGGAGAACAACCCGTACTTCAAGACGACGGACGAGGTCAAGAAGGCGGCCGACCTCCTCGAGAAGGCGCGCTTCTACGTCGGGTACTCCCTCTTCAAGATGCCCGCCGAGGGGGAGATGAAGCCGAAGATCCGCGCCGCGGCGGTGCAGACCCTCGAGGCGTTCGCCAAGGACTACGAGAAGTCGGATCTGGCCCCCAAGGCGATCAACCTCGTCGGCGCCATCCAGCTCGACCTGGGCAAGTCCGACGAGGCGGCGAAGACCTTCGAGATGCTCGGGAAGAAGTGGCCGGCCTCGGAGGACGGCAAGAGCGCGCTCTTCTCGCTGATCCGCGCCGCGATCGAGATCAAACGCTACGACATCGCCGAGGACGCCTTCGGCAAGATGATGGCCACCGAGAAGCCGGGCGTTGCATCGAAGCTCTACACGCCCGAGCAGTTCGTCCGCGTCGGCCAGTGGATGCAGGACGGCAAGAAGTACGGCAGCGCCGTCAAGGCCTTCGAGATGGTCCTCGCGGTCCCGGGCCTGACCGACCGGACGATCCTCGAGCGCAGCCTCTACGGCCTCGGCGTGGCGGCCTACGAGACGGGGAACAAGGAGAAGGCGATCGAGAAGCTCGAGGACATGATGCAGAAGTACCCGCGCTCGGGCCTGTTCTACGAGGCGCGGTCGCTGCTCTCCAAGGCCTACCGCGAGACGGGCAAGTACCCCGAGGCTGTGGCGACGCTCAACGAGATCTTCAAGGTGGCCAACGACCCCGTGGACATCAACCGCGCCAACATGGAACTCGCCCGGGTCCAGCGGGAGTTCGCGCGCAAGCTCAAGCTCGAGAACAAGCAGGGCCCGGCGGACGAGTCGCTCGGCCAGGCCACCGCCTCCTACGAGCGCATCGTTCTCCTGGCCGACGACCGCAACGAGAAGCTGCGGCCGATGATCGAGGAGGCGCTCCGCGAGGTCATCGACGTGTACGAGGAGCGCGCCCGGTTCAAGGATGCCGTCGAGGCCTGCGACCGGTACCTGGCGAAGTTCGCGGAGAACCCGGCGGCGGCGGACATCCGCCGGCGGCAGCAGGGATTGAAACTGAAGGCGGCGGCGGAAGCCCCCGCGCCGGCCCCGGCCCCCGCGCCGGGCGCCCCGGCGGCGGCCAAACCGGCGCCGTAGACAGCAGAGGAAAGGCTTGAGCAGGAGCATGAACGCGATGAACCGATGGATTCTGATGGTGGTGGCGGCGGCAACGGTGTCGGCGACGGCGGCGCCGTACGTGGTCCTGAAGGACGGACGCCGTCGCGAAGGGGCAAGCCTCCGCGCCAAGGCGGACGGCAGCATCGTTCTGATCGACACGCAGGGCGGACAGTTCACCCTGACGCGCGACCAGTACGTCCAGGCCGTCGCCGACAAGCCGGCGACCTATGACGCCGCGGTCGCCGCCGTGCAGGCGAAGAAGTACGACGAGGCCATCCCCGCCCTGCAGAAGATCATGACCGATCTCCGGTTCCTGGAATGGGACAAGGCGGCGGGGCTCGCGCT
>Ga0194127_10002129_pt1 | contig 27650 bp, 29 predicted proteins | sample TA2KigC100mmetaG_FD_148624 | JGI IMG/M metagenome (GOLD analysis project Ga0194127, IMG submission 148624) | Freshwater microbial communities from Lake Tanganyika, Tanzania - TA2015036 Kigoma Deep Cast 100m | ecosystem: Environmental > Aquatic > Freshwater > Lake | place: Tanzania: Lake...
GCTGCTCTGTGCTAGAATTCCTCCCGACATTCCACTCGCTGACGAGGCGTCTCATGCGACCCAAGATTGACGATACCTGGTTCGGCAGCATCACCGTCGAGGGCCGACGCTACGAGCACGACATCATCATCCGGCTCTCCGGCAAGGTGCGCAAGCGCCGCAAGACCCTTTCTAAGGCGGTCTATGGTACGTCGCACAAGATCAGTCTGGCCGAAATCCAGGAGCTGTATCGCAAGAAGGCCGAGCGGATCATCATCGGCGCGGGCCACGAAGGCAAGATCGAGCTCTCCGCGGAGGCGGCGGCGTTCCTCGCCAAACACGATTGCCAGGTGGACCTGTGGAAAACGCCAGAAGCGATTCGCGAATGGAATGAGGCCGAAGGAAAAGTGCTGGGGCTGTTCCACGTGACGTGTTAGTCGCCCCGTACGGTCACTCCACGCGTTCGTCCCTGGCCCACATCTCTTCCACGATCTTCACTGCATCCTCGACCAAACGCGGACAGAAAGACTTGAACAGCCCCTGTTCCCGCGCGGCTTCCATCCCGGCGGCCGTGCCGATGTCGTGGCCGAGCAATCCCGGACAGGTGATGGCGCCGTGGCGCGCCTGGAACTGCTCCAGGAACTCCCTGGCGCGGCTATAGGCGCGTTCCTTGGTCGTCTTGTCTTCCCCGCGCGTTGCGCCATCCTTCAGCCCCAGCGCCATCAGCGCGCCCGACGCCGCGCCGCAGGTTCCCCCGGTGCATCCCATCCCGCCGCCGAAGGCCGCGGCGATCTTCAAGGCCAGATCGCGGTCGAGCCCGAAATCGGGCTCTTGAAAATGAGATAGTGCGAGATCAGCGTGGTTCATAGTCGAAGTCATACTCGTCGAAGTCAGATACCGGCCGGTAGCCGATGCGCTGATAGATGCTGTTCGAGATCGGGTTCGCCAGATCGGTGAAAAGCACGCAGAACTGCCAGCCGGCGTCCAGGAGATGCTGGCTGAGCGCCGCCACGAGCGCGCTGGCATAGCCGCGATTCCGGCGCTCTGGCGGCGTGTAGACCAGGCTGACCGCCATGCCGTGCGCGGTCGGTCGCGCCCCTGCCCGCCATCGAAACCGGTCCGCCATCATCCCACAGGTAGAGTTCGCGGTTTGCGATGCGTGGGCCGGCGCTTGCGCGCGCATCCTCACCCGTGCCCGTCACTCCAAGCTCGCGCCAGAAGCAGAATGACCACTCGCTGGCCAGCTCGCCGTCGGTCTCCATGGCCAGCCGCATGAAGCCGGCCGGCTTCGGGGGCGGCGTGACGGCGCGCAGCTCATACACCCGTTCGTGCCGGCTCAGGCGAAAGGGTCGGCCGGTGGCTGCACGCCACAACTCGGCGAATGCTCGCGCGGTCGCGGCCAGACCGACCACCCCAGGCACGCGCCAGCCGTCGGCGCATAGATCGTGCAGGATCAGGCGCAGCGGGGCCGGGGGAGATGATGACCCGATGCGGCGGGGTCATCACCGCGGCAGCCGCCAACCCGTTCGCGTCCTCTACGGTAGCGAGATAGGGCGGCGCGGCCGTGCGGCCTGGCTGATCCCTGAGACGCGTGCTGACCCCGAGGATCAGGTTGTTCTCGGCCTCGGCGCGTTCCAGGTCAGCCTGGCTGCGGGCCAGAAAGGTGTTGGGGGTCAGGTGGCGGGTCAGGTGCATGGCCTGTGAAACCTCGGCTCAATTCTAGCAGAGATGGCGACATCGTGCAATTCGGCGAGCAGCAAACTCCTGGGGCGACCGGGCCAAAAAGCCTATTGTCAGGGCCGCAGCGCTGTGCTACCTTATGGAAGGGGGCCTCTGCTCCTGGCTTCACTCGCGCCGCGGCTGTCTGCCGCGTGATTCGCCCGATTTCGTCTGGAGAGGCGTAATGGCTGTTCGCACGTCCTTTGTCCGATCATCTCCGCCGGCGCTGCGCTGGCTCACCGTGCTGGCGGCCGCGCTGTTGGCCCTGGCCCCGATTCCTCGGCTGTCCGGTCCGGCGAGCGCCGCGCCGCTGGCCAACGAAGGCATCCTCACTCCAGGATCGCACACCGAGCTGCACGCGGCGGCTGATCAAGTCGTCTCGACTTCCGGCGATGACGATAACTGGTCCGCTGCTTTCACCGCGGCCAATAGCCCCAATGGACCGGTCAATGCGATCGCGATCAGCGGGACCGTCGTGTACGTCGGCGGGTCGTTCAGCGCGGTGGCCGGCGTGAGCGCCAACAATGTCGCCCGCTGGAACGGCAGCGCCTGGTCCGCGGTGGGCCAACAATGTCGCCCGCTGGAACGGCAGCGCCTGGTCCGCGGTGGGCGGCCCCCCGACGAACGGCGTGGACGGAACCGTCTATGCGATCGCTGTCGCCGCGGATGGCGGCATTTATGTCGGCGGCGCCTTTGGCCAGGCCGGAGCCGCCAGCGCCAATAACATCGCCCGCTGGAACGGCAGCGCCTGGTCCGCCCTGGGCGCTGGCGCGAACAACGGCGTCAACGACACAGTCAACGCGATCGCCGTTCACGGCAGCGATGTCTACGTCGGCGGCTATTTCTCGGCCGCAGGCGGCGATGCCAGCATCAGCCACATCGCGCGTTGGAACGGCAGCGCCTGGAGCGCCGTTGGCGGCGGCGTCAACTCCTATGTCTTCGCGGCGGCGGCCGATGCCAGCGGCCGGGTCTATGTGGGCGGCGATTTCGACATGGCCGGCGGCGCAGCGGCCAATCGCATCGGCCGCTGGAGCGAAGGGAGCGGCTGGGAGGCGCTGGGCGACGGCTTCAATGGCCGCGTCAAGACTATCGCCATTCACGCGACCGCGGTATATGCCGGCGGCGAGTTCAGCGAGACGGCCGGCGGTTCGCCCATCGGCGTCAACCGCATCGCGGTGTGGGATGGCGCCGGCTGGTCCGCGCTCGGTCAGGGGGTTGACAATCACGTGCGAGCGATCGCGGTCAGCGCGGATGGCAGGCTCGTCTATGCGGGGGGCAGCTTCATCCAGGCTACCGATGCCGGGGGCGCATCCAAGACCGTCAACCGGATCGCGCTGTGGGACAACGACGCGAGCGCCTGGGCGACGCTCGGCAGCGGCGTCGGCGGCCTGTCTGGCAGCCGGGTGAACGCGCTGGCGATCGGCAGCCTGTTCGTCGGCGGGTACTTCACGCAAGCAGGCGGCAAGAGCTCATACTACTTCGCACAGTGGTCGCAGGCGAGCGGCTTGACAACCGTGACCGATCTGCGCATCAGCAGATCCGGCAATGATGCGGTGTTGACCTGGTCCCCCGCGGCCGGCCCGGTCCACCACTACGAAATCCATCGCGATGCGGCGCCCTACTTCAGCCCGACGACGCCCCTCACGACGACCGTGACCGCGGGAAAACACTACGAAATCCATCGCGATGCGGCGCCCTACTTCAGCCCGACGACGCCCCTCACGACGACCGTGACCGCGGGATATAGCGATGTCAACGTGATGCCGCAGGTCGCCAGTCACTACTACGCCGTGCGCGCGGCCGACGCCGGCGGGCAAACCTCCGGCATCTCCAACCGGGTCGGCAAGTTCACCTTCACTCTCACGCCCGGTCAGTGAGGATTCTCACGCCAGGCGGCCGAGTGCCTCTGCCATCCGATCGAGCGCCTCTCGGATGTTCTCCAGCGAGCTGGCGAAGCAGAGCCGCAGGTAGCCCTCGCCATATTTGCCGAAGGCGGTGCCCGGCAGCAGCGCCACCCCGCCCTCCTCCAACAGGTAGTTGGCCAGCCACGTCGAGGGCCTGCCAAAAGCCGTGATGTTGGGGAAGACATAGAACGCGCCTTGTGGATAGCGGCAACGCACCCCTGGAATCGCATTCAGGCCGGCCACCAACAGATCGCGGCGACGCTGGTATTCGGCTACGACGGCCTCCACCTGGTCTTGGGGGCCGCGTAACGCAGCCAGGCCCGCGTGTTGGGTGAAGTCGGCCGTGCTGCCGACCGAGTGGGTCAGGAGCAGCTCGACCCGTTCGGCCAGCGGCTCTGGCATGATGCCGAACCCCAGCCGCCAGCCCGTCATCGCGTAGGTCTTGGAGAAGCCGTCGCAGATGATCGTCCGCTCGGCCATGCCGGGCAGGGCCGCGATGCTGGGTACGGCGCAGCCGTCGTAGGCCAGCCGGGTGTAGATCTCATCCGAGAGCACCCAAATGTCGCGTCGCCGCGCCACATCGGCGATGTGTTCGAGGGCCGCCAACGGCATGACGCCGCCCGTGGGGTTGCTGGGCGAGTTGAGGATGATGAGCCTGGTGCGGTCGCTGACGAGGCGGTCGAACGCGTCGAGATCGAAGGAGAAGTCGCTCTCCTCCAGCAGCGGCGCGGGCAGCGCCACGCCCCCCGCGACGCCGATCATCGCCTCGTAGGTGGGAAAGCCCGGATCGGGATAGATCACCTCATCGCCGGGCCGCACCAGCGCCAGGGTCGGAAAGAAGAGCGCGGGTTTGGCGCCCGGCCCGACGACCACCTGCGAAGGCCGGATGGTCATGCCGCGTTGCCGGCCAGCCTGCTCGGCGATGGCCTGGCGCAGGCCCAGGATGCCGGCGGCTGCGGTGTAGCGGGTGCGGCCGTCGCGCAGCGCCTGGATGCCGGCCTCGACGATGTTGGCGAAGGTCGGCGCGTCCGGCTGCCCGATCTCCAGGTGGATGATCTTGCGGCCTGTGGCTTCGAGCGCCTGGGCGCGGGCTAACATGTGGTAGGCGCCTTCGGGCGCCAGATGCGACACGCGGTCGGCAAAAGCCATGGCGGTCCTCCTCACACCGTCAGTGATGTAGTGCAAGATGGCATCTTGCGCTACATCACTGACCATTGCGCCACTACCCGTGGCCAGAAACAACACAAGCTCCCGCGTCGAATGACACAGGAGCTTGGCTCCCAGATTCCCGTTGACTGGCAGGCGGTCTGCGGTCGAACGCCGCCCTTGCAACGGGAAGACGTATTTTCTCGATTTGCACAGGCGCGGCCTTGCGGTCGCCCACCCGGGCAGATGCAAGCCGACGTCCCTGCCCTCAGGCAGCCGCGATCAACGACTTGGCCAGGCGAACCGCCGAGCTGGCATCGGGCGCATAGCCGTCCGCGCTGATCTGCCTGGCGAAGTTGTCGGTCACCGGCGCGCCGCCAATCATGACCTTGACTCGGTCGCGCACACCGGCGGATTCTAGCGCCTTCACCGTGTTGCCCATCGAAGGCATTGTCGTGGTCAACAAGGCCGACATGCCGACTACCTGCGGCTTGTGCTCCAACACCGCGGAGACGAACTTCTCTGGCGTGACGTCGGTGCCCAGGTCAACGACCTCGAACCCTGAGCCTTCCAGCATCATGGCCACCAGGTTCTTGCCGATATCGTGTAGATCGCCCTTCACCGTGCCCACGATTACCTTGCCCGCTGGCGTGGCGTCGGCTGCCGTGAGATTGGGTTTGAGCACAGCGAGCCCCGTCTTCATGGCGCGCGCCGAGACGAGCATTTCGGGCACGAAGTACTCGTTTGCTTCGAACAAGCGGCCCACCTCGCCCATGGCCGCGATGAGTCCTTCCCTCAAAATGGACTCTGGCTTGACGCCGCCAGCCAATGCAGCCTTCACACCTGCCTCCGCGCCGCGGGCGTCTCCGTCCAACACTGCCTGGTAGATTGTCTCCAGATGCTCCACCCTAAACCTCCTGTGTGACTGTCGCCAGACCCGACGACGATTCGTCGGCGCTGGCACGGGGAATATGGCTATTGTACCACAATCTAAGCTCAGCCTGCCTGTACGTCCATGACCTTAATCAGGCTGAGCCTATTTCTCCAGAATGTGGGCCAGTTGGAGCAGGTCCACATCGAGCGGTTTTCGCCGGCCGACTACCTGGGACAGCGGTGTGACCCCCGCCGGCTGCCAGGCGCTCGACCGCGGCCGCGCCCAGTCGCGTGGCCAACAACCGATCGAAGGCGCTCGGCGCGCCGCCGCGCTGGACGTGACCCAGGATGGTCACGCGTAGATCAAAGCCCAACTCAGCATGCGCCTGGAAGTAGGCTGCCAGCCCTGCGGCGTTGTATCGGGCGCCCTCCGCGACCACAATGATCGCATGCGGCTTGCCGCGTTCGTAGGCCACGCGAATGCTGTCGGCGATCTCTTGGGGATCGGTCTCCACTTCGGGAACCGCTATCGCTTCGGCGCCGCCCGCGATGCCGGCCATGAGGGCCAGGTAGCCGCACTCGCGGCCCATCACTTCGATCAGGAACGCACGCTGGTGCGACGACGCCGTGACCTTCAGCCGGTCAACTGCTTCCAGCACGACGTTCAGCGCGGTGTCCACCCCGATGGTGATGTCGGAGCCGACCAAGTCGTTGTCAATGGTGGAGGCGACGCCGATGACCGGGAAACCCATCTGTGAGAAGGCCGCCGCGCCGCCCTGCGAGCCGTTGCCGCCGATGACGACCAAGGCCTGAATGTCGCGACGAGCTAACACGGCCAGCGCCTTGCGCCGGCCCTCTTCGGTGCGGAATTCCGGGCCCGTGTCCCATGATGCCGCCCACATCGCGGCGACTCAGGGGCGCCATGTCGTCGGCGATCAGGCCGGTGTAACCGTGATTGACGCCGAAGACCTCCCATCCTCGTTCGATGCCGGTGCGAACCACTGCGCGCAGCGCCGCGTTCATGCCCGGCGCGTCGCCGCCGCTGGTCAGAACCGCGATGCGTCTGATCATTCTGCCATCCTCCATCTCACCCTGAATGACGCGGCTGGTTTGTCCTGAAAATAGGACGCCCACTGCCTTGGTTTCGAGGCTGTGCGAAGCCTCCTTAGGATCAGCCGATTTCTGCCGCCGACCACCAAACCGGCTAAAGCCTCGAATCCAGCCCACCTGTTGTTCATGGGTCCCGAGGCTGTGCGAAGCCTCCTTAGGATCAGCCGATTTCTGCCGCCGACCACCAAACCGGCTAAAGCCTCGAATCCAGCCACCTGTTGTTCATGGGTCGTGGCGCCGGCCGCGATTGATCTTTTCAGGATGGTTTGTCCACGGCCGGTCGCAGATCGCGCACGTTCAATTGCAGCTTGCGGTCGCCGCCGAACTCATTCGCCTCCAGCGTATAGGCCAGGTCAATGCGATGCGGCAATTGGCCGAACCAGCCGCCCAGCCCAAAGGCGATCGCATCCCATTCCTGGCCATCGTGCGGATCGCGCACGACCAGCTTGAGATGCCGCCGGTCCGCGCCTACCGCGCGCTGCGTCACCACCTCGACTGCCAGGCTGGCCAGCACAGGCTGCGGATTGGCATAGCCGCACGGCTCGAGCTGTTGGAGCAGAGCATGAACCGCCAAATCGAGCTCGTTCAGCTCCGTCACCGCGTCCACTTCCAGGGTTGGCAGCAGGTCTTGGCCGGCCAACTGCTCCGCGGCGATCTCTTCCAGCCGCGCTTGCAGCGCCGGCAGGCGCTCGTTGCGCGCCGTGAAGCCCGCCGCCATCGCATGGCCGCCGTGACGCTTGAGCAGGTCTCGGCACCGATCCAGCGCCGCGGTCACGTCGAACTCGGCGATGCTGCGGGCCGATCCATGCGTTTCCTCGGGGCCTATCTGGGCAATGAAGACTGGCCGGTAGAACTCCTCGGCAAGCCTGCCGGCCACCAGCCCGACGATGCCAGGGTTGAACTCCGCATCAGCCGCCAGGTATAGGTGGCGCGGCCGGCTATCCGCGGCGATGCGACGCCTGGCCAGCGCGGTCAGCGTCTGGGTTTCCTCCTGCCGCCGGCGATTGAGGTGGCCGAGCTCCTCAGCCAGACTGCGGGCGAACAGCGCGTCGGGAGTGGTCAGCAGTTTGTAGCTTGTCTCGGCGGTCTTGAGACGACCCGCGGCGTTGAGGCGCGGCCCCAGGATGAAGCCGATGGCCATGGCGTTGACGCGGCCCGGCAGCAGCCTGGCTTCTTCGAGCATCGCCTGGATCCCTGGGCGGCGAGGCTGGTTTAGCTCAGCCAGCCCACGCTGCACCAGGCTGCGGTTCTCGCCCAACAGCGGGGCCAGGTCGGCGACCGTGCCGAGCGCCACCAAGTCGAGCAGATCGCTTTCGGTCAGTGTCACGGCCGCGGCCGAGATCGGCTCTGCGCGCTCGGCGAGCAGCAGGGCCTGGGCCAGCTTGAACGCCACCCCTACCCCCGCCAGCTCTTTTCCGGGATACGGATCGCCAGCGCGCTTGGGGTTGATCACCGCCAGCGCGGGCGGTAACTGCTGCACGCCGCGCTCATCCTGGTAGATCGAATGGTGATCGGTGATGATCACATCCATGCCCAGGCTTTGAGCGTGGGCTGTCTCTTCCGGCGAGCGGATGCCGCAGTCCACGGTGATCAACAGTCGTGCGCCTTGCGCCGCGATCCGGTCCAGCGTGTCTTTGTGGAGGCCGTAGCCCTCATCCACTCGGTGGGGGATGTAGTGGCTGACCTGGCCGCCGAACGCTTGGAGCGTCTGGACCAGGAGCGCAGTGGCGGTCACGCCGTCCGCGTCGAAGTCGCCATAGACTACGATCGGCTCTTGGGCCCGGATGGCGGCCCGTATCCGATCCACCGCCTTCGAGACGCCCAGCATCCGAAACGGATCATGGAAGCGCCCGCGTCCCTCCAGGAATGCCCTGACATCCTCTGGAGCTGTCACTCCGCGATTGTAGAGGGCCTGCGCCAGGATGTGGTTGAGGTGTGAGAAACGCGCGCGAAAGCCAGCAGGCATTGGCGGCGCGATATCCCAGCGTTTCGGTGTGGGCGACATGCAACCTCGCCCCGATCAGGCCCAGCCCTGCTGCTTCACGAAGTCGCTGATCACCGGGATGACGACCTCTTTGCCGTTGTACGCTTGCAGGCCCCAGTAGATCAAGACGATCCAGAGAAGCAAGCCGATCACGGGCAGGAAGCAGTTGACCAGGGGAATCACCGCGATCACGGCCAGGATCACGATGGCTGCCAGGCCCGCCACGAGCGCCTGCATGTTGTGCAGCTTGATGAAAGGCCGATCTTTCTTGTCCTGCATCAACAGGATGATGATGGGGACGACCGGAGACAAGACATAAGCCAGCAAGGCCCACAACTTGTCATCGCTGGTCACGTCGCCGCTCGGTGGGGATGCCGGAGGGGGAGCCGAGGGATTCGGTTGCTCGACCGGCGCGTTCTCGTCTGACATGGGTTTCTCCTTTGCAGAATCGGGTTTACGATGCGACGGTGCGATTATAGTGCAGGAGGGCGAAGGCTGTCAAACGTCCGGCGCGACAGGCAGCGTCACAAACACCGTTGTGCCGATGCCTTCCTCGCTCTCGATCGTGATCTCGCCGCCGTGCAGCTCGGCGATCCGCTTTGCGATCGCCAGGCCCAGCCCCTGGCCGCCGATGCGGCGGACGGCGGGCAGGTCGGCGCGAGAAAACTGGCTGAAGATGTGCGCCAACTCGCTTTCGGGGATGCCGACGCCGTGGTCGGCCACGCTGATCTGCACCGTTCTCGCCTCGGAACGCTCGGCCTTCACCAGCACCTCGGCCCCGCGCGGGCTGAATTTCAGGGCGTTATCCACCAGATTGCCCAGCATCTGTTCCAGTCGTTTGCGGTCCGCGCGCAGCCGCGGCAGGTCCTCGGCGCACTCGCCATAGATGTCCACCTGGGCCGCGTCCGACCGTTGCGCGAACGATTCCAGGCAGTCCCGCAGGAGGCCTTCGAGCGTCACTTCTTCCACCTGCAATTGGCGCTGGTCGAGGGCCTGCAACGCCAGAAACCCATCAACGAGGCGCGTCAGTTGGCTTGCGTTGCGCAAGATCGTCCATCCGTCAGAACGCGCGCCTCGGGGTCTGCCGCGGCCGCCGTCCCCCGGCGCAGCTTATCGGTTTGCGTCGCGATGGCTGCCAACGGCGTCTGCAGCTCGCCGAACACGTCCTTGAGCATCTTGTCTCTGGAGCGCAGCGTCTCGTCGGCGTGCGTATAGGCGCTGCGTAGCTGCTCGGCTTGCTGACTCAAATGCGCCGCCAATCCCGCATTCTGATCGGCGAGCTGCTTCTGTTGGGCTTCCGTGCGCAATGTGCGATCCAGCGTGATGAAGACGGCGATGGCCGGCAGCGCCACCAACAGCAGACCCCAGGGGTAGTCTTCTACGATGAGCGCGGTCATCAAGCCGATGCTGAACATCACGCTGTGTTCCAGCAGGGCTGGCGACATCGAGTCCAGCCACACGCTGGCGATGCGGACGTGGGTGTGCAGTCCGACGATGCCCGCCACGATGCCCGTGTTGAGGAGGTACATCGCCAGCGCGGCCGCCAGCAAACCCAGCCAGGATGCCAGGCCGGCCGGCTGCCAGGGGGTGGTGGTAAAGGCGTTGAGCGCCAGCGCGCTAACGCCGACGTAGAGCTGCGTCTGCCCCAGGGGGTGAAGAGGCGTTCAGTCAGCCTGCGCCCGCGGCGGATGCCGCCCAGCACCCGTCCGAGAGTGGCGATGATCAACACCTGGGCCGGGCTGAAGATCAGCAATCCTGCGAAGAAGGCGATGGTATCTACGTGGACGTTGGTGCCGCGCGCAAAGGCCAGGCCGTAACGATCGCTCAGCGTTGCCAGGACGATGAAGCCGATCAGCAGTAACCACGTCATCAGATCGCCGCCGATCGGGTAGCGTGTCAGGCAAAAGACCGTGATGCCCAGACCCAGGGCCGCGATAGAGAGAAGATAAGCCAGTACTGGACGGGGAAGTTGTTCCACGCTTGACCTCGGCGCTGCGTATATCGTGCAGGCGCATGTGCGCCTGGCCCATTATACAACAAGGCGAAGGTCTGGGGAACCTTCGCCTTGTCAGAGACACTCACTCAAGCGTGTAAGGCCGATCGGGTTGCTCTCGATAGCCATCCCTCCCTTCTGAAGCACACCCCCGCTGGCGAGGGGAGCCGACCTACCAGCTCCACTCCGCTGTGCCGCTGCCGTTCTCGAACTCGTATACCCCCAACCCCCGTCGCCCCGATACTTCACTTCGAGCCTGACGGGGAAGCCGGCCGCTACCTGCGCGGTGATCTGATTCGCGCCGCCTTCATAAAGATTGACGCTCACCGCTACCTGGCCAGGCGTAGACACGACTCGCGAACCCGCCGGCGCCCAAACGTCCAGGGTAACGCCAACATCCTTGTATTGCTCTGGAACCAATACCAACAGATGCGCCACACCGCCGCCGTCCGGCAGTTTGATGTTCGGATCCGATAGGCACCAGGTGAAGCCAGCCGAAGCCACTGCGGCTGTCGCCAGCGCCAGCACTCCCACCAGGACAATCACGACCAGAAACCTCTTCATACGCACCTCCCTTGTGTGTGAGACACAGCCCATGATTGCTATCAGCGTCCCCAGTATCGCTCGTTTCTCCCCTGAATGCAATAGTCTTTGGGTACTATCTCCAAAGCGCGTTTGTCTGCCGGGCCTGGCCTGTGCTAGAATAGGGCGGCGATGAATGGACTTGACCTGGCGTTTCTGGCGCGCGCGCAGAATGCTGACGGCGGTTGGGGCTACGGGGCCGGCGAGTCCTCGACGGTCGAAGCCACGGCCGCGGTCGTGCTGGCCCTGGCGCGACACAATCCCGCGGCCGCTGTCAGGCAGCGCGGCCTGGCCTGGCTGGCTGCGGCCCAACATGCAGACGGCGGCTGGGGTCTGGCGCGTGACGATCCTGAGAGCGGCTGGACCACCGCCTGGGGCGTGTTGGCCTTGATGCGTACAGACGCCGCCCGCGTGTCTGAGGCCGGCTATGCGGCGGCCGTGCAGCGCGGCGTGGCCTGGCTGATGGCGGTGAAGGCGCTCCGGGTCGTGGACGATAGGCTGCAAAACGAGATGCGGCAGAAGCTGGCGGTTGATCCGACCTTGAGCGGTTGGCCGTGGCGACCCGGCGAGGCGACCTGGATCGAGCCGACGGCCCTGGCGATGCTCGCGCTGAGCGCCGCGGAGACGACGGCCGCAGCCGCAGCCCGATTGGACGAGGCCAGCCGCTATCTGCAGGATCGGCGTTGTCGAGGCGGCGGATGGAATTTCGGCAACCCGGTCATGCTGGGCGGCGATCTGCCTCCGCGCAGCCATCCTACGGCGTGGGCGCTCCTGGCTTTGCAGCGCGTCTCGCCGCAGGCGATCCGTGACGCCGATCTCCAGATTCTGCGCGACGAGATGCACCGCGATGGCGGCGCGCTCGCCCTGGCGTGGGGCCTGTTGGCGCTGGCCGCGGTGGGCAACGACGACCCGGCCGCCGCCGAACGCTTGCGCGCCATGCAGCGTTCCGATGGGAGTTGGAACGCCAACCCCTACCATACCGCCATCGCCGCGCTCACCCGGCCCGCAGCCGTCGCCGCCCGCGGCCATCTTCCTATCGGCTCTCGACTTCTGACTCCTGACACCTGACGCCTGATGCCTGTCTCCTGCCCATGACCAAACCCACCTTTCGCCTGAGCCGTCGCACCTTCCTGCGCCTGGCTGCGTTCGCTGGCCTGGGGGTCGCGGCCGCAGCCTATGAGCGCGTGGCTCGCCGGATCGGCTATGTCAACTATCTGCGCTGGCTTGTGCGCGGCCAGACGCAGGGACGCAGCGGTTGACCGGCCGGCCGGCGGTCGTCGCGTTGGGCCAATGCCCCACCTATGGCGATGACGTGTCAGGCGTTCTGCGCGAGCTCTGGCGCAGCGCGGCGATGCCCGATGTGGCTGGGAAACGCGTGCTGGTCAAGCCCAATCTGATTGATGTGATCGAGGGTCATCCGACGACCACTGCGGCCCCGGTGTTGGCTGCGGTGCTGGATCTGCTGCAAGAGCTAGGCGCGGGTGAGGTGGTGGTGGGAGATGGGCCTGGCTTCCGCCGTGAGGCATGGCCCGCGGTCGAAGCGGCCGGCTGGGCGGCCGAGCTGGCGGCGCGACGCAAAATCCGCTTTGTGGATCTGAACTATGATGACCCACGACCTGTTCCGATTCGTGATGGCTGGTTCGCCAACCAGAAGACGATCTGGCTGCCGCGGCACGTGCGCGAGGCTGAGCTGATCGTCTCGGTGCCCAAGCTCAAGACGCATCACTGGGCCGGCGTCTCGCTCAGCCTGAAGAACCTCTTCGGCATCGTGCCGGGCGCGCGCTACGGCTGGCCCAAGAACATGTTGCACATCAACAGTCTGCCGCTGAGCATCCTGGGCCTCTATCAGCTCGTCCGGCCGATGGCCGCAGTGGTGGATGGCATCGTGGGAATGGAGGGGGACGGGCCGCTGTTTGGCCCCGCGGTCTCCCACGGACTGCTGGCGGTCGGCGCGGACCCCGTGGCGGTGGATGCGACCTGCACCCAACTGATGGGGCTGCCCGTGGAGCGGGTTGGCTATCTGTGGCTGGCCGGCTGGGCCGGCGTGGGGCAGATCGAGCGCATCGAGACGCGTGGCGAGTCACGCGAACGGCTGTTCAAGCAGTATGAGGCGCCGCCGGCTGGTTTGACCTGATAACCCAGCGCCAGGCCAGGCCGAGCGCGATCAGCAGGGTCGGCGCGCTGATCTGCACCGCGACCGGCAGCCAGCGCAACTGCGCATGGGTCAGCGGCCCGCTGACGAAGGAAGCGATCCAAATCGCAACGAACAGGATCTTCCAGCGATCCCTTTGGGCGGGCGCTTCCTGCCAGAGCGTCACGGCCGGGATCAGCAGCAGCGTCCAGTCGTAGATCATCGCGTGCGGCGTCGCCCACAGCGTCAGTCCGATCGCGGCTGCGTAGAGCAGGGCTGGCCGCCCGCGCTGCCTGCGCCAAAACACCACGAAGCCTACTACGCCCGCGATAGCGAACGACCAGTGCAGCACGTCGGCCCACCGAGCCGCGGCGGGCAGCAGCAGCCGCCAAAAACCCCAGACGGTGTGCAGATTCCACAGCGGGAACTCCTGCCAGGCCGGGAGATTCGGCAGCACCGTGCGCGCAAACTCCCAGTAGGCCCGGCTGGCCTCTGGCATCCCCAAAACAGAGAGTGCGAACAGCGCTCCTCCGCCGGCCGCCAGGCCCAGCAGCGCGGTCAGCGCGGGTCGGCGGGGGAGTGTCCTGAAAATCGCCGGAGCGTGCCGCAAGATGCCATCTTGCGCTACGTTTTCATCCGCACTGGCGCCTGGCGCCTGGTGGGGGGCAATCGCCTCCAGCAGCCACAGCAGACCCACCCCCAGCAGCAGTTGCGGCTTGTAGAGCAGCAGGCTGGCGACCAGGCCGGCTGGCCAGGAATGCCCGCGGCGCCACAGCCGCCAGGTCAGGCTCAACAGCATCAGGCTCAACAGGCTGTTCTGCCCGTAGCTGATCGTCGCGAAGACCGGGAACCAGGTCAGCGACCACAGGAGGACCCGCCGCGGCTGCGCCGCGCCAAGCAATCGCAAGCTGAGCCACAGCCCCAGCAGGCCGAGCAGGCTCCAAACCGCAAAGCTCGGCACGTAGGGCAGCAGCGAAAGTGGGGCAAAGACCCAGGCGAAGAACGGAGGGGTGATGAAGCCGTAGTAGACTTTGAGCCGGGGGCCGATGACCGTTTGCTGAAGCTGGCTCTGATAGGCCACGTCGTAGAGCCGCTCGCTTTCTCCCAGCCGCACGGTGAGGCCGGCCGCGTAGAATTCCAGGTAGTCGGTACCGATCACCTGGCCGGCCAGGTCCACGTTGCCCGACCCCAACGAGACGCTGATCAGCCAACCGATCCAGAGTGTGGCGCCAGCGATCCAGGCATAGCCGAGACGTTTGGGGCCGAGGAAACGGGCCAGCCGTTGTGCTGCGTCAGCCATGGCGCGGCCCTGGCCTATGGCTCGCTGCGCAGCAGAAGGGCGCTGTGCGCGTCCTCATATACGACTTTCCAGGCGTTCGATGCCTTCGCCGCCAGCGTGAGCATCCGTTGTCGCTCCTTGTTCGCCAGGATCGCATTGACGTTATGCCTGGCCAGCGCCGCCTCCCACCCGAACTGGCCATCGCTCACCAGAAAGTACTCGCGCCACATCGCACTCGGATAGACCTCGATGCGCGTGTCAATGAACACCGGCACGCGCGGGCACGCCCAAATCAGATAGCTGCCATAGCCCATGTCGTTGAAGACGCGGATGTCGTCGTCGAGCGCGCATAGCCGTTCTGTCGCGGCGATCGGCGTTTCGGCCAGGGCGATGTAGCTGCGCCAGTGGGGAGGGAACGGCATGGCCAGCCGCAGCCACGGCAGGCTGGCGAACGCCAGCAGGAGTAACAGGCCCAGAACCGCGTAGTTGAGCGCAGGTTTGTCGCGCTGGCCGGCCGGGCCCGCTGTCCTGAAAATGGCCCACCGCTCTGGTCTCGAGGCTGTGCGAAGCCTCCTTGTAGGCTCAGCCGGTTTCTGCCGCCGACCACCAAACTGGCTAAAGCCTCTATTCCAGCCCACCTGTTTTTCGCTCGCCGTCCCACCGGGAGGCTGCGCACCCTGGCCTGCGTAGCGCAGCCAGCCTGTCCTGGCCGACAGGCCAGGGGGCAGGCTGGCGCCGGCCGCGGCATCGGCAACTGCAGAGTCGTCCTGATGCGGAGGACGCGCCGCTGCCTGGGAGTTCGCGGCGCTTCGCGCGTCTTCAGGCGTTGTCGAACTGCCCGATCGTCTCGCTGGGGCCAACAGGAGCGCGAAGGCCGGGGCGGCGACCATGCCGAACCACGGCTCGGCGCGTCGTGTGTAGAGGCTGAGGCTGGCGAAGATGACCAGCGCCACGGGGAGATAGGCCGGCATCGCGGGCCGGCGGATGTAGGCGAGCGCCAGGAGCAGGATGACGACGACCAGGAAGATCTGGCCGTCGAGCGTGCGCACGCTCAGCGGCATCCATTCCAGCACGAAGTCCTGCACCGCGCGGCTTTGCCCCAGCCCCAGGATGTAGCGCACGCTGCCGAGCAGACCGAATGGCGTCAGGACCAACGCCAGCGCCGATACCGTCGCCGCGGCCAGCGCCTGGGCGGTCGCCGCAGCCACACGGCGCGCGCCAGCGAGGTCTTCGACCAGTCGCGTCACGACATAGATGCCGACCAGGAGCGCGCCGAACATGAAGCCGCCGTGTAGATTCGCCCACAGAGCGAAGACCGGCGGCAAGACCCACATCGCCCAGCCGCGTCCGGTCCGATGCGTTTCCAGGGCCCACACCACCGCGCCGAACAGCAGGAACGAGGCGGTCTGCGGTCGCACGTTCCAGTTGAACACACTCACCGCGGCTGCCAGCAGCGTCGCCAGGCTGGCCGGCCGGCTCTGGCCATCGGCCGCCCGCAGGGCAGCCAGCATCACCAGCGTGTAGCCGGCCGTCACTGCCAGCGCGTGAACGAAGATCACCAGGGGCAAGCCGCTCAAGAGACCCAGACTCGCTTTGGGCCGGTAGAGGGCGTAGAGGATGACCTGCGCCAACCAGGCCTGGTCGGTCCAGGGCTGGCCCCCGCGGGTGAAGCTGAAGGGATCAACCGCGGGGATCGCGCCGCTCTCGGCGACGATCTGACCCGCGGCCAGGTGCCACCAGAAGTCGTAGGGCCGCACCAGGGAGAGATCGAGGATGATCAGCAAGCCCAAAACCGGCAGGCAGAGCCAGAGATCTTCTAGCGTCAAGCGGCCGCGCACGCAGCGCCGGAGCCGCGCTATGGTATTACCCCTCACATGAGTCCCTTCGGACGCGGGAGATCATGCCTCGGCGAAGACAAAGCGATCGCCGACCTGCACCCCGCATCGGTCCGCCTGGCCGGCCGGCAGCTCGAGCACGCGACGGCCGCGGCGCACTGTCGGTCCGATGCGCCACGGCGCCAAAAGCGGCGCGATGCGCAGCACGACGTTGTCCCCATCCAGGTAGATGGCGTCAATCGGATAGGTCATGAAAAACATGTGGATGCTGTTGCACGGCTCCAGCAGCAGCCCTTCGCCGGGCTGCAGGGGCGGGGTTCCCAACAGGCCGGCCAGCCTGGCCCAGAAGGTTTTGGCCATGCGCCCCCTGGTCACAACCTCGCTCCCGCGGTCAAGGTCTATTGCTCGCATCGGTTGTCCTGAAGTGACAAGGTGACAGGGGGACTTGCATCGGCTCCTGCACAGGTCACCAGTGCCGCGGCTGGCGTCCGCCTCTGGCGCTCGGCGCGAAGATGTCGGCCGGCAGCGCCGCGCCGGCCCCGCCTCCAGCCGCTCCGAGAACTTTGGCCGCACGCCGGTCGGCTCCAACGCGCCGGTGATCCTGCCGTCCTTGACGCCGTACTGTTGGAAGGTGAAGATATCCTGCATGACGATCGTGTCCCCTTCCATGCCCTGGACTTCGGTGACGTAGGTGATGTGCCGGCTGCCATCGCGCAGCCGCTCCTGGTGGACGATCAGGTGCAAGGCGCTGGCGATCTGTTCGCGGATGGCGCGCAGCGGCAGGTCCATGCCGGCCATCAGCACCATCGTCTCCAGACGCCTCAGTGTATCACGCGGGCCATTGGAGTGCAAAGTCGTCAGCGACCCGTCATGGCCGGTGTTCATGGCCTGAAGCATGTCCAGCGCCTCGGCTGAGCGCACCTCGCCGACGACGATGCGGTCGGGTCGCATGCGCAGGGCGTTCACCACCAGGTTGCGGATGGTGATCTGGCCCTTGCCCTCGATGTTGGCTGGCCGCGATTCCAGTCGGACCACGTGCTCTTGCCGCAGTTGCAGCTCTGCGGCATCCTCGATCGTGAGGATGCGCTCGTCGCTGGGGATGAAGCCGGAAAGCAGGTTCAGCGTCGTGGTCTTGCCGGATCCGGTGCCGCCGGAAATGATGATGTTCAGCCGGCCGAGGATGGCCGCCTTCATGAACGCCACGAACCGTTCGTCGAACGTGCCGTTGCGCATCAGGTCATTGACGCTGAGCGGGATCTTGGAGAACTTGCGGATGGTGATCGTGGGGCCGTTCAGCGCCAGCGGCGGGATGATGGCGTTGACGCGCGAACCATCGGGCAGGCGAGCGTCCACCATCGGCGAGCTCTCATCAATGCGCCGGCCTAGCGGCGAGACGATGCGCTGGATGATGCGCAGGACGTGATCGTCGTCCAGGAACTCCACGGCCGCGCGTTCGATCTTGCCCTTACGCTCGATGTACACTTCCTTGGGTCCGTTGACCATCACCTCGTTGACGGAGGGATCGCTCAGCAGCGGCTGGATTGGCCCGTAGCCCAGGATTTCGGCGATGATCTGCTCGAGCAGCTCGTCGCGCTCGGCGCGGCCGATCAGCATCTTCTCTTCGGTCAACACCTGGTTGTAGAGCGCGGTGATCTCCTGGCGCACGCGTCCCGAATCTGGCGCGTCTGACGCCAGGTTCATCGTGGCCAGCAGCCGCGTGTGCACCTTCTTGCGGATCGTCAGGTACGGCTCATCGTTCAGATTGGTGGAGCGCGCCGCGGCGCGTCCCATGCCCAACATGCCCTCCGGCGGCTTGGTCGGCGGGGCTGGTTCTGCCCGCCTGGGGGGCGGTGATACTTCGACAGCTTGTGGCGTGCGCAGAAAGATGGACATCTCACTTTCCTCAAAAGGGCGATGGCTCGAATTGCGCTTGCATTGTACGTGCGAAGGGCTGCTGTGACCATAGGTCTTTGGACCTACTGCGGGTCTTGAGTGTGGCGATGTACAGAGATCGCGAGGCCGACGTTGAAATTATGGGCTATTGGTCCTATTGAAAATGCCCGGAGGCTGTTGTATTCTGCGGGCAGATGAACGAAGTGCAGTCAGCAACCAACGCCCGCACGGGCTTCCGTGCAAACAACCCACCCACCACCCAAACTCAATAGGAGGATTTCGCAATGTTGTCTCAACTGATGGCCTGGATGAATCGTGAGGAAGGTCAGGGCATGGCGGAGTATGGCCTGATCATCGCCCTGGTCGCCGTCGTCGTGATCGCAGCGTTGACCCTGCTCGGAACGAACCTGACCACCATCTTCAACAGCATCGCCACCACCGTCGGCAGCTAGGTCGCCGTTCAGTCGGGGAGCGCGTAGACGTAAGAGACCGATTTACAGCGTTAGACGGTTTGAGCCACCTGTGGCCATAGGCCACTTCATGTGAGCAAAGGGCGGGGGCGGCGGGACGAAAGGTCCCTGGCCTCCGCCTTTTGCTGTTAAGACACTACAGAAAGGAGCAGACACGATGCACCAGTCGCGAGGTCAAAACATGGTCGAGTTTGCGCTGACGCTGCCGCTGTGTCTCGTGCTGCTCCTGGCCTGCCTGGATGCCGGCCGGCTGCTTGGCGCCTATGTGGCGCTCAAGAATGTCGCGCGCGAAGGCGCCCGTTATGCCAGCCTCAATGCAGGGACAGTTACGATCGCCGAGATTCAGGATCGCGCCGTCGCCGAGGCGTATGCGACCGGTTACAGCGGGTTGGCCCGCTCCCACGTCGAGGTGCTGGCGCCGAGCGGCTGGAGCGATGGCCGGTCGGTCACGGTGCGAGTCAGCTACCCGATAAACCTTTTCACGTTGACGCCGTTCGGCGATCGGACGATCGTGCTCCGCACCAGCGCAGAGATGGTGATCATCCGTGGCGATTGAGTTGATCGCGAACACCAGGCGACTCTGGATAGCTTCGGCCGTTGCGATGGCGCCCGCCAGCGAGTGGCCAGCCGCGGCAGCAGCGCGGTCGAGTCCGCGCTGAGCCTGGGGCTGCTTTTCTTCATGTTGCTTGGCGTCTTCGATCTGGGTCGAGCGATCTACGCGTCCTCGAATATCGCCCAGGCGGCCCGCGAGGGCGCTCGCTATGCCGTGTCGCACCCAGGCGACGTCGGCGGCGCGCAACAAGCGGCCATGCGCTGGACAAGCCTCGGCCTGAGCGCCGCGAACGTCGGCGTCGCATTCAAGGGCGGCTCTCCGGCGACTGTCGAGGTAACTGTGACCTACAACTATCGGGCCATCAGTCCATGGATTGCGGTGGTTGCGGGGGGCCCGGCAGGTCTGGCGCTGGTGAGCCGCTCCACGATGCTGGTGGAATAGGACGGGCTGCCATGACCGGTGTGAAGACTCGAGGGAGCAGCGGCGCCGATAGTTTCAGCCGGCGCGTGCAACCAGCGACCGGCGAGCAGGGCCAAAGTGTGGTTGTGATGGCGGTGTCCATGACCGTTTGATCATGGTCATGCTGGCGCTCATCATTGACGGCGGCTATGCGTTTTCACAGCGCAGGCAAGTGCAGAACGCGGCCGACGCGGGCGCGCTCGCGGGGGTGCGCGTGCTTTGGGTGGGCGGCAGCGCAACCCAGGCGCAAGCCGCGGCCTGCGACTATGCGGGTCGCAACCAGGCCACCACCTGCCTGGCAGAGGTTCCGAACGTCAACACCGTCCTGGTCACGGCGTCGCACAGGTTCAACACCTTCTTCGCAGGCGCGCTCGGCTATCGTCAGTTGACCGCACAGGCCACTGCCACAGCGAATGTGCGCACCTTGATCCCCGATGGCAACCTGTGGCCGATGATCGTCAAGACGCAAGAGTTCCAGACATGCCGGGCCACTGATCCTTGCGGTTCGCCCAACTGTCCCAAGTATCGCATCTGGGACTCCGAGCGCGATGCCTCTGGCAATGCTGGGTGGGTGGATTGGAATGGTCAGCCGTTCGACGCCCGCAGCCTGGCAGAAGCCATGCGCAACCCCAGCCTGAGCGGCCGTTGGAACATCGGCGATTGGGTGTGGGGCGATCCGGGTCTGAAAGACAGCTATGATGTGCGCCAGGCGATCGAGGATCAGCGTTGCAAGCACGTGACCGTGCCGGTGTGGGACCAGATCACCGGCGAGGGCGCAAACACGCGCTATCGCATCGCGGGCTTCGCAGAGTTCCTGCTGACCGACTACAAACTGACCGGGGTCCCCAAGTGGGTCACAGGCCAGTTCGTGCGTTGGACCGAGCCAGGCGTCTCGCTGCCGGCCGCCTGCACGACCGGCCTGTGCGCCATCCGTTTGAGCAACTGAACAGGTGCAACGTCAAAGTCGGCGTCTCTCTGCCTGCCCGGTAACGTCATCATTTCCGGCAGCGCCCAATCCGTGCTATACTAACACAACCTTCTCGATCAGGAAGATAACGCCATGAGCAGAGTCAGTGGATGCCTGTGGCTCGCCGTGGGCCTCATCCTGGCCCTGGTGGCGGGCGGTGTGGCTTACGTGACGTTGCAGCGCGCGACGACGGCCAGGGCGCCTGCGGGCCCGGCGGCTGTCACTTCGGTCGTGGTCGCGGCTCGACCAGTGCAAGCCGGCGCGCTGCTGGCTGAGGCCGATCTGACCACCCAGAAGCTGCCGGCTGATGCCTTGCCGGCCGGCGTGGTGACGAATGCGGCCGACGCCGCCGGCCAGGTAACGATGATCCCGCTCAGTGTCGGCGAGATGGTGTTGACGCACCATCTCACGAAGCCCGACTTCACCGGCGACAACCTCGGCTTCACCCTGCCCGAGGGCCAGGTGGCGTTCCTGTTGTCGGCCGATGACCTGTTGAGCCGTTCCATCGCAGTCCAACCCGGCGCGCGGGTGGACATCCTTTATTCGCTGGAGGTGGAATTGCGCGATGTGGCCAAGGGCGCCGCGGCCCAGGGCGGCGAAAAGCGCCAATACACCTTCGGCGGTCTGTCGTGACGGTGATTCGTAAGGGCGTGACCGAAAAGGCCCAGACGCCAGCCAGCGGCGCGGTGAGCAGCCTCGCGGGCGCCTCGGCGTATGTTTTTGCTCTCGATCCACAGGATGCGTTGGTGCTGAAATTCCTGCGCGATGCCGGGGCCATCATGGATCTGGCGCTGCGCAACGTGGCAGATCAGACCGAACATGATGTGCAGCCGGTTGACCTGCCCTTCCTGTTCGACAAGTATCAGTTGCCGTTGCGTTGAGCCCAGTCAAGTAAGGCGCTATGTCTCCTGTCGCCCAACCCATTCCGCTCTTGCTGGTGGCTGACAGCGCCGAGACGTGCGAGCGCATCGCCTCGGCGCTTTTGAGCGCGCCCGCGTTCTACCGTATCGAGCGCATGACCTCGCCCGATCTGAACCAGAAGGGGCCGCCCAGCGACATCCGCCTGGCGGGGTTGTTGACCAGGATTTGCGGTCCGCCAAGCTGGCTCAGGTGGTGCAGCGGTTGAACAGCGCAAACATCGCATCGGTGGCGCTGGTGGACGCCCGAGATGGCCAGACCCTCCAGGAAGTCGTTTTGGCGGGCGTGGCCGCGCTGGTGGCCACGCCCTTTGTGGATGCGCAACTGTGGGAGACAGTGGGGCGTGTGCTGGCGGCCGGCGCCAGGCCGGGATTCGCAGGAGGCCCTCCGGCTGCCAAAGCGCCACGGGGACGCGATAGCCTGGTGGTCGCAGTCTATACTCCCAAAAGCGGCTCCGGCGGGTCGGTGCTGGCCGCCAACCTGGCGGTGACGCTCCAGCAACGTGCGCCGCGCGGCGCGGTCTTGATGGAAGTGGGCGAGGGTACCGGCAGCCAGGCCATCCTGCTCAATCTGCACTCCGAGCGTACCCTGGGCGATCTGCTGGCGCGTTTTGACCCCAACGATGCTGAACTGCTGCGCGACGTCTTGATCGAGCATTCCAGCGGCTTGCGCGTGTTGGTATCGCCGCCCAGCCAAAGCGTTCGCATCCCGCCCGACATGCTTGAGGAGATCATTGACATCCTGCGGCGCATGTTCGACTTTATCGTGCTGGATTTGCACGCGTCGGCCATCAGCAGCACGATCGCGATGATGCGCAAGGCGCATGCGGTGTTGCTGGTGGTGACTCCCGAGATGACTTCGCTGCACCAGGGCCGGCAGTTTGTGGAAATGGTCGAGGCGACGCTGCCCGAAGTCGGCCTGAACATCCTTCTCAATCGCGCCAACCTGGCTGGCGGCGTGCCGGCTGATGCCATTCGCCGCCACCTGCGGATGCGGATCGCTGAAGAGATCCCCGACGATCAGCCATTGGTCACAGCCAGCGTGAATCGCGGCGTGCCGTTCGTCCTCAGCCACCCGCGCAGCCCACTTGCGCGCGCGGTCCAGAAGGTGACATTGCACCTGGCCCCTGGGCAGCTTGCGGCTGCGGATGCCTCGGCCGCAGGACAGACAGCGGGGCCGCTGGGCCGGCTGTTTGGCTGGGGCAAGCGCGAATGATCCTTGTCGGCGCACTGGCCGCGCTGGGCGCGGGCTGGCTCTGTGGGATGGGTCTGAATTGCCTGGCCGCCTGGCTGGTGGCGCGGCGAGCTGGTAGCCCGGCAGAGGCGACTGCTGTGCCAGAGCCGAAGCGTTGGCGGCGGCTTGGCCTGCAGATCGCCTGCGCGCTGGCGATGGCAGGGCTGTGGGTTCGCCACGGGCCAACGCCGGTGTTGGCGTCGGCCGTGCTGGCTGCGTTGCTGCTGCTCTTGATTGCGGCTATTGACCTGGACGTGCGGCTGGTGCTGAACGAAGTGCTCCTGGTCGGCGCGGGGCTGGCGCTGCTGCACGCGGCCGCAGCCGGCTGGAGTCGGTTGGCCCTGGCGCTGATCGGCGGCGGCCTGGCGTTGGGTCTGTTCCTGCTGCTGGCGCTGCTTCAGCGCGGGGCGATGGGCGCGGGCGACGTCAAACTGGCAGGCTTGCTGGGGTTGATGTTCGGCTATCCGGCGGCATTGCAGGCGCTCCTGCTTGGCGTGATTGTCGGCGGCGTGGTCGCGGCCGCGCTGTTGCTGACGCGCCGGTTGGGGCGCAAGGCGCTGATTCCCTACGCGCCGTTCCTGTCAGCCGGGGGCATACTGACGCTGTTGCTGAATTGAGGGAACCAGGTGGATGCTTTATTGCCTTTGGTCGTGGCGAGTGCGATCGGTCTGGCCGTCATGACCTTTTTCGTCGGTTTCTATCGCCTGGCCAAGCCGGCCGGCGAGCTAGAAGACCGGCTGTCGCAGGCTGCGCCGCGTCAGGAAGCCGCGCCGCGGGGCGCGCGCAGCAATCCATTTGCCCGGTTGTCCTCGCGGATGGACCTGGAAAAACGCGCGGGCAAGAGCTTTGCGCTGGAGCTGGCCCAGGCCGACCTGCAACTGACCGTCAACGAGTTCGTCATGCTGCGGGTCGGCGCGGCGGTCGCGGGTCTGGTGGTCGGCGGGCTGCTCTTGCGCAGCCTGCTCTTCGGCTTGCCGCTGGCCGCCATCGGCTTCCAACTGCCGGTGCTCTTCCTGCACCGGCGCCGGCAACAGCGCCAGGTCCGTTTTCAGGCGCAACTTGTGGACGTACTGACCATGCTCGTCAGCGGCTTGCGGGCCGGCGTGGGCCTGGTGCAGGCGATGGACCTGGTGCGCCGGGAGATGCCGCCGCCGGCGGGCGCGGAATTCGGTCGCGTCGTGCGCGAGGTGGGGTTGGGCGCATCTCTGGAAGAGGCCATGCTGCATCTGTTGGAGCGGATGCCCGGCGACGATCTGTCCATGATCGCCACCGTCATCAACATCCAGGCGGAAGTGGGCGGCAACCTGGCCAGCGTGCTGGACGGCGCAGCCATGACGATCCGCGAACGCGTGCGCATCCTCCAGGAAATCCGCACCCTGACGTCGCAACAGCGCCTGACCGGTTATATCCTGGCCGGCATGCCGTTCGTCGTGGGCGCCGCGGTCATGCTGATCAATCCAGGTTTCATGGGCCCGATGTTTACGCCGCAGTGGATCTGGCTGCCGGGCATCGCGGTCGTTATGGTCGGCATGGGTTTTGTCGTCATCAACAAGATCGTGGACATCAAGGTGTGATATGGAGCTGATCTTTTCGCCGCTGGGCGCGGCAGTGTTGGTGGGCCTGGCCGTGCTTTCCTTTGCTTTCATGTTTAGGCCGGCGCGCCAGGTGGAATCGCTCGAGGATCGGATGGAGGCATTCCTCAGCCGCGAGCAGGAGCGTTCAGGCGTCATAGACGAGTTGCAGGGCTCCTTCATCCAGCGTGTGGTGCTGCCGGCCGGGCAGCGTTTCATCCAGACGTTGGGACGGCTGGCGCCGGCGAAGGCCACCGAGGAGATCAACACCCAGTTGACCGTCGCGGGCCGGCCGGGCAACCTGGGCCCGCTGGATTTTCTCGGATTGCGCATCTTGCTGGCGATCGTGGGTTTGGGATTGGGTTTTCTGTACAGCCGCAATGTCGCGAACCCGATGTTCCGTCTGCTTGGCCCGGCGATGGGGCTGGCCTTTGGCTATATGCTGCCCAGCTACTGGCTGAAATCGCAAGTCCGCCGGCGCAAAGACATCATTCAACGCGCCCTGCCGGACGCTCTGGATATGCTGACGGTTTGCGTGGAGGCGGGGCTGGCGTTCGAATCGGCCTTGCAGCGGGTCAGTTCGCAGTGGAAAGGCGCGCTCAGCGAGGAGTTCGGTCGCGTGGTCGCGGAAATCCGCCTGGGCGTCCCGCGACCGCAGGCGCTGCGTCGTTTCTCGCAACGCTGCGACGTACCCGACGTGGCATCTTTCGTCGCGGTGCTGGTGCAGGCCGACAGCATGGGAACCAGCATCGCCAACGTCTTGCACAGCCAGGCCGACCAGATGCGCGTGCTGCGCCGGCAGCGCGCCGAAGAAAAGGCCAACCAGGCGCCGATCAAGGTCGTGATGGCCATGATGATCTTCATCTTCCCGGCCCTGTTCATCGTCATCCTGGGGCCGGCCGTGCCGGCGCTGGTCAATACCTTCGGCGCCATGGGCGCCAAATGACGGAGGGTCCGGCGAGATGATCGGGGACAACTGGCGCGAGACGGCTGAATACGCAGAAGCGATGGACTACTTGCAGCGCGGGAAGTGGTCCGAGGCGCTGGCTGCTTTGGCTGCGCTGCACGCGGCCTACCCGCATGAATCGGCCATCGAGTCGCTGATCGCCGAAACGCAATTGCGGATCGAGGCGGGCAAACACCAGATCTCCCGCCGGCGATTGCCCAGGGTGAGCCGCGGGGCTTTGCTGCTGACGCTGCTCGTCTTCGTGCTGTTTCTGCTTGGCTGGTTCGCGGTGAATCTCTATCGTGATGTGATCACGCCATCCCTTGCGCGCAGGCACGGGCCGAGAACCAACAGGCTGCCCTGGTCGCGCAGGCTGAGCAGGCGTTTGCCGCAGGCGACTATGCCAGGACGTTGAGCCTGTACGCGCAACTTTCCGAATTGAACCCAGACCATCGAGCCCTGGCTGACGGCATCGCACGCGCCAGGCAGGCGCAGGCGTTGGAGACCGCCTATCAGCAGGCGCGAGATCACCTGGCAGCGGGTCGCATCAACGAAGCCCAGGCGATCCTGATCGGCATTCAGCGCAGTGCGCCGGCCTATCGCGACGTGGCTGTGCTGCTGAGCCAGATCGAGCGCCAGCAGCGCGTCGGCGCCCTCTTGCGCCAGGCCGCCGAAGCCAAGCCCGGCGGCGACTGGGAGGAGGTGATCCTGCGCCTGGAGGAGGTGCGCAGTCTGGGCACGCGCGCGGAACGCGATCAGGTCGGCGCGGATCTGTTCCAGGCGTATCTGGAACTTGCCGGGCAACTGGTCAGCCGATCGCAGGGCGGCGCGGGGGAGTTGAACCGCGCGGTTGAGCTATACGGCAAGGCGCTGGCGTTGCGCCCCGGCGCGCCCCAGGCGAGCACTCCGCGCAACTGGGCGCGGCAGTATCTGGCCGGCCACAGCGCGTTCACGGCTGGCCGGTGGGACTTAGCGATCGCACAACTGGAGCCGCTCTATGCGGATCAGCCGGCCTATCTCAATGGCCAGGCCGCACAACTCTTGTACAACGCGTATGTGCGCAGCGCGGATGTGCTACTGCAAGAGGGAGAGAGCACGCGCGCCTGGGAACGCTACACGCGAGCTGGCCAAATCCAGGGGGTAGACGCCAGCACCGCGCGCGCAATGGCCGCCAGGCTGGCGACCCTGATGACGCCGACGCCCACCTTCACGCCGACGCCGACCACCACGGTCGCGCCCACGCTGACGCCGGTCCCCACGGCCACTGCTACGCCCGGCTACGCGTCCCTGACCTGGTATCGGGGGAAGATCGTCTTTTGGAGCAACCGCGGCGGCAATCGGGAGTTGTGGGTCATGGACCCGGATGGCCGCAACGCATTCCACATCTGGCAGCAGGACAAGGCCCAGCGGGACTATGAGAAGCTGCGCGAGGCCGAGGCGCGGTCGCCGGACGGCCTGAGCAGGGTCTTCGTCACCACGCAACCGGGCAGCGACAAGCCGCAGATCTTTGTCGCATATCCCAGCGGCCAGACGTTCCGATTGACCGATTGGGGCGGCACGCAGTACGACCCGGTCTGGTCGCCAAAGGGCTACTGGATCGCCTTCGTGTCGAATGAGGCCGGCAATGACGAGCTCTACCTCATCGGCGCCGATGGCGACCATGCCAAACGGCTGACCAAGAACGAGTGGGAGTGGGACAAGCACCCCTCCTGGTCGCCGGAAGGGACGCGGCTGGCGTTCTGGTCCAACCGCGTCAAGGGTCGCGGGCAAATTTGGATCATGAATGACGATGGCACCGGCGTGATCAACATCAGCAACAACGAGTTCGAGGAGACCGGCCCGATCTGGATCAAGTAGGGCAGAGACCTTTGAGGTTTGTGAAACCTCAAAGGTCTGGTTCCGACGAAACCGGGGTGCAAGAGGCCAGGGCCTTCTGCGCCCCGGTTTTGCGTGTAAGCAAATGGTAAGTCGGTCCTATTGAAATCAAACGCTGGGCCTGATATAGTACAAAATGCCATGAAAGATCATCTTTCCCGTAAGCTTGCATTCGTGTGGGTGTCTGAAACGGGCCAGGGTTTGGTCGAAGGCGCCCTGACGTGCAGGGG
>Ga0194127_10002136_pt1 | contig 27577 bp, 10 predicted proteins | sample TA2KigC100mmetaG_FD_148624 | JGI IMG/M metagenome (GOLD analysis project Ga0194127, IMG submission 148624) | Freshwater microbial communities from Lake Tanganyika, Tanzania - TA2015036 Kigoma Deep Cast 100m | ecosystem: Environmental > Aquatic > Freshwater > Lake | place: Tanzania: Lake...
CCCCGACCGGGCCCGAGCCGAGGCGGGGGACGCCTCCGGTGGACGGGGCGGAGGCGGCCCGGGCGTCGGAGGCGGCGCGCCCGCGGGCGGCTGTGCCGGTCGGTGCGGCGGAGCCGAAGGCCGGTCGCGGCGGGAAGAAGGTCGCGGCGATCGCGGTCGTGGGGCTGGTGGTGGCGGGCGGGGTGGTGGCGGTGGTGGGGATGGGGGGCGACAAGAAGCCGGTGCCGGAGCCGCCGGTGGTGGCGAACGGGCAGGAGGCTCCGACGCCGCCTCCGCCGCCGGACCCGAGGGTGGAGCGGGCGCGGAGTCTGCGCGAGTTGGCGGGGCGCCTCCCCGAAGGCGCGGCGCGGGAGTGGTGGGCGGACCAGGTCCCGGGGGCGGAGGCGTCGGAGGAGCGGCTGGCGGAGATCGAGGCGCTGCGGGACGCGCTGGAGCGCGCGGGCAAGACGCTGGGCGAACTGCCGGCGGAGTTGCGCGGGCAGGCGGGATCGGCGTTCGTGGCCAAGATGCGGGGCGAGCCGCTGCTCAGCGCGGACCGGATCCTCGCCAACGCCTCGGCGGCGGTGGAGGAATCCAAGGGCGTGGACCCGCGCCTGGCGGCGCGGCTGACCGACCTGGAGCGGCTGGGGTCCTCGCTGCCCGGCGGGGCGGTGCGGACGTGGTGGACCGGGCTCATCCAGGTCGCGCGGCGCGAGCCTACCGAGCAGGGCGTCGCCGAGGTCGAGGCGCAGCGGGGCGGCGTCGAGGCCCTCGCGGGGGCGTTCCGCCTGGTGCCCGTGAACTGGCAGGACCTGGCCCTGGCGGCGGCTCCGGCGCCGGCCGACCCCTCCCGCCCGACGCGCCCGGAGCTGGACGCGATGGCGGCGGCGGTGAGCGCCTGGTTCGACTCCGTGGTGTCGCTGGACGCCGATGCCAGCAAGCTCCAAGGGGCGCTGGACGAGGGGCGCGGGCTGGGCGAGCGCGTGAGGCTGTCGGGCGGCACGGACTCCGACCTGCTGGCGGCGGTGCAGCGGTTTGCGTCGGCGGCCGCGGGCGTGAAGGGAGTTGAGGAGGCGTCCAGGCCGACGGGCACGCTCCTGGGCACGTGGGGGCTGATCGAGGCGGCGCGGTCGTCCAGCGACGCGGCGGGGCTCGTGGCGGAGTGCGGGCAGGACTCACGCCCGCTCGCGGCGGCGCTGGCGTCGTGGCGGCGCCTGGCGGACCTCACGGGCTGGCCCGCGACGCCGGCGGACGTGCGCGCGGTGGCGGTCGCGCGGACTGCGCTCTTGGCCCGGGTCGGGTCGCTGAGCGCGGATCGGGCCGAGGCGCTGGGACGCGAACTGACGGCGGGCGCCGCGTCGCACTGGCAGCGGGCATGGGACGCGGCGGGCGGCAGCAACGATCCGGCCCGCATGCGCGCGATCGCGGCGGAGGGTGCCGGGCTGGGCGTCGCCGGCGGCGTGGTCGCCGCGGCCCAGTTCGCCGCGGAGTTCGCGGCGCTCCGGGCGGCGCTGGACGTGGGTGGGAACGACGAGGCGGTCCAGGGCGTGGTCGATGCCTTCTCGGCGGCGGTCTCGGGCCTGGCCCTGTCGGCGGACGCCAAGGCCCGCGTCGGCGACCTGGTGAGGGCGTTGACCGAGGCGTCGAGGGTCCGCCCGAGGCCGCCCGCGGGTCCGGCGTGGATGGACCGAGCCTCGATCGGCGCCGACGGCGAGGTGAGTGTCACGATCGGCGGGGTCGCCTTCGTGTTCGTGCCGGTCGGCGGGGGCTCGTACCTCGGGTCGACCGAGGTGTCGCTGGCGATGGCCAACGCCCTGCTCGCGGAGCGGGCCGGCGCCGTGGGCGAGATGCAGGGACTGCTGGGGCTGGCCCCGGGCGAGTCGTCGTTCCGGCGGGGGATGAGGGCGTGGCGCTGGGCCGACCGCTTCGCGGTGCCGCCCGCGGAGCGGCTGCCGGACGGGCGCGAAGTGCCCGGGTGGGTGGCGGCGGCGGCCGACTCGGCGTTCCAGAACCGGGCGGGGCAGTCCTGGTACGCGGACGAGTTGGCCCAGCAGCCGTCCGTGCCGACTCTGGGGGCGCCGCTGCAGCGGGTGAGCGCGGTTGGAGCGGCGTTCCTGAGCGGGCTGATCGAGTGCCGCCTGCCCACGCTCGCCGAGTGGAGCGCGGGCGTGGCGACCGAGCCCGCGGCGGAGGGCGAGGCCAACCTCCGCGACCGCTCGTGGGCGGTGCAGCTGGCGCACTGGGACGGCGGGGTGGCGCCGACGGCGACGCCCGTGCAACTGGAGGACGTGTTCGTTCCGCAGGCGCAGCGCCGCGAGCTGCGGGGCAACCGCGACACGGTGCCCGCCAACGACGGTTCACTGTGGACCGCGCCCGTCGATCGGTCGGGGGGGTCGCGCCTGCGGGGCCTGATCGGCAACGTCGCGGAGTACGTGACCTCCGCCGCGATGCCGCCCGCGGGGAGCGCCGCGTCGGCGACGGCGGCGGTCGGCGACGCGGTCGGGCAGGGCGGGGTGCTGGTGGTGGGCGGGTCGGCCCTGTCGCCGCCGGCGCTGGCGCCGCGCGAGGCCCTGGCCCTGACCACGGCGGGCCTGACCTACTCCGACGTCGGGTTCCGCCTGGCGTTCACGAGCGTGCCCGCGGGCCCGCCGCCGGCGGAGAACCTGGAGAAGGTGCGGGGCGTTCTGGCCGCCGCGCCGAGCGTCCCGGTGCGGGCGATGCCCTGAGGGTCAGCGGGCGTTGGTCGGGGCGTTGGCGAAGGCCTCGTTGCCCTGCTCACGGGCGCGGGCCCGGGCCACGAGCGCGTGGGTGGTGCGCTCGCGGTTGAAGCAGATGGCGCCGAGCGAGTCGGCGGCCCAGAAGCGGACGGATTCATCCGCAGCCGCCGCGGCCGGGGCGGGCGTGGCGCTGGCGGTTGGCTGGGTCGAGCAGCCGGAGCCCACGGCCAGGAGCGCAAGAGCGGACAGCATGGAGAACAGACGGGTGCGCAAGATCAACCTCCTCCTCGGGTCCCCTTCGGGGGCGTGCGTTCGGAGAGGTCGATCGGCCCGCCGAGCGTGCGGGGCGACGGGAGCGGCGGACCCGCCGCGATCGGGCCGCTCGGGCGTCGGGGGCGTAGGGCGCATGACGGGGGTGGCGCGAGGTTCTCGGAAAGGGTGGTGTTTGGGGGAGCCCGAGAACTTCCACGGCCCGTGCAGAATCCTTATGATGGGGCGGGTGGGCCCAGGGCCCCGGCGAGGTACGCTCGCGATCGAAGCCAAGTGTCCGGGCGGAGGAAGCGTGCGGTGGGACCCACGACCGAGCAATCACGGGCGACGTTGGCGCTGGTGGGGCGGCTGCGCCTGGCCCAGGCGGACCTGGCCGACCTGCCCGCGGCGGAGCGGCGACGCGTCCTGAAGGACGAGCTCGAGCGGGCGGTCTCCGGCGCCGCCCCGGGTGACCGCCGGGCCCTGCTCGACGACCTGCTGGCGTACTTCCCGGTGTTTGGCGCGGGGGCGTCGTCGGCGTCGCCCGGGCCCCGCGACGACGGGTCCGCGGCGGCGCTGGCCGAGGCGGAGCGGCGCCTGAACGACCCGGTGGCGCTGGCGGAGCGCCTGGGCACGATGTCGGCGGGCCTGTCGGCGGAGCAGCGCAAGGCGGTGTCGGCGGCGCTGGCGGCGGGCGGGTTCTCGGGGGGCGGGGGCACGGGCGCGCTGCCCGAGGGCGTGGACAAGGACCTGCGGCAGCGGCTCAAGATCGCCGCGGACAAGCCGATCGACCCCGCTCGGCTCCTCGCGGCGGCGGGGATGCTCGCGGTGACGGCCCAGGCGATCGACCAGACGGTGTGGCCGCAGTGGAAGGACCTGGCGCCCCGGTCGAACGTTCGCGGCGGGGTCCTGTCGTCGGTGCTGTCGCGGTACCTGACCAACGACGCGGCGGTGACGTCCTCGGCGCTGGGGCACGAGCTGTCCAGCACGCAGCGGATGGTCGCGGTCATGCTCGCGGCGACCAAGCGGGCGGGTCGGCAGTTCGCCCAGAGGCACCTCATGAAGTTCAGCCCGGCCTCGATCGAGGAGGCGGCCAAGCCCAAGAAGTCGCTGATGGAGGCGTTCGGCGTGACGTGCTGGCGCCACTACGCCGAGTTGATGGGGCAGCATGACGAGACGGTGATCGAGGGCGACCTGCGCCAGGCGATCGCGGAGCAGGCCGAGAGCCTGATGGAGGCGGTGGCCAAGCCGGGGCGGTGAGTGCGATCGGCCCGCCGAGACGGGCGCGAGAGGAGCGTGCGATGTCGTCGACAGGTCAGGTGCACTGGCACGAGGGACTGTTTCTCCAGCCGCATCACTTGCAGATGCTGGAGCGCCACCAGCTCGACGCGCGGAGTTCGGACCGGCGCCTGCTGCTCTCGTACCCCTACGGAGTGGTGGAGGCGCGGGTGGCGACGGACGCGCTGGACAAGATGCAGGTGAAGTTCGACCGCCTTCGGGCGGTGATGCCCAGCGGGCTCCTGGTCGACTACCCGGAGAACGCCGACCTGCCCGAGCTGGACGTGTCGCGGGCGTTCGGGGAGGGGGCGAGCGGGTTCACGGTGCGCCTGGCGGTCCCGATCTACCAGCCCGCCGAGGCCAACACGATGGACCAGGGGCAGGCCCAGGACGCGAGGGTCCGCCGCCTCTTCCGCGTGGCCGAGTCGGCGCGGCGCGACGAGAACACGGGGAGCAACGAGCAGGCGGTGCTGGTGCGGCGGATCAACGCGCGGCTGGTGCTGGACGGCGAGCCCGCCGACCGCATGGAGACGCTGGCGGTGCTGAGCATCGTGCGTTCGACGTCCGGGGAGAAGAGCCGCCCGCAGGTCGACCCGCGCTGGGCCCCCCCGGCGCTCGTGATGACCGGGGCCCCGGTGCTGCGCACGCTGGTGCGCGACCTGTCGAACCAGGTGGAGGCGTCGCGGCAGGAGCTGGTCAACCGCCTCAAGAGCGGCTTCTCCATCGAGAACCTCAAGGGGCTGCAGTTCGAGCAGATGCTGCGGCTGCGGGTGCTGAACCGGTTCGCGGGGCGGCTGCCCAACCTGTGGGCCGCCCCGGGCGCCACGCCCCTGGAGATGTACCTGGAGCTGCGCGAGCTTCTCTCGGAGCTGGCGGCGCTGTACCCCGACCGCGACCCGTTCGAGGCGCCCAGGTTCGACCACGACGACCCGGCCAAGTCGTTCCTGGACCTGGACCGGGCCATCCGCCCGCTGCTCGTGGGCGCGGTGGCGCCCAAGTTCCGCATGGTCAGGCTGACGCCCGAGGGGGCCCTGATGGTGGGCACGTTCAGCGACGAGGACTTCAAGCTCGCGACGGACTTCTACCTGGCGATCACCACCAAGGCCGACCCGGTCGGTCTGGCGCGGCTGGTGGAGGACGGGGACAAGTTCAAGCTCATGCCCAAGAGCATGGGGAAGATGAACGTGTACGGCGTGCGGTTGCAGGAGGAGCGGCACCCGCCGCCCACGCTCGAGAGCCCGGCGGGTCGGTACTACTTCCGCCTGGCCCGGGCCGACAGCCAGCGGATGTGGGACCGGGTGCTGGCGGAGAAGTCGATCGCGGTGCGCTGGCCGGAGGCCGAGCGCTTCGATTACTCGGAGATGGCGGTCTACATGACGGTGGCGTGAGGGAGGTGGGGCGATGGCGGCGACGCTGCTGGAGATCTGCGAGCCCTTCCTGCAGTACGTGTGCAAGCTCAACCGCCTGGCGCGGAAGCGCGGCACGACGGACATGGGGCAGGTGCGGGCCGAGCTCAAGGCCCTGCTCGCCGACTGCCGGGCCCGGGCCGACCGCGAGCACCTGGGATCGGCGTACGGCGAGATCGAGCTGCCGCTGATCTACTTCGCGGATTTCATGATCAAGGAGGGCTCGCTGCCCTGGGCCGGGCAGTGGAAGGACCTGGCGTACGAGCAGGGGAAGATGGCGGGGTACTCCGACTTCTTCGACCTGCTGGACGAGACGCTGGCGGACCCGCGCGAGTCGGCGGCCCAGAAGCTGGCGGTGTTCTATGTCGGCGTGGGTCTGGGGTTCACGGGGATGTACCTCGGGCAGCCCGAGGTGCTGCGCCGCAAGATGGTGGAGATGTCGACGAGGCTGCGGGGCACGATGGACACCGACCTGGCCCAGCGCCTGTCGCCCGATGCCTACGAGCACGTCGACAAGCGCATGCTCACCATCGAGACGGCGCCCAAGTTCGTGGGCATGGCGATCGTGCTCGTGCTCATGGTGGTGGGGCTCGTCGTGGCCAACGTCTACACGTACAACTCGGCCATGAGGGACGCGCAGGCGGTGGTGAAGGGGCTGGAGCGGGCGTCCGGGCAGCCGGGCAAGTGACGAGGGAGGCGAGCGGATGTCGGGCAACTTGTCTTCGCTGCAGAGCGTGGGGAACCTGCCGGCGCCGGTCAAGGCGGGCGGGCTGCTCGTGGGGGGCGCCGGGCTGGCCTCCGTCATCTTCGTGCTCATCCGCGACCCGAAGTTCCTGACGATCATCGCGATCTTCGCGGTGGTGATCGTGGCGGCCCTGGCGGGGTACCGCCTGCTGCTGAAGATGAAGCAGCGCGGCAAGAGCGTGCCCTTCTCGCGCCTGCTCAGCCGCGGCGCGGGCGCCTCGGTCACCGACCCCGCGCGCCGGGCCCGCATGGACGACCTGCGGCGGACGTTCGAGGAGGGCGTGGAGAAGTTCCGGGCGGCGGGGAAGGACGTGTACAGCCTGCCCTGGTACGTGATGGTGGGCCCGCCCGGCGCGGGCAAGACCGAGGCGATCCGGCACTGCCAGGTGGGCTTCCCGCCCGGGCTGCAGGACTACCTGCAGGGCCAGGGCGGCACGGTGAACATGAACTGGTGGTTCACCAACAACGCGGTGATCCTCGACACCGCCGGGCGCATCGTGATGGAGGAGGTCGGGGCCGGCGAGAGCAGCGAGTGGAAGGAGTTCCTCAAGCTGCTCAAGCAGTCGCGCCCCTCGTGCCCCATCAACGGGCTGCTGCTGTGCATCTCGCTGGACTCGCTCATCAAGGACAGCGCCGAGAAGATCGAGAAGCAGGCCGGGCAGATCGCCCGCCAGCTCGACGTCATCCAGCGCACGCTCGACGTGCGCTTCCCCGTGTTCGTGCTCGTGACCAAGTGCGACCTGATCAACGGGTTCCGCGAGTTCTGCGAGCACGTGGACGACCCGCAGCGCCAGCACCAGATGGTCGGCTGGAGCAACCCCGACGAGCTGGACGAGAAGTTCAAGCCCGAGCTGGTGGACCAGTACCTGGAGGGCGTCCGCCGCAAGTTCATGAAGCGGCGGCAGGCGCTGCTCGCCGACCCCACGCCCGTGGAGCCGGGGGGTCGCCGCGCCGACGAGGTCGACGCGCTCTTCGCCTTCCCCGAGGCGCTGCTCAAGATCGCGCCGCGGCTCAAGCGCTACCTGGAGATGATCTTCGTCGCCGGGGAGTGGAGCCCCAAGCCCCTCTTCCTCCGCGGGATCTACTTCACCAGCGCCATGCGCGAGGGCGCCGAGCTGGACGAGGACCTGGCCCAGGTGCTGGGCGTGAGCGTCGACAGCCTCCCGGGCGGCAAGGTCTGGGACCGCGAGAAGAGCTACTTCCTCCGCGACGTCTTCACCCAGAAGGTGTTCCAGGAACGCGGGCTGGTCACGACCGCGACCAGCGTGCGCAAGGAGCAGTCGCGCCGGAGGCGGACCCTGCTCCTCGCCGGCATCGTGTCGGTGGTGGCCCTCGTGGGGCTGACCGCCTGGAGCTACATGGGCCTGGCCGGGCGCGTGCAGGGCGCGCTGCGGGGCGGGTTCACCGCCGTCGACCGCGTGCTGCACGGCGCCAACCGCTCGGATCGGCAGTTGCGTCCCGTGGAGGAGGTCCGCGCCGACCTGAGCCTGTTCCGCGGCGGGGCCGCTGGCGCCGAGTACCTGGGCGCCGCCGAGTCCCCCGGCGACAGCGACTTCAAGCGGCTCGAGGTGCTCCAGAAGACCGAGCAGGCGGTCGGCCGCTTCGGGAAGGTGCCCGTGGCGTTCCGCTGGCTCAAGCTCATCCGGAGCGCGGACCTGCGCGATGGGCACCGCCTGGCGGTGGCCCTGGCCGTCGTCGATCCGATGTACGGGCTCGCCAAGGAGCGCCTCGGCGCCGAGACGGGCCGGACGTGGACCCGCGAGGCGACGGGCGCCCTGGCCGAGCTCATGCGGGCCCGCACGCTCGCGCTGGACGCCACGCCCGAGGGCCCGCCCCCGTCGGTCAATCCCAAGCAGCCCAAGCCGGACAAGGAGGCGCCCCCCACGCCCGACGTGCGGGCCCTGGCGGGCTACCTCCTCCGCGACGAGGCCCAGGCCAAGGCCTTCGACGCCGACCGCGAGTCCGTCGAGCGGCTGGTGGCGTCGGCGTTCTCGCCCGAGGGGGCGGCCCGGAAGTGGCCCGAGACGCAGGTCGGGGCCGCGACCAGCGAGCACGCCGACCTGGTCGACCGCGCCCTCCGCGTCTTCGCCGGCGCCTGGGGCGAGGACGGCGCGGGGCTGGGCGACTACCGCGTGCTCCGCGAACTGGCGGACGCCGCCCAGGAGTTCGAGCGCGTCGAGCAGACCCTGATCAACGCCGCCGCGACCGCCAAGGACGTCTCGACGAGCGTCGAGGCCGATCGCTGGCGCCGTGACTCGTGGGAGCCGGCCCTTGCGGCCCTGGCGGCCCTGGCAGGCGAGGGGGGTCGGCTGCCGAAGGCCCTGGCGGCGCTCCCGCCCGACCTGGCCGAGGATCTGGGCAAGTCCGTTGCGCGGGCCCGGGTCCGCGCCGAGCAGGCGTTGCAGGAGGACTTCGACCTGCTGGCCCGGCAGTTGCCGCCGGAGCCCGCCGAGGGCGCCAAGCCCCCGGAGCGGATCGCCCCGTGGCTGGAGACCCGTTCGCAACTGGCGTCGGCGCGCACGAAGGCGCAGGAGGCGCTCGCCGCGGGCTTCGAGGCCCTGGGCCAGCGGATGGCGGAGCGGTCGCGCGTGCTGGCCCAGGCGTCGGACCGGACGGCGCTGTTCGCGTCGCGCCTGGCGATGCTCCAGGAGGCCGACCGAGCCTTTGCCGCGGAACCGCCCCCGGACGCGTCGCGGCTCCTGGGCGACCTGGCGCCGGGCGTGGCGCGGCTGGACGAACGCATGAGCGCCGCGGAGCGGACGGTGTCGGAGCACGCCCGCCGGTGGTCGGGTCCGCAGGCGGACGCGACCCGTGCCGCCGCGGGCGGCGTCATCGCCCTCGCCGGGCGCTACGGCCGCGCCCAACTGCTCGCCCTGTACTTCGTGGGTGATGGCGCGGCGGCGCCGCGGACCCCCGAGCAGGCCGAGCAGGCGGTCGAGGCCTTGGCCCGCGGGCTGGCTCCGGACCAACCGGGCCGCGGCCCCAACAACACGCGGTTCGAGATGTCCCCGCCCCGCGTCCCGCTCACCGAGCTGTCGGCGGGCGGTGCGTTCCGCCCGGGGTTCCACCCGGACGCGGCGAACCTGCTCTTCGACGACATGGAAACCGCGTCGGGGCTGGTGGGGCTGACCGAGTCGAAGCCCGAGGCGGCGGGGCGCCGACCCGTCGCCGCCGCCCCGGAATCCACGCGCGTGCTGGACGGGCCGGCGCTGAAGGCGGCGGTGCAGGCGGCGCGGCGGACACTCGACCTCTACGCCGACCGCTACGCGACGTACTGGCTCGAAGACGTGCCGGGGCTGGCCCGCCCGTCGGAGCGTTCGCCGGACTGGGCGGCCCAGCGCTCGACGCTGGGCGCGGTGGCGGCCAAGGACGTCAACTCGGCGCTGGCGACCCTGTACGCCGCGATCGAGTCGGCGGCGGGCGTGCTGCCCGCGGGCGCCCGCGAGGACGAGCGCGCCCGCCGGGTCCGCGAGGCGGTCCAGGAGCTGCGCAAGCGCACGCACGACGACGAGTGCGCCGACACGCTCAGCGCCTGGGCGGGGCTCCCCGCGCCCGCGGCGGACGCGGGCGGGCAGGTGCTCTCCATCGTCCGCGCCGATCCGCTCGCGCAGCAGTTCCTCAACCGCTACATGAAGGCCTACCGCCCGCCCCTGGGCGGGCGCTGGTACTGGAACGCGCTGCTGGAGAACCTGGCCAGGGGGCTGGCGGCGGGGTACGCCGGGCAAGCCGCCCAGGCGCGGGCCGACCTGGCCTCGCAGTACGGCAAGTTCCCGCTCGTGCGCGACGCCGACGAGCAGTTGACGCTGGAGCAGGTCGGCAAGGCCCGCGAGTTGGCGGCGCAGGTGCTCGCCGCGCCGGACGTAAGCCGCCCGGCGGTGTCGCAGCCGATCCAGTTGCCGCAGGGGTACGAGTCGGTGCAGGCGGCGCTCTCACCCATGACCCCCCAGGCCGGACGCGACGACGCGTGGGTCCGCGGGGCGCTGGGGGTGGCCGACGCCCTCCTCCGCGGGTGGCAGGCGGGCTCGGTCGTGCAGGTGCAGATCGTGCTGCCCCAGGACGAGCCGCGGGTTCAGGCGGCGATCGCAACGGCGTCCATCGCGTCCCTCGGGGGAGGCGGCGGCGCCGAGCGCCGCGTTTTCGCCCGCCAGCACCTCGACAAGCCCCTGGAGATCGTCGAGCCGAGCGAGTCGGTCTCGATCGGCCTGTTCGAGACCGCGATGGCCCAGGAGCCGGTGTCGACCGGCACCATGCCCGGCCCCTGGTGGGCGCTGCGGGCCGCGACGGCGCCCGGCGCCGCGCCGGTCACCGGCAAGCGCCAGGTCTACCGCGTCCCGATCGCGTGCGCGGGGCAGCAGGCGCTCGAGTTCTGGCTCGAGCTCACGCTCCCCGCCGAACCGCCCTCCCAGCAGGACTGGCCCACGCGGGTCCGCTGGGGCCGCTGAGAGGATCACTCGATGGCGACGCGCGCCGGGTCGTGGATCAAGGGCGGCAAGCCGCGGCTGTTCCTGGCGGCGCTGGGCAAGCACCCGGCGTGGGACGACCACATGGAACTCGGGCTGGAGAGCGACGCCCTCGTGCGCGTCCGCCGACAGCTCTACGTCGAGGGCATCGGGGCCGCGATCGACGGCGGCGCGTGGGACAAGCTCGCCCCCGACGAGGCCCTGCCCGCGTTCGGGCACGTGTTCCTGTGGCGCTTCGACCAGGAACTGGTCGTGGGGCGGATGTGGGCGAGCAAGGACGGCAAGGGGCGGAGCAAGTACCCCATGCTCGCGTGCTTCCACGCCGGGGGCGTGGGCGCCGGATGGGCCCTGCGCGAGCTGGGGCCGCGCCTGGAGCGGATCGAAGCCGCGTGCATCGCCGCGACCACCCACGAGGGTGTCGCCGAGATCATCACCCGCGAGCGCGACGCCGCCCGGGCCGCGATGGGGGGCGAGGGCCCCGAGGCGATCCGCGCGCCGCTGCCTTCCGACCTGGCGTCGCTGGCGGCGGCGCCCGAACTGGGCCCGGACCGGCGCGGCCTGCTGCGGATCCTGTACGAGTGCGAGCGCGACCTTTCGCCATGGCGCGACCCTGGCGACGCCAAGTCCTCGGGCTCGGGGGTCGTGAGCCCGACGGGGCACCGCCTTCGCATGCCGGTGCCGGCCGGGGCCGCGGCGACGGGGCTGGCGCGCTGGGTCGGCGTGGTCTTCTCGCTCGCCGCCGATTCGGCGCCGGTCTTCGCCGCGGCGCCACACGCCGGGGCGTGGGTCGACGTGATCGTGGGCGACCTGTCGGCGTCCCACCTGGCCTGCCTCAAGGCCACGCCGCGCAAGATGGCCCTCACCAGCGACGTGCCCTACACGCTCGACGAGTCGTTCGTGGCCCGGGCCCGGGCCATGATCGACGCCGGGGGCGCGACGCCGGCGCCGCCCGCCGCACGGCCCGACGCCGGGCCCGCCAGGCCGGCGTGGTTGAAATGGGCGGGGCTGGGCGCGATCGGGGCGGGCGTGGTGATCGGCGGCGTGCTCGTGGCGGGGGGCGGCGGCGGGCCCGGTCCGACCACGGCGCCCGAGCCGAGCCCTCAGCCGACGCCGCTGGTCCGCGAGCCCGAACCCGCCCCGCGGCCCGACCCGACCCCCGACCCGATCGTCGCGGCGGCTCCGCGCGAGCCCAGCCCGCCCGTGGTGCCGGTCCCGGTGCCCGCCGAGGCGCCGAGCGCCGGCAACGACAACGGCGTCTTCTGGGATTCGCTGCCCGCCGTGCTGGGCGAGGGGGCCGTCGCCGCGGCGTGGCGGCGGGGCGTCGAGCAGATCCGAGCGGAGGGCGGCCCCGTCCCACGCGCCCGGGAGCAGGTCGAAGCGTGGAAGTCGTTGCTCGCCATCCTGGCCGAGGCGCCCCGGCGGGAGGTGGCGAGCGCCGGCGATCGGGCCGTGCTCGACGCCGCGCGCGAGCGCGCGTGGGAGTCGGCGATCGAAGTCGTCGGCGACGCCCGGGCCGCGACCGCGCTCGCCAGCGCCCAGGCCCGCGTCCGGGCGGGGCTGGTCGAGGCGGTTCGTCGGCACGCCGAGCTTGAATCCGCCGCCGCGGACGCCGCGACGGCACTGGCCGCCCTGACCCAGGCCGGCGCGGGTGCGGCCGAGGGCGTTCCCGACGCCGTCGCTTCGGCGGGCGACCGGCTCGGGATGGCCGCGGCCGCCGCGCTCCCCAGCGCGCTGCGGGTCTCGGAGGAACTCAAGCTCTGGGCCGCCCAGCCCGCCCGCTCGCCCGACGAACTCGCCGCGGAGGCCCGCGATTCCAACGCCAGCCCGTGGCGGCGCGTGTGGGCGTGGCGCCGGCTGGGCGAGAAGGGCTGGCCCGCCGGCCCGGCCCAGTTGCGGGCCGAGGCGGAGATCCAGGCCTCGCTCGCCGCGCTCCCCGGGGCGGCGGCCCTCGAAGCGCTGCGCCGGTCCGAGTCGGAATCCCGCTGGTTGCGGGGGGCCGGGGCCACGGGGCTCGACGCCGACGCCCTTCGCGCCACGATCGCAACCATCGGGCCCCTGGGGCTGCCGCCGGGGATCGTCTCCAAGGCGCCGCGTGCCTTCCAGGTCGCCAAGGCCGCCCTCGACCTGCGCGACGCGATCGCGCGCCCGGGGATCGACGACGCCGCGACGCGCGTCGCCGTCGACACCTTCCTTTCGGCAAGCGCGGCCGCCGGCGGGAGCCACTGGGATGAGGGGCTCCGCGCCGTGATCACGCCGCCCAAGGTCGCGCCCCCCCTGGCGGGCGTCGGGCCCGCATCCGTGGGCTGGAAGGCCGAGGTCCCCGCCGACGGCACGCGCGTGACCTACGCCTCGCCCCGCGGCGGGGCTTCCATCGAGTTCATCAGGCTCGAAGGCGTGGGCGGGCCCGACGCCGCGACGTTCCTGTCCGCCTCGGAAGTTTCGCTCGCCCAGTTCATCGAGGTCGCGGCGCCGGGCTGGGACTCGATCCGACCGCTCCTGAGGGCGTTCGACGAGTTCGACCCCAGGCTCGGGCCCCGCGTGTGGACCTGGTCGGCGGGTCCGGGTGACCCGATCCGGCGAGCGGCGAACCTGCGCGATCCGACACTGGGCTGGATCGCCACCATGGGCCGGGACCCCAGCTATTACGCCGAGGACCCGCCGGCAGGGCCGGACCTCAACCATCCCATGCAACAGGTCTCGGCGCGAGCGGCGATCGCGGCGGCGAGGCTCGTGGGGTGCCGACTCCCCACCAGCGCCGAGTGGCGCGCCGCCCACGCCGCGGGACCCGCGACGGTGCAGAACCTGCGCGACGCCAGATGGGAGCGCCAGTGGCGGTTCCTCCAGACTCGCGGCCGCGTCGAGGAGTCGGAATGGCCCGGTGCCGGCGTCTTCCGCCCCGCGGACCTCCCGGCCCTGCGCCCCGCGGAGGACAGCAGCCCCGCGGTGACTCACGACGACGGCATCCTCTGGTTCGCACCCGCCTCGGGGCCCCCGGCGGCGAGGAGTGCCGCGGGCTACTTCCACCTCGTCGGAAACGTCGCCGAATGGGTCTTCGAGGCCCCCGAAGCGATCGAGCGCCTGACCGACGTCTCTCCCAAGTCGCTCACGGACCTCATCGGCGACGGTGCGGCCCTTCGGGTCATTGGTGCGTCGGCGCTCTCGCCCGGAGACATGGAGGCGACGAGGCCGGCCGCGGTGGATCACCGCCGAGCCCGCGACGGATTCAGCGACATCGGGTTCCGCCTGGCGTTCGTAATCCGTGGGGTATCGCCACCGACGGAGGTTCGGAGTCTGCGCGAGCGGGTCGAGGAGGTCGTTCGGTCATTTCGGTAGGGAAAGGTTCTATCGGGGACTTGACGGGGGAACGTTGGGCTAGCTAACTTGGGGGGCTTGGCGATGGATGATCGCCCGGAGCCCGAACGGCTGGTTCGGGCTCCTTGACGTTGGACTTCGACCTTGCCGGGGTCCTACCGGCGAGCAGGAAAGGGGATGAACGGGCATGTGGACTGCTGACCTGTCGTGGCGATCAGCGTTTGGGGTGATCGCGCTCCTTTCAGCGGCGGGCCTCGCCGCGGCCCAGGAGCCCGCAGGACAACAGGGGAAGCCCCCGGAGCCGGCGCAGGCCCGCGACGCGTCTCCCCCCGAGGGGAAGCCCGGCGCCCCGCCCGTGGCGACCCGCGAGGATGAGCGGCTGGTCCCCGTGAGCCGATTCGTGCTCTTCTATCTGAACGAGCACGCCGACCAGCCGTCCATCGACGAGTTCAACGCGCTGACCGTGTCCCTCGAGAAGACGGACAAGGGGTACGAGCGGCCCGGGCGCGGCGGGACGCCCGTCGAGGTCAGGATCGGCGACGTCTTCGACGCCGAGGCCCCCATGTTCAGCGCCGCGGCGATCGTGCGGGTCGGCGAGGCGATCGTCCGGGAGTTCAACCGGCGCGGGTTCATCGGCATCTTCGTGACGCCCGACCCCACCGAGATCAACGAGGCGGGCGACGACCTGCGCGAAGGGCGGACGGCCCTGCGCCTGGCGGTGATCACGGGGCGCATCGCCGAGCTGCGCACGGTGGGCGCCGGCGGGCGCGTCAAGAACGAGGAGCGGTTCGACCACCCCATGCACGACCGCATCGCGGACAAGTCGCCCGTGCAGGTGGGCGACCTGATCCGCCGCGACCGGCTCGATCGCTACCTCTTCCGCCTGAACCGGCACGCGGGACGGCGCGTCGACGTGGCGACCGCGCCGGGCGGGGGCCAGCCCGACGAGCTGGCGCTCGACTTCCTCATCTACGAGCCCAAGCCCTGGACCCTCTACGCCCAGGTCTCGAACACCGGCACCGAGTTCACGAGCGACTGGCGTCAGCGTCTCGGGTTCACCCACAACCAGCTCACCGGGCGCGACGACGTCCTGCGCCTGGACTACCTCACCTCCGACTTCGAGGACTCGCACACGTTCATGGTGTCGTACGAGTTCCCGCTTCTGAACGGGCGCCTGCGCGTGCGCCCCTTCGGCACGTGGCAGCAGTACACCGCCTCCGACGTCGGGCTGGCCGACGAGCAGTTCGAGGGCGAGACCTGGCAACTGGGCATCGAGGCCGCGTACAACGTGCTCCACCGCCGGGCCCTCTTCATCGACATGGTCCTGGGCGCCCGCTGGGAGAACACGCAGGTCATCAACAGCTCGATCGAGTTGAGGGGCGAGGACGACCTGTTCATCCCCTACCTGGGCGCCAGGCTCGAGCGGTTCACCGACCGCGCCACCACGGTCGCCTCGGTGACCCTCGAAGGCAACGTGTCGGGCTTCGCCGGCACCGACGTCGAGCAGCTCGAGAAGATGGGCCGGCCCGACGTGGACGAGGACTGGACCGTCATCAAGTGGGACCTGGAGCACGCGTTCTACCTGGAGCCCGTGATCTTCCGCAAGGCCTGGCGCGAGAACCTGCCGCCCCCCGAGGGGAGGCTGCGGGCCCGGGGCCAGACGCTCGCCCACGAACTGGCCCTGGCGTTCCGCGGGCAGCAGGCGATGGGGAACCGCCTGATCCCGGCGGCCCAGACGGTGCTGGGCGGGATGTACTCGGTCCGCGGGTACGAGGAATCGCTGGCCGCGGGCGACTCCTCGGTGTTCGGGAGCATCGAGTATCGCTTCCACGTCCCGCGGGCCCTCAAGATCAACCCCTCGCCGGGACGCAAGTTGTTCGGCGAGCCCTTCCGCGTCACGCCGACGGCGCCCTACGGCGTGACGGACTGGGACCTGGTCCTCAAGGCCTTCTACGACGTGGGCAAGGTCACGCAGACCGACGGCATCGAGGCGATCGGGGAGAAGGACCAGACCCTCTCGTCGGTGGGCCTGGGCATTCAGTTCGACCTCAAACGGAACGTGCGCCTCCGCGCCGACTGGGGCTTCGCGCTCCAGGACGCGGAGTCCGGCTCGCGGCGCACGCACTCGGGCGATAGCCGGGTTCACTTCGAGGGCACGATCTTCTATTGAAGACCGGTGCGGCGGGGTTGTCGGGGATGGCGGGCGCGGGCCTCAAGGTCGAGGCCGGCCGTGGGACGGGTTCCTTTCACCGCCTAGGGGCGGGATGAGTGAGGGCTGGACGATGCGTCAGACCAAGAAGATCGGTTCGGCGGTTCGGAGCGGCGGGCTTCGGCAACTGGTGGCCGCGTGCGGGCTGCCCATCGGCATCGCCGCCCTGGCGGCGCCCGCCTTGGCCGGGCCCCAGGGCGAGCACGTCATCCGCGGCAACGTGCGCTTCGACCGCAACGGGTCCACCACCACCATCACCGCCAGCAATCGCTCCATCATCCGCTACAGCGGGTTCAACATCGGGGGGCACGAGACGGTCCGCTTCGTCCAGCCCTCGGCCCGGGCCCGCGTCCTCAACCGCATCGACTCCACGCTCCCCACGCGGATCGACGGCAGCCTGCTCGCCAACGGGCGCGTCTACCTGGTGAACCCCTCCGGCATCTTCTTCGGCGCCAACGCGGTCATCAACACGGGCGGCATCGTCGCCGCCGCCGGGCACCTCGCCGACGCCGACTTCCTCCGCGGCGTCGACCGCTTCACGGGCCTGGCCGGCACGGTCGAGAACCAGGGGCACATCAACGCCAGGCACGTCCTGCTCGCGGGCGGGTCCGTGCTCAACTCGGGCGTCGTGACCGCCCCGGGCGGCACCGTCGTCTTCGCCGCCGGCGACGAGGTCTACGTCGGCGAGCGCGGCGGGCGGATCTTCGCCCGCGTCAACGCCGACCCCGCCACCCCGGCGGCGTCGACGGGCGTCCAGAACACCGGAACCGTCAACGCCGAGGGCGGGCGTCTCAACATGTCCGCCAGCGACATGTACGGCGTGTCCATCCGCTCCGCGGGCCTGGCCCGCGCCCGCGACATCCGCCTCGAGGGGCAGGGCCGCGGGCCCGCCGCCGAGGGCCGCGGCGTCGTCGAGGTCACGGGCACGCTCGACGCGTCCCAGCCGCGGGGCTGCGGCGGCGAAGTCCGCGTCCTGGGCGACAAGGTCGCTCTTCACGGCGCCACCCTCGATGCCTCGGGCGCCCGCCGCGGCGGCACCGTCCTGGTCGGCGGAGGGGCCCTGGGCCGGGGCCCCGAACGCAACGCCACCGCCGTCTACGTCAGCGACGGCTCCACCCTGCGCGCCGACGCCTTGGCCCGGGGCGACGGCGGCAAGGTCGTCGTCTGGTCCGACGTCTCCACCAAGTACTACGGGCACTCCTCCGCCCGCGGCGCGGGCCGCGGCGGCGACGGCGGGTTCATCGAGACGTCCAGCAAGAACGTCCTGGACATGCGCGGCCACGCCGACGCCGGCGCCGCCTCGGGCAAGGGCGGGCTCTGGCTCCTCGATCCGCGCAACGTGACCCTCTCCAACGCCGCCACGAGCGGCGGCGCGTTCGGGGGCGGCAATCCGGACATCTTCACGCCCAACGCCGACGACGCCATCGTCAACGTCGGCGCCATCAACGCCGCCCTCGACCTGGGCACCAGCGTCACCATCACCACCAGCGACGCCGTGGGCACCCAGCCGGGCCACATCACCCAGCTCGCCAACGCGGACATCCTCAAGAGCGCCGGAGGCGACGCGACGCTCACCCTGCTCGCCGCCAGCGACATCACCCTCAACGGCACGATCACCTCAACGTCGGGGGCGCTCCACCTGGTGCTCACCGCCAACGACCCGGGCCAGGCCGCCCAGACCGGTCCGACCGGCACCGGCGGCATCACCATCGGCGACGTCATCACCACCCTGGGCGGCAACTTCACCGCCTCCGGCGTCTCCCTCGCCGTGAACGCCACGCTCGCCCTGAGCACCGGCGCGTTCAGCTTCACGCAGAACGGCGTCGCCGCCGGGGCGGTCTCCTTCGCCGGCGGCACCGCGACCGCGTCCTCGTTCAACCTCACGGCCACCAACGCGGGAACGACGATCGACCTGCGAGGACTGACGCTCGGGGGTGGCACGAGCCTGATCGATGGCGGAGCCAACACCGTCGAGTTCCGCGGCGCCAACAACCTGGGCTCGGGCGACGTCACCGTCCGCGCCGCCGGCATCGACTTCCGCAACATCACGGGCGGCACGACCGCCGTCACGGACCTGATCACCGGCACCGGCACCCTGCGCCTCCAGCCCGTCAACACGGGCGACGCCATCAGCCTCGGCGACGCGGTCGGGGGCCTCCGCCTCGACGGGTTCGACCTCGACGCCCTCGCCGGCTCGGGCGGGCTGCTCCAGATCGGGTACGACCAGGTCCCCGGCCTGGGCACCGTCTCGATCGACAACGCCACCTTCAAGCGGGCGACGCAGGTCTTCGGCAACGCCGTGACGGTCGCCGCCGGCGGCCTGCTCGGCAACCAGGTCACGGAGATCTTCGCCAGCGGCGCGCTGGCCGTCAACGGCAACGCCCAGTCATCGGCCACGCTCCTCCTCCACTCCGGGCGCTCCGGCGCCGGCGACCTCACGTTCGGCAACAACGTCAACGTGGTCGGCCTGACCGTGCGGCTCCGCGCGGGCGTGCTCGACGGCAGCGGCACCACCGCGGCGGTCGACCTCTCCGCGACCGGCCTCAAGGTCAGCGGCGACGTCGGCACCTTCACCGCCACGCCCACGACGTTCGAACTCCGCCAGGACGCTTCGATCGCCGCGCTCCCCGCCAACACGCTCTTCGGCGGATCGACCATCCCCGTCAACTACACCGCCCGCTCCGACGGGGGGTCGGTGACGGTCACCGCCCGCAACCAGCTCGAGAACACCAGCGCCAACATCACGCTCTTCGGCGTCACCGGCGTGACCATCTCGCCGTTCCTCACCGCCGATCCGCTCCTCGTGCAGTCGTTGCAGGCCAGCGCCGCCTCGGGCTCGATCTCCGTCGAGCAGCAGATCCGCGCGACGGCGGGCCTGAGCTTCACCGGCCCGGTCGTCGCCGGCTTTACCTCGGCGCCCGCCTCGAACTTCGAGCTCTCCGCCGGCACCGGCACGCTGACCTTCAGCGGCACGCTGACCGTGCGCGAAACCGGGACGTTCTCCCTCATCCTCGAGGGGGACGACCTCGCGCTGGGCGGGGACGTCGCCCGCCAGGGTGCCGTCACCGCGCGCCTGGTCATCCGCCCCGCCACCGCCTCGCGCAACGTCGTGCTGGGCGCGTCCACCGCGGGCACGCTCGCCCTCTCCACCGCCGAGGTCGCGTTCCTCCAGGACGGCTTCGCGCAGGTCACCATCGGGCGGGCCGACGGCACGGGCTCCCTCACCTTCGCCGGCGCCACCGCCTGGAGCGACCCCGTCCGATTCCTGCTGAGCAGCACCGATGCCTCGGCGATCATGACGGTCCTGTCGGCGTTCACCACCAGCGGCGACGCGCTCGTCGAGCTCACCGCCAACCAGGTCGCCATCGCCGCGGCCCTCAACCTGGGCGGCTTCGCCAGCCGCACGCTCTCGATCCCCAACACCTCCCCCGTCGAGAACATCACCGCCAACTGGTCGCTCATCGTCCGCGGGGCCCAGATCGGCGTGACGCAGGACGTCACCGCCGCCCGCGGCGTGTGGCTCGAGGGCACCGGCAACACCACCACCCTCAGCGGCACCATCCTCACCAACAACGCCCCCATCGTCATCGCCGACAACGTCATCCTCGCCTCCGCCGTCACCCTCGACTCGGCCAACGGCTCCAACGCCAACGTCGGCGGTCGCATCATCGTGACCGGCACGGTCAACTCCGAGGCCGGCGAGTTCAACACGCTCTCGCTCCGCGGCGGCCAGCTCGGCGACGTGGAACTCCGCGGCGCCCTGGGCAACCTCGGCGCCACTCAGCGCGTCGGCAACGTCGACGTCCTGATCGGCAACCGCGTGATGTTCGGCTCCACCGTCGCGACGGGCGGCGGCGGCTTCGTCCGCGTCAACAACCAGGGCGTCCTCGACATCTTCGGCGCCATGACCCTCGCCGGGTCCTTCGAGCAGACCGCCGGCGCCATCGGCGGCACCAACCTCCGCGCCAACATCACCACCGACAACGCCGACATCACCTTCCGCCGCGCCGTCGACCTGCTCATCGGCGACATCACGCTCTCCACGGGCGACTCCGGCGGCGGCGACATCATCTTCGACGCCGCCGCCACCATCGACAGCAGCGACGCCCGCGGCCTCACCCTCACCGCCGGCACCGGCAGCGTCAGCGTCGGCGCCAACGTCGGCACGCTCGCCGGGCTCTCCTTCTTCCACGTCGTCGGCGCCGGCGGCGTCGGCACGAGCGGCGCCAACAACGTCACCCTGGGCGGCCAGGTCAACGCCACCACCGGCGCGGCCATCGTCAACGCCGACGGCAACATCATCGCCAACGCCGGCGTCCGCGGCGACACGCTCGTCAGCCTCCACGCCGGCCGCGACGGCACCGGCGACCTCACCTTCGCTGCCGCCCTCGAGGTCCGCTCCGCCGATGTCCGCCTCCGCGCGGGCGACGGCACGGGCGGCGCCGCCGCCGCCACCGTCGCCGGCATCGCCAACGCCACCTTCGCCGGCGCCGGCGCGATCGGCTCGGGCGCGGCCGCGCTCGACGCCTTCCTCCTGCGCCAGGACGCCTCGATCGTCGACGCCGCCATCCCCCTGGCCTCCCAGTTCACGGGCGGCTTCAACGACCCCTCGCCCGGCGGGTTCAACTACACGCTCACCTCCGACGACGGCGACGTGACCGTCTCCACGGGCGCCAAGGTCGCCGGGCGCTTCCTCTCGCTCAACGCCGCCACCGGCACCGTCACCATCGCCGGCGCCATCGCGCCCAACACGCTGAGCATCAACGCCGCCGCCGCCACCATCGGCTCCTCGGTCACCACCACCGGCGCCGCCTCCATCACCTCCGCCAACACCCAGGTCAACGCCGACCTCAGCGCCGGCACCACGCTCGCCTTCGTCGGGTCGATCCCGACCGCCGCCGCGACCATCGCCGCCAACCTCACCGCCGGAACCGGCATGTCCTTCGACTACACCGTCGCCACGGGCTCGGTCACCATCCAGGGCGACCGCACCCTCCGGGTCGACGACGGCATCCTCGACTTCATGGCCTCCCCCGTCACCATCAGCTCGGGCACCGTCGTCTTTGAGGCCAACGACATCGACTGGACCGGCGAAATCTCCCCCTCCGGCACCGCCTCCCTGGTCATCCGCCCGGTCACCACCACCAACAACATCCAGCTCAACTCGACCGCCGGCAACGAGACCACCCTCGCCCTCAGCCTCGCCCAGCTCCAGGGCATCCAGGACGGGTTCGCCAGCCTCACATTCGGAGGCAACTACCTCACCGGCGTCCTCACCGTCTTCGGCGCGGACGCCCGCGACATCATGTTCCACGATCAGACCATCTTCCTGATGGGCGGCGCGGGCGGCCGCGTCGCGTTCCGCGCCACCGGCGATGTCGGCGGCGGAGGCCGGACCATCCGCGGCGACGGCAACGCCAGCTTCATCGCCGACGTCGGCGCCAACGGGCAGATCCTCCTCTCCGCCGACCTCGTCACCGCTGGCGGCCTCGTCCAGTTCCAGGACGTCGTCGCCGTCGCGGGCGCCTCCTCGATCACCACCAGCGGCGGCGACATCGTCTTCCTCGACACCATCGACAGCGAGACCGACACGCCCCAGAACCTCACCCTCGACGCCGGCTCGGGCCTCGTCGACCTCCAGGGCGCCGTCGGCTCCACCGGCAACCTCCTCCGCAACCTCGTCGCCAGCGGCGCCCGCATCAACCTCCGGGCCGTCAGCACCTCCGAGGACCAGACCTACACCACCACCGGCGACGGCGTGTTCGTCTTCGGCAACCTCATCGGTCGGAACCTCGCCTTCGCCACGGGCGGCTCCGGCGCCGTCGTCATCGAAGAGGCCGGTCTCACCATCCGCGGCGAGGGCAGCATCGACTTCGGCGGCGCCCTCCGCAGCGCCGACGGCGAGAACAACTCCCTCGACGTCCGCGGCACCAACCTCGTGTTCAACGGCGCCGTCGGCGCGGGCGCGGGCAAGTTCGGCGCCTTCCGGGTTCTCCCCGCGGACAGTCTCGTCGGCGCCACCGCCACCCTCAACACCGGCGTCTTCAACGCCCAGTCCATCCTCTTCGACGTCAACGTCCTGCTCGGCGTCGACGCCGAGGACCTCGTCGCCGACGACAGCATCGAGTTCCGCAAGCGCATCAACAGCGCTGGCGAGAGCGGCGGGTACCGGCTCCGCGTCTCCTCCGCCCTCGTCGTCTTCCTGGGCGACATCGGCACCAGCACCGCGCTCACGGGCCTCGAAGTCGTCGCCGTCCCCGACGCCACCGTCCAGCTCAACCTCGCCCGGATCGTCACCACGGGCGACATCACCTTCGGCCCCGCGGTCGACATCATGGGCGCGGGCGGGTCAGACCCCGTCCAGCTCCGCATCGAGTCGGGCAACGGCAACGTCTCCTTCATCAACGACGTCCGCAGCTTCGAGGACGTCGGCGCCAACCGTGTCGCCACCGGCCTCCGCATCGACCACGGCAGCGGCGCGGTCCGCTTCTTCGCCCGCGTCGGCACCGACCAGGCCTTCGGCACCGACACCGGGCCGGCCCTCGTCCTCAGCGGCTCGGGTCTCACCCGCTTCGACGGCTCCATCAACCTCGCCTCCCACATGACCGCCGACGGCCCCGTCCGCTTCGGCAACACCGCCTCCGTCGCCGGCACCACCCGCTCCGAGTTCCGCGGCGACCTCGAGGTCGCCGGCGACGCCACCCGCCTCTTCTTCTCCGGCGGCGTCCTCCTGGGCGACGGCAACGAGGACACCTTCACCGTCGGACGCGACGTCGTCGTCAGCACCTCGGGCACCGGCGAAGTCACCGTCATGGCACGGACCGTCGGACCCTCCTCCCTCACCATCGGCGAGGCCGGGTTCCTGCCCTCCGTCGTGCGCCTCCAGAACCACGTCGGTCTCACCACCGGCGGCGCCGAGAGCCGCCTGAGCAGCCTCGTCGTCCGCGGCGGACGCATCGAGATCGGCGCCGCCGCCGGCGACCCCCTCTCCATCCGCACCTCGAGCGGCGGTGTCGAGTTCGCCGGGCCCGTCGCCCTCGTCCAGGACCTCGCGATCGACAGCGATGGCATGGGCCGCGTCACCTTCGCCGGCACCGTCGATTCCGCCGACGTCGGCGCCCTCCGCCGCCTCTCGGTCGACGTCGAGGACGAGTCCATCGTCGTCAACGGGAGCATCGGCGCCACCGTCGCCCTCAGCGAGCTCTCGCTCACCACCCCCGACGCCGACGGCCGCGCCATCAACCTCAACGGCGCCGTCGTGCGGGCCGCCGCGCAGTCCTACAACGGCCGCACCGTCCTGGGCAGCAACGTCACCATGTCGGGCAACGCCGTCGCCTTCGCCCGCACGCTCCGGGGCGACGCCGACGGGACACGCTCCCTCACCATCAACCCGCTCACGCTCGGCACGGCGCGCGTGGTCAGCTTCGGCGGCGTCGTCGGCGGCGGAAGCCTCCGCCTCAGCTCCCTCAGCGTCCACATGCCCACGGGCGCCGCCGGAACCCGCATCTCCACCCTCTCCGGCGGCGGCACCACCACCATCGCCGCCGACGTCCTCACCTCCGCCGGCGCCAGCTTCGGCGACGCCGTACGCGTCTCCGGCTCCGACGTCACCATCGACTCCGGCGGCGGAGCGCTCTGGTTCCTCAGCACGCTCGACTCCGCCACCGCCGGCGTCGGCGCCCTGCGTCTCCGCTCCTCCCTCCTCCCGGGCATCAACCCCGGGGCCTCCATCATCTCCGGCGGCCTGCTCGGGATCTCCCCAGGCGCCGACGGACGGGCCGCGTTCCGGTTCGGCGGCAACGTCGGCGTCAACGCCGCCTTCCAGTCCCTCGAGATCGGCGCCGCCACCGCCGACCCCCTCGCCGCCAGCGTCGTCTTCACCAACAACTGGGACTCGGGCGGGCGGATCATCCGCGCGGGCCTGAACCCCGATTCCACCACCTTCCGCGTCGTGGCCGACGGCACCCTCAGCTTCGGCGCGGGGCACCGCGTCCTGGCCATCGGCAACCTCATCCTCGAAGGCGGGTCGCGCGTCGTCATGGGCGACGTGGTCGCCGTCAGCGACCTCGTCGTCCGGGCCCCCGTCGCCGAGATCCGGCTCCGCGACACCATCCCGATCGCCAGCCGCGAACTGAAGTTCACCTTCGACCGCACCACCAGCCTCGTCGCCGGCCGGCGCCTCGACTTCCGCTCGGTCGGCGCCGTCGAGACCTCGGGCGCCGGCGACCGCCCCGTCTTCGCGAGCCGGCTCGCCTCCCAGAACCGGTTGGGGACCGGCGAGAACAGCCCCGGGTCGGCCCTCTCCACCTTCGTCATCCGCGAAGCCGAAGGGTTCTTCGGCGACGACAGCATCCGCCTCAACGCGCTCATCGTCGACGCCCTCGCCCTCCCCAACGCCCAGGACTTCCTCCTCCAGATCGACCTCCCGGCCGAGGGCATCAGCAACACGCGGCCCTTCGACGCCGGCGCGCTCCCGCAGCTGGCCGAGGTCCGCCAGGTCACGCTCCCCGCCGCCGTCCTCGACGACCAGACCAGGGCCGACCTCCAGAACCTGGCCCTCTCCATCCGCGACCTGAGCCTCGACGAAATGGTCCGCTTCCTCATCGGGCGCTCCTTCTACGACGACGCCGAGGCCCGCGGCACCTCCCAGTTCCAGATCGTCACCAAGGATCGCGTCAACCTCGACGCCGCCAAGAGCGCCCTCGAAACCTGGTACGAACTCGTCGGCGCCAAGGGACCCGACGACGCCCAGCCCAAGCGCGACGCCTCCGGCGGCGTCGTGCAGAACTACGACGGCGTCCGCCTCGCCCTCGAGATCGCCTGGGAGAACTACACCGCCACCGAGACCGGAACCCCCGCAGGCGCCGGCCTCGTCCGCTACCTCACCGAGAAGCGCCAACGCGAGGAGCTCGGCGGCGATGAGCTCGAAGCCCTCCGCGCCGTCGTCCGGCTCTACAACCTCTCCGTCGACCTCGCCGCGACCAACCTGTCGACGTTCGAGGTGACCCACACCATGAACGCCGTCGTCAGCCGCTGCGTCCCCCAGGGCACCATGACCCGCGAGCACCTGCTCGAAGCCGTCCGAGCCGCTCCCGCGTCCATGCAGGGAGAACCCACCGGCGTCCGCGGCGAGTAGCCGCCCCGGACCCCGCGCCCACGAGAACCCCGACGTGGCTGAACTCAGCGCCGAGATGTTGCTGAAGCCCGTGAGCGACGAGTCGCCCTGCGGGGACGATCTGCGCCAGGACGGCCGCTACCTCGAGGTCCTCCGCCTGGCCGAGGGCACGCCGGAGCGGGTCATGGGCGACAAGACCATCCCCGCCGCCGATCCCGAATGGCGCCCGGTCAAGGACGGCTGCGCCGAGCTCTTCGCCCGCACCAAGGACCTCCGCCTCTGCGTCGTCCTGTGCTTGACCCAGTGCAAGCTGGGCGGCTACACCGCGCTCACCGAGGGGCTCGAGACCGTCAAGACCCTCCTCGACCAGCAGTGGGAGGGCGTCCACCCCCGCCTCGACCCCGAGGACAACAACGACCCCACCGAACGCTGCAACATCGTCGCCCAACTCGCCACGCCCGTCGGCAGCTTCGGCGACCCCTACAGGTTCCTCGAACGCCTCCGCGATGCCCCCCTCATCGAGTCCAGGAGCGTCGGCCGGATCGCGTTTACGGACATCCTGGTCGCCATGGGGCAGCTCCCCCCGATCCCGCAGCCCGACGGCACCCCGGGCCGCAAGCTCGAAATCGCCCTCATCGACGCCGCCTTCGAGGACGTCGAGATGGGGCCCCTCGAGGCCGCCGCGTCCGCGATCGAAGGATGTTTGGAACACGTGCGGGGGATCGACGCGGCGTTCGCAAAGTGGGTGGGTCCGGGCAAGGGTCCCGACCTGTCGAAACTGCGCAACCAGCTCGCGGACGCCTCGCAGCAGGTGCGCAAACGCCTGGTCAAACGCGGCGGGGCCCCGGCGCCCTCGGCGGACGGGGCGACGGCCCCCGAGGCCGGGCGGGCCGTCGACGGAATCAGCGGCGAAGTTCGCTCCAACGACGACGCCACGCTCGCGTTGGACCGCGTGTGTCAGTATTATGAGCGGGTGGAACCGTCCAGCCCGGTCCCCTTGGCGGTGCGTGCCGCCAAGCGCCTGATCGGTCTGAAGTTCGAACAGATCGCGATCGTGCTCACGCCCGACGTGGTCGCGACGTTGCAGCGGATGGCAAGCCCCGACGGCGAGCGGCAGGGATAGGGGCCCCGTCGGGGGCGGAAAGGAAACGGGACATGGCCAAGGCAAGCAGTCAGAAGTTCATCGCCCGCAATCGCGCCCCGCGCGTCCAGATCGAGTACGACGTGGAGCTCTACGGCGCCGAGAAGAAGGTCAACCTGCCCTTCGTGGTGGGCGTCATGGCCGACCTCTCGGGCAAGCCCGCCGACCCGCTCGCCCCCGTCTCCGACCGCAAGTTCCTCGAGATCGACGTCGACAGCTTCGACGACCGCATGAAGGCCGCCAAGCCCCGCGCGGCGTTCCAGGTGCCCAACACCCTCACCGGCGAGGGCAACCTCAGCGTCGACGTCACCTTCGAGAGCATGGACGACTTCTCGCCCGCCGCGGTCGCCCGCCGCATCGAGCCCCTCGCCAAGCTCCTGGAGGCCCGCACCCAGCTCTCCAACCTGCTCACGCACATGGACGGCAAGAGCGGCGCCGAGAACCTCATCGGGAAAGTGCTCAACGACCCGGCGCTGCTCAAGACGCTCGCCGTGGCCCCCAAGCCCCAGGACAAGAAGGAATGATCGCGGCGGTCGCCCGCCCGCCCCCGCGCGGCGCGGACGGGTCGCCGCCATGGGAGGTGTGAACGCATGAGCCAGGCCAACGCAAGCGGACAGCCGTCCGGCGCTCCCTCGATGGAGATGACCGAGTTCGAGTCGCTCCTCAAGAAGGAGTTCAAGCCCAAGACGTCGGCGGCCACGGAGGCGATCAACTCCGCCGTGCGCACCCTCGCCGAGCAGGCCCTCGGGGCCACCGCCCTTGTCAGCGACGACGCCGTCAAGAGCATCGAGGCCATGATCGCCGGCATCGACCGCGTGCTCACCCAGCAGCTCAACCAGATCCTGCACCACCCCGACTTCCAGCAGCTGGAGTCCACCTGGCGCGGGCTCTACCACCTCGTCAGCAACACCGAGACCGACGAGACCCTCAAGATCCGCGTCCTCAACGTCTCCAAGAAGGAACTCCC
>Ga0194127_10002138_pt1 | contig 27569 bp, 43 predicted proteins | sample TA2KigC100mmetaG_FD_148624 | JGI IMG/M metagenome (GOLD analysis project Ga0194127, IMG submission 148624) | Freshwater microbial communities from Lake Tanganyika, Tanzania - TA2015036 Kigoma Deep Cast 100m | ecosystem: Environmental > Aquatic > Freshwater > Lake | place: Tanzania: Lake...
GGGATTATGAGTCGATTGCTTTCACCAGATAGCTAAAGGAGCGATGGGAAATGGTGGATTTGAACCACCGACCTCACGATTATCAGTCGTGTGCTCTACCGCTAAGCTAATTTCCCTAGGTAGGACCGCCGAGAATTGAACTCGGTTCTGCCGCTTATAAGGCGACGGCTTTAACCAATAAGCAACGGTCCCAAGAAATCAGAATAGATTCAATTGATCTTCTGATTTGTAATCTAAGGGATGATACTTGAGGAACTCCCAAAAAGTCATTTTCATTTCCTTTTGAGTCATTCCACAGTGAGCAGCTGCTTCTGGAAGATTCATACTAGCACGGTAAAGTGCTGTATTTGCTTCATTTACCAGTTTAGGCGTTGTCTTTACTTTCGTCAAGTGCTGCATCAATCTGTTCTTCAATATCTTTATTTGCTGTAGAGGTTTTTGATATCTTTGGGTCAGTACCACTAATAGGATTACCAGGAGTTTTCTGGTATTTTGTCCTATCTATAGTCTTCTTTTTACCCTTTTCTTTCTTACACTTCTTGATAATCTGAATAGCGTCACCCACAGTGACAATACTCATAGAGTCTTCGTCTGGAATTTCAATTCCAAAGCATTCCTCCAAGAACATTACAAGCTCAACCAGATCAAGAGAATCTACCTCAAGATCATCGATGAACTTTGTCTCCATAGTGACTGTATCCCAATCATAGTCTGGCTTATACACAGACTCTTTGATTGCCATTCTTGCGACGGTAAGCAAGACTGAATCATCAACTTTTTTTGCTTTTTTAAGAATTTCTCGAATGTCAGAATAAGCTTTACTGTATGCCATGGTAAAAATTCGGTAGAGAGCGGGTGACGGGGATCGAACCCGTGATTCCAACTTGGAAGGATGGCGTGTTACCGCTACACCACACCCGCATCAGGAGTAGACGACTTGATCAGAGTCAAGCTGTGCCCGAACAACATCAAGAACCCGAAGGAACTGGTCACCATCTTCACAGTCAAGAGATTTGATCGCACCTTCACTGCTAAACAAAGTAAAGCGGCGGGAAGCGATGTCAACAGAGCAGTGAGTCACGTATTCATCAATCATGGTGTTTGCTGTTCACAACGTAGTTATAATAGCACTGGATCGGGCAGAATGTCAAGGGGTGTGCCAGTTTACAAAGTGGATCTGTCGATGACCTCTTTTGACTTTTGCAGCAAACTTACTGCTGCTCTTCTATGTAGGTTATAAAACTGATACGCTTTTGTTTGATCTGTCTTTGGATCTTGAAACTTTTCTTTGGTTAATTCTTCAACGTAGTCATCCAAGTGTCTTTGTAATATTTCTTCTAGGAAGACAGCTTCAGCAAATGTCAAACTCATATGGTATTCTTTAACACCACTGGTAGTATAAGTCACTTCCATAATTTTGTCAATTTAAGTAAATTCCGTTGTCACACTTGACCTCAATTTTATCTCCTTGAGCTTCAATCAGCATATTTTCATCTGCATATAAGTGTAGATCAGTAGATACAATTCTAGCAGATTCTCCAGCGTTTACTTGCCAAGCAGTAGGGTTTCCATATGGACTATCAGCGGGTTTTTTTACCCAGGATCCAGAAGTATTATCATCTGCGTTATCTTCACAATCAATATCCTCACCGACAACGCTGGTTTTCATTTTACCATCGACATAGGTAAAATAATTTCTTTCTACCTTATCATAACGACACCCAGCAGTAAGAATCTGCAAATCCCCAGCACTTCTAATTGCAAACACACCACCAGGTTTGGTCATCTCGATGACTCTGTTGCCTTTGATCGTATCTACAATCTCTCCACCTTCTTCGAGATCATTCTCTCCAAATGACATTTTTGTAGAGAAATTTGGAGCATCGAGCTTAAGATTATTATCAGCACTGATTCCAACATTATTGTTAGAGATTAGCAGCATATTATCTGCTCTCATCTCCCATTTTCCATCTACTTTATCATAACGATCGCCCCAGACTTCGGTATGCATATCACCTTCGACTTGGAGATGAGCATTTCCAACAACGTGAATCGTTAATTTGTCCTTCTCGACATCATCACCGACCTTAACGGTCATGTTGCCTGGTGCTGCAGCATGAATGTTTTCATTTGCATTAATATAGATGTCTCCCTTTTCATCAATATCGATGAAGTGACCATTACAGTGAAGTAATCTAATTCTTTCACCATTTTTCGATCCATTCAGCTCGAAATGATGCCCACACTGAGTTGTGGTGCAATAGTTTTTTGGGTATTCAGTTACAGATTGTGGATTCTTATTCTCGTTTACCGATCCATTAGGCGGCGTTGGATTTACAGCGTTTGCCTGTTCAGGTGTAATTGCCATATCAAATCTTTACTGCAGGGTGACCAACACAATCTATGTAGCTTTGCAGTGGTAGGAGCTCCTTGATTGCTCTTGGTCCACTATACTCATAGGATGGAACAATTGCTGCTGGAGAATCACCAGCTGGTTCAATTCTTGGTTCTACGAATCCAATAACCTTCTTAGTTAATGTTGGTTTGACCAATCTACCTCTAGAGTCAGTAGTAACTGTTCCAACTTCTTCATCTCCAACATAGATCTTAGGATCTTTATATCCTTCTCCAACGTTCGTGATTGTAATATCATTCATGATTGGGATGAGATCTGAGCATCCAGCATAAATTGCTGTTGCAGTTGGTGGAATGAAGAAGTCTAAGAACTTCTCGGTGAAGTTGATTGTAAATTCATATCCATCTGGAGTTGTCAAGACAGCACCAGGTTGAATTAGAACTTCATCTTCTGGGGTGATTGTTGCCAAAGAAATTTTTCCAGTTCCTTGGTAATCGGGATCATCAACTTGTAAGATGGATGGTTGATTCTCAACTACAGTTCCATCTGCAAGCTTAACAAGATTAAGAACCGTTCCCTCTGAGATGTAAGATTTCAGTTCGTTATTGACAATCAAAATAAAGTATTGTTCTTTTGGACAGATAGCATCATCAATACTAAATCCATATCCAACACCAGGAGTTAGAACATCAACTCTTTCGACTTTACCATTTCTGATGACGGGTTTAAACGTAGCACCATTTCCTTCTTGTTCATTACATGTAGAGACAGCTCTTGCTTTAGCGTTGAGACCGAGATTAGGAATATCTCCACCTGCCTTCTTGACAAATGTGCCAACAATTGATCCAACGCTATCAATAATTGGAAGAGCTTTGATTGGTGTGCTTGACTGTAGGGCATCAAACACCATTTTGGGGAAGCAAGGATTCTTATTCAGAAGACTATTGCTACAATTCAGTGGTACAGGATCTCCCAGATTATCAATAAAGTCTTCAAACTTATCGAGTGGACCTCTGGTATCAAAGCTATTGTTGTCAATACCAGTTTCTTCCTTAAATTGTTGAGAATTATTCACTCCCGTTGTTCCACCACCATCTAAAGCTTTAAGATCACCTGTTTTGGTGTCATATGCGTATTTTCTACCGTCAGAACTTTGCCATGGGACATATCCCTTAGCATTTGGTTTACCATTTCCAATAACAGATCCATTTGCAGGAGGCTTAACTTTATATTGATCAACCTCTTTCTGCTTAGCATCTCTTCCTTCTGTATCTTCACCCTGACAAGTTTTGAATACACTTGCACCAATAGAGCAGGACAGAGCACCATCACAGAAGAGATCAAGAAACTCACCAATCTTTGCAATCAATCCCTGAATTAATCCAATAGCACCTTTGATACCATTTAAAATACCAGAAATAATTGCGAGACCCTGCTGCAGCAGGCTCATAACTTGAGCCATGATCTTGCCAAGAATGTCTTGGATCAGACAAAGAGCTGTGTCAAGAATCTTCCCAACCATGTCAAGAAGAAGATTCATAATAAAGTTACCAATTTCTCCTAGAATTTGGTCAAACAAACAAGCAATCAGATCTCCAAATGATTTGAGTTGTTTCTTGACTGGTTGTAGAATATCTGGATTTGGAATCTTGATCTTGTCCATCTGCTTTCGGATGAACTTCTGAACCTCCCTTAAGACCCATCCTTTGATTCCACCCAAAAGACCACTCATTCCATTTTGGATTCTATTAGCGGTCTTCTGAATCTTACCAACAAAATCTTCTACCTTTCCTGTATTTTTGTTGATAAATTCCCCGATCGGGTTCTTCTCAATATTCCTAGCAAATGCAAACAATTCATTCAGTGGAGTGCCGATCTTTGTCTCTGCCTCCGATCCACATTTGCCATTTGCAATATTGACAACATAGCACTTACGCTTATCTGCTGCTTTCTGGCTGTCAGTTTGCTGTTTACCTTTACCTCTCTCTTCCTGCGATCCTGCAGTTCCAGTTCCACTTGCTCCGCCACTGCCAAATGGGACGACTGGTAATGATATTGGACCAGCACCTCCTGTAGATCCAGTTCCACCAGGCAGGGATCCAGAACCTCCATGCTTTTTCTTATCATAGTTTGGAGAAACAATAGGTTTGAATCCTTCTTCTGCAGATTCTTGACCGTAGGTTCCTAAGTGGTTATCACCGATTGTTCCTAAGACAATAGGAATTTGAGCCGCGGCTCCATCCATAAAGAATCCAACTACCCAAGCACCTTTCTCCAATTGGTGAACACTACCAATACCATTTGTCTGAGGAGAAGTTGCAGGCATCATAACAGATGCCCAGGGAAGATCATCAGTCTTTAAAGTTTTCTTGCTTTTAGTATGGTATCCAAGAATTCTGACTTGAACTTTACCAGTTTCATCCTTATTCTTTCCAGATCCGTTGTTTTCAACCTGACCCATCCACCAGTTGAAACCATCTTTACCGATAAAGTTAGCTGTCGCTTCTAAAAGTGCCATCTTTAACCAAAAATACCTTTAAGTACGTTCTTCTTCCCGTCTTCAGTGAGGTTACCAAGACTATCACTATATAGGGTTAATTTTGTAATCATAGATCCAGTTGATGTTCTCCATTCTCTTTCTACTTTTCCGATCAAATATTTTCCACTGTCTTGAACATTAAGTTGTTTTGTTTTACCGAAGTAGCTTGCAAGCAAAACAACATCTCCAATCTCTGCATCCATTCTACCATAGTATTCAAGTTCAACTTTCTTGTTGAACAGCATTTTTCCTCTAAATGCAGATTGGAAAGCAACTCTATTTGCATCTTTGGTATATGAACCTTCCAAGAACAGAGTGCTGTCCAGAACTTTTGACATGATGCGTGTTGGAGCAGCAACAGCACTGTAATAATCTGGAAGTTCCGACTCATTCAATTTAGGAATGTCCTTATAAACCTCCAGAGCTTTGTAAGATTGATCGACTACCTTTCTAGATCCAACATCGTAAGTAATCAATCGAGCAGCATAACTTCCATAGTTGATTCCCTGCAATACATCACTAGTTTGTGTTGCATTTATCTTATCAACTTGAATTAAACTTCTATCTTCTTTAAGTTCATCCTCTCCAAAACTACCACCGACAACTACTCTGAATTTCGCTTCTTGCTTAACTAAGCTATCGATTGCTTTCCAGTTGTATCCAGTCTGATTCTCATAGAATAAAAACCCAGCAGTAGCAGATGTACCACTCTTCTTTGTGTAAATTGACTTATCAGACATAAACTGTATGATAGTAAATGGATTCCAGAAATTAGTGATAAAACTGAGTCTGTTACTTGCTTTATCAGCATTTAAAGGATATTGACTTTGTAGTATATCCCTTATCAAATACTCTACAACTTCTGTTGGAGTTTTGTTTTTGATTGGTACAGATAATTTGGCAGCTGTATTATTGATAAAATCTGGACTAACAAGATGCAAAGTTGCTTTTGATTTAGATCCATCAATAATCATCTTATCAGTAACACAGTAAACAACCATGTTAAGTTCGATAAAATTTGCGTCCTTTGTATTTTGATTGTCAAAGAACTTAAGTTGTACTGGTTCAAATCCAAAAATTTTCGACAGCACACCAGTCTCTGTATCAGTGAGTTCTACAGATACCCTAAGATTTGATGATTGAATATCTTCGAAGTAGTTCAATCGCAACAAGTGACTATCACCAAAGGACTTCTTTTCCCCCTCGATTGTGATATTCAAATAACCTAGTTTAAAATTAGACTTACTCATGCGAATTGACTTGTCCTAGCGTAAACATCAAAAAATGGACTGACAGATAATTCAACTTCGGCATCTGATTCAGTATCATAGGATGGAGAAGAAGTTGCTGCACTTGGAGACGATATTTGTGTTGCCTGAGCAAAAGATTGGACTTCGAATTTTGTTTTCTCTTCTTGGCTAGCGATAATATCCATTTCCAATTGATTAGTAAGATCGAGCAAATCTGGATTTCTATCAGCTATACTAGAGACATTCTCTGTAAAAGATGGATTATTATATAGAGAAACAATCTTAGATATAAACTCTGGAGCATTTGTTCCAAATGAATTGGAACTCATATTTTGAAGCCCGAATCCAAGAGAAGTATTAAAAGATGAAGACTTCATCATGTCTCCACCAAATGACATCGATGGATTGAAAGTAAAGCTCGACTTTAAGGAATCTGGTGCTCTGGATACTTCAGATAGTATTCCACCTCCAGTACCACTTATTACTCCACCATTTCCAAAAACATTTTGAAAAGAACCAGGTCCATATTGTCTTGTAGAGGGGGGTTGTCCAGTATTACTAGTAGCTGATTGTGCCATGGATCCTGGAGTTCCAGTCAATTGTTGACCATTAGCTCCAGTTACTAGTGGTGCGGCGGGGGATCCAGCAGGACTTGCCGTACCAGAAGTAGTTTGATTATTGTTTATATTTGTTGTAGTCTGGTTACCACCCCTTAGAGATAATTGAGATGATGAAGATGGGGCATTCTGTAATTGTGGTTTTGGAAGACCGAATACATTAGAGAGATAATTGATATTTTGAGATACTGCGTCTTGTTGCTCTTTAGTATGAATTGGTAATGATGACATCAAGTCCATCAATCCAGAGGCAACAGATCTAAGTGGCAAAGCAACTGCACTTGCAAGAGCTTTCTTCAGAGATCCATCAATATCTAATGATTCATCGAGTTTTTCTGAGATGTTTTTACTATAATCAGTAAATCCTGCTTCCTTTAAAGATTCTACCTGACTTCCACCTGGAGCTGCTCCTGCAGGAGCTGCAGACACAGATGGAACTGGTGGCATTAATGCTGACGTTCCACTAATTAATCCACCAGTTGCTTGTCTAGTAGTTGAAGGATTGGATCCACCACCTCCACCTCCTGAAGGAGTTGATCCACCACCTCTAGCTCTATTGATTGCATTATCAATCCACCTTTGCCAGTTCTTCTCCTCATCTGCTGATCTAACTTTCTTATCTTTAGCATCTCTAGCAGCTCTTTCTGCTGCTCCCATTATACCAGGAGTTATGGGATCAAGATCAACATCTCTAAGATCTCCTGGATTTAAGAAGTTGCTAAACCTCTTAAACGTAGATGCTTCTTGATAAACATCAGTTTGATCTAAGTTTACGTTAGATACAGTTGTCCTATCATCTCTACGATCTGCTTCTGCAATATCCTGCAGTCTCTCAGCAAGCAAAAAGTCTTTGTAGATATCATCACCAAAATAAAAATTGATAAGGGCATTCCTATCTTCAACCAACTTTTTAACGTTGGATAAAGTTTCATTTACATCAGCAATAGTCGGAAATGCAATCTCTGCCATTTACTTTTTCTTTGATCCTTTATTAAATGGACTTATCACAACTGATCCACCACCACGAAGATTTCTTCTTCTAACTGGCATAGGAACAACTTGAGAACTCCCTCTAACTGGTACAGGGACAACTACACTTCTATTTAACCTACTTCTTTGAAGGTTTCTTTCTTGTCTGCCACCGCCAGGTCTATAAACTGGTTTTTGAGTTTTGCCCATATCATATGCAACCTGAGCTCCAAGACCAACCCACCCGAACGGACCAGGAAGTGCAGATATAGCACCTAAAGCTGCTCCGCCATAATCACCCTTTCTAATTCTATCTTGAACGTCGTATACTGCAGCAGCAATTCCAAGAAAAGGAATTGCTCTACCAAACTTAGCGAGAATGGGACTAGTCTTAGAACTAATTTCAGCTAACTTTTTAAGAGCTTCAACATCTGCCGCCTTTGATAAATCATATACAATTTTTCTACCCTGAGCAGCAGATTGACTGAACAATCTCTGAACATCACTGGTCCTAACAAACTGTTCGATACCCTTGGTAGGATCAAATCCCCTACTAATTCTACTTCCAAAGAAGTTTTTAAGTCCTCTTGCTCCCTGAGCGCGAGGAAGAACAATTACTGTTCCATTCTTACCAGCATACTTTATCGATGTCATCAGATCTGGTGTAAAATATTGACCAGCGTAGTTTGCACCTGCCAGTTTTTTAAATATATCTGGTTTCCATTTTTGCCAGAAAAGTTTTGTGATTTGTTGATCTGCAAAATCAGCTAATTTTCTTCCCTTGAAGATTCTTCCAAAGATAGTCTTTGGATTCGATGGTCCAGATCCAGTAAAATCAGCACTAAATTCAACACCCTCACCGAGACCTTTGAACATAAGATCTGTCTTAAATCTCAATTCATCAGTCACAGACATCAAGAATCTAGCCATTAATCCAGGCAGATTGAATGATCCTGTTTTACTTTGTTCCTCCCAGTATTGTCTAGTAGATTCTCTTTCTGACTCTGGTATTAAACCACTATTCAATATCATTTGCTGATACTGAGAATTGGACATAGATATAAATTCAGTCAATCCCCCTTGACCACTACCAGGTCCACCAGTTCCGACATATGGAACCAGAGATCTCCACCTTGGATAAGGGGAAGTTGTGTTAGGACTCAGAAAATCTAAACTGGTGTGAGGACCAGTCAAACTACCAACTTCAGATCTCGGATGAGATTTTGTTCCCATCAATCCAAGAACCTGACCTCTTTGTACTGTGTCTCCAGGTCTTACATATTTGTTTACTTCAGAACTTGGAAAGTGAGCATAAAGTTGATCAAATTGCTCATTTGGATATTGTGGGTGAGAACCTCTAATTATGACATAGTTACCATAACCAGATCCCATTTCACGATCACCACCAACTCTATTTGGATTATATTGATACCCCCATTCAATAACTCTACCTGGGAATACGACTAAGTTATAATGTCCATCTGGAGTAAAGTCTACACCAGGTTCACCAGTAGCATCAATTCTAACCCCACCAGGAATGTTTAATGGTGCAAATTGTGGTGCCTCTTGAGGTTGTTCAGATGCTTCTCCAGCAGTTCCAGCTGAACCAGGTCTTCTTTTAATTTCTTTGTGGGATGCTACTTGTTGTAATTTTTGCTGGAATCCCTCAACATTAAAAGCTTCCATACTTCCAGCAGCTCTTCCAACTCCCTCTGGTTGGGATATTCTATCCATTCCAAAGGTTCTTGCGAGTTGTGTAATATCATTCAAAACTCTAGAGGAAGATCTTCCATGTGGTAAAGCATAAGCAACAGAATAAGTTGCTCCAAGCAATACAGATCCGATCTCTCGATAAATTGATCGAGTGATCTCTGGCATCTGACTCACTCTAGCAACAAGCTCATCTCCTTTTCTACTTGCACGTTCACCGATTAATGCCCTTCCTGGTCCACTTGGAACACCACCTTTTGCATTTAAGGTTACACCATATTTCCTGTCAGTTTCCTCAATCTGTTTCTCTAATTCTCTAAGAGATTTTGCTTCAGTGGTGTTGATTGGCGATCCATCTGCATTTAAATCTGCTGTTAAATTTATAGTCTGTCCAGGTATGGTTAAAGGTATTTCTTCCTCTTTAAGTTCTCCCAGTGCTTTCAAAATAATAGCCGCTGGAACAAATGGAGCGCCAGTCAACTGAAGAACAGGATATATAAGTTTTTCGTCCTTTGCCTCTAATCTCAGTTCATTTAAACGTTTTTTATACTCTGCCTTATCTTTAGTTTTAAGATCTAAAAGTTGGTTAGCTCTTTCTTCTGCTTTTTTGTTCTCAAATTCTTGTAAAGCCTGACCCCCAAGGATAGCAGCCAATCCAATTTTGTTTCCAGTTGGTAAACCAGATCTAATATTGACTGTTGGTTTTGTTGTAGCAGTTCTTGGAGAACGGACAATCTTATTTGCAGGAACCTGAGGTGGTTTTGGAACAAATGGTTGCTTCGGACGAATCGTAGGTGGTTGTTGCCCTGGTGGTTTTACTTGTGGGGCAGTTGCTGGAACCTGAGCAGCCTTTGGAGTCTGTTTAGTTTTTGGTGCTCCACTCAAAGCAAGAGGAACATTAACTGGAGTCTGAGCTGGTTGTGCAACCTGCTCCTGTGCCTCTGCTTGACGAACTGGTTGATTTACTCTTACTGGAGTTTTAGTTCTTCCCCTTTGATTTCTTCTAGGTCTAAGATCAACTTTTACTTCTGCCTCTTCCTTTGGAACAGGTATCTTTCCAATTACAATTCTGTTATGAACGTATTTCTTACCAAGGAAGAATTTTGGTCTAGTTCTTAAGTAATCAAAATACTTAAGTTCAGTCTTTAAATACCCCTCCATCGACTTTGCGAAGTTATCGCAAGTCTCTTCAAGAGTTTGTAGATCAATAGCGTACTTCTTATCCATATTACGTTATTGCAAACCCCTCTGATGAATTGCGTACACCCCTACCAAATGGATCAAAATAATCGAAGTCATCTTCTTCTTTAGAATTTGACATCGGCACATAAGTTACAGATCCAGGTATATAAACTGGAGCATAAGCGACAGTAACATTTTCTTCTGGTCTTTTTGAGGGAGTAAGAGATCTTGATTGCTCGTTTCCTCTCAGATCCATAGTTTTATCCCACCCAGGGGTACTCGTTTGTTTCATCGTTTCTCTGAGTGTATCATAATATTGTTGCTGTTTTATAGATGTATCAACTGCACTTTCAACGATACCTCTATACTGAGATCCACCTGGCATATTGACCACATCTCTAGCATTTTGAATAGCTTGGTTCAATCTTGGATTAGAAGATCTCTGAGCATCTCCTTGTGGAGATACAGTTTTTGTTGCTTGTGCATCAAATTGCCCCTGTGGACCTTGATACCATCTAGATGTTGGTATTAATTTTCTAGCACTTCTTTGGTTGAATCTATTGATATCTTCTTGAGTATATGTCTTCTTCGTCTCTCCAATATCAATTCCTAATAGTTTTTGTTTGACTGTTCCTTGTCCAACAAATTCAGTTCCTCTAGGAGCTATGACATTACCAGTATTAGGTAAGAATCTAGAAAGCATTTCCAGCCATCCACCACCTTGCCCTGGTGGACGAGCAGCTGCTACAAGATTACTAAAGCTTGGTGGTATTCCTGCTGGTCCTGGATTTGTTCTTCCGTATGAGATAGAACCTGGACCAACATACCATCCAAATAAATGCCCATGTCTAGTTCTATCTGCTATTCCCCCAGGATAAATGTTTGCTGCAGAAGGAACGGCAAAGTCAGTTCTTCCTCCAACAAAGTTAGCAGCATCTGCCTGCAACTGAGGATTTGTAATATTTGCTGCTGCTTCATCGACATATTGTGTCGCTGTAGCAATTCCCTTTCCTTTATGAGATGCCACAGCAGCAATAGCAGTATCCCTATCTCCAATAGCTCTCCACAAATTCTGATCAGATTCTCTGACTGGTTGAAACTGCCCTGGAGATAAAACAGCTTCTTTTATAGTTTTGACACTATACACTCCAGATGCAACTCTGTTATACACAACCTGCGCTACGTCTGCTTCTCCTTGAGGAGTTACTCCTTCCAAAGATGCAATAGCTGCTAAGGTCCAAAAGTCTGCACTATCACCCTGTATAACTGGACCTGGGGGAGGAGTTGGTTGTTGTAAAAATGGCAGGGGTATGTTTAACGTCTCAATAAAATTAGCAATACCCAATTGAGATTTATCGAGTTTTGCCAACATTCCAGCTCCCCCTGGAATTGGACTAGGCATTTTGGTTGAACCAAACGTTCTTCTCAACGACTGGAATCCAAGAAGAACAGATGCAGTTGATTCTCCAGCTGGCAAATACTCAAGAAGAGAGTCCGTTACACCAACCATCAAAGATCCAACCATGCCAAAAGAATCTTTGATAATATCACCGATTTGTGGTGCTGGAATAATTATTGTTGGTTCACCAGATGGATTAATTCTGGTCAGAACTGGTTTTTTAACAAATCCACCTTCAGGATAAGAAACTAAAGTTCCTGGTGTCGTTCCACCTTTTGCATATGCATATTTTCTTACAAATAAAATAGAGAATGCAAAACCTAAATCATCTAAAACTGAAACAGTCGTCTCGGCACCTTGCTGCAATCCTGCAGCAAATTGCTGCAATCCTGCAGCAAATCCTGGTTCCAAGTCTCGTAACCTAGGAATAGGAATCTGCGGAGGAAAAGAAGGTCCCTGTTGTGGTTGTGGAGCTGGTGCAGGAGCAGGTGCGGGAGCAGGAGCGGGTGCTGGAACTGGTGCAGTGACTGGTTGCTGCTGTGGTTGCTTCTGTCTACCTCTACCTCTTCTAAATGAAGGAATTCCACCAGAAGGTTCCTCTGCTACTTCTACCTCTGGAAGTGTTGGGGTAACATTAATGAACTTCTCAACAAACGCAGTTACGAAGTAAAACCTCTGTCTTGATCTGAGATATTCAATATATTTCTGTTCTTTCAATAAAAAATTGTCCAACGCCGCAGCGAAACTATCAGCACTTGCTGTCAGTAATGCTACATCGATTGGACTCTTTGGCATTTTATCTACGATTTCTTTGCCTTTCTTGTTCTACACGCTCTCTTTCCTCTTGCAGGAAAGCAGCTAGTAAGTTGATATAGACATCCCTTTCCCAAGGAATCATATTTTCAATATCAGTCAAGCTATATTTATGGTGCTGTACTAAAGCGAAGTTGGTCTTATAAAATGCCATAAGACTCTCATGGAAAAGGGCTATGCGAAAAAATTTGCAAGACCTTCGATAACAATTTCACTCTCAACTCTGGTATTTGGATTTCTAACTTTAAGAACATGCTTCAGAGTTGGCATCGTATTGAAAAATTCCTGAATCATTTCAAATTGCTTATTGGTCAATTTTTCCACCCATTCTTTTGCTTCATCAAAAGAAAACTCACCATAATCATCCTCACCAACAAATACCTTGCTGATGCAACTAGCAACCAGATCATATGGATCTGGAGCCTCTGATGTAAAGTTGACTTTAGCAAAATACTCAAGGTTTGGATACTTCATAACCAAAAGAGTATTGTCATCAAGCTTAATTTCCTTCTTGTGTTCTTTAGGGAAATGAACGTTGATGTCATTTACTTGGAACGTAACCTCAATCTCCGTTTCTTGATCGTCTGGGCAGGTTACACGCATCGTAATTTCTTCTTGAATTGATCTTGCTCTCATGTTCAAGAAGATGTATTCAACATCGAACAGAGAAAGATCATCAATTTTGAAGTTTGGTGTTACGATGCAATTCTCAAAGATTTGAATGATTGCATCTAGAATTTCTTGTTCTTCTCCAGTTTCAAGTGCAATCAGAAGAAGTTTTTGCTCTTTAACAAGAAATGGGCGATACTTAATTTTCTTTTTTGTCGAAGGCACCACCAATTCGTAAATTGGTGTTGAAATAGATGGTAATGGCATAATGACTTATGGTATAAATGGTTTGGACACTTCGTAGTAGATACCTACAGTAACTTTTACTAGACCGTTTGCACTCGCACTAGAAAGAGGAATGGATGACATAGAAAAGGGATAAGCATTTTGTAAGGTTACCGCATATGGTGTCCAATAATTTTTAGTTTTTGCTTTACCCGTTGGTCCAGTTTTCTCCATTTTATATATGGATAAAGTTTGAGCTATATCATTATAGAAACGAACTGGATTTGTTTGAATTTGTCTATTTAATGCTTGATCTTTGGTATATGGAGAGTCGGTCGAATAACCAGAAATGAAATCCATCCAACCTCTAAAAAATCTATATGGAGTGGAAGTTGTATCACAATAAAATGATACGTCAAATTCATTAAAAATTTTGGCGGATGGAACTTTGATGTTTTTACCTTTATGATATGAACGAATATCTTGGGTGGTAAAAGTCAATCCTGGTATCTGAATTTCATTACATAAAAAATCCCAGTTTGATGAGGTATTCCAGTCAGATCGTTGTATTCCAAATCCTTCCAAATATGTTGCAAGATCACCCGTAATCGCACAATTAAAATTGTAAAGAGTGGCATTAGATGGACCACCCTTTTCTTTGACAATTGAAGATATAAATTGAGAAACAGTTCTGAGTGACGTATAAGCTGCCATAAATACCCATTATGGGGTGAATCCTATTTATTTATGGCGTCATATAAAGGGAAGTACAGACCTACTCACTACAGGAAATACAAAGGAGATCCGACTAACATTATATACCGATCTCTTTGGGAACGCAAGTTCATGTATTACTGCGATCACAACGAAAATGTGATCGAATGGTCTAGTGAAGAATATGTCATTCCATATAAATCGCCAATTGACGGTCGATGGCATCGTTATTTCCCTGATTTTTACATGAAAGTAAAACAAACAGATGGAAGTACCGAAACATACTTAGTTGAGGTGAAACCAAAGGCTCAAGTCGATGGTCCGCAACCTCAAAAGAAAGTTACCAAGAGATACATAACGGAGGTAGCGAATTATGCCATCAACCAAGCAAAGTGGAAAGCAGCAGAAGAATTCTGCAGGGACAGGCTTTGGAAGTTCAAAATCATCACAGAAGTCGAACTCAAAGTTTGATAATCTCATCAAAGAATATAAAGGCAAGAAGATATCAAATAGCGAACTGAGATATGAGGTCTTCTTGATATTAGACGAGGCTGGGGTAGGAAAAGGAAGTACTGTAAAGGAAGATAATTTTTACTTCTTTGAGTATGATCCAAAATGGAGGTCTGTACTAAAAGAGTGGGATCAATATCCTCTTATAAAGGTGGTAGAACGAAAAGGAAACATCTTGGGAGCAAACTTGCATTATGTTTCTCCAAAGCAGAGGTTATCGATTCTAAATAATAAAAATAGAGCTTTACCTAAAGAAACTCTACATTATTACATTCCTAGAAATAGGGAAACGAATTTTTATGAGTTGACCGAAGCAGATGCAATCATTTTGAGCCAATTACCCTTAGACAAATTTCACAGGAATAGATAATGGCAAATTATTCATATCCAAATGGAGTTTCCAAAATACCTTATGCTTCGTATTTGCAGATTAAAAGGTATGAGTACAATTCTGGACTAGCTAACGCTGAGAATGCATCTAAACTTGGAACTCAAGGTAGAATAAAAAATTTTAATAGTGTTGCAGGTGGTTTAGTTGGAGGACCAGCTAGAGCTCTTTATGGGCAAGATGCAGGCAGCACTTCTTTGTCATCTTCTTCAACTATAAATCCAACAGCATCTCAAAGAAGAGCAGCAGGTCTTCCTCCTCCAGGCGGCAATCGCAGAGGAGCAGCACCAACCACCCAAAGCAATATTCCTATTACTGGTCTTACAGAGGAACAGTTTAATAAAATAGTAGAAGCTGGTCCTCCAGTAGAAGCCACAAACGCAAATGGTACTAAAAGACCAATAACCCGATGGGAAGAAATTAAACAATTAATAGAGTCTGCATCTAAAACTGAACAACAATCAAAAGGAACAACATTAGATATTGTTTTACCAAATGAGGTTCAGTATAGTTATGGAGCTGAGTGGAATAACACATTTAGACTTGGTACTCTCGCTCTCCTTGCTGGAAATGTTGCTCAAGGTGTTGCACAACTTGCGACAAGTGCGACGTTGGGTGCAGGGTTGGGAGCTCTCTCTTCTTTTGCGAATCAAGGTACTGGAGCAGCCCAAACACCCAGACAGCAACTCAGGGGTGCAGCTTTAGTTGGAGCTGCTCAAGGAATCAACCCATTTCAAATCAACTCACCACTAGGAGTATCTGGAGCAGGATTAACAAATTTAGTGGGTCTTGCTGGACTTGCCCCTAATGAAAACGCTGTACAGTTTTTTCAGAGGATGGCAAACAGGGAGTTTAGATTTACCTTTGAAATGTTTGCTCCAGATGATACAACTGCTAATGAGATTGAAAAAATTATTAATATATTCTTCAAACAAGGTATGCATCCAGATGATAAGGTTGGATTATTAGGATTTCCAGATGTATATGAAATAAACCCAAAATTTGTATCTGAAAATGGAGTATCTGAAAATCACAAATTACTTCCAAGAACTAAACTTTGTGCTTTGACAAATATGACAGTAAATGCTGCTCCAGCTAACTTCTTCCAAACAACATTTGAAGGATACATTCCAATTGTAACTTGCGAAGTAACTTTCAAAGAAATCACAGCACTCACAAGACAAGATTTAGAGGCAGGTCTGTAAAATGACATTATCTAATTTACCAGACGTACTTTACAATATAAATCCTGGATTTGCAGATACTCGAATTCTTGCAGTCAAGAATCTTTGGCGCAGAGCACAAATTCTCGATAATTACAAAAACGAAATTTCTCTTTTTGACGAATATATTGTAAACAACGGAGAAACCCCAGAAACCATAGCTCAAGAGTATTATTCGAATCCATTCTATAACTGGACAATCTTGATCGCTAATGATATTGTGAATTATCACGATCAGTGGCCAAGATCAAATATTGCACTGAATGAGTATGTTTTCTCAAAATACGAGAACCCTGGAGCAACAAAGCAATATGAGACAACAGAAGTAACAGACGATTCTGGAAATGTTCTTCTTAAAGCTGGACTGGTAGTTCCTTCCACATATACTCTTACATATTCAGATTCTGGTGGATTCCCAGTCACGGTTGCTCCAGTTGTTCCTGTTTCCTTCTACGAATATGAAGATCGTTTGAATGAGGAAAAAGAAAAAATTCAAATCATAAAACCAGACCTAATTGAAGATTTTGTACAAGCGTATCAAAAAATCTTACTACGAGGTGGTGATTTGTCTATTGGACTTTCTTTCTCTGACATCAAGTTATAAAAACCCTAGAGCAAAAAAATACCCCGAAATTTTTTTCGGGGTTTTTTGTAACTAAAAAGTGGATTTTGCCTGGGGAGGGCAGTTTGGGGAATCGTTCCAGTGTCTTACGACCCCCGCAACAATAAAAAGATTAGTAATGAGATAAGTACAGAATATAATAGTCCGTACACCAGCAACGTAGTCTGCTTCTCTGTCATCATTTGTTGCTTTCTCCCCTAACGCTTTAGACCATATTCTCCACATCAATCCTCAGCAGCGAGCTTGGCGAAGTATGAGATGGTATCATCTTCATCCTCAACGGATGCCTCATCTACACGAGAACGACTCTCGAAAGTAGGAAGAGAGGGGCTGAATTCTTCCTCCTCATCTTCAACAGTCTCGCGATCGATGCGAGAAGGTGACACAGTATTGGTCAGCACAGAATCGAGACGCTCTTTCAGCTCTTCGTAGGTCTTGAACTGATCTGGAGCAGTAAAGGAAGTCAGACTATATTCTTGCTTCCAGATTGCTTCCAGCTTGGCATCTTCATAATCACCCAGAGTACCAGCACGATCAAACTCAGACTTGTCGTAGTTCCAATAACCAGCGACCTTCTGAATCTTCAACTTGAAGTCAGCACCCTGCCACAGATCAAAAGGATTGACAGGCTTCTCATCTTCAAATGCAGGCTGCATAGCTTCCATGATCTTATCAAAGATCTTCTTACCATAACGGTACAGGAAGACGCGACCTTCGTTCTCGGGGTGAGCAGAATCCTTCACAACATAAATGTTGCTGTAGTAATTCAGCTTACGCTTCTGCTTACGTGCAACCTCTTTATCAGCGTCGTTGCCGCTGTTCCAGAGGACCCGATTGTAGTCCGACACGGGATCTTTCTTGCCCAAAGTTGTCAAGGAGTTCTCAATATACCAACCACCAGGACCCTGGAAGGCATGACTCCAAACTTGTGCCCAGGGCAGGTCTTCGCCCTCGGGTGCAGGGAGGAAACGGATCACAGCGTAACCGTTACCTGCTTTATCTACCTCAGGCTTCCAAAGGCGATCATCGCTACTACCTTTGGTTTCAGTCTTGTTCAGAGTCTCTGCTTTGGCAAGCAGATCAGTGAAGCTGGATTTTTTGAGGGATGCAAAAGACATGTGTATTCTCCGTATTTTTGGTGTACTTGTCGTATTACTACCCACTAAGGGTAGCATACTATTTAGAAGGTGTCAAGCTGACTCAACATCTTTTTGACATCCTCCTTCAGGGTCTCATAGAATGCTGCATTTACATCTGCAGGATTCATGCCCAGCATTTTAGCAGCATTTCTCATCTGCTCCATGAAATCTTTAGCTTGATCGTCATCGCACAAAGAAATTCTCATGAACATGGTTTGCTGAAGATCAATCAGATCGATCATCTTCTCTAACTGAATTTTCTTTTGTGATGCTGTGAGCAGCAAACCCATCTTGTTGATCTCGATGTAGAGTTCTTGCATTCTTTTTAGTTCTTGCTGAACTACCTCGGATTCAAAAAATTTACTCATAAGAATTCTCTCTGGATGATCTTTTTATATTTAAGAGCATCGATGTGAAGAAAGGGTTCGTATTTCACTACTCTATTTTTTAGAGGTTCCCACACTACCTGATCGTTGATTGTCTTATCGAGATGATCGACATACTTAAAGATCTTTTGGAAGATAGAGAGTGTCTCCAGAGTTATTCTACCACCCAGGTGAGCTTTTATCAAGGGGGGATGGACACTTTCTGTCCTGAACAGGTCGTCAAATTTACTTGAGATCGAGTGAAGGGTGGACACGTCTTGAGAGAACAGATAGGAGAGAGACTGCATCCTTTTTAGATAGTCTGTGTAGTTCTTAGATCCTTCTCTTGCTATCTGACCTACCCACTGACCACCATCCACAATAAGATTAGACACAAAGAAGTCTCGCAGCTCATCTTCTTTAAACTTACGGGACAACTTCACAAAGAAGTATTTGTCCTTTCTGCTATCGAAAGCTTGCTGCGATGCCTTTGCTGAATTTCCGTACTTGAAGTAATCAAATGTTTTAGAAGTGAAGTGTAATTTCAAAGAGAGATACATTTTATAGACTTCAAATCCACTCACAGTGCCAAGAACCCCCTTGATGTTTTTTTCATAAAGTTAAGACGTTGAGCATCATACTTCAACTTCTCTTTCAAAGGTTTAGAAATCAACTTACCTACAGTTTCAACCTCAATACTTTTGTCTTCACAAAATTGTACGATGGCTTCGATGTAGTTTAGGTTTGATTGCTTTACCAATCTTTCAATCTCTAGGGAGAACTTGGCAGCAGTCATGAAGTTTTCTTCAAAGACATCATCAATTCTACCAGTCCCCATGTGCTTCTCTATATACGTCGATGTACTCTTTAAGCTTGCGAGTATACTTAAACTTGTCATAAATTTGAAAGACCTGTGCTTCACCTGTTTCACATGCAATAATAGTTACGAGTTTCTTAACCTTAAGACCCGTCAACTCTTGAAACATTATAGCATAAGCTGCCTCTTGTGCAAAGTAATCTTGAATCCACTCCTCCTTCTTTAACTTAGTTGAAGTTTTGAAGTCGATGATAGCGAGTTCACCATTATGTTCTGCGATACAGTCAACTCTTCCAGCGATGCGAAGCATCTTGGAATACAGCGGTGCCTCTAGGGCATGTATGTTATCTATGTTATCTATATGGGGTTTGATTAGGTGAAATAACCCCATAGACATTACATCGTCCTTGTATCTACTGATATCTTGGTTAGAAAGATACAACTCAGCAAGCTTGTGAGTCTTATTACCACGAGTCGATGCACGCTTGGAGATCTTATTCGCCTCCTCTTCACCGACACGCTGCCGCCACTCCATAATGGACTTCTTTTTACTATGTCCAATTACAGTAGTGACCGAGGGGTAACGTTCACCATCAACGGCATACGTTCTACCACCCTCGGTCGTTTCTGCGGTCAGATCACGAAAATCATGTATGTTGAGATGTTTAAAAGCCAAGATTCATTTTACTAATAAGGTACGATTTGACAAGTCCAGAACGAACGATGTCTTGGACCCCAAATTCGATAGAAGCAAACTCTTCCATCTCAGCAAGGATCTTCATAAAGTCTAGCACACCATTCTTCTCGTTGGTGCGGGTCAGGTCAGTTTGTGCAGCGTCTCCAGCAAAGATTACCTTTGAGTTCACGCCAATACGAGTGATGATCGAGTCGAGCTCGTGGAAGTTAAGGTTCTGAGCTTCATCAATCAGAATGATTGCGTTGTCAATTGTTGTTCCACGAATAAAACTTGTTGACCAGAAAGAAATAGTTTCCTGGGACTTCAGATTTGCATAAAGTGCCTCAAAAGAAGCATCATCTGGCATCTCAAACATATACTTGACCATATTCTTATAAGGAATTTGGTACAAGTTACTCTTGTCTTCATGATCACCTGGAAGGAATCCAATCTCTCTGGTTGGTACAAGCGAACGAACAATATACAGCTTGTCGTAAGGAGTTTTCTCGTCAAGGATTTCCTTGAGAGCAAGGTAAATTGCTACGAAAGATTTACCAGTTCCAGCGCAACCATAAAGAAAAAGATTCTTGCCCTTATCATACTCCTCAAACACCTTCTCTTGAGTCGGTGTCATCGGTTTGATTTTTAGTAGGTGTTCAGTACCAATAGGTTTTCTTCTCATTTGTCTAGCGGTCAGACCGACCATAGATGGTTGCTTTTTGGATTTTACGGGCATAGGTTTAGATGCTATCGAACTTTGCGTAAGGATGATGTTTCTTCACGTTATTCAGACGGTCTTTAAACCCCTGAGGCAGCTTGTTCTGCCAATCACCAGTGCCACTGATGGCAGATCCAACACCTGCCATCCAGTCTTTATCCCAATCGGGATTATCTTTTCTCCACTGCTCGTAAGCAGCGAGACTCATGTCAAGTTCTTTTGTCTCACCAGTTATTAAATTTTTCACAGGATAAATTGCCATCAATCAATTCTCAACGAAGGTTGAATACTTTCACATCCACAATCATCATTAGGACACCTCCAATCCAGTGCCTTTGCAACGGTTGGAAACTTACAAATAAAGATCCACTTACATTCTTCGGCAATATCCATATGTTCTTTCTGAGTTCCGTTTGCGGTTCTTAGATTTATATAGTGAATCCAACTGCGACAAGAACCAGACATGTAGATGCGAGTGGGAGTAGCTAGAGGGAGAACAAACCTTGCACACTCCTTAGCAACACCCTCAGACAACAACTGATTATATAAGTCCATGCCCTCAGCAAAATACTGAGCGATCCTCCCTTGTAGAAAAGCCCTAGTCTCGGTACTGAGATCGTCAATTGAGTTCTGCCTGTTCTTGAGATCCTGCCGCCGCAGATCTGGAACGGGAATTTTATTATCCAGTAAGTTAGCGTCCGCATAACGTTGTGAAAACTCTTGGAACGTAAACGAACGATGGCGAAGAATTTGAGCTGCGATGCCACGAGTTGTTTCAATTTCCAGAGTCATAAAAGATTGTTCAAACACCGACCAGTGCTGATGTTGAACACAGTATTTTAGAAGTCCTTCAAAGGAAGGATTGTCTTGATTGTTTGGGTTAGAGACTCTAGCGATGTACGCCATGTTCTCTTCTGGGTTGGGAGTTGCTTGTACAAATTTAACTTGCATCAGTTTGTTTCACTAGGGTTACCAAATCCAACTCTGCTCTTCCACTTTCTCCATTTCTTAATGGCAAGTTGACGGCGAACATAATCGAGTTGCTTACGCATGTAGAGGATTTCCTCTGTAGTATACATCTCTGGATGATCAAGTGCTTTTTGGATTAAAGCTTTTTGTTCTTTAAGACGCATCTTGACCTCCAGTATAGGCAAGAACTATTTATTTGTGTGCTCATAGAGCATGTCAAATAGTTCATCCGCTAAACTGTCCAGATCTTCTGGAGCTTTCCACTCTGAAGATGGTGAAAAATCATTTGGCTTTGCCTTAAAAAGATTGTTCACCTCTTCAGTAATCTCTTTCTTTAAATTAACCTCTGTTTCCCCATTCGATTTGGGGGAAGGCTTCTGCGACGACATTTTGAGTGACTCTGTATTTGTCTTGGAGTTTTCTGTTGCACGCAGAGACAAAAAGTTCTGCTTCATCTTTATGAAGTCCTTCTAACAATTGAATAAAGAGCTGCTCTCTTTTCAGAGATGAAAGACTACCATCACCACCCTTAAAGAAGCGATAGAAGTTACGATATTCATGATCCAAACGAGTATGCTCCGTGCCAGATGGAGCTTCGTTAGGTGTATAAGGTACATCACCCTCGGGCATAAGGCACTGAAGAGATTCATCAAAGTTGATGATCAGCACTGCCCGAAGAGCTGGGTTGTTGTACTCTCTAAGGAGATCGATTTTTTCAGTTTTGGTTTTAGCGGAGGATACCTTTTGGAGGATTTCACTCACTAAAGCATCAGCAGGTAATTTTCTAGGAGCCATATCAAATCAAGATTTTATATTAGTATATCAGTCTTCCTCGTCTTCGTCAAGGAATTCATCTTCGTCTACGAAACGAACTGCCAACAGTTCTTCATTTATATAGTGACCATTATCATCGTAAAACTCTGGATGAACAGATGTCTTTGCATAAATGGCAGAATCAACAGTCTCTTTGTAGATCCAACCAACGATGCCGCCGATTGCTAAGAATGCAATCATACTTACGGACGAAAAGAAAAGAATAACGCTAGTGTCCATTTTACTTCCTGCGGTGTATGTCTATCTTAACATGTACCGTCCAATTTAAAAAGTGGAAAGTACGATTCAACCAACTCGGTTCCTCTACCCTCCTGCTTTTCGGAAGCATGACTTCTATGCCTTTATTTATTGACAGTTCGTCTTCTTTTTCTCGTACCCTTATCAATCTCATACTTCCAGGCATCCTCTAAAATAGAATACAGATAATCTCTTGCTTTTCTTGCTTCTGGTTTTGTGTACCCAGCATATGCTTCACGAATAAATGAATTGCCACCTTCAATAAAAAGATCAAGATCTTCTACAGTCTGAGATAGATTAGCTGCAGCTGAACTGTTAATGAATGAAGTTATTTCGTGTTTTTTAAAATTGTTATTGGTCAGATACTCGTACATCTTGAATGTATATTTCTGACGAAACATACAATCGTCAACTACTTTCTCGACCATTTCGAGGAGTGTGTCTACTGGTTCCATCAGATAACGTTGTTTTCTTTTAGGTAAGCGATTGCATCTGTGCATCCACCAAGTCTCAGATCACCCATGATAACTTGAGGGAAGGTAGCCGACTCACCAAACTCAGCATAGAATTGTTTACGAGAAAAGTCAACGTCCAATTCGTATACTGTATGATTCAGTTCTGCTAACTCCATAACAGTTTTAATTTTATCACAGTATGGACAACCAGCCTTTGAATAGATTGTAAAGATCATAAAACTAAAGCAACCAGAATAATTTATACAAAAACCCTACGCTAAAAAAATTGCCAGAAAATTTTTTTCGACTTTTTTGAAAACAAAAGGGGGAATTTCTTCCCCCCACTCTAACAGTATTCTATTGTGCTGTCAATCAGAAGGAATACTTCACACCTGCTTTCACATTACTGGTCAGTTTATCACCAGTCAGGAAGTAGTATTCACCATAGACGCTAACACGTTCTGCAGCAGCAACGGTAGCACCAACCTTACCAGACACTTTAGTCTTTGCACTACCACCATCGGGAGTGAGCAGAGCAGGACCAACTTGAGCATAACCACTAACGGTATCGCTCAGAGCAAAATCATAACCAACGTGTGCTTCGGTGACTGTACCAGTGTAGTTAGCGCCAGTAAGACCAGCATTAGCTTCTACATTTACATAAGGGCCAGCGAACGCAGCGGTGGCAAGGAAAGGAGCAGCTGCGACAGCTGCGATTGCGAATTTCATACGTTTAATTTCCATAGAACGAATGCTCAAGAATTTCTTAGGCATCAGTATCTTATCACACGATGGAACCGTCTGTCAACTAGGGGTTGGTTAAGAAATGATCTGAAGGTATTTTTGATACTCTCTTCGTACCTCAATATCAACTTCATTCAGACAAGATAAGCTAAAGGAATACCCCTGACTGATGATGTAATCACAAAACTCATACACATCTTTAGTCAGAGGAATTTTCATACGAACAAAAGCAGAGAGAACAAAATGTCTCTTCTGCCAGTTCTCATCTTTATGTCTCCAGTCGTGGGGAAGCATTAGAACTTACCTGGCGTACAAAAATCTGCTTTTTGATTTGGAGTATAAACTTCATGACCCTCTTGTGGTTTCATCCATCCACAACCAATCAACCATTCCATCGTCATCGGAGTGGGTCTTACCTGCTCCCACAAGGGTCCTGTAGCACACATCTCAAGGTATTTGACCGTTTGATTAGATTGCTCCTCTGCCCAGTTAGCATCGGACTCCCAAGGAATCGCACGAGCCATACCAGCAGCAGTATAGGTTCTTGTCGTTTGCTTGACGACCCAATCAGGTATCTCTTTATCTTGATGGACTTGTGCCATAAATGGTGTGCTGATACCACCTGCCATGCAATCTTGGACAGCGTGCCATCCTTCGTGACGAAGCGTGCCTAAAAATTCTCTGGGGTCTCTGAGAAGATATTCACTAATATAAAGGCGATTGAGGTCGGGTTTGTAGAGACCAATAGTTCCTGGTGTAAAATATCTCTTTGGTGCAAGATACACAGGCACCTTACTAGCAACTAAACCAGTCAGAATTGCTTTGATTTCATCTCGGAATAAATCAAAATCTGAAGATTTAAATATCTCTGATTCTGGTGTAAGTTGCTCTACACCCTCAGTGCATTCCAGAAGTATCATACAACCCATAGCTGCTGCACTATATGCAGGCACAGTTGGTTGTTTTGGTTCTAAAGATGATCCTTGAAGTAGAGCTGATAAAACAATAAGAGAGATGATTTTTTTCATATCATTTATGATGGGTAGGCATGATTGAGACCCCAGACTATAAAAATTCCTACAATACCAAAAATAGTAAGGGCATTAAACATTAATTTACTCATCATCTTCATCTTCATAGGTCGATGGCTCATCGAAAAGTTCATCCATCTTTTGCTGAAGAACTCTTTCTTGTAGTTGTTTTAAATCTTTTTCAGTAAAGATAGTCATTTGTCTTTGAGTATTTCTTCTATTCTTTTACGCATGTTTGTGCTATCTTGCTTAAGATAATCTCTTAAAGAATATCCACGCTTCCCACGCATAATACATGTTCCCTGATAGAACATCGTGGCAGCAAATACCAAGAGAAAAACAATACCAATTATTGCAGCGTAATGTTGAGCCATGGGAACATAGGTGGGATAACTCCAATAAGTCTTAGCAATCCTTCAGCAAATAAAGCAAGAACCACCCAACCAACACACATAGAAATAACGGAAGCATTCCGATTGTGCCTTCGTATAGCAGCATCAATCATCTCCTTACACTCCCTCTGCGTTATCAACTTCTCTGGGTTTATTTGATTCATTCGGTGACTCATGTATTGTAGCTATTCCTATAATGGGTAGCATAACAAGGCAGAAGCAGAGTATGCCCAAACTAATGGGATTATTTAAGATTTCAACTGCTATGTGTGTCATCAATCTTCATAAATTCTACATTCTAAAGCATCTGGATTGGTATCACAAAACAACTCCAGTGGTGTTGGATCGTGATGATCATCTGGATGATTCTCTAACCACTTCTCTAAAGCATCCAGCTCTTCCTCTGTATGCCTACGAGCTTGTGGAGATGTTTGAGGATCGTCAAGGATCTTCTTATCCTGTTGAATGTGCGATTCAATAGAGTCCATACAAATTCAGAGTTTCAAATATTTATTTTAAAGGTTCGGTTTGCAACACAAAATAGTTGCATTTGCTGACGTATTACTCAAACTCTCGCCTCAAGGGGTGTGCAATATTAGACGGAGTAATATACTCTGGAATGCATGTAACACTAATAGCTGTGCTCTTAGTTGCTTGTGCCATCTGTCGATAACCAAAACCAACATAAATCTGACCACTCACAACAGCTACTGCCATGGAACCCCAGAAGATATAGTACCACTGGGATTTAAGTTGATGTCTTTTCATCATTCACTCTCATTACTATAGTAAACACGAAGATTTTCGGCACCAATATTCATGTGGTAGATCTTACCATCATCCATATAGATACCGATCCAGGATGCCTTACCAGGTTCCATAACTTCATAATGAAACATTCTAACATTTTCTAGAACAATTTCATCTGGATTTTTTACAAAGCGACTCATAGCTCTTCCTCAGCATCTTCTTCCCAGTGATCAGGAAGTAAATTCTTACCCTTAACTACATGCTCCCATGCAACTTTAAATTTATCATCCCAGTTATTGCAATAGGGTGTGTAAAAGGCATTCAGTGCAGCAGTGGTGTCAACAATACGTTGAGTATCGTTAGCATTTACTGCTTCTTGTAGCTTGTCAAGCAAGAAACTAAACGTGGTGATCTCATTAAATGCATCTTGGAGATCGTTCATTACTGTCCAGGTTTTGTCGATCATAGTTGTTTTCCTGATAAATGAAGTTTATTCGAAATCCTGATATTATACCAGACTTTCCAATACTTTGATGATGTAGAAGATACTATCGGCATATTCTCTACCATTCTGTCCGCCTTGAACAAGATACCAGATCTCTTGAATAGCTGAATCCACACGTTCTTTGCGTGTCATTTCTTCAAGAGTTTTTCTTGGTTGGATATTGACAAACTTATCATATTCTTCGTCAGTCATTTGTTTGTTTGCTGCTTCACGACGCTCTGCTTCTTCAAACATAGCATCAGGGTAAGGTTCTTGGTTGTTCATAAGTTCTCGGATTTTTTCCTTTCCGTATTGTGTGAGTTCTTGTTTCTTACTACGAAGTTCTTCAACTTCTTCTTGAGTCAGATTAACCCAGGGCATATCTTCAGTCATTAAAACTCTCCTGAAACTGTTTCCAGCGTTTGTCTAATTGACTATCCATCCAACCCCAGACACCGTGTTCCATACCATCAACACCAGCAACTTCAATCTCATCTTGAATAAGACGGCGGAGCATTTCAATTTGTTCGTCAGTCATTTGTCGAAGATACCTCCCTGTTCCCATACCATTTGATGTGCAAGTTTATCTCTTAGCGCATTAATTTTTTCATCATCATACTGCTGAAAGTTTCCTCTCTTCTCAACTTTCTTATAATAGTGTAGAGCATTAATAATTATACCATACTCTTCCATCGTTATATCTAGTTTCATCGTGGTGGGGGCATCGTGAGGGCTTTAGCAGTTGTTTCTTGATACCTCATAAATGTTTTTAATACTGATTTAAGTGTGAGTTGTAGTTCCTCTACATTTTCACACTGGTCAATCGTCCCCC
>Ga0194127_10002145_pt1 | contig 27512 bp, 19 predicted proteins | sample TA2KigC100mmetaG_FD_148624 | JGI IMG/M metagenome (GOLD analysis project Ga0194127, IMG submission 148624) | Freshwater microbial communities from Lake Tanganyika, Tanzania - TA2015036 Kigoma Deep Cast 100m | ecosystem: Environmental > Aquatic > Freshwater > Lake | place: Tanzania: Lake...
TCAAGGGTAGTCTCCGTGCCTGTTCCACCCCGTCCGCCAGTTGGTAATCCTTGGAGCATTCCTTGCAATCCACGTTTTGGGGCTCGTATCGATACAACCCTCACGGTTGGGTTCCGCTCGGTGCTGCAAGACACTATTGCTACCTATGCTTGGAATTTTGGCGATGGATCAACCACCGTAGGTCGCAACCCATCCCATACCTATGCAGCTGCTGGTCAATACGTGGTGGTGCTCGCGGTTTCCAGGGTAGGCGCCTCCGCGTCCCAATCCTGTACCGATACCGCTTGGTTGAGAATTTCGGTTCCCGGTTATCGCAGACCACGAGTCATCACCAACCCAACCCCGGTTCCACCGCCTGCTCCTTGTGCATCAAACTATATGGTAGTTCCTGATACCACGCCATTGGGCTATGTTTTTGTGGCAAGACCGGTGTCGAACCGCAGAACCTACTCGTGGACCTTCGGTGATGGAAGCACCGGAACGGGTCCTGTTGTCCGTCATACCTACGGTTCAGCAGGGTCTTTTGTGGTATGTCTCACCGTGACGGATTCTGCCAGCAATTGCACATTCAATCGTTGCGACACCCTGATTGCATCCTCACTACGCAGCTCCAACGGTGGTGGCCTTGCTCCTCGGACGGGTTCACCCAATGCAAGTAACCTTTCCACGGATGTTAAGCTTAGTCTTTATCCAAATCCAGTCCGTGATGCCTTGAATCTTACTTTCAAAGGGGGTAACGGTCAAGCCATCGTTCGTGTAATGGATTTAACTGGTCGTGTGGTCCTTAGCCATGCATATCGCCTGGGCCAGGGTATTCAACAAGAGGCGCTCTCCGTGGGCGATCTCCCATTGGGCACCTATATGCTCACCTTGGATCGGGACGGTAAGCGTGAATACTCACGCTTCGTCAAAAATTAAGATGTAATTAGAGCAGCCCATGGCTGTGTAATAGTCCTGCCTAAGGAAAAAGGCCGACCTGCGAGGGTCGGCCTTTTTTGTGGTCTCGGCAGGAATCGAACCTGCATCTTAGGCTCCGGAAACCCACATACTATCCGTTGTACTACGAGACCCAAGCTCTGCAAAGTACAAAGCCGACCCAATGGGTCGGCTTATGGGTTGTAGCGGGGGCCGGACTCGAACCAGCGACCTTCGGGTTATGAGCCCGACGAGCTACCAACTGCTCTACCCCGCAATAAGATTTGTAAAGGTATTTACTATTGCCCCTTATTTCATTCGATCAAAGGTTTTTTTGTCCTTTGCATTGTCCTAATTGGATTTGATGAACGCAAGGCCATCTCTTGAACGATATTTGCGCCCATGACCCCAACGACCTCTGATTTTCTACCGGGTCCTGAATTCAAAGCAGGCTTTATTAACTTGTTGGGCAAGCCTAACGCGGGCAAGTCTTCTTTACTGAATGCTTTGGTTGGCGAACCGCTTTCCATAGTCACACCCAAAGCACAAACGACGAGGTCACGTTGTTTGGGAATGCTGCAAAGTGAAACTTACCAATTAATTATAGGTGATACTCCGGGGTACCTTGAAGCCAGGTACGCCTTGCAAAGGTTAATGTCGCGCAGCATTGATCTTGCTCTTGAAGATGCCGATGCCTTGGTTTGGGTCGCCGACATGCGGGACGACCCTGATCAAGAATTATTTCTTCCAACTTTGTTGCCCACTTCTTTGCCGCTGATCCTGTTGCTCAACCAAGCAGATCTTCTGGACAAGGAGGTAAGGCAAACGCAGAAGGAGCGTTGGATGAATCGTTTTCAGGGTTTGCCTTGCCTTGAAGTTTCCTGTGTTACCAAAGAGGGTGTGGACGCGGTCAGGGCTTGGATGCTTGATGTGTTACCTGTTCATCCCCCGTACTTTGATCCTGATCAACTTACGGACCTTACGGACAGGTTAATGGCCTCCGAATGGGTCAGGGAGCAAATATTTCTTCATTACCATCAGGAAATACCCTATGCATGCCATGTGGTTACAGAATCTTTCAAGGAAGAAGCGAAGATCATCCGCATTGAAGCCACGATTTATGTGGAACGAGATACCCAAAAAGGAATTGTCATCGGTAATAAAGGTTCTGCATTGAAGGTTGTGGGTACCAAAGCACGGCAGCAAATGGAGAAGTTCTGGGGGAGGCCTGTGTATTTGGGACTGCACGTGAAGGTTCGCAACGATTGGAGGGATGATCCCCGAATGTTGAAGTATTTCGGATATACCTCGGACTAAAATTGAAATCATTAATTCTATGAGTCGAATTGTAGCCATCGTTGGCAGACCCAATGTGGGTAAATCTACCCTTTTTAATCGCTTGACCGGTTCCCGCAAAGCGATTGTTGACGACGTTGCCGGGGTGACCAGGGATCGGCATGGCGCCAAGGTGGAATGGAATGGCCAAGAATTTACGGTGATCGATACCGGTGGTTTTGTAGAGGGCTCGGACGATGCGATGGAGCAATCCATTAACCGGCAGGTCAAGGCCGCCATGGAACAGTCCGATCTGCTCCTGATGATGGTGGATGTACAAACCGGCATCACCGATTTGGATGCCGAATTAGCAGATCAATTGCGAAGGTCCAAACGTCCAGTGCTTTTGGTGGTGAACAAAGTCGATCATGGAGAGCGGTTGCCCTCAGCGGCTGAATTCTACGCCTTGGGTTTGGGAGAGATTTTTTGTGTGTCATCCCAAACAGGCTCGGGAACGGGCGATTTATTGGATGAGGTACTGAGCAGACTTCCCGAGGCCAAGGGGGAGGATGAGCAAACTGAAATACCACGTATGGCTTTGGTGGGCCGACCCAATGTGGGGAAATCAACCTTATTGAATGCCCTGATGGGGGAGGAACGTAGCATTGTTTCCGAGGTAGCAGGTACCACCAGGGATGTGGTGCACTCGGAGCTCCGGGCTTTTGGCCATCACTTTTTGATGATGGATACCGCAGGACTGCGTCGCAAGGCCAAGGTCGAAGAAGATATTGAGTTTTACTCGGTGATGCGAACGCTGCGCACGATCGAAGATTGCGATGTGGTGGTCTTGTTAATTGATGCCCGAGAAGGGTTGCAATCCCAGGACTTGAATATTTTTCATCTTGCCCAAAAGCATCAAAAAGGCATCATTTTGGCCGTTAACAAATGGGATTTGGTCGAAAAGGACCACAAAACCATGGAAAATTATCGAAAAGACTTATTGCAGAAAACAGCGCCTTTTACCGATTTACCGGTCCTTTTCATTTCAGCCTTGGAGAAACAGCGCCTCATCAAGTTGCTCGAGGAGATGGCGGCTGTGGCCATCAGGCGATCCACCAAAGTATCCACCGCACCCCTCAATGAATACCTTCAAGGGGTGATCGAGGCCTATCCGCCGCCTGCTTACAAAGGCAAATACATACGGATTAAATACATCACCCAACTCAAAACGTTGACCCCCACCTTCGTTTTCTTCTGCAATTTGCCTCAGTACATTCGAGATCCTTACAAACGCTACCTGGAAGGAAAAATTCGCGCCCAATATGACTTTTCGGGGGTTCCAATGCAGCTTTATTTCAGGCAGAAGTGATCAATAGGTGTACAATAAAATGAACATATTATTCAAAAGGAGCTTCAATTATAGCCTTTTCTGCAGGTATGAGATGAAAAATCCCTACTTTTTGAAAAATTATTCAAAAAAAATAGACAAATTGTTTGGAGCAAACCTTTCTCTTGTCTTATCTTTGACTCACAATTTAAACCCATAAACCATGAACAAATTTCTTGCTATGTTGATGATGAGCGCTACCCTTTTTGTAGTTGCTTGTAACAACGCCACCGAAGAGGCTCCTGCTGAAGAGGCTACCACAGAAGAAATGCCAGTTGAAGAAGCTGCTCCTGCTGCTGACTCTACTGCTGCTGCTGACTCCACTGCTGCTCCTGCTCAGTAATTCAACAGCCACTGATTTGAAGCCACCCCTTGGGGTGGCTTTTTTTATGCTTTCAATTTAGGTTTATTGAACAGCCCTCCAAACGACCGGATCGTTTGAGGCCATGAGCTGTTGATACAAGGCATTCCCAAAAATTACCCGAGCAACCATGGCTTTGAAAATGGCGTGAATTTGGGATTTTTCGTTCGATTTCAAGTTTGTAATCGACAATCCAAGGCCTTTGCTTTTCTGAGAAAGTGCGGCCTCTTCCGCACTTTTCCAGAGGTCGGCCTTCTTGAATCCGGTTTGTCCGCCTTCTTTCAATCTTTGAGCAGATGCTGATTCGGCATATTCCATGGCCATATCGTAAAGGACTCCTGATCCAATCAGGGATTTCATGGTTTCGGACCATTTTTGGTAGGCGGGTTCTAAGACAATTTGGGGTTCAATTCCTCCAAGATTTTTTTCACTGCCGGACGAATCCCTAAATTTCTCCGCATCGGTTCCATAGGGGCGTTGTATGCATTGACCCTTGGGGGTATAGTAGCGGGCAACAGTCAGTCTAACCGCCGATCCGTCGGGATATTCAAATTGTTGTTGAACCAAGGCTTTGCCGAAGGAGCGCTCGCCAATGACCGTTGCTCTTCCATGATCCATCAGCGCTCCGGTAAGAATTTCACTGGCCGAGGCTGAGCCTGCATCAATTAGAACCACCAAAGGACCCTCCTCATAGAGGCCGGTTTCCTTGGTAAAATAATTTTGACGCTTTTGCCTAGAGCCCTGGGTATACGTGATGAGAAGATCATCCTTCAGGAATTCGTCGGCCAAGGCTACCGCAGATTCCAAATATCCCCCGGGATTGCCTCGCAAATCCAAAATGAGTTTCTGGATGGGAGCATGTTTGCACAGTTTCTGGAATTCTGATCGAAATTCTTGGTGGGTATTTTCACCAAATTTGTTGATGCGAATATGGGCTACCCCTGGAGCAGGCCACCATGCTAATTCCACCGATCGAATGGAAATTTTGTCTCGGATGACTTTGATGTCAATGGTTTGCTGGCGGGAGGGCCTGTAAATACCCAGGAGGACTTTGGTGCCGCGTTTACCTCTAAGTTTTCGAAGGACCCATTCATTATCCAGGCCTGTTGAGGGCAACTCCAAGCCGTCCACGGTAACAATTCGATCACCGGGTAGGATGCCCTGCAATTCGCTGGGTCCGCCTGGCAGCGCCGACACGACCCGGATACTGTCGTTGATCAGGTTAAATTCCACCCCTATGCCCTCGAAATTTCCTTCAAGGACTTCGTCTGCAGCCTGCTTTTCAATCGGTGGTAGGTAAGAAGAAAAAGGGTCAAGGCTGGACAAAAATGGCTGAATGGAGGAATTGAGTAAGGAATCTGCCGGCAAGGAATCTACATAGCGGGTATTCACCAAATGCCGTATCCAGTCCATTTTGGTATTCGATGACTGCAGGTTTTTGCGTTGATTTTGCAGAAATATTCCTAACCAAAGCCCCAGGGCCAAGGTAGTTCCGTACCCCAGGATGGTCTTGGTCAAGTGGTTGGACATGGGAGTTTTTTTAGGGTCATTGATTTCAAAGAAGGTTAAAAGCGAGCAAATCAAAGGTATTGTTGAATTGAGTTCTTCCTGCTGCAACGTTGGTACTGTACCTTTGACAAAGCAATCCAGTATGGCTGAATTTGTGTCCGTTACAGAATCCGATTCCTTGCACCGTCATTTGGAACAAATGAGCATGGAAGAGATTCTGCGCCGCATGAATCTAGAAGATCAAACGGTACCGCTTGCGGTCGAAAAAGCTATTCCTGAAATCTTGAAATTGTCTTCCAGGGTATTGCTTGGCTTGCAAGAAGGCGGGCGGTTATTTTACCTGGGCGCAGGGACCAGCGGGCGATTAGGTGTGGTGGATGCTTCCGAATGTCCGCCAACCTTTGGGGTGGAAGAAGGCAAGGTGATTGCCTTGATTGCCGGCGGCGATAGAGCCATTCGTAAGGCGGTCGAAAATGCTGAGGATGATCAAGAAGCAGGGTGGCAGGATTTGGCAGCCTACGAGCTGTCTGCTTCGGATACCGTGGTAGGTTTGGCCGCGTCGGGCCGAACACCTTTTGTTCTGGGAGCTTTGCGCGCTTGCCGACAGAGAGGTATTCCAACGGGATGTGTTACATGCAATCCCAATTCGCCGATTTTGCCGCTTAGTGATTATCCGGTATTGGTTACTGTGGGTCCTGAATTTCTGACCGGTTCTACGCGCCTCAAAAGCGGGACCGCACAGAAGCTGGTGCTGAACATGCTCACCACTTCCGTCATGATAGGCTTGGGTTTGGTGGAAGACAACAAAATGACCCACCTTCGTCCAACCAATGCCAAATTGCATGATCGTGCCTTACGAATTTTGATGGAAATTCATGAAATCCCCAAGGAAATTGCCGAACGTTACCTTGATCAATATGAAAAGGTGCATCTGGCCTCTGAGGCCTTGACGAGAGACGGTTATTCCCCTAAGGTCCAGTAGATTTCGGTCATGCACGATTTGGAGCCCTACGGTCGATGGCTTTACCTCTATGACCAAAGCCAAGATCGCTTATCCAATTTCTATGGGCAAGAGCCCCCGGAAATGGGTTACCATTTGCTTTATGATCATGTGATTCATCCGGATTGGATGAGTATGGGTTCGGATACCCTCTATTTCAAAATTTTGTATGTGGATGAGCCTCTTGGATTTTCAGTAATCGAATTGATTGGTGAGTGGAACGATCTAATAGGTAACGATATCATGTGGTTGAAACGCGAATTGATAGACCCGCTGTTAGCACGGGGTATTGACAAGTACATCCTCATGGGAGAAAATGTATTGAATTACCATGGCGATGAAGATGCGTATTACCAAGAGTGGGCAGAAGAAAGCGTAGAGGGGTGGGTGATCGGAATGGGTTTTCGAGAACATATTCTTGAAGAGTGGGATAGGTTAGGGTTCTCCAGGTACATTCTTTTTGGAGAGGATTGGAACGATCCCATGTGGCGAACTCGCCATCCATTGCAATTGTATTGGGCTGTTTCAGCACGACTCTTCCCCGGTCTTGATTACCCATCCCATATTCCGCAATTACGATAATCCCCCTACATGGCCAGACCTAGATTCAACTCCAATCATCAAACCGAGGCACCGGTTCGAATGTCGAGAATTCGCAGCGAACAGATTCGTCAGGCCCATTGGCTATGGCCATTTTTGGGCCCTTATCGAAGGGATATCTTTCTGGGAGCGATTTTGTTGGTATTGGGCACAGGTTTGTCTTTGAGTATTCCTTGGCTCATGGGCCAAATGATCGATAAAGCCATGGGGGGAGAAGGATCCGGCAAGGCTTTGGGTCAAATTGCGATGGTTTTGGGGACAATTCTCGCTATCCAAGCCGGGATTTCTTTTGTGCGAATTCGTTTGGTCATTACCATGGCCGAAAAGGTTTTGGCTGATGTAAGGGATCATACCTTTCGTCATTTGGTGCAAATGCCCATGGTATTTTATATGCGGCATAGGGTTGGTGAGTTGCAAAGTCGGCTGAGCGCCGATTTATCCCAAATCCAGGATACGGTGTCTTCCACTTTGATGGAATGGTTGCGTCAAATTTTGGTTTTGATCGGTGGGGTGCTGATGTTGCTTTGGATATCCTGGAAATTGACTTTTTTTTTGTTGGCTATTTTACCAATTTTAATTTTGATTGCTGTTGTGTTTGGAAGGAAAATTCGACGTCTGGCCGGAAACGCTCAAGACGAATTAGCTAAGGCTCAAGTGGTGGTGGAGGAGACCCTGCAGAATATTTCGATGGTAAAAGTCTACACCGGTGAATCGTTGCAGGGCGATCAATACCGAAGAGGATTATCTGCCACGGTGGACCAGGTGATCAAAGCGGCCCAATATCGGGGGGCCTTTGCTGCATTCATCGTGTTTGGTTTGTTTGGTTCTGTAGTTCTTGTGTTATGGTATGGGGCCTCGCTGGTTCAAACGGGTGGGATGAGTGTTGGAGAATTAAGTGGATTTGTTCTGTATTCCACCTTTGTAGGAGGGGCAATGGGGAGCTTTGCGGAGCTTTATGGGCAGGTTCAAAAGGCTTTAGGAGCCACCGAAAGGGTGCATGACTTGCTTCAAGAGCCCAGTGAGGGGGTGTGGTGGGAGGGGAAAACACCGTTTCAATGGCCTCAGGGTGGGGCATCGCTGCAATTGCAGGATTTATCCTTCGCCTATCCAACCCGACCAGAGGTGAAGGTTTTGTCCAATGTTAATCTGAGTTTGAAAGCTGGCGAAAGGTTAGCCGTCATTGGCCCCAGCGGTGCAGGTAAATCAACTTTGGTGAGTTTGTTGATGGGTTTTTATGCCCCAGAACAAGGGTCCATACGTATCCATGGTGTTGACTTGCGGAGCCTTTGTCTGAGCGATTACCGGAAAGGAATCGCCGTAGTGCCCCAGGATTTGATGCTCTTTGGGGGTAGCATCGCTGAGAATATTGCCTACGGCAGTCCCCATACGACCCTTGTTCAAATTCGGGAGGCTGCATCCCAGGCTCATGCTTTAGATTTCATTGAAAGTTTTCCAGCGGGATTCGATACCATGGTCGGCGAGCGTGGTATTCAGTTGAGTGGAGGGCAGAGGCAAAGAGTGGCTATTGCAAGGGCCATCCTTCGCAATCCCTCCCTTCTTTTGCTGGACGAAGCGACTTCAGCGCTGGACACCGATTCTGAAAAGGCAGTTCAACTGGGATTGGATAGTCTGATGAAGGGCCGGACCACCGTTGTTGTGGCGCATCGATTGAGCACGGTTCGGGATGCCGACCAAATCATGTTTCTGGACAGGGGGGTGGTGCAGGAATTTGGTTCACCTGCGCAATTGATGGCCGTCAACGGGGGGCGGTACAGAACTTGGTTGGAGGACCAAGGTCGTGTTCATGGAACGGGGTACCTGCAACTTCAAGACCATGAGATTGTTTAGTTTGGATCATGAGATTATATGGTTTGGCATCGATCCAGAATTTCTTGATTTTTTATGTCCAAAATCCGTGTTTTTGGGGCTTGACGATTAATTTTACCGCGTGGAAATTCGTTTTTGCTTTATCCTTCCTGACCTAAACTTTCCCTCATGATATTGAGCCGCTTACTTACCGTTTTGGGCCGCGGCGCCTTGACCATTTTTCTACTTCAATTCCTAATAAGACCTCAAGAGGTTGTCGCTCAACCCAATGGGGCGGAGCTATTCGCCAACAATTGCGCATCCTGTCACAAAATCCACGAGGATTTGGTAGGTCCAGCGCTGAAAGGCATTGAACAGCGCAGGGATCAGGCTTGGCTTCTCAAATGGATACGCAATTCCCAGGCGGTGATTGCTTCCGGGGATCCCTATGCGGTGAAATTGTACGAGAAATGGAATAAATCGGTCATGTCCGCCTTTGATTGGTCCGATGAGGAGATCATTGCCGTTTTGGCCTACATCAAAGAAGAGGGGGCCAAAGCACCTGTGGCTGCGGCGAGTCCTGCTGACGGAGGGGGTGCGGGATCGGATGGAAATAGCGGCGGCGGTTCCGGTGAATTCACGAGTCTTACCTTATGGGTCGTTCTTTTTGCGGCGGGTATCATTATTTTGTTATTGAGCCTATTGCAGCGGCAATACCGTCTTTTGTATGAAGAACGCCTTGCGACGGGGCGTATCCCACAAAGTGAACTGCGACAATTCGGTTGGACTCTGCGCCCAAAGCCTTTGCATTTGGTGGGTGGTGGCCTCACCTTGATATTGGTTTCAGGAGTAGGTTGGGGTGTGGATATGGCTTCTAATATTGGAATTCAGCAGGGGTATCAACCGACCCAGCCCATAGCCTTTTCTCACGAACTGCACGCAGGTGCTCACGAAATTGCTTGTACCTATTGCCATACCGGTGCAGAGCGCGGGAAATCAGCCACCATTCCTTCGGTGAATGTTTGCATGAATTGCCATAACCAAATCAAGAAGGAATCCCCTGAAATCAAGAAGATTCTTACCGCCTACGAAACCAATACCCCCATTGAATGGGTTAGGATTCATAATCTCCCTGATTTTGGGTATTTTAATCACTACCAGCATTACAAAGTCGCAGGCATTCAATGCCAGAAATGCCATGGACCTATTGAGAAAATGGCCGAAGTGTATCAGCATAGCCAGTTGACCATGGGTTGGTGTATTAATTGTCATCGCGAGACCAAAGTCAATTTGGATAACGGTTACTACCAACAAGTTCATGGAAATTCCGAGGCTTTCAAGCAAGCCGTGGCGGACAAAGGCTTGACCATTGCCAACCTCGGTGGTTTGGATTGTGCCAAATGCCATTATTAACAGTTGCCGAAAATTATCCCTCTAAATTCGCCTCACGTGGAAAAGAAATACTGGAGAAGCCTGGACGAACTTCAACAAACAGACACCTTTGTTCAGGAGAGTTCACGGGAATTTGCCCAAGAGCTGCCCATCGAATCCCTATGGTCTGATGGCGCAGGTATTCAAAGCAGTCGCCGTGATTTTTTGAAATATTGCGGGTTTGGGCTGTCAGCAGCTGCTTTGGCGGCATGCAACAAAACCCCCGTAAAGAAGGCCATCCCTTTCGTGATGCATCCGGAGGAGATTTCTCCTTCTTTGCCGAATTGGTATGCCAGCACCTACTTTGATGGCCATGATTATGCCTCGGTTCTGGTCAAAACCCGTGAAGGTCGTCCAATTAAATTGGAAGGCAACAAACTTTCTTCGTTGAACCAAGGTGGACTTAATGCCCGGGTTCAAGCCTCGGTTTTGGGGGTTTACGACGAAGAAAGAATCCAAGAACCTGAAATCGAAGGCCAGAAGGCGAGTTGGGAGGAATGGCTGGGCGAGGTGGTGCAGGATTTGTCCGGGGCATCGGTAGGCTCGGTGCTGCTCCTTACCCCTTCGGTGGTTTCTCCTATGACCAAATCGTTGTTGCAACAGCTGATTTCACGTTACCCTGCTATCAAGCATGTGGTGATGGATCATCAATCGGTTTCCGGAATCTTGGAAGCCAACGAGGCATCGTTTGGGTTGGCGGCCATTCCGTCCTTGCGTTTCGACAAGGCCAAAGTCATTCTCGGTATCGGCGCTGATTTCTTAGGTAACTGGGTATCACCTACCGAATTCACCCGTCAATGGTCCTCAGGCCGTCGTCCATCCAAAGAAAGCCCGGGCATGTCTCGGCATATCCAGTTTGAGACCATCCTTAGCCTAACAGGGTCCAACGCCGATACCCGCTACACCTACCGATCCTCCCAAGAGGCTTTGGTCGTTGCCAATCTCTACAATGCGGTGGCCAAGATTGCAGGCAGGAATCCATTGGATGCCCCTGCCTTGGAATTGGCAGGCAATGCAATTGCCCAGACAGCCAAAGAATTATGGGCTGCCCGCGGTGTATCCCTGGTGGTCTGCGGTTCCAATGTTCCGGAAGTTCAATTGCTGGTGAACGGCATTAACGATATGTTAGGGAATTATGGTTCTACCCTGGATTGGTCCTCACCATGGCAGGTCCTTCAGGGTAGAGATTCTCAAGTTTCTCAGGCCCTAAGTGATTTGCAATCGGGTCAATACAAGGCCGTTATTATTAATCAAGTTAATCCGGTCTATGCCTCTGCGCAGGGTTCATCCTGGGCTAAGGCCCTTAAAGGTGTTCGTTGTTACGGATTTACCTTAAGGCGTAATGAAAGCATGGCTCTTTGCAGAGCATTGGCGCCTGCCTCCCACGTCTTGGAATCTTGGGGTGACGCCGAACCACGTCAAGGTCATTTTTCTTTGATGCAGCCGGCGATCGCTCCCTTGTTTAATTCCCGTACTTGGGATGAAGTCATGTTGGGTTTGTTGGGTCGTCAAGAAAAAGTGTACGATGTATTAAGGAATTCTTGGATTGCCAGAGCTTCCGGCTTGGGCGTTGCGTCGGATTTTTCCGCTTTTTGGCGCAAAATCCTGCACGACGGTGTTTTGCAAAAGCAAGGGTCTTCGCAAGTCACCTTCAAAGGCTTTGATTCATCGGCCATTACCAATTCACTGAAAGTGTCTAAACTTTTGGAAACATCCTCCAAAGGCTTGAATTTGGTAGTGTATTCTAAATTGGGAATGGGGGATGGTCGTTTGGCTCACATTCCATGGTTGCAAGAAATGCCTGACCCTATTACCAAGGCATGTTGGGATAATTACCTCATGGTCTCCATGGTAACCGCACAATCCAGAGGCCTCAAGGATGGCGACATGGTTCGAATCAAGGCTGATGGTGTTAAACAGGAAATTCCAGTATTGGTTCAACCGGGGCTCTTTGCCGATACCTGTGCCCTTGCGATGGGTTATGGTCAACAATTTGCGGGGAAAGCAGGGACGGGTGTCGGGGTGAATGCCGCACCATGGATTCGTTCATGCGGTTTTGTGAATATTGAATCTTTAGAGAAAACCGGAGAAACATACCAAATAGCCCAAACTCAAACCCATCATACCATCGAAGGGCGTCTCCACGTGAAGGAAACCACCTTGACAGAATATGCGGCTAATCCGGCCTCGGGGAATGTGAGACCCTATGTTTCGGTACGTCAAGATGATGGATCTACCAAGAAGGTTTATCCCGGGGTATCCCGCGATGCCATAACCTTATGGCAGAAACGTGATTACGAAGGTCATCATTGGGCTATGGCCATCGACCTCAATGCATGCACCGGTTGCGGTTCCTGTGTGGTGAGCTGCCAAGTCGAAAACAATGTTCCCGTTGTCGGCAAACAAGAGGTCTTGAATCGTCGCGAAATGCATTGGATTCGTATTGACCGTTATTATAATTTTGATAATCAAGGGGAGGGGACAACCACCAGGCGTATCGACCAAGAAAACGAATACTCGGGCATTGATAAGCCTGATCAAGTTTCGGTGCTGTTTCAGCCCATCATGTGTCACCAGTGCGATAACGCACCTTGCGAGACGGTTTGCCCAGTCTTGGCAACAGTCCACAGTTCCGAAGGATTGAACCAAATGGTTTATAACCGTTGTGTTGGAACTCGTTATTGTGCCAACAATTGTCCGTACAAAGTCCGTCGCTTCAATTGGTTTTCGTATATCGATAACCCACAGTTTTACAACAACCCTGCCCAGACTGATTTGGGTCGCATGGTGCTGAACCCGGATGTGACGGTGCGCGCGCGTGGTGTTATGGAGAAATGCACCTTCTGCGTGCAACGCATTCAGGCCGGCAAACTGGACGGAAAGCGCAAAGGCATGCGTCCGGTTGATGGAAGCATACAAACCGCCTGTCAGGAGTCTTGCCCAGCGGGGGCCATTGTTTTTGGGGACCTCAACGATCCTCAAAGCGAGGTCTCCCGTCTTTTCCTCAACGAAAGAACCTACGGTGTGGTTGAGGAGCTCAATGTTCTGCCTTCGGTTAATTTCCTGACCAAAGTCCGTAACACTACCCCAGTTCAAGCCTAAGACAACCCGCACCCTTTTTACACGATCGGTTCAACCAGAAACCCATGTTCGAATCTCCTACACGAAGACCTCTGATTACTGGGAAAACTTCCTATTCCCAAATCACCGAGGACATTATCAAGCCCATCGAGGCCAAACCTACCAAATGGTGGTACCTGGGTTTCACTGTATCGCTCGCCGCTCTTGGCCTTTGGTTACTATCGGTTACGTATCTGCTTTTCACCGGGGTTGGGGTCTGGGGTTTGAACAAAACTGTGGATTGGGGTTGGGATATCACCAATTTCGTTTGGTGGGTGGGTATCGGTCACGCGGGGACCTTGATCTCGGCCGTTCTTCTCTTGTTCCGCCAAAAGTGGAGGACCGCGGTGAATCGCTCTGCGGAGGCTATGACCATTTTTGCGGTAATCTGTGCAGGGTCGTATCCATTGTTGCACGCAGGTCGTCCATGGTTGATTTATTGGGTTTTTCCCCTTCCCAATACCTACGGCTCGTTATGGTCCAACTTTAATTCCCCCCTTCTTTGGGACGTATTTGCGATTTCAACCTATCTCACGGTGTCCCTTGTTTTTTGGTATGTGGGTCTAATCCCTGATTTGGCGACCATTCGCGATCGTGCGGTGGGGCTCCGTAAGAAGATTTACGGGTTGATGAGTTTTGGGTGGAACGGTTCGGCCAAAGGATGGCAGCGTTTTGAAAGTGTTTCTTTGATTTTGGCTGGACTTTCGACTCCGCTGGTTCTTTCGGTCCACACCATTGTTTCCTTTGACTTTGCGACCTCGGTCATTCCTGGATGGCACACCACCATATTCCCTCCCTACTTTGTTGCGGGTGCGGTCTTTTCCGGTTTTGCCATGGTTCAGACCCTTTTGATCATCATGCGCAAATCCATGCGCTTGGAGCAGTACATCACGTTGAACCATATCGACGTGATGAATAAAATCATCTTGGTTACCGGTTCTATCGTTGGTTCGGCATACATTACAGAGTTCTTTATCGCATGGTATTCGGCGGTCCCTTATGAGCAATATGCTTTTGTGAACCGGGCTTTCGGGCCTTATTGGTGGGCCTATTGGACCATGATGACCTGCAACGTGATCACCCCACAATTGTTTTGGTCCCGCAAATTACGTCGCTCTTTGACGGCTTCCTTCATTATTTCCATATTTGTGAATATCGGAATGTGGTTTGAGCGCTTTGTGATCATTGTTACATCACTGCACAGGGATTACCTGCCTTCTTCTTGGTTGATGTATTCGCCTACTTGGGTAGAAATTGGGATGTACATTGGCTCGTTAGGGCTATTCTTTACTTTGTTTTTCCTTTTTGCTAAATTCCTGCCGGTGATTGCGGTGGCCGAGGTGAAGTCCATTTACAAAACATCCTCCGAAGAGGAGATAGCCAAAACTGCCTCCAAAGAAGGAATTAACCTTCAAGAGGCTCATGCCCATACCAACGGTGCTCACTAAGTCGTCTAACGATATCAACTTATCCTGTCAACGTTTTTTATGACCAAGAAATACATTCTGGGCTTGTTTCGAGACGAAGAGCCCTTGCTTCATGCGGTTCACGAACTCCGCAAAGAAGGCAATACGATTCACGAGGTATATACACCATTCCCCGTTCACGGTTTGGACGATGCCTTGGGCTACAAGCGCAGTCGTCTCCCGCGTGCGGCTTTTCTTTTTGGTTGTTTGGGGGGTACATTGGGTCTCAGTATGCAGGCTTGGATGCTGGGTGTGGATTGGCCCATGAACATCGGTGGTAAGCCGGCCCTGGCTTGGGTTGACTTTGTGCCGGTGACTTTTGAACTCACCGTTTTGATTACAGCTTTGGGGATGGTAGCTACTTATTTGGTTGTATCGGAGTTTATTCCTGGGAATGAGCCCAAAATGCCTGACCCTAGGATTACCTCGGACGTCTTTTGTATTGCCATCCCTGCCGATGGGGCATCGGCCTCGGTCAGTGCGCGTATGCGTCAATTAGGCGCCGAAGTCCAAGAAAAGGAGGTTGAATTATGAAACTTTTGAACATGCGAACATCGATTGCAATTCATCACCTAGGGGTAGGGATAGGGCTTTGGGCTCTAAGTTCTTGTGCCTTGATTGAAGATAACAAAGAACCGGGTTGGGAATACGCACCGCAGATGTATGTCTCTACCCCATACGAACCGTACTCTCAGGTTAAGAAAAATTCGATCAACGCCGATGGTAAGAATATGCGTGCCCCCGTTTCTGGCACTATAGCTCGCAATAGTGTAGGTTATGATAACACTATTTTGGAGTTAATGCACAATTATCCAATCGGCAGGGACAGTGTGGATTATGCCGGTAAGATTCTGCGTAATCCTTTGGATTATCAAGATACGACTTTACTGGCTGAGGGGAAGTACTTGTACGGTGTATTTTGCTCCTCTTGTCATGGTGATCAGGGAAATGGTCAAGGGAAAGTGGGCCTTAAGTACGCAGGGGTTCCCAATTACAAGGATTCCCGTATTCCTGGGCTTCCGTCAGGTCATATTTACCATGTGATTACCTTGGGCAAGAACAGGATGTGGGGTTTGGGTTCCCAGATTCGTCCCGAGGATCGTTGGAAGATCGTGCTCTATGTTAATCAGTTAAGAGGCTACAAGGAGCCCTCCTGAGGGGAGCTCTCATGTTTTTGGTGTTAAAAAGATAAAGAAATGGGTTCTCATCACGCCGTTGAAATCAAAGAAGAGCGCTTCGCGCCTTCGTCACGCTTGACCACTATCATCCGGATCTTGATAGGAATCGGAATTCTGACAGTGGCTGCCGGGGTTTATACCGACGGCCATCGGTTTTGGGCAAATTATTTGCTAAACAATTGGTTCTTCTTGGGCTTATCGCTTGCGGGCGTTTTGTTTGTGTCCATTCAATCGGTGAGCAATGCCGCTTGGTCCTTGGGTTATCGTCGAATTGCAGAGGCCATGGGGGCTTATTTGCCTTGGGCTTTTGCAGGGTTTGCGGTTCTGATGATTTCTACATCGTTGCATTGGAATCATCTTTATCACTGGGCGCATCACGGCATCGCAGAAGAGTTCTTGGAGGGGGGGCAGCCCAATCCGGAATACGATCCCATTATCGCCTCCAAAGTTCCCTACCTCAATGTTCCCTTTATGGCGGCGCGTATGGCGGTCTTCTTTGGGATTTGGATTCTGTTATATCGCGCGATACGCAGACACTCATTGTTGGAGGATCAAGAAGGGGGGCTATTGCGTATCCGTCGTATCAAAACCCTCGCAGCCATTTTCTTACCTGTCTTTGCAGTGACTTGGGCCATGAGTACTTGGGATTACATCATGTCGGTCGATACCCACTGGTACTCCACCATTTTTTGGGTTTATCATTTTGCAGCGGCTTGGGTGGCTGCCCTTTCCTTCATGGCGGTCGTGGCGATTCTGCTCAAAAAAGCAGGCTATCTTCCGCATTTGAATGACAATCATTTGCATGATTTGGGTAAGTTTATGTTCGCGTTTTCTATATTTTGGGCTTATATCTGGGTATCCCAGTATTTGCTGATCTTCTATGCCAACATACCGGAAGAAACAATTTATTTCCAAGAAAGGTTGGAACATTTCAGGATTCCTTTCTTTGTCAACGTAGTGGTAAATTTTGTGTTACCTTTCTTTCTTCTGATGGCTCGTGGCTCCAAACGTCAATCCAATTACCTGATGGCCGTTGCAATTTTGTTGATTGCGGGCAAGTACCTGGATCTTTATTTGGGGATTATGCCGGGTACGGTTGGAGGTCATGCTCATTTCGGTTGGATGGAAATTGGTATGTTTGCAGGGTATGCAGGTTTGTTCCTGTGGGTGGTCACCAGGGCCTTGGCTTCGGCTTCGATCATTCAGCACCGCCATCCTTACCTTAAGGAATACGCTACCCACGAAGTGATGTAAGGTTAAGGCAGCGTAAGCCTAAGGTTTGGTGCTATATTCGTTGAAAGCTAGCGCCATGATTTACCGCCCAGGTGAACCCCGTAGGTCACCCTCAACTTCGTTCACAGCATCTCCTTCTGCCCCTGAGGGCCCAATGAGCACCCCTTGGCGTTCTTTGTTGACCTTGATCGGCGTGTTCTTCTTTTGGGGCTTTGTCGCAGCCTCGAACGATATCCTGATTCCGGTTTTCAAACAGGCTTTGAACCTTGAGCAGGCCCAAAGTCAAATGATTTCGTTTGCCTTTTATGTGGCATACACGTTGGGTTCTTTGATCTATTTGTGGGCTTCCTCGCTGTGGTCAGGTCCTCATCACAAAGACCTCATAAGTCGTTGGGGCTATTCCAAGGCTTTGGCCTACGGACTTTTGGTATCTGCCTTGGGAACCTTGTTGTTTATTCCTGCCGCGGATCAAGCCTCTTTCCCTTTGTTGTTGGCAGGTCTCATGGTGGTGGGCCTCGGTTTCAGCTTGCAACAGACCGTGGCCAATCCCTTGGTTTTGATGATGGGTCCAGCCTCAGGAGGACCTCAGCGCCTCAGCATGGCCGGAGGTATCAATAATCTTGGCACAACCTTGGGTCCCCTTTTGGTGAGTTACGCCATTTTTGGTCCTATGGGAGCCGAGTCTGCCTCGGCTGGCAGTTCTGCTACTTTGGACTTGTCCGCGGTCAAAACTCCTTATTTGGTGTTGGGGGCTTTGTTTACGGTAGCGGCCTTGGTTTTTTATTTCAAAGACTTGGGTAGGCCTGGTCAGTCCAATACGGAGGGGGATCAAGAGGAGAGCGAGCGGCCTGTGTTCTCATTGCCTCAAGTTTGGGGTGGGATGATCGCGATATTTTTGTATGTGGGGGTAGAGGTGTCTACTGCTTCGAATTTACCGGAGTATTTGCGAGCTGAATTGAAGATGCCTATTGAGTCTCTGGCACCGTATGTAGCGTTGTTTTGGGCAAGCCTGATGATCGGAAGGTGGACGGGAACGGCCGCCATGGTCAAGCAGGGATTTGGGGGACTGAGTGTGCAATTTTCTCAGTGGATCATGCGTTTGATTCTGCCTTCGGCGGCCTTTGGAGTTTTCATGTTGGTGACGTATTTGGGGGGGCATAGTCCATGGGAATATGTGACGTACAGCCCGGCCTTGGCGATTTTGATTTTAGCGGATGCATGGAGTGGTGGGAAGGCGGATCGGCAGTTGGCCCTGTATTCGGTAATGGGGATAGTCTCTTTGTTGTACGGTATGTTAGCCCCTCCTTCTACGGGTGTTTACGCCTTGATTGCTGTGGGTTTGTTCTGTAGCACCCTATGGCCATGCATTTTTGCCTTGGCGGTGAAAGACATGGGCTCTGCCACTACCAAAGTTTCATCGGCCTTGATCATGATGATCATGGGCGGAGGATTCGTTTCGGTATTCCAAGGATATTTGGCGGGTATTCCTGCATTGGGTATTCGAGGATCCTTTGTGGTGGGAATTGTTTGCTTTGCGTATTTGGCCTATTACGCCTTGGTTTTGAGCCGTCGCGGTTCACGAGTTTCCTGAAAAATGGCCATGCATGCCTGCTTGCAATGGCTTAGGTGGATTGGGCCATTGATGCCCATGCTGTTGATGTCAGGGGTGACCCTGAGTCAAATGAATAATACGGATCAAGGTCAATCAGGGATGAACGAGGGCTTGGTTCCCTTGCCGGTGGAAGTCTTGCCCATGGCTGGTGAATTTCGCTGGGAGAAGAATCGAGAACGACGAGACGTCGAGGCGTATTCGTTGCTAAGCACTAAGGATTCCTCGGACCTTACCGCTTTGGGGTTGTCTGCAAATTGGCAGTGGAGGGAGGCGTATGTCATGGAAATGGACGGTCGTGGTATTCGGATCCGAGCGGGAGGAAGTGCCGGAAGATTTTATGCCCACAGAACCTTGCAACAAATCTTGGATGCGGATTCTCTTCGCTTGGCAAGGGGGAGATGGCCTGCCTTGCAAGTCAGGGACTTTCCACGGTTTGCTTGGAGAGGAATGCACCTTGATGTGGTGCGGCACTTTTGGAATGTCGATCAAGTCCGCAGCTATTTGCAGTGGATGGCTCGTTACAAATTCAATGTTCTGCACTGGCATCTCACCGATGATCAGGGTTGGCGTTTGGAGGTTCCGAATTTACCCAGATTAACAGAGGTATCGGCTTGGCGTTCAGCGACATTGATGGGTAGGCCTGATGCTGTGGAAGACTCCTCGCGATACCGTAAAGAAATTCACGGAGGGCATTATCGCACACAAGAAATTCGGGATTTGGTGCGATACGCTGATTCCTTGCATATCCGCATTGTTCCGGAAATTGAAATGCCTGGTCATGCGAGGGCAGCGCTTGCCGCTTATCCGAATCTTTCATGCAGAGGAGATTCATTGCCGGTTCCGGGGCATTGGGGGGTCTTTGAGGATGTCTTTTGCGCGGGCAATGAAGAAACCTTCGCTTTTTTGGCCCAAGTCCTGGATCAAGTTTGTTCGTTGTTCCCTGATTCCATGATTCATTTGGGTGGAGATGAATGCCCCAAAGGTCGATGGGAACAATGTTCCGCCTGCAGGGAGCGGATGCGGTTGTTGAACACCGAAGATCCTCATGTATTGCAGTCTTGGTTCATGTCTCGCATGATCCGTTATTTGGGAAATAAAGGAAAATCGGTAATCGGTTGGGACGAGATTTTGGAAGGTGGATTGCCCGAAGGTGCTGCAGTGATGAGCTGGCGGGGCACCGAAGGCGGCAAGGCTGCATCCCGGGCAGGCCATCCGGTGGTGATGAGCCCGGGTCAGCCATGCTATTTCGATCATTATCAAGCGGATCCCGAGCTAGAGCCCATCGCCATCGGAGGCATGAATCGGCTGGAGGATGTCTATGCCTACGATCCTCTGCCTGCTGATTTGGAACCCGCGGCCGCCCGCTGGATCCTGGGTGCGCAAGGAAATGTTTGGTCGGAATACCTGTATTCCTGGGACAAGGTGGAGTACAGGGTCTTGCCGCGAATGTGCGCCCTGTCTGAGGTCTTATGGTCTCGACCAAGAAACGTGGCCGATGAGGATTCTAAGGTTCAATTTTCCAAACAATTTGCAGATTTCCAAAGGCGCATGAGGCCTCATTCCAAATGGATGTACGAAGATGGATTGCATTATGCCCCTTTTGGATGGCAACCTCTGTATGCGCCTTTACCGGTATCGGATCCTGAATTCCATTAAATTATAACATATTATGAAGCGCAGAGCATTTCTCAAAGCCCAAGGCTACGGATTACTTGCGGCCTTGGTGGGTTTATCTGGCTTGAAAAGGGTCGCCGCATCATCCAATCACCATACCATAAGCCCCTTGCCTGCCACTTCCAAGAGGGCAGAGCCTGGGGTTTCCATGAAGCCCGTGGTCCTATCGACCTGGGATTACGGACTGCGAACCAATACAGAAGCTTGGAAAATCCTACAGGCCCAAGGCCTGGCCTTGGATGCGGTGATTGCCGGAGCGGAGCTCTCGGAATTGGATGCCGATAATCAGTATGTGGGTTTGGGTGGTTTTCCGGATCGGGATGGACGGGTTACCTTGGACGCTTCGGTGATGGATCATCGTTACAACATGGGAATGGTGGCCGGTTTGGAGAATATGCCCAGAGCAGCGGCTTTGGCGAGGATGGTGATGGAGCGTACCCCGCATACCATGCTGGTCGGCGACGGTGCTCTTCAATACGCGATCGAGCAGGGTTTCGAAACCATGAATTTGTTGACCCCTGCTTCCGAGGCAGCTTGGCGCAAATGGCTGGAGACCTCCAATTATGTTCCAGGGGTGAATATTGAAAACAGCCCTATGCCCCCGGTGAATCCCGACAACCACGATACGATGGGACTTGTTGCCTTGGATTTTGAAGGAGGGTTGGCGGGGGTTTGCACCACCAGCGGAATGGCCTACAAAATGCACGGTCGGGTGGGGGATACTCCCATTATCGGTTCCGGATTGTATGTGGATCCGGAGGTCGGAGCCGTTACCGCCACAGGGCATGGCGAAGAGATTGTGCGGGCAGGGGGAAGCCTGCTGGTCATCGAGGGGATGCGCCAGGGCTTATCCCCTGAAGAAGCCTGCCGCAAGGTGGCTCAGCGCGTCTTGATGCAATTGAAGCACCGAGGCAAGGACCCTTCCAAATACCAGGCTTGTTTCCTTGCCTTGGACAAGCAAGGTCATTACGGGGCCTGCTCCATGCAGCCCGGGTTTACCTATGCGGTCCAAGACACGGCGCAGGGCAATCGCCTCCTCACAGCTCCCTATGTCTGGTCCAAGCCTTGAGCTGGCTTGCTTCGGTGAGGAGGCCGTAGCCTTAGGATGTGATCGGGGCGTAGCTCGTTTGGAATTGTGTTCTCATCGCGAGCAGGATGGACTGACCCCGGAGGACGCGATGGTGGACAAAGCACTAAGCCTTCGCCGCAATGGTATCACCAGGCTCATGGTGATGATACGACCGGATCCCTTGGATACTGATTTGTCCGATGATCGTATCGGGAAAATTCAAGAGAGCATTAAGCGATTTCGTAACACCGAGGTGGATGGTTTTGTGATCGGTTTAGCCACGGAAGAACTCGAACTACCCTTAGAACTCCTGGCTGATTTAAGGGCCTTGGCCCCTGCCAGGGAATGGGTCTATCATCGCCTCATTGACCGACTGCCCAATCCCTTCTTAGCCCTCAATGTATTGCAGGCCCTGGGGTTTCGCAGAGTGCTTAGCTCCGGGGGTCAAGCGACGGCTAGGCAAGGTTGGTCCACATTGATGGCTTGGCAAGCCGCCTATCCTCAACTCGAGATCCTCGCAGGGGGAGGCCTCAGGGCCGCCCATGTTGTGGAACTCAAGCGCATCTACCCCAACCTGGAACTATGGCCCAGGGGGGGGGTTCATAGCTCTTGTTTAGAGGCTTCTTCGGATTTGATGAACCCTGTCTCCTTGGACGAATTCATAGCACTATGCATGGCCTAAGGTTTGTGTTCCTTCATTGGCTCTGCTATTTTAAGGTTTGGCTCACTTTGTTGTTAGGGGTATGGTGTGCAAGACTTTACGCTAATAGTTTAATCGATGCCGATTACCAGAAGTGGGATTTGCGCCAATCTTCGGTGGTGTGGTCATTGCGTGCCCAGGGTTGGGAGCAATGGCTGCCGCTACTGCCAAGTAAACTTCCGATGAGGGGAGGGATGGAGATGTCTGGCGCTGGCCCATTGGGTTCGGTCGTCATGGATTTGTTCCAACAACGAAAAATTCCTCATCCGTATTGGGGTCGAAACGCAGATGCTTTGGGTTGGGTCAGCGACTGCACCTGGGTTTACAAGGCAGAATTCCATGCTTCCAACTTGATGGGGGATAGCCGTTCCCTGCGCTACGAACCAAGTTGCCAATTGCTGGTCAATGGCCTGGATACCTATGCTTCCGTCTTCCTGAACGGTGAGCCTTTGGGGAACTTTTCCAATCCTCATCGAACATACTGTCTGAATTTATTTGCCAAAGACAAGGTTTCAGGAAAAGTGAAGTCCTTCCTTAAGTCCGGTGTCAACGAATTGCTTATTGTGCTGAAGCCCCCCCTGCCCGAAGTGGCCAAACAAGCAATGCGCGAACCTTATCCTCTTCCTGGAGGGGTTTGGTTGCATTCGCGTAAAGCGGCCTATCAATTCGGTTGGGATTGGGCCAAAGCCATGCCGTCGGTGGGCATCACCGGGCGTATCGAATTGGTGGCCAGCTCCAAGCCTTCAAGCAGTAAACAGGTCCCGTTGCGTGTTCGCACCCTTGGATTGGGTGACCACAACCGGATAGCGCGTTTGCGTGTTGAGGGCTTGGAAGCATGGGACTTGGCCGGTACGGGATCCAAAGGCCTGCAGTGGTCGCTACAGGGTCAGGGTTGGTCCGCTGAGGGTACGCCGGATCATCCTGAATTTGAATTGCGCGATCCCCAACTTTGGTGGCCGGTGGGAATGGGGGAGCCCTATTTGCATCATGCCCAATTCCTCTTGAAGGACATAGGTGGGAAAGTATTGTTGGAAGACTCCCTGCGCTTTGGGATTCGGACGGTTCAAGTGCTGCAAGAGCCGGATTCCCTGGGTAGGTCTTTTCAATTCAGGATTAACGGTCAATATTGCTATATCCGTGGAGCCAATTGGGTGCCCCATGACCTGTGGCCCCTGATGTCCGACACGGCCCGGACGTTCAGGTTGCTGGATCTGGCCCTTGATGCGGGGATGAACTTGATTCGCATCTGGGGAGGCGGGCACTATGCATCGGATGCGCTAATGGATCTCTGCGATCGCAAAGGGATGATGGTTTGGCAGGATTTCGCTTATGCCTGTGCGATGTTCCCGACGGATACGGCTTTCTTGGCGGAGGCCAAGGCAGAGGCCCAAGAGCAGATCCTGCGGCTGAGGCAGCATCCTTCTTTGATCCTGTGGTGCGGGAACAACGAAGTGGAGGAAGGATGGCACAATTGGGGCTGGGTCAAAGCAATGAACTATACCTCGGCGGATTCTGCGGCGGTTTGGCGGGCCTATGCCCGCTTCTTTCATCAGGAGCTTCCAGCTTTGATTGCCCAATTGGACGGGGATAGACCCTACCACCCTTCTTCTCCCTCTAACGGCTGGGGCAGGGAACTGGCCTACAAGGAAGGGGATGTGCATCAGTGGGCGGTTTGGTGGGGGATGAAGCCTTTCAAGCATTACACGCAGAAGGTTGGTCGTTTCGTTTCGGAGTTCGGCTTCCAGGGTTTTCCGACGCGTCAATGCATGCAGGAATACGGGTGGGATGGTTTTCGGGATCTCAATGATTCGGTGTTACGAACGCATCAGAATCACCCGCGCGGTTTCGAGACGATCGCCGAGTATTTGCGTAGGGATTACTTGGGCCCTTATGCCCAAATTGCGGATTCGGCTGCGGCCCAAGATTGGGTGTATTGGTCGGGTATGTTGCAAGCCGATGCGATGGACGAAGCGATCCGTGCTCAGCGGGGTAATGCTCCTTGGTGCAGCGGTTCGATCATTTGGCAATTGAACGACGCTTGGCCTGTGGTATCGTGGAGTTTGGTGGATTATACTTTGGAACGCAAACCGGCATGGTATGCGGTGCGCCGGGTGTACGGGGAAGCCTTGCCCCCAAGGATGGCGGACTATCCCGATACGGCCTGGCAATGGCCATGTTCACATCAAGGGCTCAAGGTTCGTATCGACTCGCTTGCCCACAATTCCGGCAAGTTGATTTTGGAATCCAAGGTTCCCTTGCATCGTTTATGGCTGGAAGGGGATGGATTGACCTTGGAGGATAACAGTTTGGACCTCGAAGCCCACAAGGAATACCGTCTTGGATTTGGAGGGTCCTGGTCAGCAGGTACTTCCATCACTTTGGAGTCTTTCTGTCCTTCGATTCACGGGGTGGATCGATTTGCTGTTAAAATTCCGTTTTCATCATCGCCCAGGTGATTTTATTCATAAAAATTATTTACAACTATATTTTTTAATATCCTCAACAATGCTTTACACGTTGGATAGTTCCAGGAAAGCCATGAATTTCTTTAAGCTCAAGAACTTATTCGTCCTGTGGTTTGCAGGAATGTTACCGATTTGGCTACAGGCTCAATCGAATTTCGTGAATCCCCTGGTTGGGACCGATGGGCATGGACATACCTTTCCGGGGGCGGTAATGCCGTTCGGGATGATCCAAATGTCGCCGGATACCCGAATTGATGGTTCATGGGACGGATGCAGCGGGTATCATTATTCGGATTCGTTGATCTATGGTTTTTCGCAAACGCATTTGAGCGGAACGGGGGTTAGTGATTACGGGGACTTTCTCTTAATGCCATCGTCAGGGACCTGGTCGCTGGACCCCTTGCGGTACCGGTCCGCTTTCAGTCATCAAAACGAAAAGGCCAGTGCGGGGTATTATGCGGTTCAATTGCGCAACGGAGTCGATGTGGAAATGGTCGCGGGTTTACGTGCCGGGATGCATCGCTATCAGTTTCCTAAGGGACAGTCCTCGTATTTGCTCTTGGATCTCCTGCACCGGGATCGATTGCTGGAAGGCTGTGTGGAGAAGGTGGATGCTTATCGCTGGAAAATGATGCGCCGCAGCGATGCCTGGGCGAGGGATCAGCATTGTTACGGGTATTTGGAATTTTCGAGTCCTGCCACCGTGGTCATGGATTCGGCGTCTTGCAAATTGGTATGGTCTTTCGATTGTCCTGACGGGGAACTTTGGGTCAAAATCGCGATATCCGGAGTGGACCAAGAAGGTGCGAGGCTGAACATGGTCTCTGAATTGCAGGTGGGTCAATCCGATAAGGAGGTGACAAAGGATAGGGTCAAGCAGGTAACAAAGGATAGGACCAAGGAATTCATCCAGGTATGGAAGCATTTGAAGGCCTCCGCCACCCAAACTTGGAACAAAGCCTTGGGGGTAATCGAAATTGAAGACCCTGATACCGCACGAATACGGACCTTTTATACTGCCTTGTACCGTTGCATGATTCACCCCAGTTTGGCAAGCGATGCTGATGGTCGTTACCGTGGAAGGGATGGGTTGATTCATCGCGCCGAAGGTTTTGATTACTACACGGTGTTCTCCTTGTGGGATACCTACCGCGCCTTGCATCCGCTATGGACTTGGTTGGATCCGCAAAGGACTCGCGATTTTGTGATGACCTTCCTGGAACAGTACAAGCAGGTAGGGCGTTTGCCTGTTTGGGAATTTGCCTCCAACGAAACCAATTGCATGATTGGTTATCACTCGGTTTCGGTGATTGCGGATGCGATGGTTAAGGGTATCCAGGGATTCGATCGAAAATTGGCCCTTGAGGCCATGCAACACAGCGCGAACCAAGATTATGAGGGCATCGCCTATCTGCGGGATCATGGCCACCTGAATGTGGAGGCTTGTTCGGAATCGGTTTCCAAACAGCTGGAGTATGCCTACGATGATTGGTGCATAGCCCAGGCGGCCCTTGCAACGGGGGATACCCTTCTCTACAGAACGTACTTGCAGCGTTCGGGATCATGGCGCAATATCCTGGATTCCGCTTCAGGGATGATGAGACCGCGGGTGAACGGTCAGTGGCTTAGCCCTTTCGATCCCAGGGAGGTCAACAATCATTACACCGAAGCCAATGCCTGGCAGACCTCCTTCTATGTGCCTCAAGATGTGTACGGTTGGGTAGATGCCGTCGGTGGGCCTGCCCGTGCCGAAGCCCTGCTGGACACCTTGTTCCTAACACAATCCAAGACCGTGGGCAGGGAACAAGCGGATATCACCGGTTTGATTGGGCAATATGCCCACGGTAACGAGCCTTCTCATCATATCGCCTACCTCTATCATTACCTGGGCAAGCCTGCCAAAACGCTGGCTCAGGTTCGCCGCATCCAGGATGAGTTTTATAGCGATCGTCCTGACGGGTTAATCGGTAACGAAGACTGTGGGCAAATGAGTGCATGGTATGTTCTGAGTTCCTTGGGTTTGTATCCATTGGCACCGGGGTCCACGGAGTGGATTTGGTCGGTGCCTTCCTTGGCCAAGGTTACCGTTCATTTGCCTCAAGCTTCGAATCATTTGCCTCAAAAGAAGAAACTCATCTTGAACACTTCGGCTCCGTATCGGCGCGGTACGGCATGGCCTCAACGCTTTTGGAACAAGGGTAGGCAACCGCATGCTTTGAGCATTGATCATCGGCAGTTGATGGAGGGTGGGGTATGGGATATAGGTTCGGAAGGTGAGATGGCTGCAGGGGCGGGTTTGTCGGAGATCCCCTTCCAGCTTCCTGCCTTACAAGATCGAAGCAAGAATTTTCGTTCGGTTCCCTTGGTCGAGGCCTCTTCAGCACGTTTCGGAGATTCACTCCGTGTGAGCATTCGCGCAGATCGATCCTCTACCGGGATACGCTATGCCTTGGGCTCGGTAGATCCGGTCAAGGATGGCTTACCCTACACGGGTCCATTAACGCTCTACCGTTCCGATACCGTATCTGCGTTGGCGATTGACGCGGAGGGTCGTCCAGGTTTCGTGGTTTCTGCTCGTTACAGCCGTATCGACCCCAAGCTGAAGGTCTCGTTGACCTATCCCTACAACCGACAATACCATGCAGGGGGTCCCTTGGCTTTGGTGGACGGAATCGAAGGTGACGGAGCATGGCGCAAAGGCCATTGGCACC
>Ga0194127_10002149_pt1 | contig 27500 bp, 23 predicted proteins | sample TA2KigC100mmetaG_FD_148624 | JGI IMG/M metagenome (GOLD analysis project Ga0194127, IMG submission 148624) | Freshwater microbial communities from Lake Tanganyika, Tanzania - TA2015036 Kigoma Deep Cast 100m | ecosystem: Environmental > Aquatic > Freshwater > Lake | place: Tanzania: Lake...
CCCCAATTTACTGCCGATCAAGAAAGCGATGATGGCCCCCAGGCCGCCCATGAAGTTGATGATGCCGTTGGCCTGCGAGCGCTTCGGCGAGGGGGTGATATCGGGCATCAGGGCAACGACGGGCGTGCGCCATAAGGCCATGCTGAGCAATAGGGTGCTGGTACAAGCTACAAACAAAGGCAGAACCGCAGCAATGGGGATAATGCCAAAGGCAATTGCCCCAATCGGCGCGCCGATCAAAATGAAAGGCATCCGACGTCCGATGGGAGTACGCAGCCGATCAGACCAGGCCCCCACCGGAGGCTGGATGAGCAAGGCAGCAATATTATCTAATGTCATGAAGAAGCCAATCCAGGCCGGCGCCAAACCGAAACGGTCGGCCAGGAAGATGGGCACAAAGGCGTTGTAGACGCTCCAGATCACGCTGACGCCAAAGAAGCCCAAACCGAGCAGGAAGATCTTGCCGTAGTTGAATTTCATAGTGCGCTCCTTGGAAAAAATAATTGCGTAAAACGTGAAACGTGTTTACGTTTTACGCTTTACGTTTCACGTCTAGCTCTTCTAAAAAATTACGATCTTCTTTTGTCAACTCCACCGTTTCCAAAAGCTCCGGCCTGCGTTCCCAGGTTCGGCGCAGGGATTGCTCTCTCCGCCAGCGTTCGATGCGAGCGTGATCTCCCGAACGAAGCACCTCTGGGACCCCCCAACCGCGAAAATCTGCAGGACGCGTGTAATGAGGATATTCCAATAAGCCCTGGGCATGCGAATCTTTTTGGGGCGCATCAGGGTCTCCCAATACCCCAGGAAGCAAGCGCGTGATGGCATCTATGAGCACCAGCGCGGGAATCTCGCCGCCGGTGAGCACGTAATCCCCGATGGAAATCTCATCACTGACCAAGTGTTCACGAACCCGGTCATCAATGCCTTCGTATCGGCCAGCGATCAACGCCAGGCGCGGCTGCTGAGCAAATTCTCTGGCGACCGTTTGGGTGAATAACCGCCCCTGGGGGGTGAGCAGGATAACAGGGCAGGATGGCGGCGCGCCAACGATATCTTCGACGGAGGCGAAGATGGGCCCAACTTTCATCACCATCCCGCCGCCGCCTCCATAAGGTTCATCATCCGTCACGTGATGTTTATCCATAGCCCAATCACGGATGTTATGCCAGTAGTACTGCGCCAGACCGCGCTCACTGGCGCGCTTCAGAATGCTGCTGTGCAAATAGGGTTCAAGAACCTCAGGAAAAAGGGTGAATACGTCGAAACGCATGACTGGATTATAGTCGAAGTAACTCGATCAGTCTAACTGATTGAGTCCACTGAAAAAACAACGAGTAGTGGATTCGGGGCGGCATATATGGGGGTGCGTGTGCAGCACGCACGAAATGGACAACACCTTAGGAGAATGGTAATATGACCGCATGTACTTGAGTGGCAGTAAATGGTCTATGCGCAGGAAGCGGCGCAAGCACTCCAATCCCTGGCGCATTCTGATTATCGTATTGTTCATCGCGGCTGCGGTCTATGTGAACCAAATCGTCGTCCCTGCGACGCCTCCCTTCTTTATCCCCACCGTGACGCCAACCATCAACCCCGAGTCCTTCGTCAACGAAGCCGAGGCCTTTTACAGCGAGGGCAAACTGCGCGGCGCAATCGAATCCTACGAACAGGCGATCCTCGCCGACCCAGGGAATTCAGCCATCTACGTATCCCTCTCTCGGGTGCAAATCCTGGCTGGACGCTACGAAGATGGTCTGGAAAACGCCGAACTGGCCTTGCTCCGCAACCCCGGTAACCCGATCGCGCATGCCATGCGCGCCTGGGCTTTGGATTTCATGGGAGATTATCTGGAAGCAGAGGCTGCCATCAAGCGCGCCCTGGAACTCGATAAGAACAACCCCGTTGCCCACGCGGTCTACGCTGAGATATTAGTTGATAAAGGAGATTTCGAAGGCGCCGCCGAAGAATCGAGGATCGCGGTAGAGCTTGACCCAACCTCATTGGAAACGCGGCGGGCACGCGGGTATGTCCTGTATTGGACGAGCAACTACGAAATGGCGCTCGAAGAGTACAAAGCTGCCCTGGCAATCAATAACAAGATCCCAAATCTCTACATCATGACAGGATATATTTATTCCGCTTTAGGAGATTATGACTTAGCAGTCGAAAATTTCAATCAAGCCAACGCCCTTAATCCGGATGACCCTACACCAGAATACGAAGCTTCGAGGGTTTATTTCACGATCGGCGAATTTGCACAAGCCGCTCAGTATGCCCAGCAAGCTGTAGAAGATGATCCGGCCAACGCCAGCCTTCAAGGCAATCTCGGGGTCATGTATGCAAAAAACAACGAGCTAGACAAAGCCATCGTTCATCTCACCCTGGCCGTGCAGGGGGGAATAACCGGGGAGGGCGAAATCGTGGAGGGCATTCCCATCTCTTACAAAGTGCGCTCCATCGAAATCTACTCGCTCTATGGGCTGACCCTGGCGCGCTTGAATCGCTGCGGAGAAGCCATCCCTATCTTCCAATCCATGCTGGCGCTCGTGCCGGATAATGAGATCGCAGTCTATAACGCCACCACCGGGTTAGAGATGTGCCAGGCAGGGATCGAAGAAACCTCCCCCGAAACAGGTCCCCCAGACTCCTGACGTTCTATGGATCGCAACATCACCGGGAAAAAACCCACATTTCACAAAAGCGAGCCGAAAACGAATCCCTACCGCGTCCTGGTTTTGTTGGGAATCATCGCCGCGATCATCTGGTTGCTCACTCAAATTGGCATCGGGCCAGAATATCGTATCCAACCTCTTTTCTTATCTACACCGACTGCAACGCGAACCGCCGATTTGTATCTTCTGGCTGCAAAGGCCTATTTCGACGCCGGAAAGATCGAAGACCCGGCAGATACCGATGCCATCGATGCCTACCGCCTGGCATTGGAACTTGATCCGGGCAACGCCCTGGCCCGGGCCGAACTCGCCCGCCTGTTGACCTATTCGACCAGGCTGCTTTCGACCAGCGCCGAACGGGTGGCTCGCCTGGAAGAGGCTCGTGAAGAAAGCGCCAGGGCGGTCGAGCTGGCCCCTAACGAAAGCACGGTTCAGGCGATCCATGCGCTGGTATTGGATTGGAGCGCTTCGTTTGCTGTTACTGTTGACGAGTATCAAAGGTGGCTGATGGAAGCCGAGCAGGTTGCCAGTCAGGCTTACCATCTCGATCCAAACAATGCGCTAGCGCTGGCCTATTACGCCGAAGTTCTGCTCGACCAGGGCAAATGGATCCCCGCCGAGCAGCATGCCAGACAGGCGGTCGAGTTGGCTCCTGATCTCATGGACACGCACCGGGTTTACGCCACGGTGCTCGAGACAATGGGACAATATCGGGTTGCCATCGAGGAGTACGAAAAGGCTGCCGCGATCAATCCCAATCTCACCTTCTTATATATCCAAATTGGGGTGATCTATCGCGAGTTGGAAGTGTACGATGTGGCTTTGGAGCAATTCGAAAAGGCGATCAAGATCAACGAGGCCAATGGCGTACAGGATCCTCTGCCCTATATAGCTATCGCTAAAACCTATTCCCGCATGGGGGAATTCTTCATCGCCGCGCTGAATGGCGAAAAGGCTCTGAGCTTCGATCCCACCAATCCCAACTCTTATGGGCAATTGGGAGATATTTATGTAAGGGCGCGTAATTACGAGGGCGCCATGCCGGTGTTGAAATGCGCCGTTCTGGGATGTGATGCGGATGAAAACGAAGTTGGCGGTGTGGATGTAGAAGGTTTGCCATTGACCAATATCGAAGTAGCATTTTACTATGTGAGATATGCATCGGTGTTGGCCGCCTTGAGCCGCCCGGGGTTGAATTATTGCCCCGAGGCGTTGACTGTGCTGACAGATGTTCGCGATGTCTTTTCTGATAACGCGATATTGATGGGGATTGTCGAAGAAAACGAGGCAATTTGCAGGTTGATCGCAGAGACGCCCGCGCCTTAGGGTGGTCTTAACGACCCACGACCTTTGGGGTGAGTGCAAGACCCAAACCTGGCAGCCACCCCCAAACCCCGGTCCGAATCTCAGAATTATATAAGAATTTCATATACATTCTTCTGATCTCTCTTGACTTTCAATTCAATAATCGTTATGATTCACCGCGTTTGTTAGCACTCGTTTTAATCGAGTGCTAAATGCGAGTTCACGAAAGTAACTCAACCAACATGGATGCCTTTTCCAGCCGCGGCTGAGTTACGGAAAAATCTAGCATTAACATTTTTCAGGAGGTTCGTATGGCTCAATCAATCAAACCCCTTGGGGACCGGGTGGTAATCGAACCCATCGAGCAGGAGGAAATGACTGCCAGTGGTATCGTATTGCCCGACACGGCGAAAGAAAAGCCGCAGCAAGGAAAAGTCTTGGCCGTTGGTCCCGATATCGAGGGCGAAATCGCCGTTGGCAATCGCGTTCTGTACGCGAAGTACGCCGGCACCGAGGTCAAGATCAACGATAATGAAGTTCTCATTTTGCGTGAGGATGATATCCTGGCTCTGGTCGGGTAACGCCGCCACGTCGGTAAAGAACAACAATATAAGGAGTAATAACCTATGGCAAAGCAATTAGTCTTTTCTGAAGAGGCTCGCCGCAAACTTCAAAAAGGGATCGACACCCTGGCGAGCGCTGTGATTACAACCCTGGGGCCTAAGGGCCGCAACGTTGCTCTGGATCGCAAATTCGGCAGCCCCACCATCACCCACGACGGTGTGACGGTTGCAAAAGAAGTCGAATTAGAAGATCCCTTCGAGAACATGGGGGCGCAACTTCTCAAAGAAGCTGCTACGAAAACAAACGATATTGCTGGCGACGGCACCACAACCTCTACCGTTCTGGCTCACTCCATCGTGACCGCCGGTATGAAGAACCTGGCTGCTGGTTCCAATCCTATGCTGCTCAAACTTGGCATCCTGAAAGCTGCGGAAGCGGTTGCCGAGGAAATCAGCAAGCGAGCAATTGACGTCGAGACAAAAGATGACATTGCCAACGTTGCTTCGATCTCGGCCCAGGATCGTTCGATTGGCGAGCTGATCGCCGATGTGATGGACAAAGTCGGTAAAGACGGCGTAATCACCGTCGAAGAATCCAAGGGTCTGGAATTCGAGACCGAGTATGTCGAAGGCATGCAGTTCGATCGCGGCTATCTCTCGCCATACTTCATCACCGACCCTGAAACGATGGAAGCCAGCATCGAGGATCCTTATATCCTGATCCATGACAAGAAAATCTCTGCCGCCCAGGATATCGTCCCCGTGTTGGAAAAACTGGTTCAGATGGGCAAGCGCGAGCTGATTATCATTGCCGAGGACGTAGACGGCGAGGCCCTGGCAACCCTGGTATTGAATAAACTTCGCGGCATGCTCAACGTGCTGGCCATCAAGGCCCCCGGATTCGGCGACCGCCGCAAGGCTATGTTGCAAGATATCGCCATTCTGACCGGCGGCACCGTTGTGACCGAAGAAATGGGCCGCAAACTCGACAGCGTGACCATTGATGACTTGGGCCGCGCCGAGCGCGTCGTTTCCTCCAAGGATGATACGACGATCGTCGGCGGGAAGGGTGACGCCAAAGCGATCAAAGGTCGTATCGAACAAATTCGCGTAGAAATCGATAAGAGCACCAGCGACTATGATCGCGAAAAGCTGCAAGAACGTCTGGCGAAACTCTCCGGCGGAGTGGCCATCATCGGCGTTGGCGCCGCAACCGAGACTGAACTGAAAGAAAAGAAGCATCGAGTTGAAGATGCGCTCTCAGCTACCCGCGCGGCCGTGGAAGATGGCATCGTCCCTGGCGGCGGGGTTGCCCTGATCAACGCCATGAAGGTCTTGGATAACCTCAAAGTTGATTACCCCGACGCTCAAATCGGCGTCAGCATTGTGAGGGATGCTCTGGAAGTGCCCCTGCGGAAGATCGCTGCCAATGCAGGTAAGGATGGGTCAGTCGTCCTCGAAACCGTCCGCCGTCAGCAGGCCGAGAAGAAAGACAATAAGATCGGTTATAACGTGCTCACCGAAGAGTATGTTGATATGGTGAAGGCGGGCGTGATCGACCCGGCCAAAGTCACTCGTGGCGCTTTGGAGAACGCCGCATCCATCGCTGCGATGATCCTTACCACCGAGGCTTTGGTCACCGACATCCCCGAGGAAGAACCTACTATGCCTGCGGGTGGTCCTCCAATGATGTAGTCTTTTTTCGACGCCAAAACTATTCAAGCCCCTGAAGATGCCTTCAGGGGCTTTCGTTTCGTGGGCGCCTGCATGAAGAATACGGGTAACTGCTCAGCCATCGAACGGATTTACCCGAAAAAAGGGTGTGCGCAGGGGGCTACGCCCCCTGCGCACACCCTTTTTTCGGGAATTTCTCCGTTTGGCTGAGTAGTTGCTATCTCAATTCATTTCGACATCGAAAACTCTAAGCCAGGTGTCCACGACCTTGGGATCGAAACACTCACCAGCCTGTCCGACAACATATTCATGTATCGCTTTTGGGGGCCAGGCTTTGCGATAAGGGCGATCAGAATTGAGGGCATCCCACACGTCAATGACAGAAAAAATACGCGCTGCCAGGGGAATCTGTTCCGCTTTCAACCCTTGAGGGTAACCGGCGCCATTCCACTTTTCGTGGTGGCAATAAGGGATATCTAATGCGGGCCTCAAGAATTCGATCTGGTTGAGCATGTCATAGGCGTAAAGCGGATGCATTCGCATCAACTCCCATTCCTTCTTTGTCAACGGGCCGGATTTGTTGAGGATGTGATCTGGGACGCCGATTTTGCCAATATCATGAAGCAATGCGCCGCGTCGCACATGAACCAGATCCTTCTCGCTCACGCCCATTGCTCGCGCCAGTTGTACGGTTTTTCGGGTTACATTCTGTGTGCGACCCTCAGCGGCTCTATCTCGGAGGTCGAGGGCGCGTACCCAGCCTTCTAATGTGGCAATATATGCCATATCCAACTCCACATTCGAACGCTGGATATCATCGAACATTTCAGTAATATAGATTGCAATGGCGGCTTGAGTTGCTAAAGCCTTCAGAAAATCCACCCATTCTGTTTCGACATTAAGCGGTTTCCGGTGGAAGATCTCTAGAACACCCTTCAACTTTCCTTTGGCAATCAGAGGCACTCCATAATAGACAACGAAATTCTCGCCTTTTATATAGGAGTTCTCTGCGATGGAACTTTCCATTCGAGAAAGACCGGCTATGCAAATGGGTTGCCTCGACAGAGCTACGCACCCCGCAAGCCCTTCTCCCAGGCGTAGCGATACATCTCTGTTGTTTGCGTGCATGAAACCGCGTCCATCATAATATTTGAGTCTCTGTAGTTGAGGCTCATGGAGGAATACATCTACAGCATCTATATCCAGTTGTTTTACAACTTGATCTAGCAAAATACTCAAAGTGACCCGTAGGTCGAGGCTTCCGGTAATGGCCTGGTCAATAGCATGAAGGGCCGAGATGTGTTTCAAGCGGCGTTCTGTCTTTTCATGTTGAGCCGCGCGGCGGAGAGCATTGGCAATCATTTCACCAACAGCAAGAAGAAGAACTTCATCGTCTGTAAAAGGAGACATCCGACCTATCCATAAGACGCCAACATCATCTTCTTGTGTAGTGAGCGGAACACCAGCAACAGACAAAATCCCATCGAAGTCGGCTGCCAGCGAAAATTCGTTGTCAAGAAATGGTAGACCTTCGGCGATGATCTTTTTGGAATTTCGAGTCAGCCGGGTTTGTACTTCCGCCGATAAGGCGGTGTTGTCCACCACACCCCAGTCTCCACGTGAAAGCTCGATCGTCAATGTCCCATTCTGTGGATTGTGGGTAATCAACGCTGTGTTCTCAGCCTTCAATATCGTGGACAATCTATCGAGGATGATGGATGGCATCTCCGCGCGAGTACTTGCCCTGCGCAGAGCTGAGGCAAAATTAACGAGGACTTCTTGCATTTGCAGCCGCTTGCGCTGCTCGGTGATGTTGAACGCGGTGCCCACAACCCCAAAAATTTCATCACCAGGATTCCAAATAGGGTAATAGCGGCATTCCCACACCATGTTGGCGAATTCTACGGTGCTTTCGATTGTCTGGCCTCTCAAGGCATTGCGAACATTCTCCAGGATCGGGGGAACATCAGCATAGACATCAAAGACTGACTTTCCAACAACCTCTCCTGGCGCAAGGCCCAACGTGGCAAGCCCTTCGCCTTCGGATAAGATAAATACCCCTTGCCTATCCACCATCCACTGGACAAGGGGTGCGCCAACCATCGAGAGATCACCATTCTCCGATAGGATGGGCTTATCGGAAACCCACGAGAGATGGTCAAACCTTTTGGTGAACTTGTCTCTTTCCCCAACTACTGCTACCGGTGCCATTGCCATATCTGCTCTTCCCATTCTGGTGCGTTACCAATTGCATAGCGAAGTCTGCCAGAGATGCGGCGCGAATGGAGAGGATTAGATCTTGCTCGTTACTCGCTAGATAAAATTCCTCGCCGTTGTATCCATTCGTCAAGGCTTTCGCCGGATCAGAGAGAAGCAAGCGACAAAACCGCTGATTCACCACTGCAGCGGAAATCAAGCGGCTTAGTTCTCTTCCATCGCTTGGAGGTACGGTTCTGATTGGATGTTCAAGAACAGGCGCATTAAAAGTAGTCATAGCCTTTTACCTCGTATTTTCTTCGATAACCAGGATTAATGGGGTTAGTAATTCATTTTCGAAAGATGAAACAGATCAAGCGTTTATTCCTGATGATGGGCTGCCCCCGATGCCCACAGCAACCAAAAGACGCCTATAGCGATAAAAATATCCCCTAAACTGTACGCCGCACGCCATGGAAACCAGTGTGGAAGTAAAAAACGATCCGACAGGTACCACAAGCGTGTCTCGACCACCGGCAAAATGAGATCTTTGCTGATACCGAATCTTTCGCCGATGTGCCAGGTATCAGGCGGCGCATCTGGCGTTAAACTCTGCACCGTTTCCAGGCTGATTGGCATCCAGCCCCGGTTGAGAGCAATGACTAGCAAGTTCAGCCCCAGCCCCAAACCCATGACATAGAACCCAGGCAGTTTACAGTTAGCCCACACAAAGAACAACAATAAGATTTGTGAACCAACCAGGATGAAGGATGCCAGGTCATCGGGGATCCGTTTGGCTGCGCCGGAAAAATGAAAAGCCAGCAACTGAGGAATGACGGCCAGCACAACCACCCAGACCCACTTCAATTCTGAGGCCTGATATGGGCGTTTGTTAATCCAGGCACGCGCCAGCCCGGCGATCAGCCCGGCGGCGATGGCCAGGAGCAGGATCATTTAGCGGCCGCCAATAATAGTGTCACCAGGCGCGCCGGCGCCCAGCACGAACAGGCTCAGGGCCAGGATCAACAGAAACAGTTGGATATGTTGGGGGGTGATTTTCGCTGCGGACAGACTCAGAATACGGGTGACGCGGTTCATTGGGGATCCTCCTTACACATTCGATAGAATGACTGAATTGTCGCGAACCGCGCCCTCCCTATAGGCCTCTTAATCGGCCTAAAAAGATTAAAAGAGGATTAGAAAATCCAGGATTTGGGATCAGAGACGGTTATTTCCCACGAGCTGCTCGAACAGGCTCTCTGTCTCGGTGGAAGGTAGCAGGCCCAAGTACAATTGCAGGGCCAGCTTGCAGCGTTCGTATTGCCGGGCTGCTTCTGGACGATTGCCGCTGGCGACGTGTACGCGCATAGCCAGGCGGTGAGCAGCCTCCTGGCAGGGTTCTTCTAAAAAGATACGACCACAGTATCCCAGGGTTTCTTCGTAATCAGCGTTCTGGAAATAAAACTGAGCGACAACCAGCACTGCTTCGATATAAATACGCCGCAACCGCTCGCGAATTGGTTCAGCCCAGACCCCTTCGACATCAGGTAAATAAGTCCCGCGGTATAACTCGATGGCCTCTTTGATGGCAGCGATTTGCACATGGAGATCTTTTACGCTTCGGGCCTGTTCCAGTTTGGCCTGGAAGCTTTTCACATCATAGCGGTAATCCATCCCCCAGTTGAATCGGTAACGGCCATTTTCCTGGTCGAAGGACACGGTCTCTTTCCCCAGGGCACGGCGCAAACGGTAGATGGCGTTATTGAACTGTTTTGGAAGCTGATGCAATTCGCCCCCTGGCCAGAGATCATCCGCAATAGCTTCTTTGGTCAGCCCTCCCGGATTCTCCAGCAGAAGGAAGAAAAGCTCGCGCACCTTCCTTTGATTAGCCCATTCGGGCCGCGTGACAGGCTTTCCATTCAGTTCTACTAGCGTCTCTCCAAAGGCGCGAATATTCAGTTCAGGCGGCGATAGAGAAGCCTGGTCATCCTGCTCGCGGATCAGACGCCGCAGACGGGGTCGCTCCTGGTCGAATTCTTCGATCTGGTCGAGCAATTGGCGGGCAAAATCGCCTGCCCCCGGTTCTTGCTCGAAATCCTTTAGCATATCTTTCACATCGCTCCCGACCGCTACCAAAGGATAGATTCTTTCCAATCGGGAGGCTGCCTGCGCTGCCTGGGCCACGATCGTCATGGCAGCAGTTTTCTCGCCCAGCATGTAGTGAGCCATAGCCAGGTAGAGATAGGCCTGAGCGGCTTCGATGGGCTGTCCCCCGGAAGTAAGATCTCGGGCGGCGTTTATCAACCAGGGTATTGCTGCTGTTGTTTCATTAGACGCCACCAACAAACACCCTTTCTCCAGCGACCAAAACGCTTCTTCATAACCCGAATGGCCCTCTCTGACCGCCTCTTCGGTAGCAGATAAGGTCTGTTGGGCGCGGGCAAGTTCCCCACTTCGGCGCATGATCCTGACTTCGGCCAGGACCAGGTAGAGCAACAGGTAGCGCACTTCGAGTCGTTGGGCAATTTGCCTGGCCTGCCAATAATGATCCCGTGCGGCGTCGAAAAACCCGAAATCAACGTAGAGGTCTCCCAGGCTGGTAAGAATAAAAGCCTCTGCTCTTGGAAGACCACTTTGTCTAGCTAAGTCCAATGCCTCGCCAAAACAGATTCTGGCCTGCGCCAGGTCGCCACTGAAATGGTACGACACGCCCATATTGTTGAGCAGAGTAGCCTGTTTTGTGAGATCATTTGCTTCGCGCCACTGATTCAAAGCAGACTGGTAATAATTAAGCGCCTGAGATTGACGGCCTGTATTCATGTAAACAAGCCCCAAACTCAATTGCACGATGGCAACATTCACTTCATCGCCCAGAGTCGTATACAAATCCAGGGAGTGGGTTAGACAGGAGATGCTCTCGTTTGCTCGTCCTAACCGGTTTAATGTATCGCCTTTTACTCTCAAGGCATCGGCATGAACAATGTTTAATTTTTTTTCATATTTGGCTAAATCCAATGCTTCCTCGACGATCACTAAAGAGATCAGGTAATCTCCAAGATATAAGTATGCGTTGGCTTTCCACGTGAGCGTGCGCGCCAGCAAAATGGGATCGCCTTCGTCCCGCAGGGCAGTTTCGGCGGTGTTCAAGAGGGAGAGAGCCTTATCGGTTTTCCCCAAATCCAAGGCTATCGAGCCGAATAACGCCATCAAAAAAGGGCGCGAGGTCAACGCGGCCTCGGGCAGAGCGTCGTACCACGCCTCCAGGGTCTTTACCTGGCCTGCGCGCGCCAACGGCGTGATGGCCTGTTCGATCAAACCTACTGTGATTTCATCATCCCCTAACCGCCGGCAGACGGCGTAAGCTTTTTCCCACTCCCCCCGTTCGGCGTATACATCCACCAGCCGGCGCAAGATGCGATCCTCTTCTTTCGGCTGCTCCTTGGATATGCACTCCTGCAAAAAATCTCGAAACAAGTGATGGTAGCGCAACCAGGTTCCACCGCTCTCCACCGGCTGAACGAAGAGGTTATTATGCAAAACGATCTCGATTAGCCGGGACCAACTCATCCCCTCTGGCACCTGTCCGAAAACGGACTGGCACAGTTGGGAGTCGAACTCCTCCAGAAGAGATGTATGCAGCAGAAAATCCCTCACCTGCTGAGACTGTTGATCAAGCACCTGTTGGGCCAGATAATCATAAACATCTATACCATAGACGCGTGCCACGCGCACCTGCTCGATCATTCCCTTTCTCATCGTCTCCGCAGAGAGCAATAAGCCTGTGATCCACCCCTCGGTCTCGCGCGCCAGACTGCTTGCCTCCTCCTCGGAAACCAACTGGTTGTAATTCCTCTGCAACAGGGCCTGGATCTCTTTGGGGCGGAAGACCAATTCCTCGAAACTCAGCCCCTTCACCTGGGAGCGCCCCACCATCAGGGGGAGATCTGGAAGACTAAGCAGAGAACGCGAAGCGATCACCAGATGACAATTCTCGTCCATCTCCTGGCCAAAGCGGTTGATGAAATGGTTTACATCTTCGCTCTCTTCGATCAAATGGTAATCGTCCAAAACGATAGCAAAATGCTCGGTGACATGCTGGTACACATCGTTGACGATCGTGGCGGCCAGATGATCCAGATTCAAATCGGATTGTCCTGCGCTTTGTAAAACAGCCGATGAGCTGCCCCCAAAATCGGGAAAACGATGTTGAATAGAAGCGATGAAGTGCGCGATAAAGCGGTAGATATTTTTATCCAGGGGATCCAGCGCGAACCAGCAAACAGGATATTCAACGCTGGCAGCCAGGTCTATGAGTAACGATGTTTTACCATAGCCAGCAGGCGCAGCGATCAATGTCAACCTGTGATCCAGCAAATCAATGAGCGAATCGAGCAGACGTTGCCGTGTAAGCAAATGGAAGCGACGTCGCGGTATGATGACTTTGGTGAGGGTGATAGAAATGTTCATGGCGTTTGTGTTACTCGAGGCTTTATGTTTGGCTGAGATTCATAAAACCAAAGCGCCCGATCTATGAGTATATCACCGCCTTTGGAATGATTGATTCGATTCTTTGACAAATTGGTATCGCTGTGCTACAATTCCGCTGGTTGGTAACACTCCAACATTGGTTTTGTTGGTTTTTGGATGTAATCGTTAGCCCCGGCCGGAGCATCCCCCGACCGGGACTTTTGTTAAACGTAACTACTCAGCCAAACGGAGAAATTCCCGAAAAAAGGGTGTGCTTGGGGGGGCTGCGCCCCCCCAAGCACACCCTTTTTTCGGGCTAATCCGTTCGATGACTGAGCAGTTACTGTTAAACATTGATACTACCCCTCCACGATGTGAGGGTTGATAAAAACTAAATATTCCCTCTCCAGATATCAACGGTTGGGTTGATCAATCTCAATGCCCAGCAGTTACATTTTTCATACCAAATAAGAAATTTGTTCAACGCAGCGCGGACGGCGTGAGATTTAGGGGAAGATATTCTTCTGTGATTCCAATGAAATATCTGGGGTGGTAAACGAAAGGTAAACAAAATGACGAAACAATTACGTATTCTCCCCATAGGAGGGCTTGGGGAAGTAGGGAAGAACATGATGGTTTACGAGTACGACGAGCAGATTCTCATCGTAGATACCGGCATCATGTTCCCCGAAAATGACATGTTAGGGATTGACTATATCATCCCTGATTTCGATTATTTATTGCCCAATCGCGATAAAGTATGCGGCATTGTGGTTACGCACGGACATGAGGATCATACCGGGGCGATTCACCACATACTGGAGGAGATCAACGCTCCGATCTATGCCACGCCTCTGACCAGGGGCCTTTTGGAGGTCAAACTAACCCGCGGTAGGCTGCTGGACAAAGCAGATTTACATACGATCCAGGCCGGAGACTCGGTAAAGATTGGCCCCTTCCAGGTCGAGTTCTTCCACGTCTGCCACTCCGTCCCCGACGCGGTGGGTTTGGGGATCACCACGCCGGCCGGATTGGTGGTGCATACCGCTGACTATAAATTCGACCCCACACCAGTAGATGGTTGGCCGACAGACTTCGCCAAACTGGCCGAGTTCTCCAGCCGCGGCGTCCTGGCCCTCCTGGCTGACTCGACGAACGCAGATAAACCTGGCTGGACCCCATCGGAAAAGATGATTGACCCGGCCTTCGATGAAGTTTTCAGTAAAGCTGCTGGCCGCATCATCATTGCTTCCTTCGCCTCGTTAGTTTCTCGTATGCAGCAAGTCGCTGACGCCGCCGAACGACACGGGCGAAAGCTGGCTTTCGTAGGCCACAGCATGACCGAAAACTCGGAGATGGCCTTGAAACTCGGTTATCTGGACATCCCAGCCAAAACCCTGGTGAGCCTTGACCAGGCGCTGAGTATGCCCGATGACGAGGTTGTACTCATGTGCACCGGCTCGCAGGGAGAACCATCTTCGATCGTGGGCAGATTGTCCGCGGGCACGAACCGGCGTTTCAGCGTCAAAGAGAAAGATACGGTTGTGCTCTCATCACGTCCCATTCCGGGCAACGAAGAGACCATCTACCGCACCATCCCCCGACTCTTCCGCCGCGGCGCAAACGTGATCTACGAACCCCTTGCCCCCGTACACGTCTCCGGACATGCCAGCCAGGACGAGATGGCATTGATGATTCACCTGGTCAAGCCAAAATACTTGATCCCTATCCACGGCGAGTTGCGCCATTTGCGGCAACATGCAGTGATCGCTAAAGAGGCCGGAATGTCTGAAGACAATATCCAGGTGGTCGAGAATGGCCAGATCATCGAATTCGCAGACGGCGAGCTGTCCCTGGGCGAACGTGTCCCCGGTGGATATATCTTCGTAGATGGATCGCGCGTCGGCGATGTGGGTCCCAGCGTAGGTCGTGAACGCGAAGCTCTGGCCCGAGATGGCATCGTCCTGGTCAGCCTGGTGCTCGACCACAGTGGGCGCCTGATCGAAATCCCCGAAATCATCACACGCGGCTTCGTTTACAAACACGGCGCAGATGATCTGCTCGACGCGACTACGCAACGAGTCATCGAGGCGGTCGAAAACAGCAATGGAAACATCCACAACCAGGTGGTGCAGACTGTGCGCTCGTTCTTATACAACGAAACCAAGAGCCGCCCGATGGTGTTGGTAACGCTAAGCTGGGTGTGATCCAAATTCCCCTCTGGATATATTCCTCACCACAGGAAGGAGCGATCTCTCGTCTCTTCAGGCCAACCCTCTTCGCCAATCAAAGGGACGAAGGCTACAGCAGTGACCGCTTCCTGCTCGTACCTGACGCCAACTCGCTGCCAGACCTCTAACACCTGGCTGAAGCGGCGTCCAACCGGGATCACCAACCTGCCGCTGTCATCGAGTTGGTCGAGCAGCGTCTTGGGAACATCAGGCGCCGCCGCGGTGACCATGATGGCCTGGAAAGGCGCTTGATCTGGCAACCCCAGCGTGCCATCTCCCACATAGAGATGGACATTCTCGATCCCCAATTCTTCGAGAACCAGAGCCGCATGATCGGATAGCGCGGCAAGGCGTTCGATGGTGTGCACTTCTTCTGCCAGATGAGCCAGGACGGCAGCCTGATAGCCTGAGCCAGTGCCCACTTCCAGCACCCTTTCGCCGCCTTGTAATTTCAACAGGTCAGTCATCAAGGCGACGATATAAGGTTGGGAGATCGTCTGCCCGTGACCAATGCGCATAGCGCCATCCGAATAGGCATAGGTTTGTTGATCGGGAAGGACGAAGAGATGCCTGGGGACGGCGCGCAGGGCTTCGAGCACGCCCGGCGTTCGGATGCCTCTGCGCTCGATCTGTTCGCGCACCATGCGTTCACGTTGTTCCCGGTAAATATCATCCTGACGATCAGCGCGCATAACTCAGTTCATCTCCTCGAGCAGATGACGCCAGAAACTATCCCGCTCTCCGGGGGCGAAGGGAATGTACAATCCCAACCGATTGGCCAGCCCTTCGTAGCGTTCTCTCAAAGCGTACGGCAAATCCTCGGGATCTGCAACCACCGCAAAGGTAGTCAGCATCTCATCGCTGATCAGGTCGGGCATCTCCCCCCATCTGCCCTGGGCTGCTAGCTCGGAGAGTCCTTTGGCAACATCTTCCCAACCATGCAGCGCGAACACCCTGCGATAGGATGGGGTGGAGGCATAGAACGATATCTGCTGGCGCGTAAAATATTTTTCTTCGGCTGTAGTGACAACGAAGGCAGACACAGATACAGCCACATCGGAACGCCCCCGACCAGCCTGGGACGCCCCGGCTTCGATGGCCGGGAAGATGACCTCCCGCAGATAACGCGGCGTATGGAGCGGATGGACGTGAAAGCCATCGGCGGCCTCGCCGGCCAGTTTGGCCAACCCCAGGTTGACCCCGGCGATGTAGATGGGAATGTCGGGATACTGGTTGGGGCCGGGATCGAAAAAAGGCGACATCAGCGTGAGCTTGTAGTATTCGCCGCGGAAATCGAGGCGCTCGCCCGTTTGCCAGGTGTTCCAGAGAGCTTTGATCGCGCCAATCTGCTCGCGCAGCTTGCCAACCACCGATTCAGGCCAGGGCATGCCAAAGCGGCGCTCGATGTGCCCTTTGACCTGGGTGCCCAGCCCCAGGATAAAACGTCCCCTGGAGGCCTGGGCCAAATCCCAGGCGGTGTAAGCCATGGTCGCCGGGCTGCGGGCGAAGCTGATGGCGACTGCCGTGCCGAATTGTACCTTTTGGGTGTGTTCGGCGATCAGCGGGCTGGGCAAAAAGGGATCGTGCTGAGTCTCCGTGGTCCAGATGCCGTCGAAGCCCATGGCCTCTGCGGCGCGCGCCAGATCGGGGATGGATTCGAGGAACGTGGGGGGGGGGGAGGTGTCGCTGAGCATGCCTTGATTACTTCGATCCTTCATAGGCCTCGATAATTTCACGCCACTCATCAGGGATTGGAATCGTGCTAGAGGTGTGGTAATCATAGGCCACCAGCACGCTGCTGCCTTCGGCCAGTACCTGCCCGGTTTCGGCATCCTCGATGAGATAGAAACTGTCCAAACTCTTTGTTCCGAGGCGGGCGATGCGCATGCCAACCCGAATGGGCTGCCCCCATAGGATCGGCGCCCGAAACGTGACATGGGCATCAGCCATGATTACGCCAAAATCGAAAAACGACCCGCCATCCCACAATCCCAAATGCTTCACATAAGAGACGCGGGCTTGTTCCATAAAGGTGAGATAACGAGCATTGTTGACATGTCCCTGCGGATCCAGGTCGCCATAGCGTACTGTGATTGGGTGATAAAAACGGAATTGTGTCATAGAGAAATTATACCTCCGTGCTTTACGTTTTACTCTTTCCGAATTAGAATTAGCCCCGCTATGAAAGACCAATTCAACGATACACAACCTACGCGAATAGACCCTTCTGTGGGAGCAGACACAGCTCCCATTGATATCAGCCCAACTCCTCCCCGAAAGAAAAAGGGACGATCCTGGCTGGTGAGAGGAGGGGTGGCCCTCCTTGGGCTGATTCTCGTTCTCGGGGCGAGCGGATTGTTGGGCTACCAGAACGGCATCGCTCGACGAACAAATCAAGAAGCGTTCCAGCTCGCTGTAGCCGTCGCCGAACAATACGAGCTTGGCGTTCTGGACATGAAAGCCGGTCGCTACGAAGTCGCGCGCCAGCGATTCGAGTACGTCATTGGCCTGGACCCGGCTTACCCTGGCGTGACAGACCGACTGGCCGAGGTTCTCCTGGTGCTCAATGTGACCGCCACGCCGACTCCCGCGCCGTTGCCGACAACCGTCGAGGCGACTCCTACCCCAGATTCACGCGCTGAAGAAGAGCTTATCGCTCAGGCTGAGAGCTATATTGCCAGCCAGGAATGGAGTCTGGCTATCGAAACCCTGGAAATGCTGCGCAAGAAAAACCCGGGCTACAGATCAGTCGCCATTGATGGCATGATCTATCTGTCTTTGCGGCAACGCGGAGTACAAAAAATCGGCTTGGGGAATCTGGAAGCCGGCATCTATGACCTTGCCCTGGCTGAAAAATTCGGCATCTTAGATACAGAGGCCGATAGCTACCGCACCTGGGCGCGCCTGTATATTACCGGGGCCAGCTACTGGGATGTGGACTGGGCGCAGGCTGTCAGCTACTTCGAGCAGGTTGTCGCTATGACCCCCAATTTACACGACGGCACTGGATATTCGGCGGCGCAACGGTATGTTGACGCACTGATCGGCTATGCCGAAGCACTCCAGGCAGAAGGCCGCTGGTGCGACGCCGACGACATTTGGGATAAAGCTTACCAATACACTGGCGATCCCGCTTACCAAGAAAAAATAGCTAATGCCCAAGATCAATGCGAGTGAGGTAGGGATAAGATTCCCGTAACTGCTCAGCCATCGAACGGATTTACCCGAAAAAAGGGTGTGAGCAGGGGGCGTAGCCCCCTGCTCACACCCTTTTTTCGGGAATTTCTCCGTTTGGCTGAGTAGTTGCAGATTCCCATCTATTTCCGTTCGACATAAAACCGATAAGGGTCTTCAGGGTAGTAGTGAAAAACATTGCGCTCGGGGAATTGCGCCATAATCTCAGCATCCGAAGATGCCCCGCGGCTGTAGACGAACACGAACGGCGTATCCAGAAAGGGATTGCTCAATTCCAGGAGCGCGCCGTACTCTCGCCAATCTTCGGGGTGCACGAAAACCAGCGCCGGAGTCAAAGCCTGGGCTTCGGGGGTCAGGAAGGGTTCTAATCGAGCGCGTTGAATGCCAAACAGGCCGTACATACCGCCGATACGCCCTGGGAGGTAGAAAATCACATTGGCTGCCGTCAGGAGCAACAACACGGCAGTAACCAGCAACGGGCGCAAGCGCCTCAACCGAAAGAATCCTTGTTGTATGTCATTGCGAACGCAGCGCAGCGGAGTGCGGCAATCTCCTCGTGATGATGGAGATTGCGTCCTCCATGCCGGGTTTGTGATGATACTCGCCGGCCTCAACGGCCAGCCCGCCAGCCAGGCGATCCCTGCGGCGGTCAACAGCGTCAGGCTATACAGCCCCTCGTAATAATACCTCGGCCCCAGAAGCCAGGCCCCCACCCAATAGCCGCCATAGAGCAGCACCAGGGCGGGGAAAACGCCCACCAACGGCCAGGTTTTCCGCTCGCGGCGCAGCGCCCATAACCCAAAAGGAAGGAACAACCAGGATAATCTGCCCCAGCCAAACAGGTCGCTCGACCCGGTTTTCAGGCTGAACAGGGTATTGATCCATGCCAGTTTCAGGCTGTGTCCCCTTTCGGTAACCCCATACCCTGGGCCAAAGCCATATTTATCATACTCCCACCACAAGGTGTAAGAACTGAGCAGCGGGTCGCCCGTAAGGGCAAATTGCCAGAGGAAATGCAGACTCGCGACCAGCAGGGCGATAGCGCCCACGGTGAACACGTGCTGCCGGATGACCTTCGAGCCGCGGAATATCAAAATGAGGCCATGAATCCCGAAGGGGATCGCTACGCCCACGGTTGTGAGGGGGCGGTTCAAGGCCAGGACCCCCAGGCTGAATCCCGCACCCAGGGTTGGCAGCCACCCCGGAAGGTGGCCCTGTTCATCCACAGCATCCAGCCAGGAGAGCGCAAAAGCCGCGCTGAGCGCCAATCCCCAGGGATGCGAGAGCAGCGCCCCAGAATTCATCAAGAAGAAGGGCGATGTCAACGTCAATCCCGCCGCCAGCAGCCCAACGATCTCCCCCAGGGTTTTCTTCCCCAGCCGATACGTCAGCCAGACGCCCAGCCCGGCGAGCAGGGGGTTGACCCAGGCGCGGGCGTCCAATCGCTCGCCAAAAGAGAGCATCACCGGCCAGCCCAGCGGATATTTCCCGAAGCGCTGACCGCCATAATCCACAACGAATGGCACGAGAAAGCTCCGAGAATGGGAGGGCGAAGGAAGCGTGATTCGCCCGCGGGCAATCGCCTGCGCCTGCCATACGTAAGCAAACTCATCTTCGAGATGGGGGATGCCCTCGAAGATATTTATAGAGACCCAGGCTGCGGCGAGTACAGCGAGGAGGGTGAGGAGAAGGGCGATGGTATCGTTTCGGCTCAGATTTTACGCTCCAATGATTTTTAACGATTCGAGAACCGCTTCATGGAGAACGCCATTCGTGGCGCAGATTCCGCGGTTGTTTGTCAGCGTGCGGCCGCGAGTGAAGTCGAGCGCTCTGCCATCCAGGTCGGTGACGCGGCCGCCGGCCTCTTCGATCACGATGGTTCCAGCAGCCTGATCCCAGATTTTCTCTCGGTAATCCGGGAGCTTGGGCGAAAGCAAACGCAAATAGATTTCGGCTTGCCCGGCGGCCAGCACGGCGTACTTGGCCTGGCTGTCCATACGCAGGGGGTCGGCTTGCACACCGAAAGCCTCTGAAAATCGCTCTATCTGGTCAGCATGGGTGTGTCCGGATTCGAGAGAGCGCAGCAAGCGCGCCTGGGCGGGACCAGAACGCTCGGAGACGGATAAGGGTCGAAGGTCGAGTTCGCCATCCAGCGTACCTGCCCAGGTCCCTTGCCCTCGAGCAGCGACGATGAGCACACCCTCACCAATTCGACTTCGCTCAGTGCAAGCCCTGACCCCTCTCCCTTGCAGGGAGAGAGGGGAAAGGTTAGGGCAGCCCAGCGCGCCAATCTGTACCTGTCCCTCTTCGATGAGCGCGAGGGCCACCGCGTATTGATCCCCGCGCAGAAACCCTTTGGTGCCGTCAATGGGATCTATGGTCCAGAAGCGCGGCGCAGAAATGGCAGTCCCACGGTCAATCCACTGGCATACGGTCTCAGGCGTTGCGCCAGCCGTAAATCGGCTCACAAAAGCAGTGATCCGCTCCAATGTGGTCTGTTCTTCGGGGGTATGTAGAGCCGATGAGTCTTCTTCTCCCACCAGCGGATCGTCGGGGAAGTTTTTATCCAGCAGATGGCCAACCAGGGCCTGTGCCGCGAAATCCGCTACAGTGACCGGCGAGCGATCGTCTTTGGTCAGCGCCGGGGAGACCATCTCGGCCTGAATTTGCTTGACTAATCGCGAAGCTTGTCGAACAGCATGAATTACATATTTGATTTCGGGTGTTTCGATGTTTAGCATAATTTCAAGAATTAACGCGAAGGCGCAAAGGGCAAAAGACGCAAAGGTTTTTTTATCATAAGACACCCGCCAGATCATAGACCATCGCGCCGGTGATGCGCACAGGCGCCATCGAGCCAACGGGGATTTCGCCCTCGATGATGACCATTCCGTCAATCTCGGGGGCGTCGCGGTAGCTGCGGCCCAGGGAGATGCCGTCGCCCTGGCCTTCGATAAGCACATCCAGAGTTTTCCCGACGAAGCTCTGATTGCGCTCCAGCGAGATGCGCTGTTGGCGTTCCATCAGACGTTCCCAGCGTTCTCCTTTGATTTTTTCGGGAACAGGATCGCCCAGGGGTTCGCTGGGTGTCCCCGGCTCGAAGGAGAATCGAAACGCCCCTACCCGGTCGAAGCGCATCTCCTCGATGAAATCCAGCAAGGTCTGGAATTCATCCTCCGTCTCCCCAGGGTAGCCAACGATAAAAGTCGTCCTCAAAGCCAGATCGGGCATCACGACGCGCATTTCTTCCAGCGTGTTGCGAACCCACTCCATATTCGCGGGGCGGCACATGCGCCTGAGCGTGTCGGGGTGGGCGTGCTGCAAGGGCATATCCAGGTATGGCAAAATCTGCTCGTGGGTCGCCATCACTTCGATCAATTCATCGGTGACATAGCCAGGGTAGGCATACAACACCCGCAGCCAGGGCACTTCAGGTACAGCTTGAACCATTCGCTCTAATAAGGTTGCCAGCCCATTCCTCATCCCCAGGTCATGACCATAATCAGTAGTATCCTGGGCGATCAGGTTGATCTCATAAGCACCCAACTCTTGCAGGGCACGGGCGTCGGCCAGGATGGTTTCCATCGGACGGCTGACAGCCGTCCCTTTGATAAGTGGAATAGAGCAGAAAGCGCAGGGACGGCGGCACCCATCGGCGATCTTGATATAGGCGCTGGCTCCCTGGAGGCTGACGCGCTGCACGCCAGCGTCATCTCGACCGACCGTCGAAACCTCCGGGAGATGATAAACCGGTTGGGGATGTTTACTGCTTCGCAGGTTCCTCACCACGTCGAGGATGTCCATCCAGCGCCGCGTGCCCAGGATGCCGTCAATGCCCCGAACTTGCCGGACAACTTGCTCCCCATAGCGCTGGGTCAGACAACCAGCCGCGATCAAGAGCTGGTCTTCCCGTTTTTGGGCTGCCATCTCTCGGAGCACATCCAGAGATTCTTCTCTGGCTGGGCCAATGAACCCACACGTGTTGACGATGATCATGCTGGCTTCAGCAGGCTCATCGGTGGGTTGATAGTCTGCATTCATAAGAAGTTGCGCCATCGAGTCGGAGTCGACTGTATTCTTGGCGCAACCTAAAGATAACAGATGGAAAGAGTTTTTATACAAAATCGATTACCTGTATGGGGATTTGGATGTCGTGGGCGCGCTTCGCGCGCCCACGACATCCAAATCCCAGGCGCATCACATGGGATCATGGCGCTGGCGTCGGTGTAGACGTGCGGGTGGTCTCCGGCGTTTCTGTGGCCGTCGGCGATACTGTCGGCGTGGGTGTCTGGATTCCCTCCGCAGTGATGACGAAATTGACCACCTCGCCATAGAACCCTAATACCCCAAGTTCGACCTCATTATACGTTACATATAGGCCGGCCGCATTGCCGGTGAGGATTTCGACGCTCTCATCGCCGGCAAAAGCGTGAACAGCGCCAGGGATCACCCGGCCATCGAAGGCGATTTCGCCATCCACGGTAATGCGCATGTAGGCTCTCTGATGGATCGCAATTTGTATCCGGATGGGCCTCGCAGCGTTTTCTGGCGAAAAGAGTGCTTCGGTCGCTTCTGCTACAGGTCCACCCGCTGCAGCATCAGCGATTTCTTCGAGCGGCGAGGGGATCGTGGCAGTGGCAGTAGGTTCGATCGTCCCCGTAGCCGAGGGCAGCAGCACATCTGCGATCGAAGGCGGGGTAGGCTCAGGCTCTTTCGGGGCGCGAGCGGACGCGATACGCATCCCTGCCCAGACCGCGAACAGGATCAAGAATAGGACAACGGAGCCGCCAATCAGAAGATCCCTGGAAAAGATACGTCTGGCTAAACTCCTCGCCTCGCGCGGCTCCCGAGTCGCCCGATCTGGAGTTGGCCTCGATTGACGACGTTCGGACAACCTGGCTTGAAGGTCTTCCGCGAAACGCAGCAACAAGGGTTCGGGATCCAATCCCAGGAATTCAGCATAATTCTTCAACATGCCGCTGCCCTGAACCGTCGAGGGCAGCGCATCCATATCTCCACGCTCGAGGGCTTGCAGATAGCGAATCCGCAGATGGGTATGACGTTCCACATCATCGCGGGAGAGTCCCAGGAGTTCCCGCTGGGAGCGCAGCTTCTCCCCAACTGCGACTAGACCGGTGGATATGCTATCTCTGACAACGAGGGGATCCGCCTCTGCATCTACGTCGGGAGCCTCTTCGATCTCAGTTTCATCTTCGGAAGGCGGAAAGGTCAACAGGGCGTCTCCCTCCCAGGCTTCGAAGAGGGGACCGACATCAATGCGGAGATGCCCGGCATACGATCGCAGGAATCCACGCGCCTGCACCCGGGAGGGAATAACGTCGAATTGACCGGCCTCCATGGCGCGCAGATAGCGAAGATGGATGCGAGTCTCCTGGGCAACCTGTTCTAGAGTCGATCCAAGCGCCTCGCGAGCCTGGCGAAGTTTTCGACCGACAGCCGCGCTCATGAAATCAATTATACAATGGAATGGAGCATATCGAAAAAGGGTGGGGGGCGTACAAAGCACGCCTCCCACCCTTTTTTCGGAGATATTTCTCCCGATATTATCAAACGGAGAAAAACCTTATTCCAAGTCTGCGTCAGCCTCTGATTCGGAATCCATCTCTTCGAATTCGGCCCCGGCTTCTTCTTCGACTTCGTATTCGTAGATAGACTGATCTTCGATCTCGATCTCACCCTTTTCGAGCGCCTCCGCCAGAGATTCAGCTTCTTCCACCGCCGCCTCGGGGGATTCGCCTTCACGGTACACGATCACGCTGATCTCGGGAACCAGGTCAACGGTCAGGCGCACATCCACCAGGTGCTTGCCGATCATACGCAGCGGCTGTGCGTCAATCTGGCGATGGCTGATTTCCACACCGGCCACCCTGGAGAGTTCTTCGGCGATCATGCGAGTATTCACCGAGCCATATAGACGACCGGTCTCGCTGGCGCGCACAGGGAAGGTCAGGGTGATCTTGCCCAATTGTTCGGCCAGGCCGCTCAACTCCAGGTTGAGAGCATTACGCAGATTGTCGGCGTCTGAGCGAATGCGATCAACCTGCTTGAGAGCGCCGCCGGTAGCTAAAACAGCCAAACCCTGGGGGATTAAATAGTTGCGGCCGTATCCATTGGCGACTTTCTTGACATCGCCGGCACGGCCGAGTTTGTACACGTCTTTCAGAAGCAATACTTTCATTTGTAACAAGCCCTTTCGGTAACTACTCAGCCAAACGGGGAAGTTCCCGAAAAAAGGGTGTGCGAACGCAAAGCGGCTGCGCCCCCTTCGCACACCCTTTTTTCGGGCTAATCCGTTCGATGACTGAGCAATTACCCTTTCGATATTGGAGTCCCAGGCGAAGGGTACAACGCGCTGAGCGGGGCGATTTTACCAGAGAGGGAAGATCGCGTCAACTCACTGGTTGAGCACAAAATCCAACGCGTACTGCGCATCGGTGTAAAAACGGTTGGCCTCCAGAGCGGCGTAGAAATCGGCCGCCGCGCCATTGATATCCCCCTGGCGGTAAAGGCCCCAGCCATGCCACAAGAGCGCCTCCTCGGAGTTGGGCGTGCGCTGCAAGGCATAGCCGGTCAGGGTGAGCAGATCATCGATTCTGTTCGAATGGAAGTAGGCAAAGAAAGGCCCGAACTGGTAGCGCAGCATCCGTTGGGGCAGGCCGTAGGTGCGGGCGTTATCATAGGCTTGGGCGGCTTCTTCGTAGCGCTCGAAATACAGTAAATTGGTACCCAGGTTGAACCAGGCAAAAGCATCCTCGGGATTGACGTTGATTTCGGCCTGAGCCGCCTCCAGGGCTAATTCCCGGTTGGTTTGTTCCTCCCACGCCGAACCCAGGATCGCTTTGACCGTCTCCTCCTCATAAGGCAGGTAGATCAACATATATAGCCGGTTGAAGGGCTGCCAGTATTCATCCAGAGTAGCAAAGGTCAACCTTCGATTTGGCCCCCGGTAGGTATCCTGCACAGTAAAAGTCCCGGCGGCCTCATCATAGCCGGTCACTAAAAGATAGTGCGCCGCCCAGAGATCATCGTTAGGCCAGTAAGCCCCGGCGAAGAAGAAACTGGCCTCGATCAACACCGGGATTTCCGCGGCGACGAAGCGTTTGAGCAGCTCGAGATCGCCGCCCACGCGGTACTGGGTGTTCAACCAGCCGGCGTAATTGCGGGCAAAGTAAGCCATCTCCTCCATATTGACATTTCGGTCTCCCCGAACCGGTTTGATCCGATTAGAGATGTCGAACTGATTCCCCTCCCAACCATAATAGTGCAAATACCCCGACAAGGCCGCCGGGCCGCAGTTATTCCAATCCTGCTGCTCCCAACCCTCCGCCTGAAGTTCGACTTTTTCGGGGAGCGCGGTGGGCGACGCGGACGCGGTTGGAGTGAGGGTGGGGATAACTGTATTGGCATGGGGGGGGATGGCTGTCATCGAAGGAGTCGCAGTTGGTGAGGGGGTGACTGTGTTCGAGAGGGCCTGCGTTCGAACCCCTGGGGTGGGCAATGCTTCGACGGGGTCAATCACGCCCCCGAGATAAGTCATGGCAATATCCAGCCGCCACGAAAGCCGCTGATTGACCGCCGGAATTCGATAAAGGATCAAGCCGAGCAAGCATACACCAATAAGAGAGAGAATGAGTTTACCGATAAGGTTTTTCGACATGCCCCGAATTGTATCACTCCTCGTTGACGCTGCTATACCCGCATGGTAGAATTTTTCCCGCTTAATGACATGCCCCCATCGTCTAGCGGCCCAGGACGCGGCCCTCTCAAGGCCAAAACAGGGGTTCGAGTCCCCTTGGGGGCACAGGAACATATAGACCATATGGAACAATGATTCCATGTGGTCTTTTTGTTTATTTGACACGCTCGGATGGCAGGATATCCAGGCGGCCAGGATCATGATCGAGCGATTCGTCATCCAGATCGAGCTTGGCTATGACCAGGTACGAATCCAGTATCGGCATCCACTCGGAGCCGGCCTGGGAGCAGGAAGCGCGAGAGAGATGCTGGAGGCAGAGCCGATCGAGCGCTCGCTGCATGATATGGACCGGAAGAGCATCCAGTCCATTTATCAGCTTGCCCCCCACCTGGCGGAGAAACCGCTGCATCAAAGAAAACCAAGGCCGATCAATCCAAGGGATCTGGAGATTTTCCGACAACACACGGAAGAGAAAAAGACCATCCGGCAGCTTGCCGAACAATATCGGTTATCAGAAATCAGGGTTTGGAATATCTGCACAGCGATAAGGAAACAAAGCCCATCACTTCGTTAGTTACAGTTATTATTAAGGATTCGTCTTCATTGGGTGGGTTGTGATTCTCATCAGTTACTCATTCAAAACATGACAAACTTATCTATCCCGTTGTGAATTCTCGCGCTATAAGCAGGGCAGACAATCGGAGAAGCGCCTCAACGATGCACATCCTCTGCCTTGGCCTCAATCACCAGACTGCCCCACTTGACCTGCGCGAGCGGCTTGTGTTCGACGAAGACACCTTGCGCGCCGCTCTCTCCCGCCTGGGCTGCGGTGAGAGCATAGGCGCGACCGCCGAGATGGTCATCCTCTCCACCTGCAACCGCGTCGAGATGTATGCCGCCTCCAGCCGTCTGTCCTTTGCGGAGTTGGAGGCCTTTTTATCGGAAGCGCGCGGCATCCCTGCCGGGGACCTTCATGCTCACCTGTACCGTCACGCTGACGGCCAGGCCATCCGTCACTTGCTGAACGTAGCCGCCGGGCTGGATTCGCTCGTCATGGGCGAACCGCAGATCCTCGGCCAGGTGACGCGCGCCCTCGAACTGGCGCGCGGCGCCGGGGCCTCCAAGCGCGCCCGCGCCGAGACCTCTATCAGCCGCAACCCGGCCTCGGTCGCCTCGCTGGCGGCCTCGCTGGCGGAGAGATCGGTTCGCAATCTGGGGCAGGCGCAGGTTGTCATCTTGGGGGCGGGAGAGATGGCCGAACTGGCAGTCGAGTCCTTGCGCAATCGGGGGGCGAGCAAGGTGCTGGTGCTGAACCGCACCCTCGACCGGGCGGAAGCGCTGGCGCGCCGGTGGCAGGCCGAGGCGTCCACGTTCGAGCGCTTGGATGATGCGGTGGCGGCAGCGGACGTGCTTATCTCATCCACTGGCGCACCGCATACCATCATCCTCCCCGGCATGGTTGAGCGGATCATGGCAGGGC